>Ga0136617_10002109_pt1 | contig 17813 bp, 12 predicted proteins | sample AntDrymUQ3222106_2_FD_129672 | JGI IMG/M metagenome (GOLD analysis project Ga0136617, IMG submission 129672) | Polar desert sand microbial communities from Dry Valleys, Antarctica - metaG UQ322 (21.06) | ecosystem: Environmental > Terrestrial > Soil > Desert | place: Antarctica: Dry Valley... | reverse complement strand
TAAACGCCGGCTCTATTTCCTGACCGCCAGGGGTGTACACCTGGAGCACGGCGACAGCATGGTCCAGGAGTTCGCGGCCTCCCGCGGAGATCATACCTCGATGGACAGCCTCATCGAGCATGTGAGCAGACGGTTGACGGCCCAGCGGGTAGAAGCAGCGCGAGAGCGGCAACTGCGCTCAGCGGTGGCCGCTCTGATACGGGAGCCGATCTACTACGTGGTCAAGCGAGGCGACGCGATCTCGAGCATCGCGAAACGGTTTGACGCGACCTCCGAAGACATCAAGAAGTGGAACAACCTGCCGAGCGACCGGGTTCGGATCGGCGACCGTCTGGTGGTGAAGCCGGAGGGACCGCGCCCCGAACGAGCGCCTTCACCTACGGCTGCAACCGGTACCCCGCCTTCCACACGGTGAGAATGTGCCGCGGAGTCGAGGGGTCGCTCTCCAGCTTGCGCCGCAACTCGGCGATGTGAATGTCGACCGTGCGTGTCATTACCTCGGCTTGATGACCCCACACTTCCTTCAACAGCTCCAGGCGGGACACCACGGCTCCGCGCCGTCGAACCAGCGCGAGCAGGAGATCGAATTCTTTCGGAGTCAGCGCCACCTCCGCAAGACTGCGCTTTACCGAGCGCGCGCGCGTGTCGATAGTGACCTCCCCGAACTGCTCTACCGCATGATCCTCTTCACCCTTCCTGTCGCCGGCCTTTGCTCGTCGCAGAATCGCCTGAACCCGCGCCAGCAGCTCGGACAAGCTGAACGGCTTGGTGACATAATCGTCGGCGCCGAGCCGAAAACCGAAAACCTTGTCGGCTTCTTCTCCGCGCGCGGTCAGAATGAGCACCGGGACATCCCTGCCCTCCGATCTGAGCCGCTTGAGAATCGTGTAGCCGTCGATTCCCGGCAACATGAGGTCGAGGACTACCAGATCGGGGCTGCCAGCCCGCGCCAGCTCGAGGCCCCGCGTGCCATCCTCCGCCGCTTCGACGTCGTAACCTTCGGATTCGAGACTGCGCGTCAGTCCGAACGCCAGGTTGGCGTTGTCCTCGATCACCAGGACTTTCGTCATGCGGTCGCTCCGGCTGCTGATTGTGGCTCCGCGGCAGGTGCACCGTAATCGGAGTGATTCTCGCGCGGGAAATCCACTACGAACCGCGCACCGCCCCCCGCCGCGTCCTCCACCCGGGCGCGACCCGCATGAAGCCGGACGAGCTCGCCCACAATCGAAAGACCAATCCCGCTCCCACCCACGGCTGACTCGGCTTCGCGCCCCAGGCGATAGTAGGGCTCCCATACTTTTTCGCGCTCGCCCTTTGGCACGCCGGGCCCTTTGTCCTCGACGGATATCACGACTCGATCGCCTGCTCCGCTCAGCTCGACGCTGACAGTCTGCCCCAGAGGCCCGTATTTGACGGCATTGTCGAGAAGATTGACGACGATCTGCCGCAATGCGCGGGCGTCCACGCGCGCGACCAGGCCAGGCTCGATACGGGACTGTATCTTGGCGCGACGAACGCGGGCAAGTGGGGCGAACGCATCGATTGCAGCCTGCATCTCGCTATCCATCGCCAGCGGCTCAGCTACGACGGTGTTCCTGCCGTGCTCCGAGCGGGCGAAGGCGAGCACGTTTTCGACGAGGTAGGTAAGCCGTTGCGACTCTTCGTCGATGATGCTGAACGACCGCTCACGCTCCTGCTCCGACCGGAGCTGCCCGTTGCGCAGCAGCTCCGCGAACAGGCGAATCTGGGCAAGCGGAGTTCTCAGCTCATGCGACACTCCCGATACGAAGTCGACGCGCAGCTGCGCCAGCTGCTGCTGTCTTCGCATCTGCACCACCGCTGCCGACACTAGCCCCGCGGTCAGCACGAACAATCCCATCAGCATCGGCAGCCGCGAACGTGGAAGACCTCCCACGACCAAGCGTGGCGCAATGTCTGACCGCAGGGAGACCGCGAGGCGCATGCTTCCAAACCCGTCGTCGAGTGAATCGAGAACCGTGAAAGACGCAGGAAAAGCACGCGATGCGGAGTGATAGACTTCCCCTCCATGCGGTGCCATCGCCACCACCGACAATACGGAATCCCTGTGGATACCGCGAAGCAGCGACGGCGGCAACAGCGTCGAGCGGCTCATCACATCCGCGAAGAGAGGTCGCGCGAATGATCGCGCGTCGGTCTCGAATCCGTAGGTCACCAGGGGACGACCCTCGAAATCTCGCGATATGACGTAGCAGACGACACGAAGACGCCCATCGATGCTGTCGATGGTCGCGATATAGGAATCGTTGGTGACGATGATGCCCAGCTGCCTGGCAGGGTTCCGGTCGGTGGATCCGAAGGCCTGGGTTCTCATGGCCGGCGTTTCGAGGCGGCCTGGGGACCGTGATACGGTATCGCGCACCCATCTGAGGACGCGCGGCGAAGGTGTTTCGCCGGCAACCGTCATCGCGCTGTCGCGCCAGTCGAACCGGAAGAAAAAGCGAACTCCTTCCATGTACTTGGCGGGAACCGGCGGCTGGAGCGAGGCATCCCTGAAATCAGCGGGCGACGGCCAGCTCGACGGGTCGTAGGCGTTGACGCGCGTCAGCGGGACGATGAAGGTCGAGATCATCGCGCTCAGCAGCTCCTGCGATGCCTGCTGGTTCAGCTGCCACGCCGCGAACGACGCATAGTCGTTAAGGGCACGCTCGGCTGCGGCGCGGTGCGTACGTCCCGCGTCGAGCGCCTGGTAGGCGAGCAATCCCGTCATCCCGAGCGCGAGCAGTAGCAACGCGATAAGTACCGCGGATGGCGAGGACCTTCTTGCCGAGCCGTGCTTCAAGACGCCACGACCTCATTTGTCGGGTAGATACGGAAATCGCGCGGTCTCTTTACCGGCGTGGTTCCGTGGTGCGCGGCGAATCGCGAATCGCCGGTTGTAAGGATCTGGCTCTCAGCGCTCGCGATTAACGAATATACGGAACTCCTGCATCCGGGAGATAAGCATCGCGTACTCTGTTGGTAAGGAAGCTGTAAGAGACCGGTCGCATCGGCTCTGCAGCATCAGGGCAGCGCCGACACTCACCTGCTGAGAACGGTTGCTACTACCGCCGTTGCTACTGGCGCCGTTGCTACTGGCGCCGTTCTGCACCCTCCATTCCCTCGGCCTGCCCGCCAAAGAAGGGATCAGGCGGAATTTCCCCAACCCGCTCAACGCGAATTGTCCGCCGCATCGTCTGTCCGCCAGCGGTGATCGTCACGAGGTATTCACCTTCGGCAACGAGTTGTCCGTTGCGCCCACCGAAACCACCGCCGCCGCCGCCCCCACCTCCGCCTCCCCCTCCACCTCCAAAGGCGGGTGGCGGTCCGGGCGGAGCTTCCGCGGGGCGCAGATTGATTTCACCCGGTGCGGAACCGGTCGGAGCCGATCCGGGTCCTCGTCCGCCTCGGGGCCGGCCAGCAGGCCCGCCGGCAGCGCGCATTCGCTCCTGAAGCGCGCGGACGCCCGCGGTGTCGCCGCGCTGACGCATGGCACTCACCGAATCACGCGTCGAGCGAAGTGCCGTGGTATCCATCCCTGGAACTCCGCGGCCGGCGCCGGTCGTGTCAGTGGTGCCCGGTGCCCGCGTCGAATCCTGACGCAGACGCCGAACGCGAGCGGCGGCGATACTGTCCCGAAGCGCGGCGGGGCCGAGCGGACGCGGCATGCCCCGCAGATCCCACACGACCCGGTGCATCCCTGAGCCTCCCGGGCCCGTCATTCGCCGAATGACATCTCCCTTGACATCGCTGATGACGATCCGCGTGGTGTCGCGCGTGGCGTCACCCGAAGTGAGCCGATAAGCCATCGCCGCGCCGAACGATGGATTGTCGGCGACGAACACCTTGTTCCCGTTCCACATCTGCGTAAACGTCTGGGCGTACTGGTAAGCGGTTGGCGACTGGAAGAACCAGGCGGACTTCCGCGCGATACTGTCATCCATCTGCTCCAGGGCGGCGATATCGACAACGTAGATCGAGCGCCCGTGCGTGCCGGCGATGAGCTCGCGATCACGAGGATGGATCCTGAGATCGTGAACGGGCACCGTCGGAAGCCCGTTCATGAAGCGCTGCCAGGTTGCGCCGCGATTGGTGGACACATAAGCCGCGACATCAGTTCCGACGAACAGAAGGTTCTGGTTGTGCGGATCTTCGCGAACGACATGAATGAAATCGGCGCTGTTGGACGGCAGATTGCCGGCGATGCTGCGAAAGCTCCGTCCGAAGTCACTCGAGACAAAGAGATACGGCTTGAAATCGCCGTCACGGTGCCTGTCGAACGACACGTAGACAGTGGCGGTGTCGAAGCTCGAAGCTTCGACCCGGCTCACCCAGCTTTTTGCCGGCAAGCCCGGGAACCGCTGCGTCAGGTTGGTCCACGATCCGCCATCGTTCATCGACACCCAGACATTCCCGTCATCGGTTCCCGCCCAGAGAATGCCGGGGCGCACCGGCGACTCGGCGATAGTCGTTATAGTGCTGTGGGTTTCAGCTCCTGTTGCATCTCGCGTGATTCCGCCGGTATTGCGAGTGCTCATGCGGATGCGGGCGGAATCGGCGGTGCTCAGGTCGGGTGAAATAGGAAAGAACCGGTCGCCGCGGTTAGTCGACTTGAGGACGCGATTCCCCGCCATGTACACAGTCGTCGGTGAGTGCGGCGAGAGGAAGAAGGGGGCGCTCCAGTTGAAGCGGTAGCGGCGTGCTGAATCAGCAGCTGCCCGCGCGCGGAGTGACGCCAGTGATCCCGAGACCTGCGGCGTCACGGGCTGTGTCGTGTCGCCTCGGGCAACGATCATGGAATCCTCGAAGCTTCCGCGCGCGCCACCGGTGCCGCCGCGCATGATGGGAAAGCGCGCTCCGCTTACGATATCGAGGCGCGAGGCGTTCCCTCCCTGTGACTCGCTGTAGATGATATTCGGGTTGGTCGGATCGGATGCGGTGTAGAATCCATCTCCACCGCCCACGTTGAACCAGTCGGCATTGCTCGGTCCGAACCTGCCCCGCGTGCGGCTCGGCCCGCACCACGAGCCGTTGTCCTGGAGGCCGCCGCAAACGCGATATGGCTTGCCCATGTCGAAGCTTACCGCGTAGAACTGTCCGATCGGAAAGGTGTTCGGAAAATCGTACGTGCCGCCTCTGTCCCAGGTGATTCCGATGCCGCCGTCGTCGCCGATGATGAAGTGCTCGGGGTCGCGCGGATCGATCCACATCGCGTGCCAGTCGGTGTGTATCGACAGTGCCCCGCGACGCTCGGTCTTTCCGCCGTCATCCGAGAAACGAAAGACGGATGACATCCAGTAGACACGATTCGGATCGCGCGGATCGACGCGCACCTGCGAGTAATAGAACGGACGCGCGTCCTGCGCGTTACGCTGCATGAGGGTCCACGTCGCTCCGCCATCGGCCGAACGGTAGAGTCCGCTGTTGAGTCGCTGTGCTTTTGAAGTGTCGGCGGTCTGTCCGCGCTTCAGCGGATTCGCGAGAGTGTCCGCCTCGATCAACGCGTACATCGTTTTCGAGTCTGAGGGAGCGATGGCGATTCCGATTCTGCCCTTCATCGTCGCCGGAAATCCCCCGCCCTTCGTCTCGGTCCATGTTGCGCCGGCGTCAGTCGATTTCCACAGACCACTTCCCGGCCCGCCGCTGCGAAGGAAATAGGAGCCGCGGATTCGCTCCCAGCTTGCAGCCCAGAGAGTGTTTCTGTCGTTCGGATCCATCACGAGGTCGATGAAGCCGGCCTTGTCACTGATGAACTTGATCAGCTTCCAGGTGGCGCCCCCGTCGGTGCTCTTGTAGAGACCGCGTTCGGGGTTCGTCCCCCATGTTCGACCCACGGCTGCCACGTACACGACATTGGGATCATGCGGGTCGACGACGATTCGTGCGATGTGCTCCGTTTTCTCGAGACCGATCAGCTTCCACGTTCGTCCGGCGTCGGTTGACTTGTAGATCCCGCCCCCGGGAGAAATCGAGTTTCGCGCGTCCTCTTCACCGGTGCCGGCGTAAAGGATGTCAGGATTGGATGGCGTGATTGCGATATCGCCAAGAGAAATGATTCTCTCTTTGTCGAAGAGCGGAAAGAACATCGTCCCGGCACTCACGGTTTTCCATATTCCGCCGGTAGCAGTGGCGACGTAGAACACCTTGTGATTTCGGGGGTCGACTTCGATGTCGGTGACCCTGCCTCCCATGTTCGCGGGTCCGATCGAGCGCCATCGAAACGCGGACATCGTAACCGAGTCGAGCGGAGTGGATAGTTGGGCGGCGGCGGAGCCTGTGAAAAACAGCGCGGCGCCGGTGGTGAGCAGCGGGAATGTTGAGGAACGCATGTGGGGTGCGTGGGGGGTTGTCCCGTGCGCCGGGCTCACCGTGAGCACCGGGCGGGAAGACTCGCGAATGATGCTAATACGACCCATTCCGGGTAAGTGTTGGCCGCGGTCGATCGTAGCACCAGTATCGTGAGCGCGCGGAGGATCGCTCCTCAGCCCGGCTCTTCCTGGACTTCCTCCCAGATCCGGCGGGAACGAGTTTCAGAGAGTGTCAGAGAGCCGATGACAAACGTCATCGCCGCGATCACAGTCGGGTAGATCAACCCTGCGTAGATGTTTCCAGTTCGCGCGACAAGGGCTGTGGCTATCAGCGGCAGGAATCCCCCGAACCACCCATTGCCGAAATGGTACGGCAACGACATCGACGTGTACCGCACTCGCGCGGGAAACGACTCCACGAGAAATGCCGCCACCGGGCCAGTTATCATCGCCGCGAACGCTATCTGCACCACGATGATGGCGACGATCAGCGGCGCGTTCAGCGGATCGGACGCGGCAACCATCCCCCGGTACAGAGCGAAGTATGAAATCGCACCGAAAAGATTCCCGGCCATCATGATGCGCTTGCGCCCGTATCGGTCCGACAGGTGGCCGAAGAGGACGAACGTCGGCGTGCCGATGACAAGAGCAACCGCCACGATGCCATAAGCGGTAGCGACAGGAATCTTGAGCACTGTCTGGAGAAAGAAGAGCGCGTAGAACTGCCCGGTGTACCACACAACCGCCTGCCCGGCCGTGACCCCGAACAGAACTCGCAGCACGACTTTCCACTTCGGCCACGTATCGAAGCTGTCGCGGATAGGAGACTTCGATGCGTTGCCCTGCGCCTTGAGCTTCGCGAACAGCGGCGACTCCCCGAGCTGCATCCTGATGTAAAACGACAGCACCACGAGGCCGATCGACAACACGAAGGGGATTCTCCACCCCCAGATCGCGAACTCCGCCTCACCGATAATTTTCCGCGTGATCAGGATGACGACCAGCGAAAGGAACAGTCCGATGGTAGCGGTCGTCTGGATAAAGCTGGTGTAGAAGCCCCTCCTTTCATCCGGCACATGCTCGGCGACGTAAACCGCAGCGCCGCCGTACTCGCCACCGAGAGCCAGTCCCTGCAGCAGCCGCAGCACCACGAGAATGATCGGCGCTGCGATGCCTATCCTCTCGTATCCCGGCAGGAAGCCGATCGCGGCGGTGGACCCGCCCATGATCAGCAGCGTGGTGAGAAACGCAAACTTGCGCCCCACCAGGTCGCCGACCCTCCCGAACACGAGCGCACCGAGCGGTCGGACTGCGAAACCAACGGCAAAGGTGGCAAGTGTCTTGAGGAAGCCCGCCGTTGCGCTGCCGGCGGGATAGAACTGCGTCGCCATAATCGTCGCGAGACTGCCGAAGATGAAGAAGTCGTACCATTCGATCATCGTGCCGGCGGTCGATGCGGCGATGACACGCCAGACACCAGGCGCCGCCCGACCCTGTTCCGCGTTGCTCGCCATGGCGCTTATCTTGGTTGGGCAACGGGACAACGACAACCATTGAATCACCTCTCGCCTCCCACGATAGACCTCAACGCAGACCTCGGCGAACACGACGGCAACGGTGCGGCCGGGGATGATGCGATTCTCGATCTCGTTACTTCGGCCAGCGTTTCCTGCGGCTCGCACGCGGGCTCACCCGATGTCATGCGACGTACGATTTGCGCCGCTCGCGACCGCAATGTCTCAATCGGCGCGCACCCGGGATATCCGGATCGCGGAAGCTTCGGACGAGTGGAGCTCGGCCTTCCTGTGCGTGATGTCGCCGATTCATTCAGAGCGCAGCTCGACCATTTCTATGCTGCCTGCGATGCGGAGGGCACGCGAGTTCGCTACGTGAAACCACATGGTGCGTTGTACAATCGCGCGGCCCGCGACCGGGAGCTCTCTGCTGCACTCTGCGAGGTTGTAGTGCGGTTGGATTCATCGCTGACTTTACTCTCGCTTGCCGGAGGCGCGTTGGAAACTGAAGCGTTATCCGCGGGCCTGCCGGTAGTACGCGAGGCATTCGTCGATCGGGGTTATCTGCCCGATGGTTTTCTGGTTCCGAGGAGTGACGCTGGAGCAATGATCGCGGATCCGGCCGGCGCGGCTTCGCGCGCGGTTCGCATGGTGCTCGAGCATCGGGTCTCCGCTGTCGACGGCACCGACATCCCCATCTCACCTCAATCGCTTTGCGTGCACGGCGACGGAGCGAACGCCCTCCGCGTCATTGCTGCAACGCGGAGAGCGCTGGAGGCCGCGCAGATAACGATCCAGTCGTTCGCGTCGTGAGTCTGCCTGTCATCGATCCGCTTGGCGACAGCGCTGTCATCGTGACTTTCGGGTACGACGTCAATCGCGACATGAATGAGCTGGTCGCGCGACGTGCGGAATCGATTCGCGCCGCACAGATCGCCGGAGTTACCGATGTCGTACCATCGTATGCTTCGCTCGCCGTCTTCTTCAATCCCGGCGACATCCGCTTTGAAGCCGTTCGGGACTTCGTCTGGTCGGTCATATCCGGCGAAAAGGAAACGTCACAGCTCTCTGTGCTCGCGGGAAAGCTCGTCCGCATCGCGACGAGATACGACGGCGAGGATCTCGACTGGGTCGCGGACCGCACGGGGCTGGCGCGTCACGAAGTGGTAGAGATTCACTCGTCGGTTGAGTACCGCGTGCTTGTCATGGGTTTCGTGCCTGGTTTTGCCTACCTGGGGGAGCTCGACGAGAGGCTCCGTCTGCCGCGGCGTGACGCTCCGCGCAAGCGCGTGGCCGCCGGCTCGGTCGCTATCGCCGAATTTCAGACAGGTATCTATCCGTCCAGCACACCGGGCGGGTGGCACCTGATCGGATCGACAGCGGAGTCCATGTTCGATCCACGCCGGTATCCGCCCGCGCTGCTGGCAGTTGGCGATGCCGTCGTCTTCGAACCGCTGTGAGATGATCGAGGTCACTCGCGCTCCTGGACTTATCACCGTCCAGGATAGTGGCCGGCCAGGACACCGCGCGAATGGCGTCCCTCACTCTGGTGTGATGGATTGCGTCACAGCGGCCACTCTCAATTGCATGCTCGGCAACGAGCGAGGCGCGGCGATGCTGGAGCTCGCGCTGGGAGACGCGCGTTTCGAGTTTGACGGGGAGACGGTACTTGCGTGCGGCGGTGCGGGCGCGAATAGCACTCTCAACAACGCGCCACTGACCGACTACACCGCGTATTTCGCTGAACGGGGTGACGTACTCATGGTGAGAGCGACGGGCGAAGCGCGCTTTACCTATCTCGCATTCGCTGGCGGCATCGACTGCGAGCAGCTACTCGGCAGCCGCAGCACGTATCTCCCCGGCGGCTGGGGCGGAATTGGCGGCAGGAGCCTGGCGCGTGGCGACCGTATCGCCTTGCAGCGGAAACGTCATGCTCCTCCGCGGGTTCCCTTGCCGGATGCCCTTCGACCGTCGCGCGATACCAGACCGATCAGAATTGTGCCCCGATCACCGAGTCATCAAACGACGCTGACATCCCTCGTGGAAAGCAGTTTCACGATGTCTCGCGCGTCCGATCGCACGGGTTACCGTCTGGATGGAGCAGCGATCTCCGGAGGTGCATCGATAGTATCGGAGCCCGTGTGTCCCGGTGTAATTCAGCTCCCGCCAGGTGGTCAGCCGATTGTACTTATGGCGGATGCCCCAACGATCGGAGGTTACAAAAGCCTTGGCTGCGTAATCACTGCCGATCGCTCGATGCTCGCTCAGATTCCTGTTGGCTCCGGCGTCGCCTTCGAGATCATTTCCATCGAACAGGCGGAATCAGCGCGAGTGCAGCAGGACTTGAGCCTCACCGCGGTTGAAGCGTGGTTTCGATTGACGCTCAGGGAGGAGTCGTCGAGAACATGATCGACACGACTTGATCGGCAATCCAGTCGCGCACCGATTCGGCGTAATGGATCTCATCGTTCACCAGGTGCATCGATACCGTCTTCCACGTGAGACCATCGCCGTTCGATGTGAAGCTGGAGATGTCGATGAGTCGAACGCCCTTTGCCTGGGCGAGCGTTCGTATCTTCGAGTTCAGATCCGGAATTCGGCTGCTTTCGTTCGGCCGCCGCGGAGGAAGCGTCGCGATCATGATGCGGTTCGGCGCCAGACCCCTCGCGATCGTTTCGTCGATCATGATCTCGAGGTTGTTGCGAATCGTGGTGGTCGCGGTTCCTTCGACGATGTCGTTGGTGCCCATCGAGATATACACGTAGTCCGAGGGACGGGGTGTAAACGCTTCGACCCGCGCCACGGATCCGTTCGGGAAGAAATCATTGACTGGCTCGCCGCCATTCCATGGATAGGCGACACCCAGTGCCTCGCCCTGAAAGCGGGTGACTCCGCCCACTCTCTCCAGCGCATTGGGCGCACCAAGGAGGGTGCGTCCGGCGCCCGTCGATGTGCCGGATATACCGTGGTTCACGGCCTTGATTGTTCCGGTTCGCTGCGAGCGCCAGCGTGATTCGATCTTTCCCGCCAGCTGCAACGAACTGTTCGGTGCGCCGGGCGCGAGCTTCACCGCCGGGTTTGCGCTGGAGACATACGACGCGACGCGAACGGCGGGATCAGTCTCTTGAAAACCGAGGTCAGTGTTGGAGTCGCCGAACGTCACGATCTGAACCTGCGCCGTGCCGAGCGCGACAAAGATGACGGGATCATTTGCCAGTCCCGGCACCGACGCGAACAGCGAATTTCCCCCGATGCCGAGCGTCCAGCTGCCGACAGCTGCGATGCCCTGAGCGTTAGTTACGGCACTCGCACCCGTGATGCTGCCGGCCCCGCTGCGAATACTAAAGGTGACGCTGACACCTGACACGCCTGTACCTTCCGCGTCCGTGACCTTTACCGATGGTCTCACCGCCACCGCGGACCCGGCCACCGCGGTTTGATTGTCTCCGCCGTTGATGGCGATCGCAGTCGGTGGGGCAGCCACCGCGGTCGCGGCGAATACAACCGGACTACCCGTGAGACCGGAGACGGACGCACTCAGGAGATTCTCGCCCACGGTCGGTCCGAGTGTCCAACTTCCCACCGTCGCAATGCCGCTGGCGTTGGTTGTCGCGACAGCGCCGGTGATGGTGCCTCCGCCGGCAGTAACCGCGAATGTCACCGACACTCCGGGAACCGGAATGCCCGCCGGGTCAGTGACTATCACCGAGGGCGGATCCGGAATCGCGAACCCGGGCCGCGCCCTCTGATTGTTGCCGGCATAGCCGGCAATCGTGCTAGGTACGGGAGCGGTGGCCGTGGCCGAGAAAGTGACGGGACTGCCGCTCAATCCGCTCGCCGAGACGACCAGTGTCTGCGGGCCGGGAGTCACTCCGAGCCGCCAGCTCCCGACGGTTGCGACGCCGTTTCCATCGGTTGCCACCGTGCCTCCGGTAACCGAGCCACTTCCCGATCCGGGCACGAAGGTCACGCTGAAACCGCTGACGGGGTTGCCATTGGCGTCGGTGACTTTCACCGATGGTGCGGTAGCGACGAGGCCCCCCGCTGTGCCAGTCTGGTTGTTTCCCGTGTTCGCTGCGATCACCGCCGCAGGGCCAGCGCCGCCCGACGCGGTGAACGTGAGTGTCGCACCGGTGATTGCCGGTGCGGTTATGATGAGCGTGTTGGGACCGGCGACCGTTCCAAGAGTCCAGCTCCCGACACGTGCAATTCCAGCTGCGTCAGTAGTCGCCGATGCTCCTGTAACGGTTCCACCACCCGTCCCGACTGCAAATGTGACGGCGACGCCCGCCACCGGATTGTCGAGCGCGTCGGTCACCTTCACCGACGGGGGACTGGCGACGGCAGTACCAGCCGCTGCGGATTGGCCGTTCCCGGTGTTACCGATGAGCTTCGCGGCAGGGCCTGCTACCACGGTGAGCGATGCGGTTCCGCTCTTCGTCTCCGACGTTGCCGTGATGGTGGCGGTTCCCGGAACCCTTGCAGTGACAAGGCCCGTAGTTGGATCTACCGTGAGCACCGCCGGGTTGGAGCTCGTCCACACGATTGGACGGTTGAGAGCCAGACCTTCGTTGTCTCTGAGGGATGCGGTGAACTGGCGGGTCGTTGTTACCGGAAGAGGCGCGAGGTCACCAGTAACGGAGACCGTCTCCACATTCGCCTGCATGAGCACCGCGAATGTGCCGAGCCGCGTAACGTTGCCGGACACAGTCTGCGTCTGCGGATTGACGGTACTGCCGGCAACTATTCGCCAGGATGTGCCAACTACTTCGTAAAGCTGAAGTCCTGCTTCGGGACTTCCGCCGGTGATTTTGGTTCGATCGTACTTCAAGGTGATCGTCACCGGCTGCGCGAACGTCACGGAGGCGGGTCCGAGGTCGAAGGCGCTTCCCGCCAGCAGTCGCGGATTCGAAGGAGGAGAGGCCGCCGGCGTAACGGTGATACTCGTGGACTGACTGACGGCGCCGGTCGGAACCAGCACGGTCACTGCGCCGGACTGCGCCGAGATGGAGGCTCCGCTCGTGGTTGCGACGCCTCCGTCTCGAACTGTGACATCGACGGTCGCGGCAATGCCCTCGACGGTGGCGGTCACGGTTGCGGTGCCAAGCGCGACACCGGTTACCAGGCCCGCGGCGACAGTCACCTTGGCGGGATCGGAGCTTGTCCAGGTGGTAATACGATTGGTGAGGACGTTGCCGGTGGCGTCCTTTGGTACCACCGACAGCTGCATCGTTCCGCCCGGTACGACGTCGACCGGGGGCGCAGGGGTGACGGTGACTGTAGCGACCGGTGCCGGAGGAGCGGTCGGGTCTCCGCAGCCCCAGCCGAGCATCAACGCGCCTGCGGCGATGGTCATGAACCTGCGCGTACTGACAGTCGTCAACAGAGCCGGCCGGGGAAGTCGCAATGTGGGCAGTTGAAGGGGGTTTTATGGCGCGGGGTACAGTTGCTTACCCCGCAAACGCAGAGAGTCTACTCTCGCGATTTCCGGGTCCGTCCGTACGCCCAGTTTAACGCTTATCGACGGACCTAACAACGGCGCGATGCAACGGTGCCTCGTGAACGTTGGATCTCCAACTCACATTCCCGGGCTGGCAGGGCTTAATTGACGACTGCCCAAACCCTCTCACTACAACCGGAGCGAGGCACAACATGTGGCGTGACTTCAGATCTTTTCTGCTCGAACAGAACATTGTAGCACTCGCGATCGCGGTGGTCATGGGCACAGCTGCCGGCAAACTCGTGCAGGCGCTGGTCGACGATTTCATCATGCCGATCATCGGGGCCGCAGCACCGGGCGGCGGATGGCAGAAAGCCACGCTCGATGCCGGGCCAGTGAAGTTCGGGGTGGGCGATTTCGCGAGCGTGCTTCTCAATTTCCTCATCGTCGGCCTGGTCGTGTGGCGGATCACGAAGGCGTTCGTCAAGCGCGCCGAGGTTGCGGCGACCCGCCAATGCCAGTTCTGCCGCATGAACGTGGATCCGGCGGCCACACGCTGCCCGTACTGCACCAGCCAGTTTTGAAGCGAGCGGGTTTCGCGCTTTGCGCGGGTGTGATACTCAGTTGCGACCCACAGTCGGAACAGAAGGTGTCGGGGACGGACGGTGACAATCTGCGTGCGACACGCAACACGACAACGGCACCATACAGACCTCCCCGCACCGCACAGAATGAGAGTCGCGAACCTGTCCCCGTTGGGCAGACATCGCGCATTCGATGCGCCGTATCGCGAGTCGCGGACGGAGACTCGATTTACTGCGGAAGCACCGGGCGCATTCGGCTGTTGATGATCGACGCGCCCGAGCTGGCGCAGGGTCAGGCTGGACGGCTGTCACGTGACGCCCTCGATGCACTGTTGCCACTGGGTACCGCAGTCACCGTCGAAACCGACGTCCGCACGCGTGACCGGTTCGACAGAATTCTCGGGTATGTATTTCTGGCGGACGGCAGGATGGTCAACGAAGAGATGGCGCGCGGAGGATTCGTCACTGCGCTCGTCATTCCGCCCAACGTGCGACACGCTGACCGGATCAGGCGGGCATCTACAGAAGCGCGCCTCGCTCGGCGCGGCTTGTGGGCTACATCCGCTTTCGCCTGCAGCCCTCGCGACTATCGCGATGGCAGATGCCTGCCGGCGCGAGGTGATACTGCGCGATCAAGCCGCGGTGTGCCGCGCCGTTAGTCGAGAAGCGCGGACAGTCCATCCCATTCGATGTTACCGCCACTAAGCACCGCCACAGTTGGACCGTCGACCTCGACAGCACCAGTCATGAGCGCCGCCGCGGTAATTGCTCCGCTTGGCTCTACCACGATCTTCAGCCTGTCGAGCAGGTGGCGCATCGCCGCAGGGAGCGGGTCATCGCTTACCAGCACCACGTCGTCGATGTAGGCCTGATGATGAAGAAATGGGCGGCCTCCTATCTCGGATGCCTGGAGCCCGTCCGCCAAACCTCCAGTGGCTTCGAGCCGCACCGGCCGGCCGCTTTCCCTCGCGCGTGAAAGTTTGGGAGCGCTCACCGGCTCGACCCCGATGACACGAGTATCGGGAAGCAAAAGCTTTATGGCGGTGGCCACGCCGGCGCTCAATCCGCCGCCACCGACGGGCACGAGGACGTACTTCACCTCGGGCATCTCCTCGGCGATCTCGAGCCCGACGGTGCCCTGGCCCGCAATGATCATCGGGTCATCGTAGGGATGAACCAGCGTCATCCCTTCGGCGTCGGCGATTTCCCTGGCGCGATCCGCCCGCTCCTGCGTCGACGTACCGGCGAGCTCGATACGCGCGCCAAGCCGCTCGGCACCCGATCGCTTGGCGGCGGTGACATTGGTCGGCATCACCACCGTCGCCTTCACCCCGAACAACCTCGCGGCCATCGCCACTCCCTGGCCGTGATTCCCCGATGACGGCGCAACGACACCGCGGGCTCTCACATCTTGCGGCAATGAACTGAGATAATTGTAGGCACCCCTGAACTTGAACGCCCCGCCGCGCTGAAGCATTTCGGCCTTGTACGATATCGCAACGCCAAGCCGCTCGCTCAGCACGTCGTCGCGAAGCAGCGGGGTGCGGACACCAACCGTTTTCAGGACATCGGCTGCCGCGCGAATATCGCGGATCGAGACAAGCTGCGACGGATCGCCGTTTCGATTTTCATTCATGATATCAAATTGCGAGTACAGGCCGTGAATTTCCACGACGGCGAGATCGGACGGTCGCGGCGGCAGCTCGTTTTTTGCATTGACTGCACGTCGCTTGACACTCTCGCCGAATTTCCGTTAGCATCACACATGACTCATCCAGCCACCGGCCTCACGGTCAATTCGGCCCCACCGCGCGACGGCGCCAACGGCGCAGTGTCGGAATTCATTCGTCACCACTACCGGCACTTCAACGCCGCCGCGCTGGTCGAAGCGGCGGACGCGTACACCGCGCACCTGGAAGGCGGGGGGAAGATGCTTGTCACGCTGGCCGGCGCGATGAGCACCGCCGAGCTCGGTATCTCGCTCGCCGAGATGATCAGGCAGGACATGATTCAGGCGATCTCGTGCACAGGCGCCAACCTCGAGGAAGACATCTTCAATCTCGTCGCGCACGATCACTACGAGCGCGTCCCGCACTATCGCGATCTCACCCCGCAGGACGAGCAGGACCTTCTGAATCGTCACATGAACCGCGTCACCGACACGTGCATTCCGGAAATGGAGGCGATGCGGCGGATCGAGAAAGCGGTGCTCGACGAGTGGGTGTCGGCAGACGCGCGGGCGGAGCGTTTTTTCCCGCACGAGTTCATGTACCGCATTCTGAGTAACGGGTCGCTCGAGGGAAGCTACCAGATAGACCCGAAGAACTCGTGGATGGTGGCGGCGGCCGAGAAAAATCTTCCGATGTTCGTTCCCGGCTGGGAGGATTCGACGCTCGGCAACATGTACGCGGGACACTGCATCTCGGGCGACGTGAAGAATGTTCACACCGTGCGCACCGGCATCGAGTACATGACGCTGCTGGCAGAGTGGTATACGGGCAATTCAACTGACGGTACTATCGGGTTCTTCCAGATAGGCGGCGGGATCGCCGGCGACTTCCCGATCTGTGTCGTTCCGATGCTCCACCAGGATCTGCAGCGGGACAGCGTGCCGGTGTGGGGATACTTCTGTCAGATCTCCGACTCCACCACCAGCTATGGCTCCTACTCGGGAGCCGTTCCGAATGAAAAGATCACCTGGGGCAAGCTCGCCGTGGACACGCCGAAGTTCGTGATCGAGAGCGACGCGAGCATCGTTGCTCCGCTGATGTTCGCGCTGGTTCTCGGTCTCTGATACGAGAGCGTTCGGCCGTGTTGCGCCGGACGTTGGCGCAGTAAGGCTGGTTACCGCTGCACAGGACTCGCTGACGAAGGCATTGGCAAGCTGCTGTTGTTCATTTCGGCGACCATTCTCCAGCCCGACGGGGTGCGCCGCCAGACGTTGAGATAGGCGCCTCTGTCTTTCATCGCCGGAGCGCCGGGCGGTGTCATCGTTCCGCTGTAGGTTCCGTAGTCATAGGCCATCGTGCCGTCGTCGGAAAACTCGACTCCCAGCGTGGTGATCTGCGCATCGGTGAGCGACATGTTCACCATGTCCCTGTAGGCGGCCCGGCGTCCTTCCGCAGTCGTGATCGGGTTCTGGCCCGGCATCAACGTCGCAGCGTCAGGCATGTACAGCGTCATGACCGAATCGACGTTCTTGCCGACTACTGCCCTGAGCCACCGCTGGTCCATGCCGCGGATCGCTTCTGCATCAGCGGTGCGATCTGCCAGAGCCGCGGTTCCCTCTGTTGCGTTCGCCGCAGTTGCCGCGGCTGCGCCCGTGTCCGGCGCTTCTCCCGCATTCGGGCTGCAAGCCTGAGCAAAGACAAGCGACAGGCACGCCGTCACGATCCATCCGCTTCGACTTCGCATTCCAGACCTCCGGTGAATGAGTAGTTGCCCGTATCGGCCGCAAACCCTCGCCGCATCGTGAGGGACCTTGCACGCGCGTGACACCGAGCTGAATCGGCGCGGTGCAACATATTTCCAACCGTGTCTCTCCGCGAGTCAGGGCGGCGATTCACCTGCGAGGCAGTATCCCTGACGCGGTGATCCTGCGGGACATCCGCGCACGGATTACCGAAGGGCTCGACACTCCTGATCTGCAAGAGGCCGATCAGCTGCTGGAGACAGGCCGGATCGTAAGACAATTCGCTTCGCGCGATATGCCCGAAAACAAAAACGCCAGCCGAGGCTGGCGTTCATGGAAAAGTTGAGCGCTGCTAGAAAATGCTTTTTGACCAGCGCACGACGTCAACGTCGGCGCGAATCCGGCGGGCGCCATTCGCGGTGCTGTCCACGACGACCGAGCCCTGCGCATCGTTGTTCGTCGTGAACGTATCGCCGCCAAGGTTCGACGGCCTGAACGTCACGTTGGCGTAGAACTGGGGCATGTCGTCGAGTATCT
>Ga0136617_10002108_pt1 | contig 17822 bp, 28 predicted proteins | sample AntDrymUQ3222106_2_FD_129672 | JGI IMG/M metagenome (GOLD analysis project Ga0136617, IMG submission 129672) | Polar desert sand microbial communities from Dry Valleys, Antarctica - metaG UQ322 (21.06) | ecosystem: Environmental > Terrestrial > Soil > Desert | place: Antarctica: Dry Valley... | reverse complement strand
GCGGACCCCCCGGAGCACCCCAGTCACCTCGAACCGAGGGCATCAAGAACCCGATCGGTGATCAGTTCGACCGAACCCACCGCGTCGACCGTGACCAGCTGGTCAGCGTAATGGGAGAGCAGCGGAGCGGTCTCGTCGCGGTAGACCTGCTGGCGGCGCCGGATGACGTCCTCGGTGTCGTCGGTGCGCCCTCGGCTCAGCAGGCGCTCGACGAGCACGTTCTCGGCAACCTGCAACTCGACGACGACGACGATCGCCTCGCCGCGCTCGATGAGAATCTCCTCCAGCGAATGGGCCTGACTGAGGTTGCGCGGGAACCCGTCGAGGATGAAACCCTTGGCCGCGTCGCCGTCCTTGAGTCGCTCGCGCACCATGGCGACGGTGATCTCGTCGGGCACCAGGTCACCCGCGTCCATGTACCGCTTGGCCTCGACGCCCAGCGGTGTCTGTTCTTTCAGGTGGGCGCGGAACAGGTCGCCGGTAGAGATGTGCGGCACGTCCAGGCGCTCGGCAAGGCGCACCGCCTGAGTTCCCTTGCCTGCCCCCGGCGGGCCGACCAGAACCAGTCGCACGTAACACCGACCTCCTGAACGACGAACGGATGCAAGCAAAGAGGAACAATATCAACGCAGGAAGCCCTCATAGTTTCGCTGCATGAGCTGACTCTCAATCTGCTTCACCGTATCGAGACCTACTCCCACCATGATCAATACTGCGGTTCCACCGAACGGGAAGTTCTGGTTCGCACCGCTACCGGTGATACCGAGGAAGAAGTTCGGCAGTACGGCGATGATTCCCAGGTACAGCGAGCCGGGCAGGGTGATCCGGGACAGGACGTAATTGAGATACTCAGCGGTTGGACGCCCTGGGCGGATGCCCGGGATGAAGCCGCCGAACTTCTTCATCTCATCGGCCCGCTCTTCGGGATTGAACGTGATACCGACGTAGAAGTAGGTGAAGAAGATGATGAGCGCGATGTACAGCAGGATGTGCAGCCAGTTCGACTGGTCGACCAGGTAGGTCTGCACGAACTGCTGGAACGCGCCACCGTCCGAACCGGCCAACCGCGAGACGAGGTCCGGCAGGTACAGCAACGACGACCCGAAGATGACGGGGATGACGCCTGCCTGGTTGACCTTGAGCGGGAGGTAGGTGGACGTGCCGCCGTACATCCGGCGACCGACCATCCGTTTGGCGTACTGCACCGGGATGCGGCGCTGACCCTGCTCCACGAAAACGACACTCGCGATGATGGCCAGACCGAAGACGCACACACCGGCGAACACCAGTGGCCCACCGCCGTCGGGGTTGTTGAGGATGTTGGCACCCTCGGCGGGGATCCGGGCGGCGATCGAGGCGAAGATCAGCAACGACATCCCGTTGCCGATACCTCGTTCGGTGACCTGCTCACCCAGCCACATGATGACGGCGGTACCGGCGGTCATCGTGATGACGATGATCGACAACGTGTAGACGTCGGAGTTCGGGATGATCGGTAGCGCGCAGTCCTGGAGGAGCTGGCCGCGGTCGGCCAACGCGACAATGCCGGTGGACTGCAGAATGGCGAGTGCAATCGTCAGATATCGGGTGTACTGGGTCAGCTTGTTCTGACCCGACTGCCCTTCCTTCTTCAGCTGCTCGAACCGCGGAATGACTACGGTGAGCAGCTGCACGATGATGCTCGCCGTGATGTACGGCATGATTCCGAGAGCGAAGATCGACAGCTGCAGGAGCGCACCGCCGGAGAACAGATTGATCAGCGAGTAGATGCTGGAGTTCTCGCCCTCCTCGACCTGGCGGAGGCACTGCTGCACGTTCGGGTACGAGACACCCGGCGATGGGATGGTGGCCCCGGCCCGGTAGACCGCCACGATCCCGAGCGTGAAGAAGATCTTCCTCCGGAGATCCGGCGTGGCCAGGGCCGACCGGAAAGCGCTGAGCACTCGGGAATCCTCCTGTACTGGCTCCGCATCGCCGACCCAGAGGGGCAAGCAACGAGCGGCTCGACTCTAACAGCGCCTCAACCGCACTTCGAAGCCCTCCTGCTGTCCCGGGTGGGCCGGAGCAGCCTGGGGGCTCCGAAGTGCGGTGCAGGTTCTAGCTAGAGCTCGGTGACGGTCCCGCCAGCAGCGGCGATCTTGTCGCGGGCACTGCCGGAGAAGGCGTGGGCGCTGACGGTCAGCACCACCCCGTCGAGATCGCCGTTGCCGAGCACCTTGACCAGTTGGTTGCGACGGACGGCACCAGCAGCGACCAGCTCGTCCGGACCGACGGTGGCACCTGCCGGGAACAGCCGGGCAAGATCACCCACATTCACCACCTGGAACTCCACCCGGAACCGGTTCTTGAAGCCCTTGAGCTTGGGCAGCCGCATGTGCAGCGGCATCTGCCCACCCTCAAAAGCCGCGGGAACATTCTTCCGAGCCTTGGTGCCCTTCGTACCACGGCCGGCGGTCTTGCCGCCCTTGCCGCCCTCGCCGCGTCCGACCCGGGTCTTCGCGGTTTTGGCGCCGGGCGCCGGACGCAAGTGGTGGATCTTGATAGCCATCAGGCGCCGACCTCCTCGACCGTCACGAGGTGACGGACAGTGTGGATCATGCCGCGGATCTGCGGGGTGTCATCCCGCTGCACCGACTGGCGGATCTTGCGCAGCCCGAGCGAGAGCAGGGTGGCGCGCTGGTTCTGCTTGCATCCGATGGTGCTGCGGACCTGGGTGACCACCAGCTTCGTGCTGGTGGTCGGCGTGGTCTGGGCGCGCGACGCGGTGTCTGACATCGCGATCACGCCCTCGAGCCGGCGGCAGCCGCAGCCGCCCGGGCCCGCAGCATGTACGCCGGCGCGACGTCCTCCAGCGGCAGACCACGACGGGCTGCCACCTCCTCCGGGCGCTGGATCATCTTCAACGCGGCGATCGTGGCGTGCACGACGTTGATCGCGTTGTCGCTGCCGAGCGACTTGGAGAGGATGTCGTGGATGCCGGCGCACTCCAGCACCGCGCGCACCGGGCCGCCGGCGATGACGCCGGTACCGGGGCTGGCCGGGCGCAGCAGCACCACACCGGCGGCCGCCTCACCCTGCACGCGGTGCACGATCGTGCCGCCGATGCGCGGAACCCGGAAGAAGCTCTTCTTCGCCTCCTCCACCCCCTTGGCAATCGCGGCCGGCACCTCCTTGGCCTTGCCGTAGCCGACCCCCACCAGGCCGTCGCCGTCGCCGACGATCATCAGCGCGGTGAAGCTGAAGCGCCGGCCACCCTTGACGACCTTGGCCACCCGATTGATCGTGACCAGCCGCTCGATGTACGGGGTCTTGTCCTGGGCCGCCCCGCCACGGCCTCCGTCCCGGCGGTCCCGGCGGTCGCCGCTGCTGTTGCTGCGCTCGCCACCGGGCCCTCCGCCGTCACGCCGTGCACGTCCGGGCATCAGGGGTTCCCTTCGATCATCGTGTAGACGAACTGCGTGTACATGAGCTGCGTGTACGTGAGCTGTGTCTTCATCTAGAACTCCAGACCGCCCTCGCGGGCGGCGTCTGCCAGTGCAGCGATCCGACCGTGGTAGTCGTAACCGCCCCGGTCGAAGACCACCGCGGTGACCCCGGCCTCGCGAGCCCGACCGGCGAGCAGCTCGCCGACCTTGGCCGCGCGCGCCTTCTTGTCGCCGTCCAGCGCACGCACGTCGGCTTCCATCGTGGACGCCGAGGCCAGCGTGTGACCGGCCAGATCGTCGATCAACTGGGCCACGATATGCCGGGAACTGCGGTTGACGGCCAGCCGCGGCCGCTCCGGGCTGCCACTGATCTTCTTGCGCAGCCGGGCATGGCGCCTGGTGCGCGACATGCGGCGCTTGCTCGACACCTGCGAGCCTGCGCGCTTCTTGGCGGCCGCGGAAATGATTGCCAAAGGACTTGTCGCTGCCATCACTTACCCGTCTTTCCGACCTTGCGGCGGATGACCTCGCCGGCGTAGCGCACACCCTTGCCCTTGTACGGGTCGGGCTTGCGCAGCTTGCGGATGTTGGCGGCGATCTCGCCGACCAGCTGCTTATCGATACCGGACACCGAGAACCGGGTGGGCGTCTCGACCGTGAACGTGACGCCCTCCGGGGCCTCGATCACCACGGAATGGCTGTACCCGAGAGCGAACTCCAGCGAGGAGCCCTTCAGCGCGACACGATAACCGACGCCGTGGATCTCCAGCTTCTTCTCGTAGCCGGCGGTGACGCCGACGACGAGGTTGTGCACCAGTGTGCGGGACAGGCCGTGCATCGCCTTGCTGCGACGCTCGTCGTCCGGGCGACGCACGTGAACGGTGCCGTCGTCATCACGCTCGATGCTGATCGGCTCGATCACGGTGTGCGTCAGGGTGCCTTTCGGCCCCTTCATCGTCACCGTGCGGCCATCGATGGTCACGTCCACCCCGGGCGGAACGGTGATGGGCAGCTTCCCGATTCGGGACATGGTGTTACCCCCTCACCAGATGTAGGCGAGGACTTCCCCGCCCACGCCATTCTTGTGCGCCTGTCGTTCGGTCAGCAGACCGGTCGACGTCGAGATGATTGCCACACCGAGGCCGCCGAGCACCCGGGGAAGATTGGTGGACTTCGCGTAAACTCGCAGGCCGGGTTTGGAGATCCGGCGCAGGCCAGCGATGCTGCGCTCCCGGTTGCGCCCGTACTTCAGCTCGATCACCAGGGACTTGCCGACCTCGGCGTCCTCGATGACGTGCGAGGCGATATAGCCCTCCCGCTGGAGGATCTCGGCGATCGCCACCTTCAGCTTGGAGTGTGGCATCGCGACCCGGTCGTGATAGGCGGAGTTCGCATTGCGCAGACGGGTAAGCATGTCTGCGATCGGATCAGTCATCGTCATGGGGTGAGTCGTTCACTTCCCCGCCTGGTTCCCCCGGAACTCACCGGAGGCCTGTGGCGATCATGTTGCGGGAACTGCCGGTGCCAGGAACTACCAGGAGGACTTGCTGACGCCCGGCAGCTCGCCGGCGTGCGCCATCTGTCGGACGCAGATGCGGCAGAGCCCGAACTTGCGCAGCACGGCACGCGGACGGCCGCACTTCTGGCAGCGGGTGTAGCCGCGCACCGTGAACTTGGGCTTGCGCGCCGCCTTGATGACCAGCGCCTTCTTCGCCATCTGGGGTCAGCTCTCCTTGAAGGGAAAGCCGAGCCGGCGCAGCAACGCCCGGCCTTCCTCGTCGGTGGTCGCCGTGGTGACGACCGTGATGTCCATGCCGCGCGGCCGATCGATCGAGTCGGGGTCGATTTCGTGGAACATCGACTGTTCGTTCAGACCGAAGGTGTAGTTGCCGCGGCCGTCGAACTGGGCAGGCGACAGGCCGCGGAAGTCGCGAATACGGGGCAGCGCGATGGTCAGCAGCCGGTCCAGGAACTCCCACATGCGGTCGTTGCGCAGGGTGACCTTCGCGCCGATCGGCATGCCCTCACGCAGCTTGAACTGCGCGATGGACTTGGTGGCCTTGCGGACCAGCGGACGTTGGCCGGTGATCGTGGCCAGGTCGCGGACGGCGCCGTCGATGAGCTTGGCATCGCGCGCGGCGTCACCCACACCCATGTTGACAACGACCTTCACGACGCCGGGGATCTGCATGACGTTGGCGTAGCCGAACTCCTCACGCAGCCCGCTCGCGATCTCGTCGCGGTAGCGCTGCTTGAGGCGCGGCAAGACGGTTGTCTCGCCGGGAGCGCTCGCGCGATCCCGTGTCTCGGTGGTCATCAGATCTCCTTCCCGGACTGACGCGAGACCCGGACGCGCTTGCCGTCATCGGTGAGCTTCTTGCCCACCCGCGCCGGCTTGCCGTCGGCGTCGATCACCATCACGTTGGAGACGTGGATCGCCGCCTCCTGGGTGACGATCCCGCCGGACTGCGCGCCCCGCTGGTTCTGGCTGATCCGGGTGTGCTTCTTGATCCGGTTCACGCCCTCGACGAGCACTCGGTCCTTCGTCGGGTAGGCCTGGATGACCTTGCCCCTGGCGCCCTTGTCCTTGCCGGCGATCACCAGCACGGTGTCACCTTTCTTGATCTTCATCCTCACAACACCTCCGGAGCAAGGGAGATGATCTTCATGAACCGCTTGTCTCGGAGCTCGCGACCGACCGGTCCGAAGATGCGGGTCCCCCGCGGCTCGCCATCGGGTTTGATCAGCACAGCGGCGTTCTCGTCAAACCTGATGTAGGACCCGTCCGGTCGGCGGCGCTCCTTGACGGTGCGCACGATCACGGCCTTCACCACGTCACCGCGCTTCACCCCGGCTGCCGGGATGGCGTCCTTGACGGTGGCGACGATGACGTCGCCGATCCCGGCGTAGCGCCGACCCGATCCACCGAGCACCCGGATGCAGAGGATCTCCTTGGCACCGGTGTTGTCCGCGACCCGCAGCCGCGACTCCTGCTGGATCATTTGGCCTTCTCCAGGATCTCAACCAGCCGCCAGCGCTTGGTCGCCGACAACGGCCGCGTCTCCATCAGCCGAACCCGGTCGCCGATCCCAGCCGTGTTGGCCTCGTCGTGCGCCTTGACCTTGCTGGTCCGCCGGATGACCTTGCCGTACATCGAGTGCTTTACCCGGTCCTCGAGAGAGACGACGATCGTCTTGTCCATCTTGTCGGACACGACCAGTCCCTCGCGGACCTTCCGCTCGTTGCGAGCTGTGCTGTGCTGCACTGTGCTGTGCTGCTCAGCGGTGTGCTGCTCAGTCATGCCACGTTCCCATCCTCGGTCGGGGCAAACGAGAGGCGGAGCTCCCGCTCCCGCATGACCGTGTAAACCCGCGCGATGTCGTGCCGGACGGTGCGCAGCCGCCGGTTGTTGCTGAGTTGCCCGGTAGCCATCTGGAAGCGGAGGTTGAACAGCTCCTCCTTGGACTCCCGGACCCGCAGCACGAGCTCCTCATCGGTCAGCTCACGAAGCTCAGCCGCCGTGGTGGTACCGCTTGTGCGCGCCATCAGTGATCCCCTCCCTCACGGGTCACGATCCGGCACTTCATCGGAAGCTTGTGGATCGCGCGGCGCAGTGCCTCACGGGCGGTCGTCTCGTTCGGGTAGCTCATCTCGAACAGCACCCGACCGGGCTTGACGTTCGCAACCCACTTCTCCGGTGAACCCTTGCCGGAGCCCATCCGGGTCTCGGCCGGCTTCTTCGTCAACGGACGGTCCGGGAAGATGTTGATCCACACCTTGCCACCACGGCGAATGTGGCGGTTGATGGCGATACGCGCGGACTCGATCTGCCGATTGGTGACATAGGCCGGCTCGAGTGCCTGGATGCCGAATTCACCGAAAGTGACCTGGGTGCCACCCGATGCCGCTCCGGTGCGGTGCGGGCGGTGCTGCTTGCGGTGCTTGACCCTGCGGGGAATCAGCATGACCTACGCCTCCCCACCGGTGGTCTCGGTCGGCGCAGCCTCGGTCGGAGCGCTGTGACTTTCGGTCGGGGCGGCCTCGATCGTGGCGACGCTCCCCGGGGAGTCGGCACGCTCGGCCGCGGCCCGCCCGGCCTCGGTGCCCGAGGCGGTGGTACCGGAGGCACCCGAACGGCGACGCGCCGGGCGCTCGCGACGCGGACCGCGGTCTGCGGCTCCTGGAGCAGCGGCGACGGGAGCACCTTCACGGCGACCTCCGACGACGTCACCCTTGTAGATCCACACCTTGACGCCGATCCGACCGAACGTCGTGCGGGCCTCGAACAGGCCGTAGTCGATATCGGCACGCAACGTGTGCAGCGGAACCCGACCCTCGCGGTAGAACTCCGAACGCGACATCTCCGCGCCGCCAAGACGCCCCGAGCACTGCACCCGGATGCCCTTGACCTGCGGCGAGCGCATGGCCGACTGGATGGCCTTGCGCATCGCGCGGCGGAAGGCCACCCGGTTAGACAGCTGCTCAGCCACACCCTGCGCGACGAGCTGCGCGTCGGACTCGGCGTTCTTGACCTCGAGGATGTTGAGCTGGACCTGCTTGCGGGTCAGCTTCTCCAACTGGCCCCGAATCCGGTCGGCCTCGGCGCCGCGGCGACCGATGACGATGCCCGGACGCGCGGTGTGGATGTCCACCCGCACCCGATCCCGGGTGCGCTCGATCTCCACCTTGGAGATGCCGGCCCGCTCCATGCCCTTGGACAGCATCTTGCGGATCTCGACATCTTCCTTGACGTATTCGGCATACTGCTTGTCGGCGTACCAGCGCGACTTCCAGTCGGTGGTGATACCGAGCCGGAACCCATGCGGGTTGATCTTCTGACCCATTAGCGGGCCCTCCCCTTCGCACCGCGAGACGTTCGCCCACCCGACTGGGAAACAGCCGGCTGTGACTCGACCTCGACGGTGATATGGCTCGTCCGCTTGCGGATCCGGAACGCACGGCCCTGGGCGCGCGGGCGGATGCGCTTGAGGGTGGGCCCCTCATCAGCACAGGCCACGACGACCACGAGGGTGTCGCGGTCCAGATCGAGGTTGTTCTCAGCGTTGGCCGCAGCGCTCGCGATGACCTTGGCCAGCGGCTCGGCCGCGGCCTGCGGTGCGAACCGCAGGATGTTGAGAGCCTCGTGGACCGGCCGCCCCTTGATCAGTGCGATGACGCGCCGCACCTTGGTGGGCGACATGTGCACGAACCGTGCCACCGCACGCGCCCGGATCGGCTCGAGCGCGGCGGCAGGGTCTTGGCTTGCATGACTGGTTGACGTGGTTAGGGACACAGTGCTAGCCATTTCCTTCCCTCTCCTGATCGCTACTCGGGCCGCTCAGCGCCTGCGCGCTTTGCGGTCGTCCTTGATATGGCCCCGGAAGGTTCGCGTGAGTGCGAACTCCCCCAGCTTGTGGCCGACCATCGAGTCCGAGATGAACACCGGCACGTGCTTGCGGCCGTCGTGCACCGCAATCGTGTGGCCGATCATGTCGGGAATGATGGTGGACCGCCGCGACCACGTCCGGATCACGGTCTTCTTGCCGGCCTCGTTGAGCGCGTCCACCTTCTTGAGCAGGTGGTCGTCCACGAACGGGCCCTTCTTCAGGCTGCGCGGCATTGGTTACCTCCCTGCCCTGTCACGTTCTTCATGTTCAGCCACGTTTTTCATGTTCAGCGCTTCTTGCCGGTACGCCGACGGCGGACGATCATCTTGTCGCTCGGCTTGGTGCGGCGGGTGCGGCCCTCGGGCTTGCCAGCGGGGTTGACCGGGTGACGGCCACCGGAGGTCTTGCCCTCACCACCACCGTGCGGGTGATCAACCGGGTTCATTGCCACCCCGCGGACGCTCGGACGCTTGCCCTTCCATCGCATCCGGCCGGCCTTGCCCCAGTTGATGTTGGACTGCTCGGCATTGCCCACCTCGCCGACGGTGGCGCGGCAGCGCACGTCGACGTTGCGGATCTCGCCGGACGGCATGCGCAGCTGCGCGTACGGCCCGTCCTTGGCAACCAGCTGCACACCCGACCCGGCCGCACGGGCGATCTTGGCACCGCCACCGGGGCGGAGCTCGATCGCGTGCACCACGGTGCCGGTGGGGATGTTGCGCAGCGGCAGGTTATTGCCGATCTTGATATCGGCCCTCGGGCCGGCCTCGACCTTGTCGCCCTGCTTGAGCTTGTTCGGCGCGATGATGTAGCGCTTCTCGCCGTCGACGTAGTGCAGCAGCGCGATACGGCTGGTGCGGTTGGGGTCGTACTCGATATGCGCGACCTTGGCCGGGACACCGTCCTTGTCGTTGCGCCGGAAGTCGATCAACCGGTACGCACGCTTGTGTCCGCCACCCTGGTGACGGGTGGTCACCCGGCCGTGAACGTTGCGGCCGCCCTTGCTGTGCAGCGGACGGACCAGCGACTTCTCCGGGGTCGAACGGGTGATCTCGGCGAAGTCGGCGACGCTCGCGCCGCGGCGACCCGGGGTGGTCGGCTTGTACTTACGGATACCCATCGGTCAGCCCCCTCAACTCGCCCGGGCACCGAACACGTCGATCGCGGCGCTCTCCTCGGAGAGCGTGACGATCGCGCGCTTGGTGTCCTTGCGCTTGCCGTAGCCGGTGCGCGAACGCTTGCGCTTGCCGGTGCGGTTCAGCGTGTTGACGCTGAGCACCTTCACCCCGAACACCTTCTCCACGGCAATTTTGATCTCGGTCTTGTTCGCGTCCGGTTTCACGATGAAGGTGTACTGGCGCTCCTCGAGCAACCCATAGCTCTTCTCCGAGACCACCGGCGCGAGCAGGATGTCGCGCGGATCGGGGATCACTTCGTCTCCTCCTCGGGCATAGCGTCAGCGGAGCCCGCAGCGACGCTGTCCGCACCCTTCGACTTCGCCCTGGCGATCGGACCGGCCAGGAACGCCTCGAGTGCTTCCCGGGTAAACACCACGACATCGTTGACGAGCACGTCATAGGTGTTCAGCTGGTCTGGCGCGATCACGTGCACGGTCGGCAGGTTGCGCAGGCTGAGTCGGCTGACCTCGTCCGCGCGGCCGAGAACGGCGAGCAACCGGGTGCCCTCCGGGGCGACCCCGGCCAGCACCGAGCGAGCACTCTTGGTCGACGGGGAGTCGCCGGTGACCACCGAGGAGATGACGTGCACCAGGCCTTCACGGGCCCGGTCGGACAGGGCCCCGCGCAGCGCGGCGGCCTTCATCTTCTTCGGGGTCTTCTGGGCGTAGTCACGAGGCTGGGGACCGTGCGCGACACCGCCACCGGCGAACTGCGGTGACCGGCTGGATCCCTGACGGGCGCGACCGGTGCCCTTCTGCCGGTAGGGCTTGCGGCCGCCGCCGCGCACCTCGCCGCGGGTCAGCGTCGAGTGCGTGCCCTGGCGAGCCGCCGCGAGCTGCGCGGTGACGACCTGGTGCATCAGCGCAATGTTGGCCGGCGCGTCGAAGACGTTCGCGGGCAGCTCGACCGTGCCATCGGTGTCGCCGGTGGGAGTCTTGATGTCGACGCGCGTAGCGCCGGCGGAGCGCGCATCACTGATGTTCGTCATACCTGAGCACCGCCCTTTGCGGCCGACTTCACCAGCACGAGACCACCGCGCGGGCCGGGGACCGCACCCTTGATCAGGAGCAGGCCGTTGTCGGTGTCCACGCGGTGCACGGTGAGGTTCTGGGTGGTGACGCGTGCGTGGCCCATGCGACCGGCCATCCGCAGGCCCTTGAACACCCGGCCCGGGGTGGCACACCCGCCGATCGAACCCGGCGACCGGTGTTTGCGCTGGGTACCGTGGCTCGCGCCGAGACCCTTGAAGCCGTGGCGCTTCATGACACCCGCGGTGCCCTTGCCCTTGCTGGTGCCGACCACGTCGACCACCGCGCCGGCGTCGAACACCGCGGCGGTGATCTCCTGGCCCACCGTGTACTCACCGGCATCGGAGGTGCGCAGCTCGACCACGTGCCGACGCGGCGTGGTGGCGGCCTTGCTGAAGTGGCCGGTGCGTGGCTTGTTCACCTTGCGCGGGTCGATCGCCCCGTAGGCAAGCTGAACCGCGACGTACCCGTCGTTCTCGGCGGTGCGAACCTGGGTGACCACGTTGGGCCCCGCCTGGACCACGGTGACCGGAACCACCCGATTGTTCTCGTCGAATACCTGGGTCATCCCGAGCTTGGTGCCCAGGATCCCGGTGACACGCCTCCCCGATGACGGAGTCGGCGTCATTGATGCTGTCATCTTCTCCGTCAGCCCTACTGGATGTTGACATCAACGCTGGCCGGCAGGTCGATGCGCATGAGCGCGTCGACCGTCTTGGGCGTCGGGTCGAGGATGTCGATCAGGCGCTTGTGGGTGCGCATCTCGAAGTGTTCGCGCGAATCCTTGTACTTGTGCGGTGAGCGGATGACGCAGTAGATGTTCTTCTCCGTCGGCAGCGGCACCGGCCCGACGACCCGGGCACCGGTACGCGTCACCGTCTCCACGATCTTGCGAGCGGACGCGTCGATTGCCTCGTGATCGTAGGCCTTCAGTCTGATGCGGATCTTTTGTCCCGCCATATCGTCGCTCGCCCTCTTCTTCCTGCCGAGAAGTACATGTCAGCGTTCTTGTTCCGCCCGCCCGATGCACCCGCGCAGAGGAGCCCAGCGGCACCGCAGGATGCGGCTTCCGGTCTCACTCGACGTGGACATTCGGTCCACGAGGTCGGGCGTGTCCTGCCCGACCTCAGACCGATTCCCAGACCGCTCACGACCACCGGGGCCGCAGTTGAGTGCGAGAACCTGGCGCCGGTATCCGGCGCGCAGAGTTATCACTCCGCGCGCCAGATCCGGCGCGCAACCCGTCCAGGATGCCACACCGAAATGCGGCACCCTCAGCCGGGGGTGTTACTTGGTGATCTTTGTGACCTGGCCGGCGCCGACGGTCCGGCCACCCTCACGGATGGCGAACTGCAGGCCCTCCTCCATGGCGATCGGCTGAATCAGCGCGACACTCATGGTGGTGTTGTCGCCCGGCATGACCATCTCGGTGCCACCAGGCAGGGTCACCACTCCGGTCACATCCGTGGTGCGGAAGTAGAACTGCGGCCGGTAGTTGTTGAAGAACGGCGTGTGCCGACCACCCTCGTCCTTGGACAGGATGTAGACCTGCGCCTCGAACTCGGTGTGCGGGGTGATCGAACCCGGCTTCACGACGACCTGACCGCGCTCGACGTCCTCGCGCTTGATACCGCGGAGAAGCAGACCCACATTCTCCCCTGCGCGACCCTCGTCGAGCATCTTGCGGAACATCTCGACGCCGGTGGCGATGGTCTTGGTCGACTTCTCGCGAATGCCGACGATCTCCACCTCCTCGTTCACCTTCACGATGCCACGGGCAATCGCACCGGTGACCACGGTGCCGCGGCCGGTGATGGTGAAAACGTCCTCAATGGGCATGAGGAACGGCTTCTCGATGTCACGAACGGGCTCCGGGACACTCTCGTCCACGGCGTCCATGAGCCCGAGCAGCTTCTCGCTCCACTCGGCGTCGCCCTCCAGCGCCTTGAGCGCCGACACCTGGACCACAGGCAGGTCGTCACCCGGGTAGTTCTGTGAGCTGAGCAGCTCGCGGACCTCCAGCTCGACGAGCTCCATGATCTCCTCGTCGTCGACCATGTCGGCCTTGTTCAGCGCAACGACGATGTAGGGCACACCGACCTGACGGGCCAACAGCACGTGCTCGCGGGTCTGTGGCATCGGGCCGTCGGTCGCCGCGACCACGAGGATGGCGCCGTCCATCTGCGCCGCACCGGTGATCATATTCTTGATGTAGTCGGCGTGCCCGGGGCAGTCGACGTGCGCGTAGTGCCGCTTCTCGGTCTGGTACTCGACGTGCGCGATCGAGATCGTGATGCCGCGCTGGCGCTCCTCGGGAGCCTTGTCGATCTGGTCGAACGCCGAAGCCTGGTTGAGCTTCGGGTACTTGTCGTGCAGAACCTTGGTGATGGCCGCCGTCAGCGTGGTCTTGCCGTGGTCGATATGACCGATGGTGCCGATGTTGACGTGCGGCTTGGTCCGCTCGAACTTCGCCTTCGCCACTGGGGAATCCTCCTGGACTGGTGTTCTTGTCCGTCGTGCTGACGGCAGGTCTGTGGTGGTGGTGCTCTTGCTCGGCCGTACTACTCCCCCGTCGCCTTCGCGATGATCTCCTTGGCCACGTTGGTCGGAACCTCCGCGTAGGAGTCGAAGACCATGGTGTAGTTCGCCCGGCCCTGGGTCCGCGACCGCAGGTCGCCGACGTAGCCGAACATCTCCGACAGTGGCACCAGCGCCTTGATGATCCGGGCGCCGGCCCGCTCCTCCATGGCCTGGATCTGACCACGGCGGGAGTTCAGGTCGCCGATCACGTCGCCCATGTAGTCCTCGGGCGTGGTGACCTCGACCGCCATCATCGGCTCGAGCAGGGCTGGGTCAGCCTTGCGCGCAGCTTCCTTGAGGGCGATCGAGCCGGCGACCCGGAAGGCCATCTCGGACGAGTCGACCTCGTGGTAGGCCCCGTCGACCAGGGTCAGTTTGATCCCGACGAGCGGGTAACCGGCGAGAATGCCGTACTGCATGGCATCTTGCGCCCCGGCGTCCACCGACGGGATGTACTCCCGCGGGATCCGGCCGCCGCTGACCTTGTTGTCGAATTCGTACAGCGCACCGTCGGCGGTGTCCAGCGGCTCCAAGGTGATGATCACCTTGGCGAACTGGCCCGAACCGCCGGTCTGCTTCTTGTGGATGTAGGTGTACTTCTCGACGGTACGACGGATCGTCTCGCGGTAGGCGACCTGCGGCTTGCCGATGTTGGCCTCGACCTTGTAGTCGCTCTTCATCCGGTTGACCAGCACCTCGAGGTGCAACTCGCCCATGCCGGCCAGGATCGTCTGGCCGGAGTCCTCGTCCTGGTGGACCTGGAAGGTCGGGTCCTCCTCGGCGAGGCGCTGGATCGCGATGCCCAGCTTCTCCTGGTCGGCCTTGGTCTTCGGCTCGACCGCGACCTGGATGACCGGGTCGGGGAAGGTCATCGACTCCAACACGATCGGCGCCTGCGGATCGCAGAGCGTCTCGCCCGTGGTCGTGTCCTTCAGACCGATGACCGCGTAGATGTGGCCGGCCAGGGCCTCGTCGACCGGATTCTCCTTGTTGGCGTGCATCTGGAACATCTTCCCGATGCGCTCCTTGCGGTCCTTGGTGGAGTTGATCACCTGAGACCCGGCGGCGAGCCGGCCGGAGTACACCCGGATGTAGGTCAACTTGCCGAAGAACGGGTGCGCCGCGATCTTGAACGCAAGGGCCGAGAACGGCTCGTCGACCCGAGGCGCCCGGAAGGCGGGGGTCTCGCCGTCGGTCAGCGTGCCCTCGACTGGCGGGACGTCCATCGGCGACGGCAGGTAGTCGATCACCGCGTCGAGCATCGGCTGGACGCCCTTGTTCTTGTACGCGGAACCGCACAGCACCGGGTAGGCGATCCGACCGGTGACGATCTTGCGGATACCGTGCTTGATCTGCTCAATGGTGAGCTCCTCGCCGCCGAGGTAGGCCTCCATCAAGGCGTCGTCGGTCTCGGCGACGGCCTCGACGAGCTTCTCCCGGTATGTCGCGGCCAGCTCTGTGAGGTCTGCGGGGATCTCCTCGACGGTGTAGTCCTCACCGATCGCGACCTCACCGCGCCAGGTCAGCGCACGCATTCCGATCAGGTCGACAACCCCGATGAACTCGCTCTCGGAGCCGATCGGCAGCTGCAGCGGCAACGGGCGGGCGCCGAGGCGCTCCTGGATGGTCTGCACGGTGAAGTAGAAGTCGGCGCCCAGCTTGTCCATCTTGTTGACGAAGCAGATGCGCGGGACGTCGTACTTGGTGGCCTGGCGCCAGACCTGCTCGGACTGCGGCTCGACACCTTCCTTGCCGTCGAAGACCGCGACCGCACCGTCGAGCACCCGCAAGGACCGCTCCACCTCGACGGTGAAATCGACGTGCCCGGGGGTGTCGATGATGTTGATCTGGTGGTCTTTCCAGAAGCAGGTGATGGCGGCGGAGGTGATCGTGATGCCGCGCTTCTGCTCCTCCTCCATCCAGTCCATCGTGGCAGCGCCGTCGTGCACCTCACCGATCTTGTAGTTGATCCCGGTGTAGTACAGGATCCGCTCGGTGGTGGTGGTCTTGCCGGCGTCGATGTGCGCCATGATGCCGATGTTGCGGACCCTGCCCAGATCCGTCAGCACGTCCCGTGCCACTTTTAGCTCGCTTCCCTCAACAGGTTGGCGCGGACGATCGGCCCGTCACCAGCGGTAGTGGGCGAATGCCTTGTTGGAATCCGCCATCTTGTGCATGTCCTCGCGCCGCTTGACGGCGGCACCCAGACCGTTACTCGCATCGAGAAGCTCGTTCATCAGCCGCTCGATCATGGTTTTCTCGCGGCGCTGCCCGGCAAAGGAGACCAGCCAACGCAACGCCAGCGTGGTCTGGCGTGTGGCGCGAACCTCGACAGGAACCTGGTAGGTAGCACCACCGACGCGACGACTCTTGACCTCAAGAGCTGGCTTCACGTTCTCCAGGGCGCGCTTGAGGGTGACGACCGGATCGGTGCCGGTTTTTTCCCGCGTGCCCTCAAGTGCTGCGTAGACGATGCGCTCGGCCAGTGAGCGCTTGCCGTCCTGGAGCACCTTGTTCACCAGCTGGGTGACCAACGGTGAGCTGTACACCGGGTCAGACACCAGCGGCCGCTTCGGGGGGGGACCCTTGCGGGGCATCAGCTCTTCTCCTTCTTCGCGCCGTAACGGCTGCGGGACTGCTTGCGGTTCTTCACGCCCTGCGTGTCCAGCGAACCCCGGATGATCTTGTAGCGGACTCCGGGAAGGTCCTTCACCCGCCCGCCCCGCACCAGGACGATCGAGTGCTCCTGGAGATTGTGACCCTCACCCGGGATGTAGGCGGTGATCTCCATGTTACTGGTTAGCCGAACGCGGGCGACCTTGCGCAGCGCGGAGTTCGGCTTCTTGGGCGTCGTGGTGTACACGCGCGTGCACACCCCGCGACGCTGGGGACTCCCCTTGAGCGCGGCGGTCTTGGTCTTGGCGACCTTGTCCTGACGGCCCTTGCGGACCAGCTGCTGGATCGTGGGCATGGACCGTTTGCTTCTTCCCGTCGGCGTGCTGGACTGGCTGTGCGTACCTGGACTGGCTGTGCGTACTGGACCAACGGCATACCGGACGGCTCACCGTCTGTACCCCGAGGTCGGGCGTGTCTCACGATCGAACCTCTTGCTGACTGTGCACCGTGCGAGTGAGATGGGGGAACCTCACCGAGATGACCAGCAGCCCGCAGACCCAGCGGCCCATCTTCGCGCCACAGTGTTTCACCATTACGTCTTACAACACTACAGTGCGGATCAGCGACCATCGGGCATACGGATCGGCCCGACCATGGTCGAGCGCAAGACCACAGAGTACCCGCCCCGCTCCGAGGGGGTCAAAACGGGTCCGTGTCGGTCGCGAATCGGTGTGGGCAGAGTGCCTCAAGTCGGTCCGGACCGCAAGAGGACGCATCCACTCGTCGCTCTTCAACCCCCACTCGTCGCAGCCAAATCGTCAGTGGCGACGCATAGAGGAGGACCGGCATTTCGGACGTCGTGCTCGTCAGCCATGAACCGGGCGTAGACGTCATCGCGAGTGCTGATGGTGACCACGAGGACGAGCAACTGGCCGTCGCCGATGGTGTAGCAAGCGCGGTAGTTACCGATCCCGGATACGCCAGACACCGGCGTAACCCTGGAGCGGCGTACAGCCAGGCGGGCGCGGTTCGTTGGCCAGCGCCTCGATCACATCCTCTACGGCCGCAGCATCGTAGGGCTGCTGCTGGGACAGCTTGTCCAACTCCAGTGACTCGACCACGATCCGGCCCGCAGCGAGATCGTCAAGGAAGGCGAGCCGAGTGGCGCGGCCGATCCATCGACCAAACAGGTAGTCGATCTCTGTCGTCACGGGTGCCGGAATGATCACGTTCGTCGAGGTCAGCAATCGAGCCGCCCGGACCCTCGCCGGCACCGTCCAACGCAAACCGACGGCCGCCTCGCGGCGCAGGCACATACGCCTGGATCGCCTTGCGGAGCAGCGAGGACTGCGACACGCCCTCCATCTCAGCAAGCCGAGCAAGGCGCAGGGCATCGGCCTCGTCGAGGTACAAGCTCGTCTTTCGCACGGTTATAGATTACTACGTAGGGCAACTTGCCATGGCGCCCTACGACAGCGAACGGGGCCCAGGACCGATCCTCAGGTGTTGCTGCGCCGGGCCGGCGACCGACCATCGCCGGTCGCCAATCCGAGCTCAGCGGTAGTCGCGCCCGAAGTCGTAGTCGTCCAGCGGCACCGCCGCACCGGT
>Ga0136617_10002107_pt1 | contig 17825 bp, 22 predicted proteins | sample AntDrymUQ3222106_2_FD_129672 | JGI IMG/M metagenome (GOLD analysis project Ga0136617, IMG submission 129672) | Polar desert sand microbial communities from Dry Valleys, Antarctica - metaG UQ322 (21.06) | ecosystem: Environmental > Terrestrial > Soil > Desert | place: Antarctica: Dry Valley... | reverse complement strand
GGCCTGCCCGGCATGCCGGGGCGGCGCAAGGCGACCAAGTCACCCAGGAACAAGCGCAAGGGCAAGCAGAGTGGCGGCCGGTCCGGTGGGGCCTCTCGCCGGTCGGCTGCCGGGGGGGCTGCGTTGCCCGGAGCTCACCCGGCACCCGGCGGCGGTCTACCTCCCGGTCTTGGTGACATGACCGGGCTGCCGCCAGGCTTTCGGATGCCGAACATCGACCTGTCCAAGCTGAAGCAGCCGCCCACTGAGAAGTGACTGACGCGCTGCACCTGCGCGGTGTCCTGCTGCCCGATGAGGTCGAGCGCGACCTCTGGATTGTTGACGGTCGGCTCACCTTCGACGCGGTGTCCGGGGCCGAGAGCATCGCCACTGGCGGCTGGGTGCTTCCGGGGCTCGTCGATGCGCACTGCCACATCGGGCTGCAAGGGGACGGGGCGGTGGAGAGTCTGGATGTCGCCCGCGCTCAGGCTCGAATCGACCGGGATGCCGGGGCGCTGCTGCTGCGCGACGCCGGCTCGCCGCTCGACACGCGGCCGATTGTCGACGACAGCGACCTGCCGCGCTTGATCCGCGCGGGCCGGCACATCGCCCGCCCCCGGCGCTACATCCGCGACTACGCGGTCGAGGTCGAGCCGGCAGATCTCGTCGAGGAGGTACGCCGGCAAGCGGCGTACGCCGGGGGATGGGTCAAGCTCGTTGGTGACTGGATCGACCGGGATATCGGAGATCTGGCTCCGCTGTGGCCGGTCGACGTCCTGACCGAGGCGGTCCGGGTCGCGCACGAGGCCGGTGCACGCGTCGCCGTCCACACGTTCGGCGCGGAGGCGTCGGCCGACCTGATCGGCGCGGGAGTCGACTCCATCGAGCACGGCACCGGTCTCACGGACGACCACATCGCGGCCATGGCGAGCAGTGGCATCACGCTGACGGCGACCACGCTGATGGTGGGCACGCTGGCCGACGTTGCCAGCCAGGCGCGGGAGAAGTTCCCGACGTACGCCAAGCGGATGCAGGCCGTCGGCCCCCGCTACGCACAGCTGCTGCGGTCGGCGTACGAGGCAGGTGTACCCGTCTACGTCGGCAGCGACGCGAACGAGGACCGGCCGCACGGCCTCATTGTCGAGGAGATCCTGGCCCTGCACGCGGCCGGCGTGCCCGCCGAGGCCGCGGTGGCGGCTGGGTCGTGGGCGGCCCGGCGCTGGCTGGGTCTGCCGAGCATCGAGGAGGGCGCCCCGGCCGACCTCGTGGTCTATGCCGCTGATCCCCGACGTGAGCTGTCCACGCTGGCCGAGCCGGGCCGGATCGTGCTCCGCGGCCGGGTAGTCTAGCCGCCATCTCGCTCCGCTCGATGCTCACTCGACCAGTCTTCATCTCGCTCCGCTCCTCGCTTCGCTCCTCGCTTCGCTCGATGCTCACTCGACCAGCGATTCGGAGCGGCGTACGTGCGTCTGGCACAATCGGTGCCGAGTACGTGTTCAGCTGCGGCCCCTCTCACCGCGCTGAGCGTGTCCACCGAGTGACCGGCGACGTGCCCCACGCGCCAGTCGTGTCTCTCACCCGTCAATACCCTGGAGCACCCACCCACGTGGCCACCAAGATCAAGCTCATGCGCCTGGGCAAGATGCGCGCGCCGTACTACCGGATCGTCGTCGCCGACGCCCGTACCAAGCGGGACGGCCGGTCGATCGAGACGATCGGCAAGTACCACCCCAAGGAAGACCCCTCTTTCATCGAGGTCGATTCCGAGCGAGTTCAGTACTGGCTCGGCGTCGGGGCTCAGCCCACCGAGGCCGTTGCGGCCATCCTCCGGGTCACCGGCGACTGGCAGGAGTTCAAGGGTGAGCCGGCGCCCGAGCCGATGAAGCTCAAGGCTCCGAAGGCCGACAAGCGGGCGCTGTTCGAGGCGGCGAGCAAGCAGGGCGCTGAGGAGTCCACCGGCGAAGCGACCACACCCAAGAAGCGGGCCGCCCGCCCCGCCAAGGCGGCCGCCGACAAACCAGCTGGTGACAAGGCGGCTGCTGACAAGCCCGAAGCTGAGGACAAGGCCTCGGTGAAGGCCGCCGCAAAGAAGGCCGCCGCCGAGGCCACCGCGCCGGCGGAGAGCTAGGTGCTCGAGGAGGCTCTCGAGCATCTCGTTCGCGGCATCGTCGAACATCCCGACGACGTTCACGTTGACCTGCGGACCGACCGCCGTGGCCGGACTCTGGAGCTGCGCGTGCACCCCGACGATCTTGGCAAGGTCATCGGCCGGGCCGGGCGTACCGCCAAGGCGCTGCGCCAGGTGATGGGGGCCGTTGGCGGCAAGGGTCTGCGGGTCGACGTCGTCGACACCGACGCCCGGTAGCCGCGGGTTCGGGCGATGTTGCTCGTCGTAGGACGAGTAGGGCGGGCACACGGGATACGCGGCGAGGTTCTCGTCGCACTGCGTACCGACGACCCCGACGCCCGATTCGCCCCAGGCACTGTCCTCGTCACCGATCCCGCGGAGCGCGGCCCGCTCACGGTGGTGTCTGCCCGACGGCACTCAGGTCGCTATGTCGTGGCCTTCGACGGGGTCGCCGACCGCGCCGCGGCGGAAGCTCTGACCGGGACCGCATTGGTCGTCGAGTCCGCCGACCTGGCGCCGACGGTGGATCCCGACGAGTTCCACGACGCACAGCTGCTGGGTCTGCGCGTCCAGAGCGCCGATGGTGCCGACATCGGTGAGCTGACCGACGTCGTGCACGGACCGGGCGGCGACCTGCTCGTCGTGCGACTGCAAGCGGCCGGCGAGGACCGTGAGGTTCTCGTCCCGTTCGTCCGGGAGATGGTGCCGACGGTCGACGTACCCGCTGGGTTGGTCGTCATCGACCCGCCGGAGGGGCTGCTGCAGCTATGAGTGAGTCGAGTGAGCATCGAACGAAGCGAGGAGCGGAGCGAGATGAGGCTTGACGTCGTCACGATCTTCCCCGGCTACCTCACACCGCTGTCGGAGTCGCTGCTCGGCAAGGCGCGGGAGCGCGGCCTCGTCGATCTGCACGTGCATGACCTGCGGCAGTGGACCGACGATGTGCACCGCTCCGTCGATGACACCCCCTATGGTGGCGGACCCGGCATGGTCATGCGCCCCGAGCCGTGGGGCCGGGCTCTCGACGAGATCGCCGCGCCGGCTGCTGTCGTACCACGACTGATCGTGCCCACGCCGTCCGGCCACCTCTTCACCCACGAACAGGCCACGCAGTACGCCGACCAGCCGTGGCTGGTCTTTGCCTGTGGACGGTACGAAGGAATCGACGCCCGGGTGCTCGATGTCGCCAGGGAGCGCATGCCGGTCGACGAGGTCTCGATCGGCGACTACGTGCTGGCCGGAGGTGAGGCGGCAGTTCTCGTCATCGTCGAGGCGCTCACCCGGCTCATACCCGGTGTGGTGGGCAATGCCCAGTCCGTAGCGGATGACTCGTTCGTGGCCGGATTGCTGGAGGGGCCGGCCTACACCCGGCCGGAGAGCTGGGCCGGCCACCGGGTCCCCGAGGTGCTGCTGTCAGGCGACCACGCCCGGATCGCGCGCTGGCGACGTGACCAGGCCCTGCAGCGCACCGCCGCGCGACGGCCGGATCTGCTCGCAGCGCTGCCGAAGGGTTCCCTGAGTACCCGCGACCACGAGGCCCTGCCGCAAGCCGGCCTTTCCACCCCCGATGCGGACAGGACGACGTAAATGGCCGAACCGTCAACCCCAGCAGCTTCCGCCGACAAGAAGCGGAAGAAGAGGAACCTGCCGTTCTGGCAGGAGCTACCGATTCTTGCCGGCATTGCCATCGTGCTCGCCCTGGTCATCAAGACCTTCCTGGTCCAGACCTTCTACATCCCGTCCGGCTCAATGGAGAACACCCTGCACCTGCAGGATCGGGTGCTGGTCAACAAGATGGTCTACGACTTCCGGGCACCTCGCCGGGGCGAGGTCGTCGTCTTCACCGGCGTCGACTGGGGGCCCGAACAGGACTACATCAAGCGGGTCATCGGACTGCCCGGGGACACCGTGCAGTGTTGCGACACGAAGGGCCGGGTCATGGTCAATGGCACCGGGCTCGACGAGCCGTACATCTTCGAGAACAACGCCGTGGCAGACCGAAGCTTTAACGCGGTCAAGGTGCCCATCGGGCGAATGTGGGTGATGGGTGATCATCGAGGCGCGTCGGGAGACTCAAGAGCGCATCGAGCAGACCAGTGGAGTGGCACGATCCCGATCGATCGAGTCGTCGGGCGGGCCTTTGTGATCGTGTGGCCACTCGAACGAGGCGGCAGTTTGTCCGTGCCACCCTCGCTGGAGACCGCTGGCGCTCCAGCCCGGGTTTCGCCTCCCTGACCTCGGTATGGCACTCTGGAAGCGATGCTGCGGGTTCTCCCGCCTGAGCACTTGCCCAATGTCGGGTGGCGCGCTGGCCGCGCGCGCCGACACCCGAGCCTGATGACACAGAGAGCGAAACCGCGATGAACACCCTGGACGCACTCGACGCCGCGGCACTGCGTTCTGACATTCCGGACTTCCGTCCCGGGGACACCCTCAAGGTGCATGTACGGGTCGTCGAGGGCAACCGTTCCCGGGTCCAGATCTTTCAGGGTGTGGTCATCCGGCGACAGGGTGGCGGTGCCCGCGAAACGTTCACCGTGCGCAAGGTGAGTTTCGGTGTCGGCGTGGAGCGGACGTTCCCCGTGCATACCCCCGTGCTCGACCGGATCGAGGTTGTGACTCGCGGTGACGTACGGCGAGCGAAGCTGTACTACCTGCGCAATCTGCGCGGCAAGAAGGCCAAGATCAAAGAGCTGCGGGAGACATCCACCCGCTGACGGCGCTTCGCTGCGCCCCCACCCGCGAGACCGGCCGTCTACGCTGGGAGGGCAATGGCACACGTCGATAGCGGGCAGCTGCCCGCCAGCAGCGCGGACATAGTTCCTCGGACCCGCGCCGAACGTCGGCGTCTGCAGGAGCAGCAGGCCAAGCGGCACCGGCGACGTGATCGCGGTGACGATTCCGGCAAAGGTGGTCGCAGGAGCCGTCGTCGGGACCGCAAGAAGCCGTTGCCGTTTTGGCAGGAGTTCCCCGCACTGATCCTGATTGCCGTCGTGCTTGCCCTGCTCATCAAGACCTTCCTCGTGCAGGCTTTCTATATCCCGTCGGAGTCGATGCAGGACACGCTGCAGGTGCGTGACCGGGTTCTGGTCAACAAGCTCGTGTACGACTTCCGGGCGCCCAAGCGGGGCGAGGTCGTCGTCTTCAACGGGGTGCAGTGGCAGCCCGAGGTGCAGATCGCCGATTCCGGCAACTCGTTGCAGCGCGGGTTGCGCAGCATCACCAGCGCGATCGGGCTCGGTCCGCCCAACGAGAAGGACTACATCAAGCGGGTGATCGGTCTGCCCGGGGAGACGGTTGCCTGCTGCGACGACCAGGGCCGGGTGACGGTCGATGACCGGCCGCTGGTCGAGCCGTACATCCTGGACAACACTCCCGAGGCGCAACGCGCCTTCGGACCGGTCAAGGTCCCGGAGGGCCGGTTGTGGGTGATGGGTGATCACCGCAGCGTCTCTGCCGACTCACGCGCTCACGAGCAGGACCAGTGGCGGGGCACGATCCCGATCGACAACGTGGTCGGGCGTGCCTTCGTGATCGTGTGGCCGGTCGGCCGAGCCGGTGGCCTGCCCGTGCCGGAAGCTCTCGAGAATTCCACCGCGCTGCCATCCGGGGAGCATCGCAACCTAGAGCACAGCGGCGTCCCGCGGGCCGTTGCCTTACCCCTGCTGCCGCTGCTCCCGGTCGGTGCCATCGCCCTGCGCCGCCGACGGCGCCGACGCCGCTAGGCCATGACCGCACCAGAACCCATCCTGCGTTCCGCGGCGCGCGTCCTGCTCATCGACGGCCGTGACCGGCTGTTGCTGTTCCGTGGCCGCGATCCCGGCCGGCCGGCTGTGCCGGCGTACTGGTTCACTGTCGGCGGCGGGCTCGACCCGGGGGAGAGTCCCGTACATGGGGCGCTGCGCGAGATGTACGAAGAGACCGGGCTGCGGCTGAGCGCTGATGACCTTGTCGGACCAGTCGCCGAGGACGTGACCGAATTCCTGTTCGAGGGCCGCACCTACCGCCAGTCGCAGGTGTTCTTCGTTGCCAGGGTCGACACTTGGGAGGTGGACACCTCGGCATTCGCAGAAGTGGAGGTGCGCACCATCGACAGTCACCGTTGGTGGAGCGCGGCCGAGCTCGATTCCGCTGACGAGGCCTATTACCCGCAAAACCTCCCGGCTCTGCTGCGACAGGCGCTGGTGCCTGCGCGAAAGGTCGGCTGAGGTGATCCGGCCGGGACGCGCCCTCGTGCGTCGGGACACCGGGCTGCTCGCCCTCGAAGGTGCGCTGCGCCGGCGCGGCTTCGACGTCATCGCCGGCACCGACGAAGCCGGGCGCGGGGCCTGCGCCGGTCCGCTGGTCGTGGCCGCGTGTGTGCTGCCCGATGGCCGGCGCGGGATCGTGCCCGGCCTGGCCGACTCCAAGCTGCTCAGCCCCGTCGTCCGCGAGGAGGTCTACGCCGAGGTCGTCGACCGGGCGCAGACGTGGGCAGTGGTGATCATCGAGGCCGGTGAGGTCGACCGCCGCGGCCTGCACAAGTGCAATGTCGAGGGCATGCGCCGGGCGCTCGCCGTGCTCGAACCCAAGCCGGCGTACGTGCTCAGCGATGGCTTCCCGGTGGCCGGCCTGCCCGCACCTGGACTGGCGATCTGGAAGGGTGACCGGGTGGCAGCTTGCATCGCGGCGGCGTCAGTGATCGCCAAGGTCACCCGCGACCGGATCATGGTGCAGATGCATGATCGATTCCCGTTCTACGACTTCGCTCAGCACAAGGGATACGTCACCCCGGAGCACTCCGCCGCCCTTGTTGCGCATGGTCCCTGTCCCGAGCACCGGTACTCCTACGTCAATGTCGCCCGGGTGAGCCAGAATGGGGTCATGGAGTTTGCCGGGATGGAGAGTGCATGACGGCCGACGACGCAATCCCTCCCGCGGAGGAGTCATGAGCATTGACGACGCAATTCCCGCCGCGGAGGAGTCATGAGCTCTGAGGACCTCGAGAAGTACGAGACCGAGATGGAGCTGCAGCTCTATCGCGAGTATCGCGACATCGTGCGTCAGTTCGCCTATGTCGTGGAGACCGAGCGCCGGTTCTACCTTGCCAACTCTGTCGACCTGCAGGTACGCAACGCCGACGGAGAGGTGTTCTTCGAGGTCACCATGGGCGATGCCTGGGTGTGGGACATGTACCGTCCGGCGCGCTTCGTCAAGCATGTCCGCGTCGTGACGTTCAAGGATGTCAACGTCGAGGAGTTGGAAAAGCCTGATATCGAGCTCCCCGCGGGTGGCGACCCGTTCGGTGGGTAGGTCGGCTGGCATGACCGGTTCCGAAGATGCCACCGCCCCGCACGCCGCAGCCGAGCAGGACAGTCGCGATCCCAGTCGCGCGGCCAACCAGATCCGCGACGAGCCGATCCCGCCGAGTCCGGCAGATAACGAGACGCCGGCCGCTGATAGCAACACGCCTGACGCCGCCGGCGCTTCCGGCGGCGTTCCGCCGGCCGGCACGGATCCCGACCGCCCTCAGGCTGGCGCTCCCGACAGCACCGTCACCGACCTGACGCCGGCGCTGGGCACCTCAGAGACGATGGAGCCGATCCAGGGCGTGCACACGCCCGACGTGGGGCCGAGCGGGGAGCAGATCGAGACCGATGAGCGGGCCCACCGCGGCCGGGCGGCGGGCACCACCTAGCCGGTTAGCGGCCGGCGAACATCTCCACCGAGGACCTGGGCGTCTCTCTTTGAGATCGGCGCCAGCCACGGAAGCCGGCGACCACGAAGCAGCCGCGCCGCGGTCTGTTGGCTTTGGCCGTTCCGTGAGCCACCCTCCCGTCAAGTTGCCGTCCACAGTGGCAGTTATGTCCACAGCGGGGCGCTGACCCGATGTGTACGGCCACGTTGTACGCCAGCCTCGTCGTCATGGCGGACAAGGACCTACTTGGCAAGTACGGCGAGGACATCGCAGTTAGCCACCTCGAAGAGGTCGGCATGGTGGTGCTGGCGCGCAACTGGCGGTGCGCCGAGGGTGAGCTCGATATCGTCGCTCGCGACGGCTCGACCCTGGTCTTCTGTGAGGTCAAGACCCGATCCGGCACGGCGTACGGGTCGCCGTTGGAAGCCGTCGTTCCGGCCAAGGCTCGCCGCATCCGGCGGCTGGCTGTGGCGTGGCTCAACCAGGCAGACCGGGGCTGGCCTGATCTGCGCTTCGACGTCATCAGCGTGCTCCGCCCACGCGGCTGCGAGCCCACGGTGGAGCACGTGCGGGGGGTGTTCTGATGACGCTCGCCCGGACCATGGCAGTCGCCCTGGTCGGCGTGGTGGGCCACATCGTCGAGGTCGAGGCCGACTTGGCCGACGGCCTGCCCGGCTTCGTTATCGTCGGGCTACCGGACGCGGCGCTCACGGAAGCGAGAGATCGGGTTCGAGCTGCGATCGTCAACAGTGGACAAGCCTGGCCACAACGCCGGATGACGCTCGGGTTGTCGCCGGCCACGCTGCCAAAGCACGGCAGTGGGTTTGACCTACCGATGGCGGCGGCAATCTTGTCCGCGGCCGGTGTCGCTCCCCACTCGGCTTTGCATGAGCAGGCATTCATCGGCGAGTTGGCGCTTGACGGGCGAGTGCGCGCTGTTCGTGGCGTGCTGCCTTCGGCCGTGGCGGCGAGCCGAGCCGGGCTGCGGGGAATCGTCGTGCCAGTCGACAATGTGCGGGAAGCACAACTGGTGCCGGGCCTTGCCGTGCGGGGGATCCAATCGCTTGCCGCCCTGGTGTCCTGGATGCGCGGTGAGGCGCCTGCCGACGAGCCGCTGCCGGCGGGCGGCGACAAGGTGACCGAGGTGCGCTGGCCCGACCTCGTCGACGTCGTCGGTCAGGACTACGGGCGGATGGCCGTCGAGGTGGCCGCGGCCGGTGGCCACCACCTGTTCCTGCTCGGCCCGCCTGGAGCTGGCAAGACCATGTTGGCCGAGCGCCTGCCCGGAATCCTGCCGAAGCTTGACCTCGATGCCGCGCTGGAGGTCACTGCCGTCCACTCGGTCGCCGGGGTGCTCCCGGCCGGCGCGCCGTTGATCGACCGACCGCCCTATCAGGCTCCGCACCACTCCGCGAGCGTGGCGGCACTGGTCGGCGGCGGCAGTGGGCTCGCGCGTCCGGGGGCGCTGTCGCTCGCCCATCGTGGCGTGCTCTTCCTCGACGAGGCGCCGGAGTTTCCATCCGGCGTGCTGGATTCACTGCGGCAGCCGCTGGAGCGTGGCGAGATCGTCCTGGCCCGTTCCGGCGGGGCGACCTGCTACCCGTCGCGGGTACAGCTGGTGATGGCGGCCAACCCATGCCCGTGTTCGAGCCCGCTAGGCGACCAGGCATGCACCTGCACCGCCGTGGCGCGCCGGCGGTATCACAGCCGCCTGTCCGGACCGCTGATGGATCGGATCGACTTGCAGGTCGAGCTCCAGCCGTTGCGCCGGCTCGACCTGCTCGCCGATGCGGCGGGACTGGAGACCTCCACGACCGTGAGCGATCGGGTCTGTGCGGCTCGGGCGGCTGCCGGAGAGCGCTACCGCGGCAGCAGCTGGCGCACCAACGCTGAGGTGCCCGGCCCCGTCCTGCGCACCCGGTTCCGCTTGCCACGGCAGGTGCGCAGAGCAGCCGACACCGCCCTCGACCGTGGCGAGCTCTCGGCCCGCGGCTATGACCGGGTGTTGCGCGTTGCGTGGACGCTGGCCGACCTCGGTGGCCGCGCCGCTCCGGACGAGGGCGACGTGGGCGCCGCTTACGTCTTCCGCACCCGGCGGGCGGCATGACGAGCGGCGCAAGCGACGAGGTGCGGTTCGCCCGTGCCGCGCTCACCCGGATCTGCGAGCCCGCCAGCCAGGGCCTTGCGAAGTTGATCGCACGTTGTGGGCCGGTCGAGGCACTTGACCGACTGTGCCGCGACCAGCCGCCCAAGGACATCGCTGGGGCCGTCGAGGGGCGGCGAGGCGACATCCGGGCCCAGCGAGACCTGGACAACATCCATGCTCTGGGCGGCCGGCTGGTGTGTCCGGAGGACGACGAGTGGCCCGTGCAGCTCGACCAGCTCGTCACCGTGTCCCACGAGAATGACCCGGTCATGCCACCGGTGGCGCTGTGGATCAGGGGGCTGGAGGACGTGTCGGCCGTCTGCGCCCGGTCGGTGTCGATCGTGGGTTCGCGGGCGGCGAGCTCCTACGGCACCCACGTCGCGGGGGAGCTGGCCTACGGCCTGGCCGATCGTGGATGGACCGTGGTGTCGGGTGGGGCATACGGCATCGACGGATCCGGGCATCGCGCTGCCCTCGCCGCCGGGGCCCCCACGGTTGCCGTTCTCGCCAGCGGTGTCGACAGGCCATATCCGCTGGGCCACCATGCGCTGTTCGACCGGATCGCGACTGAAGGTTTGCTGATCAGCGAATGGCCCCCGGGGTGTTCCCCGCAACGTCAGCGGTTCCTCGTCCGCAACCGGGTCATCGCCGCGTTGTCCGGTGGGACAGTCGTCGTCGAGGCGGCTGCCCGCAGCGGTGCCCGGATGACCGCCCGGCGGGCGACCGAGTTGTGCCGTCCGCTGATGGCGGTGCCCGGGCCGGTCACCTCGGCCATGTCCGTCGGTGCGCACCAGCTGATCCGGACCGGCACCGCGACGCTGGTCACCAGCGCAGCCGAGGTGCTCGACCTCGTTGGCCAGATCGGCGTCGATATGGCGGAGCCGCCCCGCGGTCCGATCACCGCCCGCGATGCACTGCCGCCTGAGCTGGCCCAGGTGCTCGAGGGGGTGCCGGCCCGACGGGCCGCACCTCCCGACGAGATCGCGGTGCAGGCCGGAGTCCGGCTCAGCGATGCGTTGCGGGCGTTATCCCGGCTCATCGGTGCCGGCCTCGTTGACGAGCACGGCAACGGCTACCGCTTGACCAAGGCGGGCCGACGCTAGCTCAGTGCGCGCCCGCGCCGGTCAGGGACCGCACCTCCACCTCGGCGAACTTCGCATCGTCGCGTTCCTTCGACAGGTACGTGCCGATGACCGCGCACAGGAATCCGAACGGGATCGACACCAGACCGGGATTCTCCAACGGGAACCAGTGGAAGTCGGTACCCAGCCCGAACAGTGAGCCACTGGTATCAGCAGCGCCGCCCACACCCGGGACGACCTTGCCCGAGACCACGGGGGAGAAGAACACCAGCACGACAGCCGAGATGAGCCCGCCGTAGATTCCGGCCACCGCCCCAGCGGTGTTGAACCGCCGCCAGAACAGCGACAGCAGGATCGACGGCAGGTTGGCCGATGCGGCGATGGCGAATGCCAGGGCTACCAGGAAGGCCACGTTGAGCGTCGTGGCGAAGATGCTCAAGACGATGGCAATCGCGCCGATCACCAGTGCTGCTCCCCGGGCGACGACGACCTCCTCCCGCTCGGTGGCGCTGCCCCGCTTGACCACGTTGGCATAGAAGTCGTGCGCCAGCGACGACGACGATGCCAAGGTCAGGCCGGCCACGACCGCAAGGATCGTCGCGAAGGCCACGGACGCGATGATGGCGAGCATGACCGCGCCACCGGTCTCCCCGCCGAAGTCCTCGCCCAGCGCCTGAGCGAGTTGCGGCGCCGCGGTGTTGCCTGCCTTGTCCTGGGCGACGATCGCCTTGCTGCCGACGATTGCCGCCGCACCGAAGCCCAGCGCCAGCGTCATGAGGTAGAAGGTGCCGATCAGGGTGATGGCCCACAGCACGGACTTGCGCGCCGCCTGGGCCGTGGGGACTGTATAGAACCGGATCAGGATGTGCGGCAGGCCCGCGGTGCCGAGGACCAGTGCCAGGCCGAGACTGATCAGATCCAGCTTGCTGTACAGCGTAGCGAGGGCGTCGCCCGGCACTTCCTTGCCGTACCGGAGCCCGGGTTCGAGGAATGCCGAGCCCTGGCCCGACTTTTCGGCGGCCGCCCCGAGCATCTCGGAGACGTTGAAGTTGAACTTCGTCAGCACCAGCACGGTCATCAGTGCTGCGCCGGTCATCAGCATGCCGGCCTTCACGATCTGAACGTACGTCGTCCCCTTCATGCCACCGACCGTCACGTAGACGATCATGAGCGTGCCGACGAGGATGATTGTCGCGATCTTGGCTTGGTCGGCGTTCAGTCCGAGGAACGTCGTGCCGGGCTTGATACCCAGCAGCAGGGCCACCAGCGCGCCGGCCCCGACCATCTGCGCGAGCAGGTAGAAGATCGACACGGTGATCGTCGACACCGCGGCGGCGGTGCGGACGGGTCGCTGCTTCATCCGGTACGACAGCACGTCGGCCATCGTGTAACGGCCGGAGTTGCGCATGAGCTCGGCGACAAGCAGCAGGGCGACCAGCCAGGCGACGAGGAAGCCGATGGAGTACAGGAAGCCGTCGTAGCCGAACAGCGCGATGAGCCCAGCGATACCAAGGAATGACGCAGCCGACATGTAGTCGCCGCTGATCGCCAGGCCGTTCTGGAAGCCGGAGAACGACCGTCCGCCCGCGTAGAAGTCAGTAGCGGTTTTCGTCTGCCGGCTGGCCCACACGGTGATCATCAGCGTGATGGCGACGAAAACGAGGAACAGCAGCAGGGTCAGCGTCCGACTGCTCATCGCTCAGCCCTCTCGAGGGTCTCGCGCATCTTCTCGGCCAGCGGATCGAGTCGGCTGTTGGCGTACCGCGAGTACCAGTAGGCGATCAGGAAGGTTGAGGCGAACTGCGCCAGACCGAAGATCAGGGCGACGTTGATGTTGCCGGTGACTTTATGAGCCATGAAGTCCCGGGCGTAGGCCGAGAGCAGCACATAGAGCAGGTACCAGCCGAGGAACACCGCGGTCATCGGGAACACAAAACGGCGGAAAGCGTGTCGTAAAGCGACAAACTCCGGGGTCTGCTCCATGGCGAGATATCTCGCCGAGCTAGGTCGGTCCGCTCTTTCCGGCTCGTGGGGCTGAGTCGTGGGGCTATGAGTCATGCGCGTCCCCTTCCACCCCGTCGCATCTTGCTTCCCTGAAGAAGGGCTCGGTAATCATTTTTGCCGCTCCGCGGCGGCGCGCCGTCCTTGACCCCGCGGAGTGCCGGACGCACGGTCAGGTCATGACACGGACCGCTGCGGGGCGTCGCCCGGCATCATCGGCGACCCGGACGGCCTTGCCGCCGGCATTTGGCGCGGCCCTTGACGCCTACGAGCGGCACCTGCGCGCCGAGCGCGGGCTGTCCAGCCACACCGTTCGCGGTTACCTGGCCGACGTGGTGAGCCTGCTGGATCACGGTGTGCGCATGGGCGCAGGCCAGCCGGCTGACCTCGACATCCATGTGTTGCGAAGCTGGCTGGCGCGCCTGCGCACAACCGGTGCGGCGCGCAGCAGCCTGGCCCGGAGAGCCGCCGGCGCGAGATCGTTCACCGCCTGGGGACACCGTGCCGGGCTGCTGCCGGTCGATGTCGGCATGCTGCTCGCCAGTCCACGGCCGCACCGACCGTTGCCAGCCGTCCTGCGACAGGAGCAGGCTCGCGAGCTTGTCGACTTCGGCGCGGGCGACGATGCGCACGATCCGATCGCCCTGCGCGATTGGCTGCTCCTGGAGCTTCTGTACGGCACCGGGGTACGAGTCGGTGAGCTGTGCGGCCTCGACGTCGACGATGTTGACGGGTCCCGGCGGCTGCTGTGCGTGCTGGGCAAGGGCGGCAAAGAGCGGTCGGTGCCCTATGGCGTGCCGGCCCAACGGGCGGCAGATGCCTACCTCCGGCGTGGTCGGCCGGCGCTGACAGTGGCTGGCAGTGGTCCTGCCCTCCTGCTGGGTGCTCGAGGTCGGCGCATCGACCCGCGGGCGGTTCGACGGGTGGTGCACGAACGGCTGGCCGGCGTACCAGGTGCTCCCGACCTCGGACCGCACGGTTTGCGGCATTCCGCAGCCACGCACCTGCTGGAGGGGGGAGCCGACCTACGTAGCGTTCAGGAGTTGCTCGGTCACGCTACGCTAGCAACGACGCAGATCTACACGCATGTGTCGGTCGAGCGGCTTCGGGCGTCCTACCAGCAAGCACACCCGAGGGCGTGACGGTGAGGCGCTATAGCGGGATGGCAGGGGGGCGAGTGCAGGGAGGTTCCGCCACCGACGACGAGCGCATCGAGCTTGAGGCGTCGACGGCTCGCCTGTGGCAGGACTACAAGGCAACGGGTGACCAGGCGCTGCGCGAACGGCTGATCCTGCACTATTCACCGCTGGTGAAGTATGTCGCCGGTCGGGTCCGGGCCGGCCTGCCGCCCAACATCGAGCAGGCTGATCTGGTTTCGTACGGGATCTTCGGCCTCATCGACGCCATCCAGAAGTTCGATCTCGAACGCGGCATCAAGTTCGAGACCTATGCCATCAACCGGATCCGTGGCGCGATCATCGACGAGCTGCGGGCGATCGACTGGACGCCACGGTCCGTGCGATCCAAGGCACGCGAGGTGGAGAAGGCGTACGCTTCTCTGGAGGCGAAACTGCGGCGTACGCCGAACGAGGACGAAGTGGCGCAGGAGATGGACATCTCCGTCAACGATCTGCGCGCGATCTTCAGCCAGGTCTCCTACGTCAATGTCCTGGCCCTCGACGAGTTGCTGAACACCGGCGACCAGGGTGACAAGCTCGCCCTGGTCGACACCCTAGAGGACACCAAGGCCACGAACCCGGTGGCCGCGTTCGAGTCCGAAGAGGTCAAGTACGTCCTGTCGACGGCGATCAACCAGCTGCCGGAGCGGGAGAAGATCGTCGTCACGCTGTACTACTACGAGGGGCTGACGCTGGCCGAGATCGGGCGAGTTCTCGGGGTCACCGAAAGCCGGATCTGCCAGATGCATACAAAAGCGGTCATCCAACTGCGCGTGAAGATGGCCGACCAGCACTGACGGTGCCGTGCCGGGCGCGGCGACGTCGGGCGCCGAGCCACAGCAGCACGGGCAACGCGCCCGCTCCGCTCATCAGCGCGGTCCCGACACCCGCATGCAGCGCGCTCGGGGGTGAGCCCGCCAGCGGCAGGAGCCGGACCCGTCCGATGCCCAGTAGTGAGAGCGGGTCGAGATAGGTCTCGCCGCGCAGCAGGCCCCAATGCAGGCAGGCAGGCTCTCGGCACCCCGCATGCCCCGCGGCCAGCCGCCCCAGGCGCGCGCCTGCGGCCACCCGGTCACCGGGGCGCACCGCCACGACCAGTGGCTCATAGGTGGTGCGCAGCCCTCCGGCGTGCAGCACTGTGACAACGCCGCGGCCGGCGAGCAGGCCGGCGTAGCCGACTGTGCCCGCGCCGGCCGCCAGGACCGGGACTCCCGGACGGCCCGCGAGGTCCACACCTCGGTGACCAGCGCCGTACGGTGTCGTCGGCGGGTCGAAGCCGTGGACGACGATCGGCTGACCGGCGAGTGGCCACTGCCACTGCGCAGCCGTGGCTGACCCCATCCCAAGGAATGCACTGGACACTGCGACGGTTATCAAGAGCGCAGACACGCGCCGGAGGGTCTTGATCACGACAGGCAGCATGCCTCGCGATGGGTCGGAATTCGGTGGCTCGCGGCGCAATCTGTGGATGGATGGACGGGCTGTGTACGCGGTCGAAATTGGTCGGATGCGACGGGTACACTCCCCATAGCGGCCCGCTTAGGTGGGCCGACTTCGCGCGCCCTCCTCCTCGCGGAGGTGTATCCCATTCGGTCCGCGGCCAAGGCTGCGGCGGGACCCCAGGGCGCCAGGCGCAGGCAACCGCCCGGTGGCTTGCGAGGAACCGAGTGGGCGTGCTGGCCCGTGACAGCCAGTCGCGCCCCGGACAGGAGTGCACGACCTTGGCTACCCAAGTCGTCTCCATGCGCCAGCTTCTCGAGAGCGGCGTTCACTTCGGGCATCAGACCCGCAGGTGGAATCCCAAGATGAAGCGATTCATCTTCACCGAGCGCAACGGCATCTACATCATCGATCTGCAGCAGACCCTGACCTACATCGACAAGGCCTACGAGTTCGTCAAGGAGACGGTTGCCCACGGCGGCACCATCCTGTTCGTCGGCACCAAGAAGCAGGCGCAGGAGGCCGTGGCTGAGCAGGCCCAACGCGTTGGCATGCCCTACGTCAATCAGCGCTGGCTCGGCGGCATGCTCACGAACTTCCAGACCGTCTTCAAGCGGCTGCAGCGCCTCAAGGAGCTCGAGGTGATCGAGCAGACGGGCGGTGACACCGTCCGTACCAAGAAGGAGTCGCTGGTCCTGCAGCGCGAACGGATCAAGCTCGACCGGACCCTGGGCGGCATCCGCGACATGGTCAAGGTGCCCAGTGCGGTGTGGATCATCGACACCAAGAAGGAGCACATCGCTGTCGGCGAGGCGCACAAGCTCGGCATTCCGGTCGTCGCGATCCTTGACACCAACTGCGATCCCGACGAGGTCGACTACAAGATTCCGGGCAATGACGACGCGATCCGTAGCGCCGCCCTGCTCACCCGGGTCATTGCCGATGCCGTCGCCGAGGGCCTGATGGCTCGAGCCAGCGCACGCAGTGCTGGCGACGCCGACGGCACCGACAAGCCCGATCCTGGCCAGCTCGCCACCGATGAGCCGTTGCCCGAGTGGGAGCGCGAGCTGCTCACCCGAGGCGCACAGCCAGCAGCCGCCCCGCCGGCGCAAGAGCCAACACCCGCTGCGGTGTCGGTCATCGAAGGTGCTGGCGTCGATGCGTCCGCCGCTCCGGCCGCAGCAGTTCCGGAGCAGGGAGCCCCGCCCCAGGCCTGACCGTCCTATCGAGACCTTCAACTGAGAGAAAAGAGATATGGCTAACTTCACCGCCGCGGACATCAAGCGGCTTCGCGAGATCACCGGCGCCGGCATGCTCAGCTGCAAGAACGCACTGACTGAAGCCGAAGGCGAGTTCGACCGAGCCGTGGAGATCCTGCGGGTCAAAGGTGCCAAAGACGTCGGCAAGCGAGTCACTCGCTCGGCATCCAACGGCCTCGTTGCCGCTGTGCTTGATGACACGGCCGAGGGCGTGCTCGTCGAGGTGAATTGCGAGACCGATTTCGTCGCCAAGACCGACGGCTTCCGCAGCTTTGCCGCCGGAATCGCCGAGTCGGTCGTTGCCAGCAAGCCGGCCGACATCGAAGCGCTGCTCGGGTCACCCTTCGCGCCGCGGCCATCAGAGCTGGTCAAGCAGGTGATCGAGGAGACCAGCGTCACCCTCGGCGAGAAGATCGAGGTACGCCGCTTCGCGCGCTTCGACGACGGCTTTGTGGTCACGTACCTCCACAAGTCCAGCCCCGATTTGCCCCCGACGGTGGGAGTTCTGGTCGAGCTCGACAAGGAGCAGCCGCAGGTGGCCAAGGAGATTGCCCAGCACATCGCGGCAATGGCGCCCAAATATGTTGCTCGCAACGAGGTCCCGGCAGACACGGTCGAGGCCGAGCGGCGCATCGCCGAGGAGTCCGCTCGCGCGGAAGGCAAGCCCGAGCAGGCCATGACGAAGATCGTCGACGGCCGCGTGAACAGCTTCTACAAGGACTTCACGCTGCTTGAGCAGCCCTTCGTCAAGGACAACAAGAAGACCGTCAAGCAGGTGCTCGACGAGGCAGGCGTCGTGGTCACGCGCTTCGCGCGATTCAAGGTCGGCCAGGCTTGAGCGAGTGAGCATCGAGCGAAGCGAGGCGCGGAGCGAGATGAGGGCCAGCGAGTGAGCATCGAGCGAAGCGACGCGCGGAGCGAGATGAGGGCCAGCG
>Ga0136617_10002106_pt1 | contig 17827 bp, 13 predicted proteins | sample AntDrymUQ3222106_2_FD_129672 | JGI IMG/M metagenome (GOLD analysis project Ga0136617, IMG submission 129672) | Polar desert sand microbial communities from Dry Valleys, Antarctica - metaG UQ322 (21.06) | ecosystem: Environmental > Terrestrial > Soil > Desert | place: Antarctica: Dry Valley... | reverse complement strand
CGCCGTCCTCGACCACGCGGCTGTCGGGGATGCCGTGGCAGACCACCTCGTTGACGCTCGAGCACAGGCTCTTGGGGAAGCCGCGATATCCGAGCGTCGAGGGGTAGGCGCCGTGGTCGCACAGGAACTCGTGGCCGATCCGGTCGAGCTCGTCGGTGGTGATCCCCGGCGCGATGTGGGATCCGACCAGCTCGCGCGCCTGCGCGGCCAGTCGGCTGGCGGCGCGGATCCGCTCGATGGTGCCGGCGTCCTTGACCTCATTGCCGGTGAACCGCTCCGGAGCGGGGCGGTCGACGTACTCCGGGCGGGCGATGTGTGCGGGGACACGGCGCCGTGACGACACGGTGCCGGGGGCGACGGCTGCTGCGACAGGCATGGAGCGAGTGTAGTTTCCGGAGCATGAGTGACACCGCGTCGGAGTACTGGTTCTGCGTGAAGCACCACCGCGTCGAGGGCGAGGAGGGGTGCAAGAACGCCGACCGGCTCGGCCCCTACGCGACCGAGGCGGAGGCGTCGCGTGCGCTCCACAAGGTCGAGGAGCGCAATGAGGAGTGGGACACCGACCCCAGATGGAACGACGACGCCGAGGACTGAGATGAGGGCTGAGGCGAGGACTGGGCCGTGAGCGGAGTGCCGCAGCAGCCGCAGCGCCACCGGGCCTCGCCCTGGCCGTTCGCGGGCATGATCGCGATGGCCTGTGTCTTCTTCCTCATCGCGGCCAGCGTGCTGGCCACGCCGTGGTGGGTCGTCGCCGCGCTGCTGGTCGTCTGGGCGGCCGCGATGGTCGTCGCGAGCGTCTGGTGGTCGCTGCACCCCACCTGGGTCCCGTGGGTTCCCGTGGCAGTCTCAGCGCTCTGGTTGGTGGCCGTCGTCGGCGGGGCCGCCGCCTTCGGCTGGACCGGCTGACCCCGGGCGCTCAGCGACGGGGAGTGATCCGCAGCACCTTGTCGCCGCCGCCACCGTCGCTCGTCGTCACCAGCAGAGCGTGGCCGGGCGTCCGGGTCACCGAGCGCAGCCGCAACCCTCGCAGTGCCTGAGGCGTGCGCGTCCACCGCAGCTTCCCGGCGCGGTCGAACTTCATGAAGATCATCCGCTGCGAGCCCAGCGCGGCGACGGCGAGCGTCCCCTCGTAGCGTCCCCACCGGTCTCCCCTGACCCACGCGGCGCCGGAGGTCGCCCGCGTCGGGTCGCCCGAGCTCCACCTGGCTCCCCGCTGCCGGCCGGGCAGCGACTGGTCGGTCATCGGCACCGACTCGTCGTAGCCGGGCACCGGGTGCCAGCCGTAGTCGCCGCCGGCGCGCAGCAGGTTGACCTCGTCGTCGCGGTAGGAACCGTGCTCGACCGACCACAGCGTGCCGTTGCCCCGCTGGGCGAGGCCCTGCACGTTGCGGTGGCCATAGGTGAGGACGTAGCGCTTGTTCGAGCTGCCGGCCCTCCGGAACGGATTGCTGCGCCACGGCTTGCCGGTGAACCGGTCGAGCCGCAGCGTCTTGCCGCCGAGGGACTTCAGGTTGCGCGGATTGCGTCCCTGGGCCGCGTCGCCCGTGCCGACCACGAGCGCACCGCTCGCCGCGATGAGCAGCCGGCAGCCGCCGTGACGACCGCTGGTGGTCGGGAAGCCGGAGATCAGCGCCTCGGTGCGCCGGGCCGTGCTGCCGTCCTGACTCAGCCGCCACGCGTTGACGCGTACGTCGTGGCCGCCGCCTGACTTCTCCCAACCGGAGCAGGTGTAGAACCGCCGGTTCTGCTCGAACCGTGGGTCGACCTCGAGGGACATCAGACCGGTCTCGCCGGAGACCCAGATCCGGTCGCTGGGGAAGTCGAGGGTGGTCTGCCTCGCGCCGGCGTACGTGGAGAGCCGGGCCCGGTCGCGCTCGCTGACCAGCCGGGTACCGCCCGGCAGGACCTTGACGTCCCACGGGATGTCCAGCCCGCCGACCTCGGTGCGGACCCGCAGTCGAGGGATCGCCGCGGCGCGAGTGGCCGGGTCGGCCCGCGCATCGGTCGTGGCAGCGGTGGCGGTCAGGGTGGTGGCGGGGCCAGCGGGGGCCAGCAGGGCCAGCGCGAGCGCGAGGGGGAGGGTGGCGAGGGGGGTGCGCATGTCCCACGATAACCCCGCGGTCGCAGGGTCGTTGAGCCTCTCGAACTTTTCGCTGCCCCTCGAGGAAGGCCCCCGATGAGGACTCGCACCCTGGCCCGACTGTCCGCCGTCCCGCTCGTCCTCGGCTTGGTCGCGGGGCAGGTCGCCCTGGCCGCCCCCGCCCTCGCCCACGGTGACGGCGACGTCGCCACCAACACCCGCGCGGCACAGGTCGAGAAGCAGGGTGAGGGCAAGCGGATGAGCCACGTCGCCAACCTGCAGTACGACCGCAGCGGTGAGGCCCAGAGCGGCTCGGACATCGAGTTCATGCGGCTCGGGCAGCGTGACTACGCGCTCGCCGGCACACTGCGCAAGGGCCTGCAGATCATCGACATCACCGACCCGCGCGATCCCCGCCGGGTGGCGGTCTTCGACTGCGACATCAGCCAGGGCGACGTCCAGGTCTGGAAGGACGGCGGCCGCGTCCTGGCCAGCTACACCGCCGACGGCACCGTCGGCGCCGCAGGTGCGGCCTCGCAGTGTGGCAAGGACCTGCAGCTGGAGGCCGCCGACGCCGGCACGGTGCTGGTCGACCTCACCTCGCCCAGCCAGCCGCAGTCGCTGAGCTTCCTGCCGGTCCCGCGTGGCTCCCACAAAATGACGCTCCACCCGAGCGGCGACTACCTCTACAACTCCAACTCCGACCTGATCACCAGCACCGAGCCGTCGGTGCGGATCTTCGACGTACGCAACCCACTCGACCCCAAGATGGTCAAGGACATCCCGCTGCCGTTCGTACCCACCTCCCTCGGGTCGGAGTCCCACGACATCGCCTTCAGCGGCAACGGTGACCGGATGTACGTCGCGGCTCTGTCGCAGACCCTGATCTTCGACACCAGCAACCCGCGCGCGCCGCGTGAGCTCAGCCAGATCGTCGATCCGGCGATCAACGTCGTCCACCAGTCCGACCCGGTGCGCATCCAGCGGCCCGACGGCAGCTGGCGACGGCTGCTGATCATCACCGACGAGCGGGCCGGCGCGGCGGCGAGCGCGGAGTGCCCCGGTGGTGGGTTGCACGTCTACGACGTCACCGGCCGCAAGGAGCTCAACCCCGAGAAGGTCGGCACCTGGTTCATCCCGGCCGCGACGGTCCAGGCCGGGGCGACCTGCACCAGCCACGTGCTGCGGGTCTACCCGCGCCAGGAGATGATGACGATCGCGTGGTACGCCCAGGGCGTCCGGGTGCTCGACATCTCGGGTCTCGCGACCGTCGAGGGCTCGCCCGCCTCCATCGGCATCGGCAACGGCGTCGGCATGCGCGAGATCGGCCACTACGCCTTCGAGGACTCCGACACCTGGTCGTTCAAGACCAACCGGATCAACCGGGACGGGTCCTTCTTCGGCCACGGCAACGACCTGGTGCGCGGCTTCGACGTCTACCGCTTCGCCGGCTTCCGCACCAAGACCGTCGAGCCGTTGGTCCCGCGGGACATCGCACCCCGGTCGTCGGCCGGCACCGATGCCCGCTCGCTGGTCCCGCTGGCCGTGCTGCTGCCGGCGCTCGTGACGGCCGCCCTGCTGCGGCGCCGCTCGCGCAGCGGCTGACCCACCGTCCTGATCGACTACCTCCGTGGGCGCCCGGTCGTCGAGCGGGCCGTCCGGCCGGTGCGCAGGCCGAAGGTCCGGCTCAGGTGCGGCAGGAGTTGTCGCGGGGCTCGCGACGCAGCTCGTGGTGGAGTCCGCGCAACGCGACCTCGTCGCTCTCCGACCCGGCGTGCGGGGCCTCGAACCAGCTGGCGTACTGCGAGATCTCGTCGAGCCGCCACTCCAGGTCGAACATTGTGAGCAGGTCGGGCTCGGCGTCGACGAGATGGCCCCAGCCGTGCTCCACCAGGGTCGCCAGGTCTCGCTCGCGGGGAGCGACCTTGGCCGACTCCCAGTCGACGAGGTAGGTCCCCGTCTGGGTCACCAGCTGGTTGCGCGTGTGGGGCTCTCCGTGGGTGGGCACCCAGCTGCTCTCGTCGGTGCCGGCCGAGAGCGTGTGGTACGCCGAGGTCCACTCACGGATCTGGGGCAGCCGCTCCCGCAGGGCGGTGCGGGCGTACTCCCCGAAGGGACCGGTCTCCCACGGGCGTGCCGTGCGAGTCTCGAGCCGGAAGGCGAACGCGGGGTGGACGAGAGGGCGCCACCTCGGCAGCGTCGGGGGGACGGCCTCGCCGTGGAGCCGCGCCAGCAGGTCGACCGTCGCGCGCGCCTGGTCGTCGGTGAACGAGCCGTCGCCGCTGGTGCCCTCCAGCCACGGGGTGACGCTCAGCCGGTCCTCGCCCAGCGGGACGGTGCAACGCCCGAGCAGGGTGCGTCGGTTGGGAAGGACGAACTCGAGTCCGCGGGCCGCGAGCCCGGCGGCCGCCGAGTAGGCACCCTCGAGCGTCTTGTCGGTGTGCCGGTCGCCCAGCTGGTCGAGCGTGACGAACAGGCGCGGCCGGCCACCGGCCCATGCCTGCCAGTGCCAGGCGCCGAAACCGACCGGAAGATGGGTCACCCGCTCCACGTCCGGGAGCCAGTGTGCCCACAGCTGGCGGTGCACGTCGTCGTCGGTGACGTGCGGGGGGTGTTCGCGCACGGGACTGCCTTCCGGGACGGTGGTGGGTGGAGGGGGTCCACCGTCGTGAGATCCGGTGTATCAGGTTCCGGGCCGCCGCGGGTCGCGTTCGGGCCGGGGTGGTGCCGTCTCGACATCAACCGTGTCCGGCCGGTCACGCCATCGCGCCCGAACGAGTCATGCGGGGATGGCCCGACCGGTCGGGTCAGGTCGCCGAGACGTACACCGCGGCCGCCTCGAGGTCGGCCACCACGATGCGCTGCATCCGCAGCATCGCCTCGGCCGCGGCACCGGCACGGGCCGGATCGGGGTCGGCGAGCAGCTCGTAGAGGCGTACGGGAACCACCTGCCACGAGAGCCCGAACCGGTCCCGGAGCCAGCCGCACATCGACTCCTGGCCACCGCCGGCGGTGAGGGCCTCCCAGTAGTGGTCGACCTCCGCCTGGTCGGCGCAGTCGATGGCGAACGAGATCGTCAAGGTGTTCCCGGCGCGGGCGGGCCCGCCGTTGATGCCCTTGAAGCGCAGCCCGTTGGCGGTCCACTCCGCCGCCATGACCGAGCCCGGCTCGCCCGGGCCCGCGTCGCTGTAGCGGCTGACGTGGTGAACCTCGGAGTCGGGGAAGACCGAGGTGTAGAAGTCGACGGCCTGCTCGAGGTCGTCGTCGAACCAGAGGCAAGGAGCGATGGTCGGCATGGCGGTCTCCTCGCGAGCGGGACGGTGACGTACGTACCGACCGCGGCCGGCCAGGGGACTCATCGTTCTAGACTTGACGCGTGGACTTCTCCTCGGCGTACGACCAGGGCTTCGCCCGCGTGGCCGCCTGCACCGTGCCGGTCGCGGTCGCCGACCCGGCGCGCAACGCGCAGACGATCCTGGAGCAGGCTCGCGCGTGCCACGAGGACGGCGTGGCCGTCGCCGTGTTTCCCGAGCTCTCGCTGTGCGGGTACGCCGTCGACGACCTGCTGCTGCAGGACACCCTGCTCGACGCGGTGCTGGAGGGTCTGGCCACGGTCGTCGCAGGGACCGCGGACCTGACGCCGGTCGTGGTCGTGGGCGCCCCGCTGGTGCACGGCACCCGGCTGCTCAACTGCGCCGTGGTCGTCCACCGCGGCCGGATCCTGGGCGTCGCGCCGAAGTCCTACCTGCCGACCTACCGCGAGTTCTACGAGCGTCGCTGGTTTGCCCCCGGCGACGACCGGCGTGGCTCGACGATCACCCTCGGGGGCACCCTCGACACCGAGGTGCCGCTCGGTCCCGACCTGCTGTTCCGTGCCACCGACGTACCGGGTCTGGTGCTGCACGTCGAGGTGTGCGAGGACATGTGGGTGCCCGTCCCGCCGAGCGCGGAGGCGGCACTCGCCGGCGCGACGGTGCTGGCGAACCTGTCCGGCAGCCCGATCACGGTGGCGCGGGCCGAGGACCGGCGGCTGCTGGTCCGCTCGGCCAGCGCACGCTGCCAGGCGGCGTACGTCTATGCGGCGGCCGGACAGGGGGAGTCCACCACCGACCTGTCGTGGGACGGCCAGACCATGGTCTGGGAGTGCGGTGAGCTGCTGGCCGAGGGTGAGCGGTTCCCGGACGGGCCGCGGCGCAGCGTCGTCGACGTCGACCTCGACCGGATCCGCCAGGAGCGGCTGCGGCAGGGCACCTTCGACGACAACCGACGTACGGTCCTGGGCGACTCGACCCGCCGGGGTGGCGACTCGACGTTCCGGGCGGTGGACTTCGAGCTGCGACCGCCGGGCGGCGACATCGGGCTGCGCCGCAAGGTCGACCGGTTCCCGTTCGTCCCCGACGACCCCGAGCGGCTCGCCCTGGACTGCTACGAGGCCTACAACATCCAGGTGTCCGGACTGGAGCAGCGGCTGCACGCCATCGCCCACCCCGATCGGGAGAGCCCGAAGGTCGTCATCGGCGTCAGCGGCGGCCTGGACTCGACCCACGCCCTGCTGGTGGCGGCCCGGGCGATGGACCGGCTGGGGCGCCCCCGCGAGGACGTGCACGCGTTCACGATGCCCGGCTTCGCGACCGGCGAGGAGACCAGGTCACTGGCCACCCGGCTCGCCAAGAGCCTCGGCGTGACGTTCGAGGAGCTCGACATCACGCCCGCCGCCCGCCAGATGCTGGCCGACCTCGACCACCCGTTCGCCGCCGGCGAGGAGGTCTACGACGTCACCTTCGAGAACGTCCAGGCCGGGCTGCGCACCGACTACCTCTTCCGGCTCGCCAACCACCGCGGCGGCATCGTGCTCGGCACCGGCGACCTCTCCGAGCTCGCGCTCGGCTGGTGCACCTACGGCGTCGGCGACCAGATGTCGCACTACGGCGTCAACGCGGGCGTGCCCAAGACCCTAGTCCAGCACCTGATCCGCTGGGTGGCCGACTCCGGGGAGGTCGGTCCCGACACCGGTGACGTGCTGCGCGAGATCCTGGCGCAGGAGATCACCCCGGAGCTGGTGCCGGGCGGCAGCCAGTCGACCGAGGACTCCGTCGGGCCGTACGCGCTGCAGGACTTCACGCTCCACCACGTCATCCGCCACGGCCACCGGCCACGGCGGATCGCGTTCCTCGCACACCACGCGTGGGGCGACGCGGACGCGGGTGCGTGGCCGCCGGGCTTCCCCGACGGCGAGCGGCCCGCCTACGACCTGGCCACGATCCGGCACTGGCTGGTGGTCTTCGTGCAACGCTTCTTCGCCAGCCAGTTCAAGCGCTCGGCGCTGCCCAACGGCCCGAAGGTGAGCGCCGGCGGCACCATGAGCCCCCGTGGCGATTGGCGGATGCCGTCCGACGCGAGCGCCGCCGCGTGGCTGGCCGAGATCGAGCGCGACGTCCCCTCCCGATAGTCCGCCGCCCCGGCCGAGTCGCCGACGACGACGGTGGAGCGCCTGCGGCTGGCCTGACACGCCCGCGTAACACTCCTAGGACATAGTGGGCGCCATGGGCAAGCAGGAAGACTTCGTGCTGCGGGCGCTCGAGGAGCGTGACGTCCGCTTCGTACGACTCTGGTTCACCGACGTGCTGGGCTACCTCAAGTCGGTCGCGGTGGCGCCCGCGGAGCTCGAGGGCGCCTTCGACGAGGGCATCGGGTTCGACGGCTCGGCGATCGAGGGCTTCGCCCGGGTCTACGAGGCCGACATGCTGGCCAAGCCCGACCCGTCGACGTTCCAGATCCTGCCGTGGCGGGGCGAGGGGCCGTCGACGGCCCGGATGTTCTGCGACATCGTGATGCCCGACGGCTCCCCGTCGTACGCCGACCCGCGCTACGTCCTCAAGCGCAACCTGGCAGCGGCCGCCGACAAGGGCTTCACCTACTACACCCACCCCGAGATCGAGTTCTACCTGTTCAAGAACACTCCGGAGCCGGGCGGTGAGCCGATCCCGGTCGACCGCAGTGGCTTCTTCGACCACACCGCCCAGTCGATGGGCAGCGACTTCCGCCGCGAGGCGATCACGATGTTGGAGTCGATGGGGATCTCGGTGGAGTTCAGCCACCACGAGGGTGGCCCGGGCCAGCAGGAGATCGACCTGCGCTACGCCGACGCGCTGTCGACCGCCGACAACATCATGACCTTCCGGACCGTCGTACGGGAGGTGGCGCTGAGCCAGGGGATCTGGGCCAGCTTCATGCCCAAGCCGTTCACCACCCACCCCGGCAGCGGCATGCACACCCACGTCAGCCTCTTCGAGGGCGACCAGAACGCGTTCTTCGAGGCAGGGGCCGAGTACCAGCTGTCCAAGACCGGCCGGATGTTCATCGCCGGCGTGCTGCGCCACGCGAGCGAGATCAGCGTGATCACCAACCAGTGGGTCAACAGCTACAAGCGGCTGCTCGCCGGCGACGAGGCGCCGCCCTACGTCTGCTGGGGCCACAACAACCGCTCGGCGATGGTGCGGATCCCGATGTACAAGCCCAACAAGGGGCCCTCGACCCGGATCGAGATCCGGACCCTCGACGCCGCCGCCAACCCCTACCTCGCCTACGCCGTGATCCTGGCCGCGGGGATGAAGGGGATCGAGGAGGGCTACGAGCTGCCGCGTGAGGCCGAGGACGACATGTGGTCGCTCACCGACCGCGAGCGGCAGAGCCTCGGCATCGAGCCGCTCCCCAAGACGCTGCACGAGGCGATCACGATCGCCGAGGACAGCGAGCTGCTGGCCGAGGCGCTGGGTGAGCACGTCTTCGACTTCTTCCTGCGCAACAAGCGCCAGGAGTGGGCCGACTACCGGGTCCAGGTCTCGCCGTTCGAGCGCGACCGGATGCTGCCGGTCATCTGAGTGCTCCCCTGCGACGAACCTGCGACGAACCTGCGATGAACCTGCGATGACCGCGACACGCGTGCTGGTGATCGAGCACGAGGCGACGTGCCCGCCGGCCCACCTCGGCACCTGGCTGAGCGAGGCCGGGGCCGAGCTGGAGGTCTGCCGGCCCTGGGCCGGCGACGCGCTGCCGACATCCCCGGCCGCGCTGACGTCGTACGACGGGCTCGTGGTGCTCGGCGGCTCGATGGGGGCCGGTGACGACGCGCTCCACCACTGGCTCGCGCCGGTCAAGGAGCTGATCCGCGACGCGGTCGCGGCCGAGCTGCCGACCCTCGGCATCTGCCTCGGGCACCAGCTCATGGCACTGGCCCTCGGCGGCGAGGTGGCCCGCAACCCGCGTGGCCAGCAGGTGGGCCTCCACGCCGTCGGCTGGCTGCCCGAGGCCGAGACCGACGAGCTGGTCTCGTCGATGGGGCCGGTGCGGGGGGTGCAGTGGAACAACGACGTCGTCACCACGCTGCCCGACGGTGCGGTCTCGGTAGCCGAGACCGGTGACGGTAAGCTGCAGGTGGTCCGGTTCGCCCGCCGGGCGTGGGGTGTCCAGCTTCACCCGGAGGCCGACGAGCCGGTCCTCGCCTCGTGGGCCGCGGGCGACCGGGACGACCACCTCGAGCAGGGGATCGACCAGGCCGCCCTGCTGCGCGACATCTATGCCGCCCGCGACGAGCTGGACCAGGCGTGGCAGCCCATGGCGGCGCGCTTCGTCGAACTCGCCCGTCCGGCCCCAGGACGCTGAGCGACGACCGCCCGGCCCGGCACCGGCCGCGGTGCTGATCGATAGCGTGTCCCTCGTGAACCGCGCCGGCCTCCGATCCCGACTGGTCCGCGCGGGCTTCACCGACACCGAGAGCGCGGAGCCGCAGCTGGTCCAGCTCGGCGACCACGCGGAGACTTTGCTGCCGCTGCTCGGCCGCACCGCCGACCCCGACCAGGCCCTGTCCGGGCTGCTACGCCTGGCCGAGACGTCACCGGAGCGTGAGGTGCTGCTCGCCGAGACCGCCGACGACGAGGGCACGGCGATGCGCCTGCTGTCGGTGCTGGGGGCCAGCACCGCCCTGACCGACCACCTCGTCCGCCACCCGGAGCACTGGCGCGAGCTGACCGACCCCACGCTGGGCTCGACCCGGGCGGCCGCGTTCGCGGTCCGGGCGCGGCTGCTCCAGGCGGTGGGTGCCGATCCCGACGCCGGCGAGCCGGTCTCGACGCTGACGCACGACGCGGCCCTCGACGCGCTGCGCGTGGAGTACCGCCGGCTGCTGCTGCGGCTCGCCGCCCGCGACCTGGCCCACGACCAGGCGGTCGACGACACCGCCGCCGAGCTGTCCGACCTCGCGTCGGGCGCCCTCGAGGCCGCCCTGGCCATCGCGCGGGAACAGGTCGGGGAGGCGGCCGCCTCCGCCCGGCTGGCCGTGATCGCGATGGGCAAGTGCGGCGGCCGCGAGCTCAACTACGTCTCCGACGTCGACGTGATCTTCTGCTTCGAGCCGGCCGAGGGAGTCGATGAGCACGTGGCCGCCCGGGTCGCGACCCAGCTCGCCGGGCACCTGATGCAGGCCTGCTCCGACCACACCGCCGAGGGCACGCTCTGGCCGGTCGACGCCGCGCTGCGTCCGGAGGGGAAGGCCGGCCCGCTGGTGCGCACCCTGGCCAGCCACCGGGGCTACTACGAGCGGTGGGCCAAGACCTGGGAGTTCCAGGCGCTGCTCAAGGCCCGGCCGGTGGCCGGTCACCGCGAGGTCGGCGAGGCGTACGCCGCCATGGTCGGCCCGCTGGTGTGGGGCGCCTCCGAGCGCGGCGGCTTCGTCGAGGACGTGCAGGCCATGCGCCGCCGGGTCCTCGACGACATTCCCGTCCACCACGCCGAGCGTCAGCTGAAGCTGGGGTCCGGCGGGCTGCGGGACGTCGAGTTCGCCGTGCAGCTGATGCAGCTGGTCCACGGCCGCGCCGACCAGCGGCTGCGCGAGCCGACGACGCTGAGCGCGCTGAGTGCCCTGACTGCTCACGGCTACGTCGGACGGGGCGACGGCGAGGCGCTGCACGAGGCGTACGCCTTCCTGCGCACTCTCGAGCACCGGATCCAGCTCCACCAGCTGCGGCGTACGCATGTCGTGCCCGAGGGCGAGGCCGCCCTATGCCGTCTCGGTCGCAGCATGGGCTTCCGCACCGACTCGGTCGCCGCCCTCGACCGGGCGTGGCAGCACCATCGGCGCGAGGTACGCCGGCTCCACGAGAAGCTCTTCTTCCGGCCGCTGCTGGCCGCCGTCGCACGCATCCCCGGCGAAGGCGCCCGGCTCTCCGCAGCGGCCGCGACCGAGCGGATGGCCGCCCTGGGCTACGCCGACCCGAAGGCCGCACTGCGACACCTCGAGGCCCTCACCTCCGGGGTCTCGCGCTCCTCGGCCATCCAGCGCACGCTGCTGCCGGTGCTGCTGGAGTGGTTCGCCGACTGCCCCGACCCCGACGCTGGCCTCTTCGGCTTCCGCCGGATCAGCGACCACCTCGGCAGCACGCCGTGGTACCTCTCGACGCTGCGCGACGAGGGGGAGGTGGCGCAGCGGCTCGCCACCATCCTCGCCACCTCGCGCTATGCCACCGACCTGCTGGAGCGCGAGCCGCAGGGGGTGAAGATGCTCGGTGAGGACCTCACCCCGTCATCCGCGGAGGCGCTCGTGGCCGAGATGACGGCGACCGCGCAACGCCACACGGTCGCCGACGACGCCGCCCGCGGGATCCGGGCGATCCGGCGGCGCGAGCTGCTGCGGATCGCCGCGGGCGACCTGCTCGGCGAGACCGACGAGGCCGAGGTGGGCATGGGGCTGTCGCGGCTGACCGACGCCACCCTCGAGGCGACGCTCCAGATGGCGGAGCGTACGGTCCGCGCCGACCGGGGGCTCGAGGAGTCCCCGACGGCGATGGCGATCGTGGCCATGGGGCGCTACGGCGGCTTCGAGCTGTCCTACGGCTCCGACGCCGACGTGCTCTTCGTCCACGATCCGCGACCCGGCGTCGAGCAGCAGCACGCCAGCGGCTTCGCGACCGCCGTCGCCAACGAGATGCGCCGACTGCTCGCCGCCCCCGGACCCGACCCCGCCCTCGAGGTCGACGCCGGGCTGCGGCCCGAGGGCAAGCAGGGGCCGCTGGTGCGCAGCCTGGGCTCCTATGCCGCCTACTACGCCAAGTGGTCGAGGGTCTGGGAGGCGCAGGCGCTGCTGCGGGCCGATGCCGTGGTGGGCGAGGAGGACCTTCGGCGCAGGTTCACCGACCTGGTCGACCCGCTGCGCTATCCCGCGGCGGGGCTCTCCCACGACGACGTCGTGGAGATCCGCCGGATCAAGGCGCGGGTCGACACCGAGCGGCTGCCGCGAGGCGCCGACCGCAACACCCACCTCAAGCTGGGCCGCGGCGGGCTCGCCGACATCGAGTGGACCGTGCAGCTGCTCCAGCTCCAGCACGGCGCGAGTGTGCCGGGGTTGCGCACCACCCGGACCCTGGCGGCGCTGGAGGCCGCGCGCGCGGCCGGGCTCGTCGACGCCGCCGACGCTGCCGTGCTCGCCGAGGGGTGGCGCACGGTCAGCCGGGTCCGCAACGCCATCACCCTGGTCCGCGGCCGGCCGGCCGACCAGCTCCCGCGCGACACCCGCGAGAAGGCCGCCGTCGCCCTCATCGTCGGCTATCCGGTCGGCGGGTCCGACGAGATGGTCAACGACTACCTCCGGCGTACGCGGCGTACGCACGCCGTCGTCGAGCGGGTCTTCTGGGGATGAGCGCACCCCCGCTGCGGCGCCACCAGCGGCTGGCCCTCGACGCGCTGCACGAGCGGTGGGCAGCCGGCCGCACCCGCTCCTGGGTCGTGCTGCCACGCGGCGCCGGGAAGACCCGGGTCGGCCTGGAGGCGGCCCTGGCCCGCACTCGCGCCGGCGAGGTCGCGCGGGTCGTCGTGCTCGGACCCAACACCGCGATCCAGTCGCAGTGGCTCGCCCAGGCCGAGGCGGCCGGCCTCGAGGCCGCCACCGACCGGGGGCTGGTCCACGAGGTCACGGTGCTCACCTACCAGTCGTTGGCGGTCTTCGACCCCGATGCCGAGGTGGGCGAGGACGGCGCGGCGGAGTCGCTGCTCGCACGCCTCCACGACAACGGCCGGGGGCTCGTCGAGGCGATGCAGCGGGAGGGGCACCTGCTGCTCGTGCTCGACGAGTGCCACCACCTGCTCGAGGTCTGGGGCCAGCTGCTGGAGGAGCTGCTCGACCTGCTGCCAGATGCGGAGGTGCTGGGACTGACCGCTACCCCGCCGGAGGCGCTCACCCGCGACCAGGCGGCGCTGGTGGCCACCCTCTTCGGCGAGGTGGCCTCCGAGGCGTCGATCCCGGCGTTGGTGCGCGAGGGCGACCTGGCACCCTTCGCCGAGCTCGCCTGGCTCACCACGCCGACCACGACCGAGGCGCAGTGGCTGGAGGCCGAGGCGCTGCGCTTCCGTGAGCTGGTCCACCTGCTCACCGACCCGACGATCGGCTCGGTGCCGTTCCTGGAGTGGGTCGACCGGCGGTTCGTCAACCCGGTCGGGGAGTCGCTCGGCTGGCAGGCGCTGGTGCGCAAGGAGCCCGAGCTCGCGGCGGCCGCGCTCCGGCTCCACCACGCCGGCCTGCTGGCACGGCCCGAGGGGGCTCGGCTCGCCGAGGAGCACCAGCAGCCCCCGACCGCCGACGACTGGGCCCGCCTGGCCGAGGACTGGATCCGCGAAGGGCTCGACACCGAGCAGGTCGAGGGGGACACCCGCATCCTCGAGGTCGTACGACGGGCGCTGCCGGGGGTCGGCTACCAGTGGACCCGCCGGGGGATCCGACGCGGCCGGTCCGCGGTCGACCGGGTCCTCGCGCGCTCGGAGTCCAAGACGCGCGCCGCGGTCGAGATCGTCGGTCACGAGCTGCTCGCGCTGGGGGCCCGGCTGCGGATGCTGGTGCTGTGCGACCACGAGCGCGCGTCCGCCACGCTGCCGTCCGCGCTCGAGGGCGTCCTCGACCAGCAGGCGGGCTCGGCGTGGTCGGTGCTCGGGGGGATGCTGGCCGATCCGGCCACCTCCGGGCTCGGGCCGCTGCTGGTCACCGGGAGCACGGTCTCCGGTGCTCCGGAGACGCTGGCGGCGCTGCGCGACTTCGTGGGCGACGACCGGCTGCAGGTGGTGGCCGACGACGCGGGCGGACACCGGCTCGACGGGCCGTGGTCGAGCCGTACCTGGGTGCCGCACGTGACCCGCTTCTTCGAGGCCGGCCACTGCCAGGTCCTCGTCGGCACCCGGGGCCTGCTGGGGGAGGGGTGGGACGCCCGCCGGATCACCGGCCTGGTCGACCTCACGGCCGCTACCACCACGACCGCGGTCGTGCAGACCCGGGGCCGCGCGCTGCGGACCGACCCGCAGTGGCCCGACAAGGTGGCGCTCAACTGGTCGGTCGTCTGCGTGACGCCGGAGCACCCCCGCGGCGACAACGACTGGCAACGGCTGGTCCGCAAGCACGACGGCTTCTTCGGGGTCGACGCCGACGGCGACGTGGTCGACGGGGTGGCCCACCTCGACGCGGTGTTCTCCCCCTACCGGCCGCCGCCGGTCGAGGAGTTCGACGCGATCAACGCGCGGATGGTGGTCCGCAGCCAGGGTCGCGACGAGCTGCGACAGCGGTGGCGGGTCGGCCAGCCCTACGAGGACCGGCCGGCCCGCGCGGTCCGGATCCTGCCGTCGAGTCCGGAGCTGGTCACCGCAGCGAGCGGCCCGGCCGACGTCGTCGTACGTCCCGGAGGGCTGGAGCTGCGTCGCGACGGCACCCCGGTGACGCCGGACCGCTTCCCCGAGTGGGTGATGCTGATTCCGGCCTGCCTCGCCGTCTGGGTCGCCTCCCTGGTCGCGCCGTGGCTTGTCGCAGCGGTCGCCGCCGCGCTGCTGGCTCTGGCGGGCAGACGGCTGCGTGAGCGATGGCTGCGCGGCCGAGGTGTGCTCGCGGAGGCCACAGCGTCGCCGTCCGTGCTCCGCATCGCGTGCGCCGTCGCCGACGGGCTCCAGCGCGCCGGCCTCGGCTCACGGGGCGCCGACGCCGTCGACGTCGAGCTGGACGACGAGGGCGACTACCGCTGCCTGTTGCGCGACGTTCCCGAGGCGGAGTCGGCCGTCTTCGCCGAGGCGCTCGACGAGGTGGTCTCGCCGATTGGCTCGCCCCGCTACGTCGTCCCGCGATGGGTCGTCACCGACCTCGACGGGTCGTGGCGCCGCGCCCTCGCGGCGGCCTCCGGCGAGGTGGTCGCCGACGGGGAGGTTTGGCACGCCGTGCCCACTGTGCTCGGGACCAACCGGTCCAGGGCCGGGGCGTTCGCGGCGGCGTGGGACCACTGGGTGGGCGGCGGCGCAGCGGTGGCGACCGGTTCGCCCGAGGGGGCGGGCGTCCTGGCGGCCCAGCGGGGGGCCGATCCACTCGACGTGACGACGGTCGTCCGGCGGCACTGGTCGTGAGCATGCCTACGATCGGGTCATGACACCTGCCACCCTCGCCAGCGACCTGCTCCGGCTCCACCAGGACCCGACCCTGCTCACCATCGTCAACGTCTGGGACGCGATCAGCGCCGCCGCCGTGGCCGACGTCCCGGGCACGACCGCGCTCGCCACGGCCAGCCACTCGATCGCAGCCACCCTCGGCTACGACGACGGGGAGCAGATCCCCGTCCAGGAGATGCTCGACATGTGCCGTCGGGTGGTCGCGGCCGTCGACCTGCCCGTCAGCGCCGACCTCGAGGGCGGCTACGGCGACGCCGCCGACACCATCCGCCGCGCGATCGGTGTCGGCATCGTCGGCGCCAACCTCGAGGACCAGATGAAGCCGGTGGCCGAGGCGGTCGCCCAGGTCGAGGCGGTCATGTCCGCAGCTGCCGAAGAGGGGGTCCCCGACTTCGTGCTCAACGCCCGAACCGACGCCTTCGTCAAGGGCGGCGACCGTGACCCCGCCGACGTGCTCGCCGACGCGGTGGAGCGGACCAGGGCCTTCCTCGACGCCGGCGCGCCCGTCGTGTTCGTTCCCGGGAAGCTCGACGAGCACCAGGTCACGACCCTCGTCGATGCTCTCGGCCCGCAGCGGCTGACCCTCATCGGCATCCCCGGCTCGCTGCCGTTGGCCCGACTCGAGGAGCTCGGCGTCGCTCGCGTCTCGTACGGACCCAACTCCCAGCGGGTCGCGTTGACGGCGCTGCAGGAGCTCGTCGAGGACGTCCACGCCGGGGGTGGGCTGCCGGAGTCGATGCGCGTCCTCAACTGAGATGGACGACGACGACCTGCCCGGGCCCTCGACCACGGCTGTGGCTGTGGCTGCGGATTCCGTCGATTCTGAGTCGGGAGGGTGCTCGCCGTTCTAGAGTCGGACGTCGCCTCAGCCCGGGAGTGGTTCATGATCAGGTCTCATCGTGCGGGCGACGTCGTGTCGGCGGACCAGCTCCGCCCCGGCGTCGTACCGTCCCTCGCTGTCGTCGGCGTACGTCGCGGGTCCGTGGCAGTGCCGATGACGTGCGAGCGAGCGTCGTGACCGCCGTGGAGGAGACCGAGATCGCCGTCGACGCCCGCGAGGTGGACGCCCTGGTGCTCGAGGCCGGCAGCGCCGCGGTCGTCGGCGTCAGCGACTCGCTGCTCGAGTGGAGCGGCTACGACGAGGCGGAGCTCCTCGGCCGCCCGGTGTGGGACACCCTGGCCCAGGGAGAGTTCGGCGACGCCTTGCGGGCCGCCCACGAGGACGCGTCCGGTGCCGCGGTGAGCGGCGTCGTCGACGGTGCCGTCACTGCCGTGGACGGCCGGACCCGGCTCGCGCGCTGGGCGCAGGTCCCCGTCGCGGGCGCCGCCGACTCGGCGTCCCTCGTCGTCATGACCTGTCTCGGCGCCGTCGACCCCGACGTCGAGCACCCCGCCGACGCCCCGATCGCCGGTGACCAGCCCTCGGCGCTCGACCGGGTGACTCGCGGACTGCTCGAGACGTTGAGCCACGAGCTCCGTACGCCCGTCGCCAGCGTCCTCGGTTACGCCGAGCTGCTGCGCGAGGGTGAGGGTGGCCAGCTCACGATGATGCAGCGCAAGTTCGTCGGGGCGATCGCCCGCAACAGCGAACGACTGCGCGGTCTCGCCGATCAGCTCCTCCTCATCGGGGGCCTGGAGTCGCGGGCGACCGAGCTGCAGCTGGACGCGTTCGACCTGCGTGAGGTCGTCTCCTCGGTCCGCGTCTCGCTCGCCGCGAGCGGCCTGGAGCGGGTCACCGTCTCGCTGGAGCCGGGCGAGGAGCAGTTGCCCGTGCTCGGCGATCGGCACCGGCTGGCCCAGGTGGTCGAGGAGCTGGTCGTCAACGCGGCCAAGTTCACCCTCGGCAGCGGCGAGGTCACGTGCGCCGCGCGCCTGGATGGGTCCTACGCGGTGATCGAGGTCTCCGACGACGGGGTCGGGTTCGGCGCCGACGACGACCCCGCCTCGCTGTTCCTGCCGTTCTACCGGTCGCGCTCGGTGCGGGTCCGCGGGGTGCCCGGTGCCGGTCTCGGCCTGACCTTCGCGGCGGCCGTGGTGCAGGGGCACCACGGCGAGATCACCGCGGCCGCGGGCGAGGAGAGCGGCAGCGTCTTCACGCTCCGGCTCCCGCTGCTGGAGGCCGCACCGCCCGAAGAATGAGGCTGTCAGCTTCATCTGTCTGAAATGAAGATATGCTCTTCATATGATCGAGGTGAAGCGTCCTGCCGTCGTCGTCATCGGCGACGTCGTCGGCTCCCGCCGGGCGGCCGACCGTGGCCTGTTGCACGAGAGTGTCACCCACGCCCT
>Ga0136617_10002105_pt1 | contig 17829 bp, 15 predicted proteins | sample AntDrymUQ3222106_2_FD_129672 | JGI IMG/M metagenome (GOLD analysis project Ga0136617, IMG submission 129672) | Polar desert sand microbial communities from Dry Valleys, Antarctica - metaG UQ322 (21.06) | ecosystem: Environmental > Terrestrial > Soil > Desert | place: Antarctica: Dry Valley... | reverse complement strand
CATAATCTGTGAAGGAGCGAACGGGGCTACGACCGCTGCGGCGGATACGATTCTCGATGAGAAGGGAATCTTCGTCATACCCGATATCCTCGCGAACGCGGGCGGCGTCACCGTGTCGTACTTCGAGTGGGTTCAGGACCGCGGCGGCTACTTCTGGACCGAAGATTCCGTGAACGATCGCCTTCTCCAAATAATGGAGCGCAGCTTCAACGACGTTCTCGAGCTGTCCAAGCGGCACAAGGTGAATATGCGCACCGCCACATACATGCTGGCGATCAGCCGAGTGGCTACGGTGCACCGCTTGCGCGGCATCTACGCCTGAGGTTACGCTCCGTCGCATACAATGCGAATTGTAGTGGTCGCTGTCGGCAAGCCACGCGACCAGGCGCTACGGATGGCTATCCAGGATTATGAAACGCGCGCCTCCAGATACTGGCCGATCGAATATCACGAGGTACGTGAAGAAGCCGGCCGCCCAAGTGCAGCCAGCCTCATCAGGGATCGTGAGGGAGACCGGCTGCTCGCGAGAGTTGGTGGTCAAGCGCATCTCGTAGCTTGCGACGCAATGGGCGATCAGATGTCCTCGGCAGAATTTGCGACATGGCTCCAACGGGAGCGAGAAGATGCGACGCGCGATATCGCCTTCGTGCTGGGCGGAGCGTTCGGGCTCAGTTCCGCGATTCAGGAAGCCGCGTCCACGCGACTGTCTTTTTCCCAGTGGACTCTGCCGCACGAAATCGCGCGCCTGGTGCTCGCCGAGCAACTCTACCGTGCCGGGACAATAATTCGCGGCGAGCCGTACCACAAATGAGCGGAAAGCAGGAGGCGCTAGGTGCAAAGCGGGACTGCCGTGCGCTGTGCCGTTTCGCGAATAGTCCCGTATACCGCGCTCTCTCACGGCTTTTCGCATCCCGCCTCCCGCTTCCCGCTTTCCGATAGATGCCCGACTGGTTCGAGGAGTGGTTCGGGGAAGAGTATCTCGCGCTTTACCCGCATCGCGATGAGGACGAGGCCGCCGAGGTAGCGAATCTCATAGCTCAGCGGCTGCACGTGCCGGGAGGGTCGCCTGCGCTGGATCTTGCCTGCGGCGCTGGCCGTCATGCAGTCCCGCTGGGAGAGCGTTGGTGGACGGTGGGACTCGACCTCTCTCCAGCGCTGTTGCGCGTCGCGCGAGCAAAGGACCCAGGCTTTCCACTCGTGCGAGCTGACATGCGAGAGCTGCCCTTCCGCGATCAGTCGTTCTCTCTGGTAGTCAATCTCTTCACGAGCTTCGGATACTTCCGAAACGATGAGCAGCACAGGCGCGTCATTGCTGAAGTTGGCAGGGTAACGTTGCCTGGAGGGTTCTTCGTACTCGATTATCTGAATGCCGCGCACGTGCGCTCGAGTCTGGTAGCGTACGATGAGATACGTGTCGGCTCGCGTGTGGTCGAGCAGGAGAGATCGATCACCCAGGACGGACGCTTCGTAGTCAAGACCATTATGCTCGGAGATGAAGGCCGGCTTTTCACGGAGCGGGTGCGGCTTTTCGAGCCGGAAGAGCTTGCGACGATGCTGCAGCGATGTTGTTTCGACGTCCGGGAGATTCTCGGTGATTACGCGGGCGCGGAGCATTCGGACGCTTCGCCGCGAACAATTGTCATCGGAGAGCGGCGATGAGCGCGCCTCGGGTTATCACTGAACGGCTGGGCGGCTCCTCCCTGACGCAAGCAGCGCTAGAAGGAAAAACGCCGGCCCACTGGTACCACACGCGGCCGGTCAGCGGCAATGAATGGCGCGACCATATGACCAACGTGCGCCACCGCTTCAGCTCATCCGAATGGCTGGCAATTTTGCTTCCGGCACTCGAGCCCGGAGGGGCGGCACTCAGGCGCCTCGACCGCGTAGCGGACGGCGCTGGAGTCGTGATCACTTCTGGGCAGCAGGCGGGGCTGTTTGGAGGGCCCATGTACACATGGTCCAAAGCGCTGAGCGCGCTAGCCATCGCTGATGCGCTCGAGGCATCGACGGGAATTCCGACTGCTCCGGTATTCTGGGCGGCTACCGACGACGTAGATTTTGCGGAAGCCAGTGTCACAAGAATGGCAGTAGCTGGCGGGTTAGAGACATTGCAGCTTCGCGAGCAAGCGCCTTCGGGCTTGAGCATGCGGGATACTCCCTTGGGCGATGTTACCGACCTGGTTCGCGCACTCGAGCATGGTGCCGGCAGCGCTACTTATTCCGCAATCCTGCAGCAGGTGAGGTCGATATACGAGCCGCGTGCAACCGTGGGAAAGGCCTACGTAGCTCTGTTACGTGCGGTGCTGGAGCCGCTAGGAATAAGTGTGCTTGATGCCGGCCATCCTGCCGTTCGCACAGCTGCTCGGCCTCTATTAATCAGAGCGCTCCGCGAAGCAGTGCCGATTGACGCAGCGCTCGAGCGGCGTCAGCGTGAGATTCTCGATAGTGGGTTTGAGGCACAGGTGCCGCTTGTTCAGGGGCTGTCTCTCGTATTCGCCAATCAGGCGGAGGGGCGCGCGCGAGTGCCAGTAAAATCGGCAGTTCAGGTCTCAGCGGATGACCATGCCTCCCTTGGCTCTACGGTCTTGATACGCCCCGTGGTGGAGCAAGCGCTCCTTCCGACCGCCAGTTATGTCGCAGGTCCCGCCGAGATCGCTTACTTCGCGCAAACCGCTGCCGTCGCCGACGCGCTCAGCCTCGAAAAGCCAATGGCGTTGCCTCGTTGGGCCGGCTGCATTATTGAGCCACACATCGAACGGCTTCTAACGCGTTACGGCCTCGCAAAGGATGACCTTGCGGATCCACACTCGGCGGAAGCCAGAATGGCCCGCGACGCAACGCCGGCGGCGGTTACAGACGCGCTCTCCGGCCTGAGTGCGCAGCTGAATGCGTCTGTGGATACCCTACGAGCATCCTTGCGCAAGGATCACAAGAAACTGGATGTATCCTCGGCTATAGCTGAAGGATTCCAGCGTGATTTGGAGCGCCGCATCGCCAGGCTGGACCGCAGAATCGCAGCAGCGGCGAAGCGATCGCAGGAAGTCGCTCTTCGTGATATCGCGACGATGCGAGCCGCACTATATCCGCATGGAAAACGTCAGGAGCGCGTTCTCAATTTAATTCCGTTTCTGGCGCGCCACGGCCCCTCGCTATTGACCGGGATGCTCGAGCGCGCTCACGAACATGCGGCAGAACTGGTTGCGGTTTCCGGTGCCGTGGGCTCGGACCGCAGTGGCGAGGTCTCCGCCAGCCCATCGTGACCGAGCCGGCACCGTCTGCCACACCGCCGCCTTCCCGCGATGGATCAGGCTCCTACGCGCTAATCGTTGCTACAGGAATTCTCGCGAGTCGCGTTTTTGGGCTGATTCGCCAGCGGTTTCTCTCGCACTATCTCGGACTCTCCGACGCGGCGGACGCTTTCAATGCAGCGTTCAGAATTCCGAATATGTTGCAGAACCTCTTTGGGGAGGGGGTGCTCTCAGCATCCTTTATTCCTGTATACGCGCGCCTTCTCGCGCAGGGAGATCGGAAAGAAGCGGCGCGCGTGGCTGGCGCGGTCGCAGCACTTCTTGCCTTGGTGACGTCTGTACTCGTGCTATTGGGCATGCTTGCTACGCCATGGCTGATCGACTCCATCGCGGCCGGATTCGAGGGCGGAAAGCGAGAGCTCACCATCCGTCTGGTCCGGATTCTATTTCCCGGCATGGGGCTGCTGGTACTCTCGGCGTGGTGTCTTGGAGTTCTCAACAGTCATCGTCGCTTTCTCCTGTCGTACGCCGCCCCGGTCCTGTGGAATGTCGCTATCATTGCGTCCCTCGTGGCGTTTGGTGGCAAGAGGAGCGACTTCGAGCTCGCCGAGCTGGCTGCGTGGGGCTCGGTGGTGGGAAGCGCACTGCAGTTTCTCGTACAGCTTCCGGTAGTGCTGCGATTGTTGGGCGGTGTGCATCTCTCGTTGCGCGATATTTCGCTGAACGTGCGCTCGGTCGTCAGAAATTTCGTGCCTGTGTTCATAGGGCGCGGTGTGGTCCAGATAAGCGCGTCCGTCGACTTACTTCTCGCAAGCCTGCTGCCGAGCGGCGCTGTGACGGGGCTCGCAAACGCGCAGACGCTGTACACTCTGCCTGTCAGCCTGTTCGGAATGGCCGTATCGGCTGCGGAGTTGCCGGCGATGTCCGAAGCGCTCGGCGCAGAGAATGAGGTGGCATCATACCTTCGGCATAGGCTTAGCCGCGGTTTACGGCGCATCGCATTTTTTGTGATTCCGTCCGCGATGGCTTTCTTCGTTCTTGGGGACGTCATTGCGGCAGCGTTGTTTCAGACTGGGCGTTTCACCCGTGCCGATGCAACCTACGTTTGGGCAATTCTTGCGGGGTCGGCAGTAGGACTGCTCGCGTCAACACTCGGCCGGTTGTATTCGTCAACGTTCTATGCCCTACGCGACACTCGAACGCCGCTCCGCTTCGCCCTCGTGCGAGTCGCACTGGGAACCGGGCTTGGATACCTCGTAGCTCTCAAGGGTCCGGCTTTGCTAGGCATCGACGCGCGGTGGGGCGCGGCTGGGCTCACGGCGGCGGGTGGTGTAGCTGCGTGGGTCGAGTTGATGCTGCTCCGACGCGCGCTCGCGTCGAGGATCGGCACAACTGCTCTGGGATCCTCCCACGCACTGCGTCTATGGGGCGCGGCGGCGACCGGCGCCGCTGTCGGGTTTCTGCTGAAAATCCAGATTGGGCCGCGTCATCCGCTGCTAGTGGCGGCTGCGGTGTTGGGCGCCTATGGTCTGATCTACATGGGATGCGCGGCTCTGCTTGGTGTACAAGAGTGGAGAGAGATCGTGGCGGGAGTTCCCGGTTTCAGAAATCGACAACCGCGAGGAAGGCCCGGATCGTAGTATATCGAGCAGCCGGCCAGCGAGAGTGTTGAGTAGGAGGTCTTTCGCTGACTGTGATTACCATCCACGTGGTGGCCCGGCAACTGAGCCTGCTTTTCCCCTGGGTTACTGCACTCACGCCGGCGTATATTTCCCATGATACGAGCCGATGGCGGCTGGCCAAGATTTTCCTGCTGGGTTCACAGCGTCAGCCGAGGTAACTCACGCTCAATACCCTAACGAAGCTCCGTCGTCCAAACGGATACCAGGAATTGGCATCTCGCCAGAACTGTTTCGAATGCAAGACGTTCCAGATCCCGTACGCAGCAAGATCGCGAATCTGCCCGAGTCGCCCGGCGTCTATCTCTGGAAAGATGCGGCGGGGAAAATCCTGTACGTGGGTAAGGCAAAGCGACTCCGCTCGCGCGTGCGAAGCTATTACAGCCCCGATCACGTTGAGAGTGTGAAGACAAGGGCACTTATGCGGCAGGTTGCTGACTTCGAGACGATTGTAGTTCCGTCGGAGCCACATGCTCTCATCCTGGAGGCAAACCTGATCAAGGAGCACCATCCCAGGTTCAACATCGCGCTTCGGGATGACAAATCCTATCCGTACATCAGAGTCACCCTACACGAGCCTTTTCCGCGCATCTTCGTCACCCGCCAGCTGGTAAACGATGGCTCCCGGTACTTCGGGCCGTACACCGATGTTGGTGCAATGCGGCGTGCACTCAATGTCGTCAAACGCATTTTTACCGTTCGATCATGCAACTACGATATGCCGAAGGAGCTGCCGGAGCGTCCGTGCCTGGATCACTACATCGGACGTTGCAAGGCACCCTGCGTTGCATTGCAGACTGACGAAGATTATCGCGCCATGATCGATGAGGTCGTGCTCTTCCTGAGCGGGCGTGCGGAGGAAGTGACGCGGCGCGTGCGTGCGCGTATGGATGAAGCATCCCGGAATCTGGACTTCGAGCGCGCGGGGGAGCTCCGCGACGCGCTCAAGCATCTCGAGCGGATGGAAGAGCCCACGATCGTTGTCAAGCTCGAAGGAGGAAGCACTGATGTTATCGGTTACGCTCGCGACGGCGACGATGCCTGCGTGACAATCCTTCGCATTCGTGACGGAAAGCTGCTTGCGCGAGATCACAACTTCGTGGAGAACGTCACTGGCGAGGAGGATGCGGCGGTGCTCTCGACTTATCTTGCGCGCACCTATCTCCCTTCGTCGGAGCGCGGACCCGAGCTCCTGGTGCCGTTCGATTTTGAGGACCGCGACGTTCTCGAGGCCGCGCTTCAAACGACAAAGGTACGCGCGCCTCAACGTGGCCCGCGACGCGATCTGCTGGGACTCGCCGAGCAGAACGCCCGGCATCTTTTGGAGGAGCTGAAGTTGAACTCGATGGAAGCGGACGAACGCGCCGCCGATCCTGTCTACGAGCTTCAGCGCGAGCTTGGCTTGCAGCGGGTTCCGCGAGCCTTCGTCTGCTTCGACATTTCCACCACGCAGGGCACTGACACGGTGGGATCGTGCGTTTGGTTTGAGAACGGTCGTCCGAAGCGCGCTGAGTACCGGAAGTTCAAGGTGAAAACGGTGGAGGGTACGGACGACTTCGCATCGATGCGCGAGGTCGTTTCGCGATACCTTATCCGGCGTCTGGACGAGCAGAAGCCGCTTCCTGATCTCATCGTGATCGATGGTGGAAAAGGCCAGCTCGGCGTCGCGCAGGCGGTGCTCGAATCGCTGGGGCTTTCACGAATTCCGTTAATGAGTCTGGCCAAGCGGGAGGAAGACATTTTCATAGCGGGACGGAGCGAGCCTTTGCGGCTTGCGCGACGCTCTCCGGCGCTCCGGCTGCTACAACGCTCACGGGACGAAGCACACCGCTTCGCAGTAACGTACAATCGCAAACGCCGCACGATGCGCACAATTACCTCGGAGCTTCTCAAGGTGCCCGGTATCGGCCCCGCGAAACGGCGTGCATTGCTGCAGGCGTTCGGCAGCGTGCAAGGCGTAAGGGACGCCAGCGAAGCTGATATCGCAAAGCTGCCCGGTTTCACCGGCTCGAGCGCGCGCCGCCTTCTGGAGGCGCTGGGAGCACCGACAGTCTTCGAGCCCTCGCCTCAGCAAAATTGACTGACTGGTCTCTTGCCTGTTCGGCGTGCGACTACTGTGCATCGGGTGACAGCCTTGCCAGTGTCTGCACCGCGTGTGGGCAGCCGTTCCTTGTGCAGTATGGGACTCAGCGGGTATCGCGCGACAGCTTGCTGGACCGTTGGGACATGTGGCGCTACGCTCCGCTCCTGCCTCTGCGCGAAGGAGAGGCGCCGGTAACTCTCGGCGAAGGCGCCACACCTCTTCGGGAGCTGCGTACACTGGCCGCCGAGCTCGGCGTCCGGCGGCTTTGGGTAAAGGACGAGGGCCTCAATCCCACTGGTTCCTTCAAGGCGCGGGGCATGAGTGCCGCCGTCACTCGCGGGCGCTCGCTCGGGGTACCTGGTTTCACCGTGCCAACAGCCGGGAACGCCGGCGCTGCCCTGGCCGCGTACGCATCAGCCGCGGAATTGCCGGCGCGGGTCTATGCGCCAGAATCTACACCGCCCGCGCTCCTGGAAACTATTCGCGCTTTGGGCGCTCAGCTTGTCACGGTCCCAGGCCACATCGGAGATGCGGGAAAAGCCGCACGCGCGGACGCCGCATCGAGCGGTTTCTTCGACATGTCAACACTGAGGGAACCGTATCGCATCGAGGGAAAGAAGACGATGGGGTTGGAGCTCGCCGAGCAGCTTGGCTGGCGCTTGCCAGACGCTATTATCTATCCCACGGGAGGTGGTACAGGGCTGATCGGCATGTGGAAGGGCTTCGCTGAGATTCGCCAACTGGGCTGGCTCGGCGACCACGGGAGAATGCCCCGCATGATCACGGCGCAGGCGGATGGTTGTGCCCCGATAGTAAGAGCGTTCGCGGCCGGCCATGACCGTGCGTTGCCCTGGGAGAATCCTCAAACGCACGCAAGCGGACTTCGAGTCCCCGGTCCCCTTGGAGATCGCCTCATCCTTCGCGCCTTGCGAGAGAGCTACGGTGATGCGGAGTGCGCGAGCGAAAGCGAGATTATGGCTGCAACCCGGCAACTCGCGTATGCGAGCGGAGTCGACGTGTCTCCGGAAGGCGGGTGCGCCCTTGCTGTGTGCAAGCGCTTGATAGTCGCGAACCGACTCGCGCAGGATTCCGAGGTTGTGATCTTCAACACGGGGAGCGGGGCAGGGTATAGGTAAAAACCAGGAAGGAGGTAGGAGGGAGGAGGAAGGAGGGCACGCAGGCAGAACAATGGCGCGCACGGCAAACACCGGATACGATTACTGGTCCCTTGTCCGTGGTTCCATAGGTTTCCATTTTCCGCCCCCCGCCTCCCTGTCGCAACAATGCCCATAGCAATTCTGGACCCTTTCAGCGGGATCGCCGGCGACATGATGCTTGGAGCGCTCATCGATGTCGGATTGGATGCGGATTGGTTGCGAGCATTGCCTGCACGTCTCGCGCTCGACCAGGTGGCAGTGCGCATCGAGAGAGTCAAGCGAGGCGACATAAGCTGCACCAAGGTTGACTTCGACATTCCACCGCAGCCCCACGGACGACATATCACCGACATCAGGAAACTGGTCGACGCCGCGGGCGTGCCGGAGGGTGTGCGCGAGCGTAGCAATCGCGCATTCACCGCGATCGCAGAATCGGAGGGGGAGATTCACGGTGTGCCAGCCGAGCGCGTCCATCTGCACGAGGTTGGCGCAGTCGACGCGATACTCGATATAGTTGGATCCATTTGGGGGCTGGAGCAGCTTGGGGTCGATCGCGTGTATTGTGGGCCGATTGCGCTTGGCGATGGAACCGTGCGTGCCGCGCATGGCATACTTCCCGTACCGGCTCCCGCGACGCTCAAGTTGCTCGAGGGCTATCCGGTTCGGCCCGGTCCTGAGGGAGCAGGGGAGCTCGTGACTCCTACCGGAGCCGCGCTGGTGCGCGTGCTGTCAGCGGGCCCGCCACCTGGCCAATACGTGCCCGTTCGGAGCGGTTTTGGCGCCGGGACCAAAGACTTCAAGGGTCGTGCGAACGCCCTTCGTATCGTTATCGCTGAGTGCCACTCGGACCGCGGAGCGGTGCGTTCGGAAGAGATTTTCCAGCTCACGGCAGACATCGATGACATGGAGCCCGAGGCGCTCGCGGCTGCGGCAGACTCGCTCCGAACGGCCGGAGGGATAGATGTCGTTACGGTTCCAATCGTAATGAAGAAGGGTCGTCTGGGCAGCCGTCTCGAAGTTCTCGTTAAGCCGTCAGACTCGCGCCGCATGGAAGATTTGGTGCTCCAGATCACAACAACAATCGGCGTGCGCCGCGCGCGTATTGAGCGCAGCGTTCTGGCCCGAGAGGTGCTCACTGTAGGCGTCCTGGACGAGCAGATTCGTGTAAAAATCGTCGAGCTACCGACCGGTGGGGTGCGAGCGAAGCCGGAGTTCGATGATGTGGCGAGGGTGGCTTTGGCTAGCGGAAAAAGCGTGGAGAGCGTGTCACGCCAGGCTCGAGAGATGGCGGAACGCATGATAATGGCGGGGGTATCCCGTGCGGACCCTCGGACTACGTAACCCAATTAGGAGATACGAGATGATCGCTTGGCGAAAGGCCGCAGTTTCGTCCGCCGCTCTCACAATGATTGCGGGAGCCTCGGCGCTGGCCCAGGATAAGTGCGAGCTGGATTTCGGCGGTGCCTATCAACTGACGTCCGCAAACCAGTATCTCGCGAAAGGACAGAGCGGCAAGGCGGATGAGCAGCCGAGACATATGCGAAACGCCGTTGAGGTGTTGACCAAGGATCCGGGCAAGGTCAAGAATCAAACCGCGCGAAATTATATTCTTGGGCAAGCGCTTACCTGGTGGGCGATGCGACCGGGCTCGCCTTCGGTGGTTCGACGTTCAGATATCGGCTACAAGACGAATCCGAACGAGATGATAGATCTGTACGCGGCCATCGATACGGCATTCACTGCCGTTGAGACGGGTCAGCCCGGTTGTGCTTCGGAGACGAAAAGATATCGAAGCCAGATCTGGACGCCGTCAGTGAATGCGGCGGCAGCCTTCATCAACAGTGACCAACTCGACTCTGCCGATGCCGCCCTGGGGCGCGCCATGAGAATATGGCGCGGATCACCTCTGCCGTACTACTACAAGGCCGTCATATTGCAAAAGCGGAATGACGTTCCGGGCGCGACAAATGCGTTTTTGGAAACTGTGCGCCAGATCCCGGCGGACATGGCAGCGAAGGATTCCAACATGCTGCAGATCCGGCAGCAATCGATTTACAACGCGGCACTGTTTCTCCAAAAGCAGGCGGATGATCTCCAGGGCGAAGCAAAGACGGCGAAACTGAAGGAGGCAGCTGCGCAGTTTCAGGCATACGTGGACCAATACCCCCAAGGATCGAGCATTGCCAACGCGCGCACTGGCTTGGCCCGCGCGCTGGGTGCCACCGGCGACACTGCCGCGGTTGCCAGCGCGTTTGCCGCGATGCTGCGGAATCCAACCAATCATTCTGATATCCAGCTCTTCGAGGCGGGTACAGCAGCCTTCCGTGCTGAAAGAAAAGAGGATGCGGTGAAGCTGTTTGAGTATGGGCTACAAAAAAATCCGTACTATCGCGACGCGCTCTATAACCTCACGAACACTTATCTCGCGACCGAGCAGTACGACAAGATGCTCCCAGTTGCGCGGAAGCTCGTCGAGACTGATCCGAACTATCCTGACAATTGGCGGCTTCTCGCGGGAGCCTTTCAGCGGTTGTCGGCGAAGGCTGATCCCAAGACCAAGAAGGCGCAGCTTGATTCGGTCGTGAAGTATCACGAACGATTTCAGAAAGCAACGGTAAAAGTCTCCTTCGTCGGATTTGTGCACGGGGGTGCAAAGCATACACTTACAGGCACCGTGGAGAACCTGACCGCAAAACCGGCCTCATACAATATCACTTTCGAGTTTCTGGATAAGGAGGGAAAAGTGGTCGCATCGCAGAACGCGCCTGTTGCCGTTCCGGCGAAGGGTAAAACGGATTTCATGGTCGAGGTTTCGCAGCCTGGTATCGTGGCGTTCAGATACAAGCCTATAGTTTGAATAGTTCAGGCGTGTGATGAAAAAGCCCGCCCCTCGTGAGGGCGGGCTTTTTCGCATTGTCACCAGCGCATCTGCCCTTCCATTTTTCACTACTAATCGGGCAGCGAAGATCCGGCGCGACTGGGGCCAAACCACGGCGTTTCCTTGCTTTCCACCGTCTAACCTCCTAAGTTACTTGATCCGATTGCAGCCTTGGAGCTCAGTGGAGCTGTCACGCCGCATTTGTCAATTCAAGCAGTCAGCGCCGCGTCCCAATAGTCCAGCCTCGGAATGATCCGCGTCCTCAGAGTCGCCCCAGATAGCCTTGCCGAGCAACTCGGAATTTTGCCCGGAACCGAGCTATGCGCGGTGAACGGGCGCGAATTAGATGATTTCCTGGATTGGGAATTTCTAACCGCCGACGAAGATTTATCCATCGAGGCGCGCCTGCCCGGTGGTGACGAGATCATTTTCGATATAGAGCGGACAGGCGTCGAGCCGATGGGTATTGAGCTCGAGCCTCCGCATATTCGACGCTGCGCCAACCGTTGCGAGTTCTGCTTCATAGAGGGACTTCCCAAGGGACTTCGCCGCTCCCTGTACGTCCGGGACGATGATTATCGACTTTCATTTGCCTACGGCAACTTTGCGACGTTATCGAACATGAAAGGCCGGGATGTCGCCCGCATACTCGAGTATCGGCTGTCGCCTCTGTACATCTCCGTGCACGCAACTCCGTGGGAACAGCGCAAACTCTTGCTGAACAATCCACGCGTCCCGAACATCCTCGAGCAGCTCACCGTGCTTGCCTCGGGCGGTATCCAGTTTCATTGCCAGATGGTGATCGTTCCCGAACTCAACGATGGGGATGTACTCGAGCAGTCGCTTTCCGACCTGTGGCGACTCGGTGATGCGGTTCTCTCCGTGGCGCTGGTGCCGGTTGGCGTCACTCAGTTCTCGCATTTGTATACGGGCGCATCCATGGATTCAGCCAATGCGAACCGCATTCTCGAGCGCATTGAGCACTGGGAGGAGCGCGCTCTTGCAGATCGCGAGGACCGCTGGGTATACGGCTCTGATGAGCTTTACCTGCTTGCTCAGCGCGACCTGCCGATTGCGGAGCATTATGGCGACTTCGTGCAGATTGAAAACGGCGTTGGCGCCGTAGCTGCTTTGCGCGCACGCGTCCATGCGGGCGTTTCGGAGCTCCCACGCCTCGACGGCTTGCGTATCGGCGTCGTAACGGGAACTTCCATGGCTCCTCTAATGCCCGAGCTCCTCGAGAAACTTTCGGTGGCCACTGGCGCATACTTCCAGCTGATAATCGCCGAGAACTCACTGTTCGGACCAACTACCACAACAGCCGGCCTGCTCACCGGCGCGGACCTGCGCAGAGTTCTCGCGGCCCGCGGCGCTGACCTCGATTTCGCGCTCATCCCTGCCGAGTGTCTCAACGACGACAATCTGTTTCTCGATGATGAAAGCTTCTCCGACCTTTGCTCCGTGATTTCCATACCGATTTTTCCCTCGTATGATTTCCTTGATGTTTTGCGAGGTGTATCGCTGCAGGCGAATGGCTTCTCCTCACTTGTCAAGGTGGCCTCGTGAATGTGCCGGTGGTGGCGCTTGTAGGCCGGCCGAACGTTGGGAAGTCGGCGCTTTTCAACCGCATCGCGGGTGGTGACGCGGCCATTGTCAGCGACGAAGCTGGCACAACGCGGGACCGGCATTTTACCCGGGCAGAATGGAATGGACGCGCCTTTTGGCTCGTGGATACCGGGGGGATAACGGAGGACCCGCGCGTTCCGATGGATATAGAGATCCGGCGACAGGTAGATCAGGCTATCGCGGAAGCTGATCTCCTGCTGCTCGTGGTCGACGCGCGCGCAGGACTTCACCCGCAGGACTCCCGAGTGGTCGACATGCTTCGTGCGGCGAGAAAGCCCTGGCTCCTCATAGCAAACAAGGTCGACGATCCTCAGTCTGTCGATTTCTACGAGTTTTATTCCCTCGGCGCAGGCGATCCGATTCCGGTATCCGCTCAGAACGGCCGCAACAGCGGTGATTTTCTCGATGCCGTCGTCTCCAGTTTTCCGCCAGCCGAGGCTGCCGAAGATACCTCACTCCGCGTCGCTGTCATCGGACGTCCTAACGTCGGCAAGTCGTCGTTCATCAACAAGCTGCTCGGAGAGGAGCGCCTGGTGGTGGCCGCGGAAGCGGGCACTACGCGAGACGCCATCGATACACCGTTTCGGTATCATGGACGTGAGTTCGTATTCGTCGACACCGCCGGCTTGAGGCGACAATCAAAAATCGACGACGGCATCGAATTCTATTCGTCGCTCCGAACACGGCGCGCAATCGACCGTGCGGACATCTGTGTTCTGCTGATCGATGCGGTTGATGGGCTTCACAATCAGGACCTGAAAATTGCGACACTCGCCTGGGAGAACGGACGAGCGCTCATAGTCATCGTGAACAAGTGGGACTTGAAAGAGAAGGAATCCAAGACGGCGGCGCACTTTGAGAAGGAAATGGAGGAGAAAGCCCCGTACTTTCGGTTCATTCCTTTTCTGTTTACTTCCGCATTGACGGGGCAACGAGTACACCGCGTAATGGATCTCATTCTTACCGTGGAGCAAGAGCGCCACAAGCGTATTTCCACATCACAAGTCAATACGCGGCTGGAAGAGCTGGTAGCGCGTCGGCAGCCGCCACAGGCGGCCGGCCGCGAGATCAAGCTGCTGTATGCGACCCAGGTGGAAACAGCTCCTCCTACGATTGCCGTTTTTGGAAACCATCCGGAATTGGTGCAGGAGCACTACGTGCGGTACCTGCATAACGGATTTCGGGAGGCATGGGGATTTACGGGAAACCCGTTACGCATACTCATGCGCCGCCGCGCGGCGTAACGTGGACGCCAGTTGCTAATGCCTCCGCTCGTCGGCGTCGTCATGGCCTATCTGCTTGGTTCCATCCCCGCGGCCTACATCGCCGGGAGGTTGCGGGGTATCGATCTCCGAGACCACGGTTCCGGCAATCTCGGCGCCACCAACGTGTTTCGGGTATTGGGAGCCAGGATCGGTGCGATCGTAATGGCTTTCGATCTGGCCAAGGGAGCTCTTCCCGTGTACTTCCTGCCCGGCTTGACGGGCGTGGAGCTGCGTGGCTGGTGGGCGATCGGCTATGGCATCGCCGCGATCCTTGGTCACGTGCGGCCCATCTACCTCATGTGGAAGGGAGGCGGGAAGGGAGTTGCAACGTCAGCTGGTGTATTTCTGGCACTGACGCCGATCGCGACGAGCATCACGACTGCCATATGGATTGCCGTCCTGCTTGCGTCAGGATACGTCTCGCTCGCTTCGCTGGTCGCGGCACTGGTTCTCCCTCTGGGAGTTCTCCTGATTGAAGGCATCGACTCCGCGCTCTTCTACGTAGCAGTAGTCGTGGCTGTTTTCGTGGTCTGGACTCATCGCGCGAACCTTGGGAGGCTCCGGCGCGGTGAGGAGAGTCGCTTTGGCGGCAAGAAGAAGGCGGCGTGACTCGTTGCGCGGTAATCGGAGGAGGCGCATGGGGAACGGCGCTGGCCGATCTGCTCGCGCGCAACGGGCACGCGGTGACGCTCTGGGCATACGAAGCCGCCGTTGTGGACTCCGTCAACAGTGCCCACGTGAATCCCACATTTCTTCCCGGTGTATCGCTGCACTCCTCGCTGGCGGCCACAGCTTCGCTCGACAGCGCGGTCAACGAGGCGGATCTGATCACTTTCGTAGCTCCGTCGCACGTTCTCCGGGAAATATGCCGACGCACCTCAGGCTCGCTTCGAACGGGAGCGGTCATCGTCGTTGCAACCAAGGGGATCGAGCGCGGAACCCTCGCGCTCATGACTGATGTAGTTCGGGCAGAGATTCCTGCTGCACGAGTGGTCGCGTTATCCGGCCCGAGCTTCGCCGCGGAAGTGGCTGTACACCAGCCTACCGCGGTTGTGGCCGCGAGCGAAGATGACATTGCCGCGGCGCGTGTGCAGCGCGCCTTCAGCTCGGATGCTTTTCGCGTATACACCCATTCCGACGTGATCGGAGTGGAAGTTGGCGGCGCGCTCAAGAACGTGATCGCTGTCGCCACGGGTATCGCGGAGGGGCTGGGACTTGGCTACAATCCGCGCGCGGCGCTGATCACGCGCGGCCTGGCGGAGATGACCAGGCTGGGCGTCGCGCTGGGAGCGTCGCCACTGACCTTTGCCGGCCTCGCGGGAATGGGTGATCTGGTCCTCACTTGCACGGGTGCTCTCAGCCGAAACCGGGCGGTCGGAGTGGAGGTGGGCAAGGGAGCTACGCTTGCTGACGTGCTCGCCGGCCGCCAAACAGTGGCGGAAGGAGTGGTGACAACTCAAAGCGCCAACGCTCTCGCGGTCAGGGAACGCGTGGATATGCCAATTGTCGCCGCCGTGCATGGAATTCTGTTCGAGGGTCGTCCTGTTCGCGCCGTAATCACTGATCTCATGACGCGCGAGCTGCGGCCGGAGCAGGACGCGTGAGCGGAAAGGAGCCCGTGAAGGAATTCTTTTCCATAGGCGAGGTGTGCGCGCTCACCGATCTCAAGCCGCATGTACTGCGCTACTGGGAAAGTCAGTTCCGGTTTCTGAATCCCGCCAAGAACCGCTCGGGCAATCGCGCATATCAGCGTCGCGAGATCGAGCTGATAATGCACGTCAAGCATTTGCTATATACGGAGAAGTACACCATTGACGGCGCGCGTCAGAAGGTTGATGACCAAAGGCGCGATGGAACACTGAAAGCGGCGACACGCTCAACGTTGGGGGTTGAGACGATTGCGTCCGTCGAGCGCGATCTGCATGGCATTCTTGAAGCGCTGGATCGCGACACATGACGAGCGCCTTTCATGGTCGCAGCAGTCCGGAACAGCCTGCAGTCGTTTGCGTCATCCCGGCGCTCGATTCCGCCACAACGCTTCCCGCGGTTGTTACAGCGCTGCGGCGCACCCTGCCGCATGCAACGCTCGTTGTCGTAGACGATGGTTCGCGAGATGACACTCGTCGAATAGCCCAGAAGACTTGTGACACTGTTCTTCATTTCGAGCAGAATCGAGGAAAGGGCGCTGCGCTCCGTCTGGGCATCGCGAGCGCGGTTGCCAGTGGTGCTTCAGTCGTACTCACGATCGATGCGGACGGACAGCACGACCCCACGTACGCACCGGCGTTGATTCAGGCGCTGGACGACGCCGACATTGCTATCGGAGCGCGGAGGCGCGCTACAACTCTAATGCCGCTTCGCCGCCGGGCGACGAACTTTCTCGCGAGTTCGGCCATTGGCGCCATTACCGGCGCTCATATCCCCGATTCGCAGTCCGGCTTTCGTGCAATCCGCCGGTCGGTGCTTGATTGCGTAGTCGGTGCAGGCGACCGCTATGAGTATGAGACCGATTTCCTTATCTGCGCCGGCATGGCAGGCTTCCGTATCGCAGCGGTGCCGATTTCCACGAAATATGGCGGTGCGTCTCATTTTCGAAGTTTCTCGGACTCCGCGCGCATCGTGCGTACGATTTGGCGCCACCGGACTGGAGCTTTTCGCTGATGCGTCTTCTCTGTACAAACGACGATGGTATCCTTGCTCACGGACTCGACTGCCTCATCCTTGCAGCGTCGGAACTGGGTGACGTGACCGTTGTAGCACCAGACAGGGAGCAGAGTGCCACGAGCCATTCGCTCACATTGCACCATCCGATCCGGCCGGTGAAGCGAGGTGATCGGCGTTGGCAGGTGGACGGCACGCCCACCGACTGCGTGATGCTCGCAGTGGAAGCGTTGATGGAAGAGCGGCCGGATTTCGTCCTCAGCGGTATCAACCACGGGCAGAACATGGGCGAGGATGTGCTTTACTCGGGCACCGTCGCCGCAGCAATGGAAGGTTTATCGCTTGGGATCCCTTCCATCGCCCTATCGTTCGCCGGTGGCGATCTGCGTGCTGATCCGCAACTTCTCGACGCGCAGGTTCCGGTTCTGTCTCGCCTTCTCGAGCACATCACTACGCTGCCAAATTTCCCGAAGAACACCCTGTTGAACATCAATCTTCCTCCGCTGAGCGGTGGCGATATCAAGGGCGTGCGGCTCACAACGCTCGGTCGCCGTGTGTACTCGGACTCGCTCATGCGAATGAAGGACCCTTGGGGGCGCGAGATTTTCTGGATCGGCGGTGGATCGGCAGAATGGTCAGGGCGCGAGGACTGCGACTTCAGAGCAGTGGGCGACGGTTACGTTTCCGTAACGCCGCTGCATCTCGATCTCACCTTCTACCAGATGATCGAAACTTCGCACGCATGGTGGCGCGACCCATGAGCCACCGTTTCGGAGGACCCCGCGGCCGGCTGGTCGAGGCTCTTCGTGAGAAGGGCATCAAGGATCTGGCTGTGCTGCGTGCTTTTGACCTGACGCCCCGCCACCTCTTCATTCCCCGCGCCATCGAACACCGGGCCTACGAAGACTCTGCGTTGCCCATTGGCAACGGCCAGACGATATCGCAGCCTTCCACGCATGCCCGATATCTTGAGCTACTGCATCTCACCGGTAACGAGCGTGTGCTGGAGGTCGGCACTGGCTCGGGCTATCAGACCGCGCTTCTTTCGCACCTCGCAGGGCAGGTGTTTTCCATGGAACGTGTCGGTGCGCTATTAATCAAGGCACGCGACGCACTGCGTGCCGCCGGCGCGCGAAACGTATCGCTCCTTTCGGGGGATGGCACACTTGGATGGCGAGAGTACGCACCGTATGACGCGATTCTCGTCACAGCGAGCTCCCCTGAGGTGCCTG
>Ga0136617_10002104_pt1 | contig 17830 bp, 19 predicted proteins | sample AntDrymUQ3222106_2_FD_129672 | JGI IMG/M metagenome (GOLD analysis project Ga0136617, IMG submission 129672) | Polar desert sand microbial communities from Dry Valleys, Antarctica - metaG UQ322 (21.06) | ecosystem: Environmental > Terrestrial > Soil > Desert | place: Antarctica: Dry Valley... | reverse complement strand
TTAACGAGCGGTTCATTCATCAATTTCGACAACGCGGAGAAAATCGAGCAACTGATTTTCACGGCGAAAGCCATTGCCGATTCCGCCGTTCAGACCGAAGGGTTTGCAAGCGACGAGGAAAATAACAAACGCCTCGCGCTCGAAATCTGGCAGGGCGCGGAATATATGACGCGCGAACACGAACAGGCGCGGATTCAAAATCTTTTTGTCGGCAATTTTCTCGAACGGCTGCGCGAAATCGCGCCGGTGCCGGCGAAGGGGTCAATAGCTTTGCCGGAAACTATCGAAAGCCTAACGGCGGAGAATTCTTCGGTTGAATCGGACGCGCCTAAAGACGAATTTTTAGGTTTCGTTACAGGTGCGTCAGAAAACGATGTTCAAGAAATCGCGGTCGAAAACGAAGCTGTTGTTGAAAACGCAGAGGCGATGGAATCGGTTGGGACTTTCACGTTGAGCGATGAATTATCGGCGAGCGATCAAGCCGAAAATCTTGAACCTGAAAATGCGGAATCGTTTGAAAGTTTGAGAGGCGAAACAGTCGAAATGGAAAGCGATAAAACGATTGAGCCGAAGCCGGAAACTGAAATGTCGGTTGCAAATATTCCGCAAACCGCCCAAGCGGAAAAACCGGCGGTTCGCAAGATTACGCTGCCGGAAAAAGAGCCTTATCGCTTCGACGATTGCACCGTGACGGCGACGATTCAACTGTTGCCAGTCGAATCGGGAATCAGGCGAGCCGTTTTGTGCGTCCGAACGCACGATTTCGCACCGCAGATTTCCGTTGTTGAGTTGAACGGCGCGGCGGCAACGCCTGAGAGTTTTATGCCCGCGCTGGCGAACGTGTTTGAGAAGTATAAAGCCGATTTGCCCGTCAAAGTGATGGACAAAATGAAACGGGAAAAATCGGCGGGCAAAAAGCACCAAAGCAAAACGGCGCAAGACGCGCAAATGAGTTCGCCGGTTTCAAATCAAACTGACGGAAGCCAAGCGAAACTTGCACCGAAAGAAGTTCAGACAAGCGTTATAAAACCGGAGAACAATCAAACCGCGATGCCCGTCTCTTCGCAAACAGTTTCGGCGCAGACGCCGCTAACTACTGCGACCCGCAGCAAGCCGAGCGTCAAAACGAGTAAACCCGAAACGAGCGCGCAAGGAAATCTTTTCGGTTTCTAAAGCCGCGAATCCAAAAAAGCAAAAACTATGGAACAGAACGAACAATTATCGGAAAACGCAGCGAGCGGCGATCCCGTTGAAAACGGCGACGCGGAAGCGGTCGTCGAAGAGACCGCCGCGACTGGCGCGGAAAATTCTTCCGAAAATAAAGAATCGCCGTTTGTTACAAATTCGCAAGCGACGATAAAAATCGAAGGTCAGGAATTTGAACTCGAAGCCGTGTTAGCGCAGGACGACAAACTGCTCAAAACCGTTTTGCAGCCGCATTTCGCTTCAGTGGAAAACGCCAATATTACGCGCGATGTCAAAGAAGGCAAGCTCACCGTCACAATCGTCAAAAAAGCGCAGCACAAAGGCGCGTAAAAACGGCTCGCAGGCAGAAGCGCAATCGCCGTTCCAGATTTTGTGCGGAGAGCCGGAACGAATCAATCCGGCGATACTTCTGGCGGAAGAAATGATGCGAAAACAGCTAGGAGAGACGATTGATTTCGATGACATCCGCCGGGCAGAAGAAATTGTCAACGCAAGCCGCTTTGAGATTGTGCGCGTAGAATCGCAATTCGTCGCGCTCGTCAAAACGCCCGCCGCGGCGAGCGCGAAAATTCCAGTCGGTTTCTAAGAGGCGAAAAGATTTTCTATGTCGGCGAGTTTAGCGGAAAAGCCAAACCTCGGTTTTGAAATCAAGTGGAGCAGTCGCGCGCCGTTTTTCGGCGAAAAATTGTATCAGGCAGTTGAATATCTCGGCTTTCGGGCGAGAAACAGCAACGCGGTTTCGGCTTGCGAAACCATTGAAAAATTAGTCGCCGAGCAGCAGAAATATCAGTTATTCAAAAAGTTCTTTCCCGATGAGTGGAATCGTTCACGCGCCAGCTTTTTCAAAACCGGCTATTACGAGAATTACAGCGAGCGCACGAACGAGTTTTTTCGGATCGTTCACGAAAAACTTTTCCCCGTCCTTTCCGGCTGGAACGAAGATGAGGAAGCGGAGCTTGAAAATTTTTATATTTTCTCGTTTAACATCGATTTATGCTGCGAGGAAATCGAGTATGAGCATCTGCGCGTCTCTTATGTTTTCGCGCTGATTTTCTTTTTCCGCGACGACGAAATCTGGGAATTTCTCGCAGCTAATTACAATATCAGCCGGGAAGATTTCCCCGTCGTCAACAACCTTCCGCACGATAATCTTTGGCGCGGCGCACGAACCGGAAAAACCGACCTTTACGTCAATCTGTTCGAGATAATTGACCATTCCACCCAAAATCCGTGGCTCGACACGATGAACTGTCGCGGCGGCGAATGCTTCTCTTGGGACGAAGACACGATTCATTTTCTAACGGAAACATACAAAGAATCGCAACGTCTTCTCGAACAAACTGTTCTGCTCGACGAGATGATCGAAGCCCGTCCGAAAGAAGTTTTGCTTGATTTAATCTCGCTCTGGAACGACGGACACCTTCCGACGAAAGAGAAAAGGCGGCGGACAAGCCGTAGAAATTAAATCGTCAGTTGAAAACTTTATATGGACAATTCGCCGCGCCTCTCAGCACCGCCCGAAGCCTCCGGCGCGTTATACTTTCTGCCCGGTCAATTTCTTTTCGTGCGCCGCGAAAACGGGCGCGAAGTCGCCAAGGCACTTTCGAGTGAGCAAATCGCCCGCGCTTTCCGTGAATACAGGACTGACACGGGTTGGGTCGAGCGGCGAATTTTGCGCTACCGCGAACAGCCGGAAGGCAATTTCCTGCTTTCGTATGAACCGGCGCGGATTAGAACGATTTTCGTCGAAGACGAAAAGGGCGAAGTTCAGGAAATCAGCGTGCCGCTTCCCGCGCTGATTTTATTCGCAAAGGGACGCGAGTTTTTCCTGTGGGCGACGAAAGGCAGAAAAATTACGCCGAAATCGCTTTTGTCGCACGCGCCCTTGCCGAATCTCGGCAGCGGGAGCAATTTTCAGGGCAAGATTTGCTTCGGCAAAAACGAAGTTCCCGAAACCCGCGCCGACACGATTGAAGCGGTTTGGAATTTGATTTTTAACGCACCGTTTAATGCCGACCACGCGAACGGAAAATGCCGTTCGGAGACGCAGGATGTCAGGCGTTTGCTGTTCTCTTTGGCGAAACGCAACGCCCGCTCGTTTCCGTCGAAAGAGCTTCTGGAAACGAACACGACCGTCGAGCAGGTTTGGGCGCGAGGAGTCAGCGAAAATTCTTCCCGCTATTTTTAGTCTGCGACAATCAAACCCCAACATAAATTTATGAACGAAAAAATCAGCGGCTTAATCGCTCTCCCGAAATTCGTCGAACACAAAATCGCGTCAGCGGAAACCGAAAGCGTAACCGCGGCGATGTATGAATATCTGCTGGCGGCGGGCGGAGTTTTCATTCGCGCCAAACGCCGGGAATTTACCGCTTGCCTACCGCTTTGCGAAAAGAAAATCAACGGCTTGCCGGAAGTCGCCAGCGGCATCGTTTGGCACAAACCGAAAATCAACCAATCTTTGTGGCAGCACATTTTTGAACACGCGCGGGCAAACAGCGGCACGGGCGGCGATTTTCGGGAAGACGTTTACGTTGTTTATTGGAATGAAAACTTGGGCGATTGGCTTTGGAACCCAATCAGCCGGACGCGCAGTTTAGCATCAACACTCGCCGAAGACTCGTTCACAGAATATGGCGAGGCGTGCATTGAACTGCACACGCATCCGCCGGGCGCGATTCATTTTAGCGGGGCGGATGACGCTGACGAGCGAGGTAAATTTCGCATTTTCGGAATTTTGATAGACGTGCATAGCGACGCGCCGAAGATTCGCTTTCGATGCGGCATCTACGATTTTTTCGCTCCCCTTCCCGCCGATTACATCTCCGAAATGCCTGCCGAAATCGTTGATTTAAACCACGTCGAAATGCGCTTGAGGAAAATTTTGCAATGATGATTGACACGAGTTTTGTCCGCGCCGCGCTTGTTTTGCCGAAGGAATTTAACAAAGTGAGCTTTTACGTCGTCGGCGCGGGCGGAACAGGTTCGTTCGCCGCTTTGAACGTCGCACGGCTCTGCTTTGAACTGCGTGAGCGCGGCAAAACGGTTGAACTAACGATTATTGACTCCGACCGCGTTGAGTCAAGCAACATTCCGCGCAGTAATTTTTGCGCGGCGGAAATCGGTAGATTCAAAGCGCAGACTCTCGCCGAAAGAATCAGTCAGGCTTGGGGCTTGGAAACGGGTTTTGCTTGCGAGCGATTCGATTACGAAAAACACATTAAGCCGAATGTGAGCGGGTCTAAACAAACGACAATTCTCGTCGGCTGTGTGGACAATCACCTCGCACGGCGCGAACTGCATCTGGCATTGCAAAAATGCGAGCCGTATTATTCAAACGAAGCCCCGAACGCCTGGTGGATTGACGGCGGCAACGGAAAATTTTCCGGGCAGGTTTTAATAGGTTCAACCGTCAAAATTGAAGACGCAGAAGATTATTTTACGACCGCTAGCCTATGTAGAAAATTGCCCGCACCTTCGATTTTTCATCCCGAATTGCTCGAACCGGAAAACGCAAAACCGCGTCCGCGCGGGTTCACCGAGCGCACCGCAGCATCTTGCCCGGAACTCGTCAGGCTCGGCGAGCAAAGTTTAAACATCAACAGCCGCGTCGCGGTCGAAATCGGCGAAATGCTGACTGCGCTGCTTCTTACTAATTCGCTCAAAAGATTCGCCGCTTATTTTGATCTCGAATCTGGGACAAGTCGCTCGCTTTACAGCACGAAGGAAACAATCGAAAGGGTTTTGATTGAAGCCGCGCAAAACGTCAAACCGGCAAAACTGAAAAGACGCAAAAAATCAAATGCAACCACAGCAACAAGGGATTTTTACGCGAGATGAAATTTACCGAAAACTCGTCGCAGCTTTGACCGACAAACAGCCGCTTCCGCCCGCCGGTTGGTGCGCGTCCATGCTTGATGAAGAACTTTGGCGGGCGACAAAGGAATTTGAACCGGACGCATATTTGAGGCAGCAGGACGCGCTTCGCACTTGTTTCGCTTACCTTGTTGACTACGCCGTGCGGATGCCGGAGCGGGTTAATCTCGCCGAAAGCAATCATCGCGTGAGAAAGATGTGCGCGGAACTCGCCGATGAACTCGAAAAGATTACCGCCAAGCCGGAAGAAATAATAGGCGAGCGCGGGAAATTAAAATCCTGGCTCAAAGCGATTCTGTCGGTGCAGACTTGCTTGATTTACCGCGAGGAAACTGCCAGATGTATTGCCGAACAAGACGCTGCCAAACGAGCCGCGAGAATCACGCTGCCGAGAGTCAGCCGTGTTTCCGTTGCGCCCGACGAAGATAAAAAATGGCAGTCCGATTTAGCGAAGAATATTTTTCAAAAAGCGGTCTGGACTTCTCCGGCGAAAGTTTCGGAACAATCGTCCGAACAGCCTAGCCTGTTTTGATTATCCGCCTCGCAAATAAAAACTCGGAAAACAAAAATATGGAATTATTGCCGCAGGTGTTACGCGAACGACTTCCGAAACTTTACGCGCAAGAGGGAATAGAAGACCCGATTGTTCACATTAAATTTTTCTTTCCCGCCGCCGATTGGACTTGGTTCGTTACCGAAGGCGAGGCGGAAGGCAACGACTTGACGTTTTTCGGTTACGTCATCGGCTTTGCGAGCGAATGGGGCTATTTCAGCTTGCGTGAGCTGGAAGAAATCAACGTCCACCATTTGACGGTCGAACGCGATTTGGATTTTCAAGCGGCGAAAATGAGCGTCTGTCTCAATCGCTGGAAAGAGGAGCGCGGTGAAGCGGTCGAAAGATTTTGATTCGCCCGCGAAAGCCTGCATTCCGTGGGTTATTTCCTTATACTGTTCCAACCACCAGAACAAAAAAAAAGCGGTTGGCAAATCTCGCAAAAATCAATTCAATTTGTCAAAAAATTATGAATGCCAATCAAGTATCCGAACAGAGCGCGGCGGAATCCGCGCCCGCCGCGGCGAATGGTTTCGCCTCTGCGCTTCTCCAAAACTTTTTTAGCAGAAAGACCGCGATGAGCGATGAAAACATTCCCGAAAGCGTTTCGCAGCCGGCATCTGAGACGGGCGAAAACGCCGAAACTGTCAACCGAATTTTAAGCCGTCTTGAAAACAAAAAAGAGCGAGCGGGGGTAAACCTCGGCATCGGCGCGGAAGAAGTCGAAACGATGCCGTTCGATTTGTCGCAAATCGAAACAGAAGGCATTTTTCTGAACATTGATTGCAGCGGTTTCGGAGCGTTGCAGCGGCAACTCGATTGGAAAACCTTGGGCGTGGAATTGCCCGCCGGAACGTCCGTCAGCGTCAGCCCGCCGCGTGCCGGACTTCTGCCTGACGTTTACCGCAAAAAGCTGTTGCGCGGCGCGGCGCAGGCGCACAACGCGCTTAACAAATTCAGTTTTCGTTTTACCTTGTGCGAAACGATTTGGGGAACGAGCGAATACAAATGGATTCCGTGGAACGCCTTCGAGTCTTTCGAGTCGGAATACAAACAGGCATGCGAAACTTTGAGCCGCGCCAAATCGGAAGCTCTGGCGAATTACGACGACATTTTAATCACATTGAGAGCAAGCTTTACCAAACTCGCCGAAGATTCCGCGCAGCGTCTCGAAGCGACAAACGCCGCGCCGTTCGACCGCGCAGAATTCATTGCAAACGTCGTCGCCCGTGCGATGGGAATGATTCCGACGCGCGAGATGATTCGAGACGGGCTGACGATTTCGATGAAGCCGAAAGTCATCATTTTGGGTTCGGAAATGCTCGCCGAAAAAAAGCGCAGCCGCGAATTGAATTTGGAGACGACGCGCATCGAAGCCGAAACTCGGTGCGTCAATCTGGAACTCGACACCAAAACTCGCACCGAGCAAATGAAGCTCGTCGAATTCGAGCGCGACCAATGCCGAGAGCAGGAAGTAAAGGAGCGCATTCGGCAGATGAAAATCGAAGCGGCGCAAAAAGAAGCCGCCGAAGCCGTATCGCCGATTCGGGAAGGATTGAATCAAATCACCGCGAAAATTTATGAAGCCGCGCAGGAAATGGCGACTAAGATACAAAACGCTGATTTCGTTCCCGGTTCTTTAGCAAAACGCGCCAGACAAATGTGCGAATGGTATGAGCTGATGAATTTCACCAGAGATAAATCGCTCGAAGATGTTTTGCAACGACTTCAAGATGCCGCGACGTGCGACGCGAAACTGCGTTCGCCCGCAGAGATGCAATCCGCTTTGAGCGACGTTCTGCGGGCGACGAGTATCAACACGAAACGCCTACTCGATGTAGACCGCCTTTCCGCGCTTGAATTATAAATTTTAAGTTTTCGTTCATTTTCTTCCTATATGCCACGAATCGTCTGCGCCGAATTTTTGAGTTATTACAATGCACGGCGCAATAGCGACAAATTATTCAACGTCTTTGTGATTGAGGACGAGGACGGCACTCACCGCTGCGTCAGCGAATACGGCAGGCGCGGCAACAACCTCGTGCGCGACACACTTTGCACCAAAGCGACACGAGATTTTGCCGAAAGCAAACTGCGGCAAAAGCTCACCACCAAACGCAACCACCCAGAAACGCCTTACACGGACGAAGCGTTCGGCGCGAATTACAGCCAAATCGCCCGCGAATACGGTTATAGCAATCAAACGGCGCGGAGCAGCGCGGGTAATTCCAACCCGATGCGGCGGCAAAGTTCAACGGCGGAAACCGCGCCGACAGTGAAGCCGAACGTCATCGCATTTCCGATTGAAAAAAAGGAAGCCCAGAAGAGAGCCGAGCCGAAACCAGTTGGAATTTTCAATCAAGGACAGTTCGATTCTTTGGAAATTTAGACAATTTAACAACCGCGTTGGTGTGGCGCAAAACTGCCGCCAAGACCGTTAAACCTTAACGGTCTTGTGATAACACAGCCGCCAGTTCGCGCTCTTGTCTCTGCCTTTGGTACGGTGCGGCGAACATCAATAAACATCGGCTTTAATTGTCATTCTCCGCAGCCGCTACTACAATCGGCTTTAGCGTTTGGAGACCACAGTTCTTCATCAAGATGTCCGAAATACTCTTCAGCGAAGATCCGAGTTTCCACATAAGCCTGCGGCGCAGCAGTTTCAAACGGCTCATGATTAATAAACATACCCAGATTTTCTTCGCAAAAATTCTTATAATCTTTGGTAAAGAGCAAAAAGGTGTGCCACATTTGATCAATCGGGTCAGAAGTAACTTTGTAGCCGGGTTTAACTGCACAAACAATCATAAACTCCTTGAGTGCTTTGAAGCGACGGTCAGCTTCTACCATCGAAACTCCATAATCCGTAGAATAACGCTGAAGTAAGCGGTCATTCTGATAAGCCAAAACTTCAGAAACGGGTTTGGGAATTTCCCTGCGAATTTGTGTTTGCATTTTTATTTTCCTCCAAAATTTCGCCTCAGCTTTCGACTGAGATTGTGTTGCCAAAAACATCGTAATTGAAACTTTGTAGAATGACTACATTTTTTCGCTCAATTTGCTGTCGCCGGCAGGTAATGATTTTCCTACATTGTTTTTCTCTATATCGTAATTAATAGTTGAGAATCTATTATTTTTCAAATTAAAAGCAATAGTAATTCTATCGCCAGTTCCAAGATGAGGCTCGACACGATGTCCTAATGAGCTTGGAAACAATAACATTAGTCCCGGTTGAGATTTTATAGAATATCGTAATCTAAATTCGTCTCGATTAATTGGTTCAACTCTGTGCTGATCTGCAAAAATTATTCCAGCGGGTGGAACATTATCAGTTTCCAGTATTCCTGTGTTGACATAATAAACTCCACTCCACAAACTGTGATTCCGTATATGAGTGTGAAATTTATTGTAGTGCCCTTGCCGGTTAATGTTTGCCCATGCTTGTATCGTCCAACCCGCTAGCAAATCTGGATCAGAAGAATCATAAGTTTTTTTTACCATTTCTTGCCCCAGAATCATCATTCGCGAGAGAAGAATTTTGACGCATTCTCCCTCCCAAGTCTGAAAGTCCTTTTTTGAATGCCAACCGCCGACATTTGTGGTTGAAATTCCGCAATGCTCTTTTTCTTTCGACAAGATAAGCCGGGTAAGTTCTTCGTTTAGCCAATCACTATCAAGCCAAAGATATTTCATCAAGGACGATGGAAACAGTTCTGTCAACTCAAATTGTTTCGACGTAATCATAAAAACATTACCAAAAGCAAGATTCGTTTGGGGTTTGTATTATACAGAATTTTTTAAAATCCCCATCTTCTCAAAATTTCATTAATTCCCGCCATTGTAGTTGGTCTTTTTGTTCACATTTCAAATTTCTAATTCGTTAATTTTATGCCGAATTGTGGTTTCAGCAAATCGCCTGCGTATGATTTTTGTCTCATCCTCGTCTTTCAAAAAACGCCCGTAAAAGAAGCGGTTGGTAAAAGTCGGAGTAAAAGTGGAATAGGAAATTGCCGTAACAATAAAATTTCGTTGAAGAGAATTTACAATGCCCGAAAATCAACAAACAGCTAAAAGCATCGAAAAATTTTTGACCGAACTCGACGTGCGAATCCGCGCGCGTTATCCGCTCATCAGCATCAACACTTATGAAGAAGACCGCGTGCGCGAAGCCTTGAAAGATTTGGTCTTCCAAGAAAAGCACAAAGAAAAACCGCTTTATTTTTGGAGTCGCCCGTCGGGGCTGCAAAAAATCGTTGACCCGAAAGAAGGCGTTTTGCATACGCCCGTCGGAGTCGGCGACACCGAAGACCCGGAAAGCGTTTTGGATTTCATTGCGAGTCAAGAAATCGGCATTTTCCTGCTCTGCGATTACGCGCCGTTTATCACGCCTTACGGTCAGGAAGACCCGGCACTCGTGCGCCGGTTGCGCGAAATCGCCTGGAAGTTGAAGGCGATGAAGTCCACGATTCTTTTCGTCGGACCGACGTTTCCCGATTTGAAAACGCTCGAAAAAGAAATCACGCAAATCGAACTCGAATTGCCGCAGGAAGCGGAAATTGAAGAATCAATCGAACTGCAACTCGAACGATTCAGAGAAGACCCGCGCGTTCGTGTTGATTTGACCGACGAACTGCGGACTGGATTGCAGCAGGCTCTTTTGGGTTTGACGGCGGGTGAAATCAGCAACGTCATCGCCAAGGCGGTGATTAACTGTCAAGGCTTAAATGCCGATTCGATAAAGGTCATTCTCGAAGAGAAAAAGAACGTCATTCGCGGCAGCGGCTCTTTGACTTACGTTCATCCCGAACCGGCGAATAACCTCGGCGGCTACAAAGAACTGCGGGCGATTCTCGAACGTGCCGCTTACACCTTCAGCCCGCAGGCAAAGGCGCGGCACGTCGAGCCGTGTAAAGGCATTCTGCTCGTCGGTTTGCCGGGCTGCGGCAAAGATTTGTGCAAGCGCGTAGCGTCGTCAATTACGAATCGCGCTCTGCTTGATTTGGACTTCGGCTCGATTATGGGCGAAGGCGGAGGCGTGATCGGTTCGTCGGCGATGAGCATCAAACGCGCTTTGAGTATCGCCGCCACAATCAAAGGCATTCTGGGCATTTCCGAATTTGAAAAAGCCGTCTCGGGAATGAAATCGTCGAACAAAACTGACGGCGGTGAGACGGCGCGGACAATTTCTTACCTGCTCAACTGGATGCAGGACAACAAAGACGTTTTGGTTTTCGCCACCGCCAACGATGTGCGCGAGCTTGAATCGGAGCAATTCCGTATCGGGCGTTTTTCCTACATTCACTTCGTTGACTTGCCGCAACCGGAAGACCGTTTTGAAATTTTCAAAGTTCATCTCTCGAAAAGATATCTCATTCCCGAACAATTCGATTTGGACAAGCTGGTTGATAAATCGAAGGATTTCAGCGGCGCGGAAATCGAAGGCGCGGTCAAAGACGGCGTTCTCGAAGCTTTCATTGACGGCGACCGCGCGGCGGAAACAAAAGATATTCTCAAAGCGATTGACGGCATCACACCAACAGCGCAAATGATGAGCGAGAAAATCGAAGAAATCCGCAGTTGGGCGCGTAAAAATATCAAAGGCATTCGCAACGATTCAGCCGTTCAGCACACTGCAAACGCCGGCGCGAGAGCTTTGGAAATTTAGTCGGTTGGAAGTTGTAACCGACAATAAAATCAAAATTAAAAGCGAAACCGTTCAAATCTTAGCGAAAAGTGCGTCTGTGTTTCCTGCTAAATTTCGGCTTACTCTTCGCCATCATTTCGTCAAGGATAATCGCTTCCTGCAAAATTTGACTCACCGTTTCTGAATATAAATCTTCTAGGTTGAAAATTTCGAGATAACGAATGTGCTTTAGCTTTTTATTTTCGTCAAGCAGTTTTCCGGGGAGCGGAGAAAGTTTCCAGCCGTGCGGAAAACCGAGCGTGATGTGGTCTTTGTGACGATTCAAATAGCAAAAGTTCCGGCGCAGGGAGAAAAAGGGAATTCTCCATTTGATAGCGCAAGTGGCAAAAGGCGGCAGAATTTCCTGCAAAAAATGATGCGCCGCCATCAAAAGCTCACGCACTTCCGGCGGGTTCGTTTCCTCGATATAACCTAAAACATCCATTGGAAATTGAAGTTTGAGAAAAGTATTTTACTCCGTTTTCTAGCAAATCAAAAAAACAACAAAAAAGGAGCGGCGGATAAAAAGGAACTTGGAAAATAATTTTTCGAGACATACGGGAGAAACAAGAAATGTCTAAATATATGGCTTTCGACGCGGAGGCTTTCGCCAACCGCGACCTTTTAGTCGAAGCCCTCAAAGAGATGGGTTTCGAGCAAATCACGGTTGGAACCGACCTTTCGCTGCAAGGCTGGGACAAGCGCGACAACCGAGTGGCTGATGTCATCATTCGCCGCAATGACCTAAAAGGAATGCACCTTTTGGGCGACATCGGTTTTCAGAAAACCACGAAAGGTTACGTCGCCGTCGTTGACGATATGGATTTGGATTATCGTCTGGGGCGCGATTTTATTCGTCGCTTGCAAACGCAGTATCACGAAGCGACGGCGCGGAAAATGGCGAAGAAGTTGAACGGCACGCTCGTTAAAGAGCGCGTCGGAAACACGATTAAAATTCGCGTTAAATTCTAACGCGCTAACTTACGGGAGAGGAAAATTTATGCCGGAAATCGAATTTAAGATTGACACCGAAACGGGCGAATGTCAGACCGAAATCAAAGGCGTACAGGGCGCGGCGTGCGAAAAGACGGCGCAGCAGTTAAAGCAACTTCTCGGTGCGCCGACGATTGACCAAAAAACCAAAGAATATTTTGCCAAGCCGGAAATCAAGCGGCAGGTCAAAGGCAAATGAACGGAGAAATCGTTTTTATTCTCGAACCGGACGCGGGGCGCGTCACCGTCGAATCAAGCCGCGTTGCAGCAAATTTGGCAAAAGAAATCGAGCGCGATTTGGGGCAGGGAACTGCTTTGAATTGCGCTCGACCGATTTCAGCATTTGAAAATTCGGCTGTTGATAATTCGGACGAAGCTCAAGCGGAGGATTCTGACAATCAGCGCATTCGTCTTTTTCGTCTTTATCACGATTCCACGGTTGACGGCTCAGGGCGGCGCAGCGTCGTGCAGGTCGCAGGCTGTTCGATTCGTTGCGCGGGCTGTTACGTGCCGGAAACTCACGAACGCGCGAACGGAAAACTTGTTTCAATTGATGAAATCATCGCCGAAATTGACGAGCAAAGAGAACGGCACGACGGCGTAACGATTCTCGGGGGCGAGCCGTTCGACCAAGAGGCGAGTTTGGAGATTTTGGTTGAAAAACTGAAAGCGCAAAATTATCACGTCGTGGTTTATTCGGGCTACACGCTCGAAAGTCTATCGGCGCGCGAGTGCGAAAGCGTTAACCGCATTTTAACGAAAATTGATTTGCTGATTGACGGCGCGTTTGACCGCACATTAACGAAAAACGCAGGCGAGTATCGCGGCTCAAGCAATCAAAGACTGATTTTTCACCCGATTGCGAGAATAAAAACGAACAACAATAAAACAAATTTACAGGTGAACGACGAAGAAAAACAAAAACAGGCTGAAACCGAATTCCATCAGTTTATGGCTGAGTGTCTGGACGAAGGCTGGGCACCGACCAAATGTCCTTCGGGATGCGTCGTCGAACCGGACGGTGTTTGTCCGCACGACTTCAAAAGCGTTGCGCACGAACTCGGTTTTGTTTGAGAAGAGGCGCGAAACTTCAAAATCACAAATATACAAAAAATATGGAAGCGATTATCAACTCGAAAAAACTCAAAGAACAGGTCGGCGCCTTGCAGGGAATTTTGGCGCGCAAAAATACGATTCCGGCTTTAAGCAAAATCAAAATTGACGCTCTCACGAGCGGCGATTTGGTGATGACGGCAACGGATTTAGACGTTTCTTTGATTATCGAAGAAGAAACTGACATCTTGCGTCCCGGTTCAATTTGTTTGAGCGGAAAAAAACTCGGCGACATCACCGCGACGTTTCCGAACGAGCCGATTCATTTGCGCCTCGACGACAAAGGCGAAAAAGTCGAATTTCGCGCCGGGCGTTTCGTAAGCCGTCTCGCCGGAACGGAAAGCGAGCAGTTCCCGGATGTTCCGCGCGTCGCGGGCGAAGCCGTAAAACTGCCCGCTAGCATTTTCTACGAAGGCTTGAGGCGCACCGCGTTCGCTTTGACAGACGACAGCCAGCGTTTTACATTGAACGCGATTTTGCTTGTTGTTGACGATTCGGGACTAAAAATGGTCAGCACGGACGGGTATCGGCTCTGCTATTTCCGAATGATGACGAATGCCGGCGCGGGAAACAATCTGCAATGCTTAATTCCGAAAAAAGCCGCCGACGAACTAAAAGGTTTGCTGTTAGGCGAAATCCGCCTCAATAAACAAGCCGAAGTTAAAATCAAGAAGGGAAGTCAGCTCGAATTTTCCATCGGCGGCAAGACGATGACAGCCCGCGAAATCACCGGCAATTTCCCGAATTGGGAAATGGTTCTGCCCAAAAATTTCGCCGCTTTCGCCGAAATAAACGCTAAAGAATTGCGCGAAGCCTTAAACCGTGTCGGCGTGATGGCAGACGACAAAAACCGCCGCGTCGAATTTGAATTTCACTCCGACCGAGTGATTCTCAAAACTGAATCGCCGGAAACAGGAAACTCAGTTGAAGATGTCGGTTGCACTTTCCAAAAACTAGGGGATGGGACGGCGAACGATATTGAGGGCGACTTCTGCATCGCCTTTAACACTAAATACTTGACCGATTTCTTCTCGATTTACGCCGCGCGAGCAAACGACGGTCGAATCATTTGGAAGTTCTCCGGCGAAAGTGCGCAAACCGAACTCGCTTTTGAAGGCGAAGAACGACTTTTTTCGTATATTTTAGTTCCGCTAAAGGCTTGAAAATAAACGCGATTTTTCAATCGAGCGCATTTATTTTTGCTGCGAAGAGCGAAATACTTCATATAACAGCAAGCTTCCTGCGACCGCGACATTAAGCGAATCAGTACCTTCTATCATCGGAATTCGCACGAGTTTTTGGCAAAGCCGCCGCTCATCCGAAGTCAAACCTTTACGTTCATTGCCGAGCAGCAAAACGGTCGGCGGTGTATAGCAAATCTTATCGTAATCAAACGAGCCGTCCGGCGTTGCGCCGACGACTTGTAATTGATGAGATTTAACCCATTTTTGAAATTGCTCGGCAGTGGCGCGAGCAATTTTCTGTTTGAACAGCGCGCCCATTGTCGCCCGGACAACGCTCGGGTCAAACGGGTCTATCTGTTCTCCAATAAAAATAAACCCGCCGCTGCCGGTTGCCGCTGATGTTCTAATCAATGTGCCTAAATTTCCGAGCGAACGAATATTTTCAAGCGCAATCCAACAGATATGACTGTCAAGATTTAATTGGTCGAGATTTAGAATTTCCTGCTTGAAAATCGCAGCGATGCCTGAGGAGCGTTCGGTTTGGGAAATGTGGCGAAATTGTTCGGGAGTGATTCGGGCGAAAGGGGTTCCGTCACGTTTTAGCCGGCGCGTCAATTTTCTGGCAATCGGTGAAGTGAGGAGTTTCTCGCTGTAAATTATCGTGTCTATCACGTAATTGTAGTCAACCGCCTCGACAAAATTACGGATGCCTTCGGCATAGAAAAGTCCATTGCCGTCACGGTAGCGCCTATCGGATTGAAGTTTTTTTATTTTTGCTTGGATGGGCGCAAACTCTAATTGTCGGTAACTACCAAAAGTTTCATTTCCCATCCTCCTTTTGTTTAACCCGCAGGTTTTGATTTATTGAAATATAATTTGTCATAACGAACATTCTATAATAATGAGAAAATAATACAAGATAATTTCGTTTGACTTGCTGAAGCAGAATCTTATAAGTATTTTAGAATCATATAGTTAGCGTCCGATAATAAGATTTATGTAATTTTTAGAAGATAAAAACCTTTAACCACCTAAAAATCCTTATCGGCTTCTAAAATAAAATTGTCCAGATCATCAACCCTCCTATTGATAAATTCCATTTCTTCTAATTCAACTGCAAGGCTTAAACCTTTTTCTCCGAGAAATTCTTTAATTTCATTTACTGATTTCAGCCCGAAATTTTTATTTTCCCGCAAATCTTTTTCGCTATGACGGATTAACTCTTGCACCGTTTTTATGTCTGCATCCTTTAGACGGCGAATGGTCCGCACGGAAAATTCGAGATTTTCCACCGATTGTTTCAAATATCTTTCGAGCTCAATTTGTTCATTTTTTCTCTTTTCTGCGGCAGATTTTTCCGGGTCATACTGCAAACTTTCTTCGATTCTTTTTTCAACTGTTTCGCGCGGCATTCCGTAATTGAGCCGAGAGTTTATTTTGATTTCATTTGATAGTTCTTCATGTTCCAGGGAGAAATCGCTGACGATCCGCATACTGAAAGGTTTGGTTACCTGACCGTCAACCAAAGTAGAAACGTAGGTATTGAAATTCGGAAGGTTCATCAAATCATGCCGATTAAAAACGGGAAGAAAATCACGCTCCAGAAATTCGCCGTCAATCGAGCCGACGCGGAAAGATACGATTGTGCCGACGTTTCCCGTAATCGCGTTCATTATATCGGGCGAAACTTGAGTAACAAATTGATTGGTTAAAATTAAATTCAAACGGTATTTTCTGGCTTCCGCTAATAGAACGCTGAAATTCTGTGTCGCCAGATTTTGGAATTCATCAACGTAAAGATAAAAATCCCGCCGTTCGTTTTCGGGAACAGTTGCCCGCGACATCGCCGCCGCTTGCAGTTTTGCGATTAAAACCATTCCGAAAAATCGGGCGTTCATCTCCCCCATTCTTCCCTTCGAGAGATTAACAAGCAGAATTTTACCCTCATCCATAATCCTCTTCAGATTGATAGTCGATTGCTGTTGTCCAAAGATGTTTCGGAGCATCGGGTCGCCGATAAATGGTTCGTATTTGCTGGCGATGTAACTGCCAAAAGACGTGCCGTCATGTCTGACAGTCGCGTAGTTCATTTGGTGCAGGGTTTCGTCTATAAACTTTTGCAGAATGGCATCCGGTTTAGGCAGCGGGAGAAATTTTTTGTAAAAAGTATTGGAGCAAAAAATCTGGTAAAACTGAGCGAGAGTACCGGGTTTCGTCTGATTTGCCATAACCAGCTGCAAGACCATTCTCGAATGCTGCATAAACATCGGACCGCCCATCGCCGGATCAAGCTTTTGCAAAATTCTTTCAATAATCGCTAAAAGCTCCTGAATTAAAAAATGTTTCTGCGCTTCGTTCTCGTATTCGAGAATATTAAAGCCCACAGGTCGCTGCATATCACTGGGGTCAAATATAATCACATCCTCCGCGCGCCGGGCAGGAATTTTCCGCAGCAGTTTTTCAACCAAGTCGCCGTGCGGGTCAACGACGCACAAGCCTTCGCCGCTTTTCATATCGTCGAGAATCATTGACTCGAACATCGTCGTTTTGCCCGTACCGGTTTGCCCGACAGCGTAAATATGTCGCCTGCGGTCGGAGCGTGAAAGTCGAACTTCCTTCAGGTGATTATTATGTTTGCTGTGACCGATAAGCTGACCTTCTTTAACATTGCCGGCAAATAACTGCGTGCGATAGCTTTTGCATTTCAGCCCGGTTATTTCTTCAATCATCGGCGGAGGAAAACGAAAAGCCGTCACCGCTTCGGTAGAATCGAAGAGATGGCGAAGTCGCGCCGCTTCCGCAGGAATGCTTTTATCTTCTTCAAAAAACATCTCTAGATTTTTCCAAGCTTTCGCATTTTTGCTTAGACTCTTTTCCGAGATTTGCGAGCTGTCGTAACCACCGCTCAGGAAAGCATTTTTGTCTTGAAAATGACTTTGCCCGCCAGTGGTTTGCGTTAAATATGAGCCGAGAACGTCAACCAGAGTTTGCGGAATTCTTTCTTCTCCGGCAATTTCGATGTTGAGCAACGCGGCATTGTCTTTGAGAACTCCCAATGAGCGCGTTAGGTGAGCGTGAAAAATCTGCGCCTGCGTTTGCAGCGAAAAAATGCCGTTTTCTTCGTTATGCGAAGGCAGTGTTCGCGCGTAATTTTCGCAGCGGCTGATTTCCTTGATTAAAAATGAAATTTCACTTTCGGTTAAAAAAGTCGGGAGAAGGCGA
>Ga0136617_10002103_pt1 | contig 17830 bp, 17 predicted proteins | sample AntDrymUQ3222106_2_FD_129672 | JGI IMG/M metagenome (GOLD analysis project Ga0136617, IMG submission 129672) | Polar desert sand microbial communities from Dry Valleys, Antarctica - metaG UQ322 (21.06) | ecosystem: Environmental > Terrestrial > Soil > Desert | place: Antarctica: Dry Valley... | reverse complement strand
CGACACCGCCGCCGAGCACGACGACCTTTGCCGGCGCGACGCCAGGCACCCCGCCAAGAAGGACGCCCCGCCCGCCGTAAAGTTTCTCCAGGTATTTCGCGCCTTCCTGCACCGCCATCCGTCCCGCTACCTCGGACATCGGAGTCAGCAGCGGAAGCTCGCGCGACGGCAGCTCCACCGTCTCGTAGGCGACGCAAACTGCGCCGCTTTCGAGGTGAGCCCTTGTCAGCCTTTCGTCGGCGGCGAAATGGAAATAGGTGAAAATCAGCTGCCCGCGGCGCATCCGTGGCCATTCCTTCGCGATCGGCTCCTTCACCTTCATGATCATGTCGGACTCGCGCCACACCGTGTCCGCATCGGCGCCTGTCTTCGCGCCGACGAGGGTGTAGGCCTGGTCGGGAAAACCGCTTCCCTCGCCCGCTCCCCGCTCGATCATCACCGTGTGCCCGGCCGCGATGAACGCTTCGGCGCCGGCGGGTACGAGCGCGACACGATTCTCGTTGGTCTTTATCTCCCTGGGAACGCCGATTTTCATTGAGTGTTCTTGAAAGCCCGATAAAAAAGTTGAACGACCTGCGTCAGGCCGCCGCGCGAGGCCCGAGACTCAGCAGGGTCTGTCGCGATGGATTGTAGAACTCCCTGCAGATGCCGGCTACCATCGCTCCATCGATCCCGTCGACGAGCGACAGCACCTCGTCCAGAGTCCGGTAAGGCTCGCCATAGAGCTCCACGCCGGCGGCGCGATACATCCGCGAGCTCGGACTCTCGAGCGACAATGTAATCTGGCCCTTCAGCTGGCTTTTTCCAGCCGCGAGGTCGGACTCGCTCAGGCCTTGCGCTGAAAGCTTTTCGAGCTCGTCGTTGATCGCATCGACCGCGGCTCTCGCCGTTTCCGGCGCCGTTCCCACGTAAACGCCATGCATTCCGGCATCCTCGTGGAATGACTGAAACGCATAGACGGAGTAGGCGAGGCCGAGCTCCTCCCGAATGCGCTGAAACAGCCGCGAGCTCATGCCGCCGCCGAGCAGCATGCCGATCATGCTCATCGCGTATCGCCGTGGATCGCGATGCGCAAACGCCTGACTGCCGATGACGATGTGAGTCTGGGTGGTGTCTCGTTCGACGTGCACGGCAGCGGGGGGTTGCACGAATGGAGCCGGAGATGTGAGGGGGGGCAATCCGCGGCTGGGAATATCGGCCCATCCGGACGCTTCGAGCACGCTCGTGAGAGCATCGTGCTCGACGTTTCCCGCTGCCGCCACGACGATCTGGTCGGGATGATAGGCGCGGGAGTGCAGATTCCTCAGATCGGGAACACTCAGCGCGGCCACCGTTTCGCGCGTGCCGAGGATCGAGTAGCCATAGGGATGCGCGCCCCACAACTGCGCGTTGTGGAGCTCGAAAACCAGATCGTCCGGGGTATCGTCGACGGTGTTGATCTCTTCCAGCACGACGTTCCGCTCGAGCGCCAGATCGGCTGAGCGCAATGTGGGGCGAAATATCAGGTCGACGAGGACATCTGCCGCCTGAGGAAGATGCTCGTCGAGAACACGCGCCTGATACGACGTGTGCTCGCGGGCGGTGTAGGCATCCAGCGACCCGCCGAGCGTCTCGAGAGCGAGGGCGATCTCCCTCGCGCTCCGCGTCTGAGTTCCCTTGAACACCATGTGCTCGAGCAGGTGTGAGACACCCATCTTTTCCGGGCTCTCGTGCAGCGAGGCTGCGCGCACCCATGCCCCGAAAGCGACCGACCGCACTCCCGGCATTGATTCCGAGAGTACGGTCAGTCCGTTCGGGAGAACGGTGCGGCGGAGGTCGGACTCAGCGCACTGCGCGACTTCGCTCACTCCCGCGAGCGTCCTCCCCCACCGCCGCGCGAGGCGCCGCTGCGTGGACGTCGAGGCCGGTCGCCGCGATCGGAACGCGGACGCTCGGACCTTTCACCCGTTTCACTTCCTTCGGGCTGGGCCCCACCACCATTGGAGGTCGATGGGCCTTCAGCAGCCATTGCGACACCGCCTCCTCCCTCACCGCCGCCGCTGAAGCCTTCGTTTTCAGGCTTCGCCACCAGCGCCTTCATCGACAGGCGAAGTCTGCCGCGCTCATCGCGCTCCAGGAGCTTCACTTTCACGCGGTCGCCCTTCTTCACCACATCTTCCGTCTTTTCAGTGCGGCCATGCTTGAGCTCGGAGATATGAACCAGTCCTTCAGTGCCGGGCATGATCTCGACGAATGCGCCAAACGCGGTGGTGCTCTTGACCGATCCTTCGTAGGTCTCGCCGATCACCGGCTCGGCCGTCAGCGCCTGAATCATCTGGCGCGCCCTCTCCATCGCCTCGCCGCCGACCGCCGCTATCGTGACCAGGCCCGTGTCGTCGACCGAGATCTCGGCACCGGTCTCTTCCTGGATGCCGCGAATCGTCTTCCCCTTGGGCCCGATCAGATCGCCGATCTTCTCGGGACTGATGTTCACCGTGACGATGCGTGGCGCGTACTGCGACAGATCCGCCCTTGGCGCCGACAGCGCCTTGCCCATCTCCGCCAGGATGTGGAGGCGGCCTTCACGCGCCTGAGCCAGAGCTTCCTTCACGATCTGAAGGTCGAGACCCTCGATCTTGATGTCCATCTGGATCGACGTGATCCCTGTCTCGGTGCCGGCGACCTTGAAGTCCATGTCCCCGAGATGGTCCTCGGTGCCGAGGATGTCGGTGAGGATCGCGTACTTCGATCCTTCCTTGATCAGTCCCATCGCCACGCCGGCCACGGCGGACCGCAGCGGAACGCCGGCATCGAACAGCGCGAGCGAGCCGCCGCAGACGGAGGCCATCGACGACGATCCGTTCGATTCGAGAATGTCGGAGACGATGCGGATGGTGTAGGGGAATTCCTCGAAGGCAGGCAGCACCGCCTGAATGGCGCGCTCGGCCAGATTGCCGTGGCCGATCTCGCGGCGGCTGGTGCCGCGCATCGGCCGCACTTCGCCGGTGGAGAACGGCGGGAAGTTGTAGTGGAGCATGAACGACTTCGTGGTCTCGCCGGCATCATCGATGCTGTCGAGCCGCTGCACATCGTTCGCGGTTCCGAGGGTTACGGCAACGAGGGCCTGGGTCTGTCCGCGCGTGAAGAGCGCGGAGCCGTGGGCGCGCGGCAGCACCGGGGCGTCGACGGTGATCTCGCGCACTTCCTTCGTGCCGCGACCGTCCACTCTCCTGGAGCTGTCCAGGACCTGGGAGCGGAGGGTGTGGTATTCCACATCTCCTACCAGGCTGCCCAGGTCCTTCGCGTTGTCCGGGAATTCGCTTAGCAGCTGGGTGATGGCTTCCTTCTTCACCGCTTCCACGGCCTGGACACGCGTGTGCTTTTCCTTCTGGTTGATGGCCTCGGCGATGCGTCCCTTCGTCAGCTCATCAACACGGGCTTTCAGCGGCAGAGGCGTGTCTGCCTTCTTCCACTGCATTTTCTCAGCGCGCGTCTCGCGCAGCATCTCTTCCTGAATTCCGATCAGCTCCTTGATGCCGCGGTGACCGACCGTCAGTGCCTCGAGGATGTCGGCTTCCGAAGCTTCGAGCGCTCCGCCCTCGACCATCATGATCGAGTCCTTCGAGGCGGCGAGGACGATGTCCATGTCGCTGTAGGGAAGCTGCTGGAAGGTGGGGTTGAGAATCCATTTCTCCTGGACTCTGCCGACGCGCACCGCGCCGATCGGGCCCATGAACGGGATCCGCGAGGCGTTGAGCGCGAACGAGGCGGCGACGAGCGCCATCACATCGGCGTCATTCTCCTGGTCGGCGGAGATGACGTAGATGAAGACCTGGACTTCGTTCTTGAAGCCTTCCGGGAACAGCGGGCGGATCGATCTGTCGATGATTCGCGCCTTGAGGATCTCGGGATCGGAGGGACGGCCTTCTCTCTTGATGAATCCGCCGGGGATCTTGCCGGCGGCGTAGGCCTTGTCCTTGTACTCTACGAGGAGGGGGAAAAACGGGAGCGGGCTTTCGTTATCGCTGACCGTCACTGCCGCGAGAACCATTGTCTCGCCGTACTGCACGAGCGCTGAGCCCGCTGCCTGCTTCGCCATGCGGCCTGTCTCGATGACGAGGCGTCTGCCGGCGAATGTTCTTTCGATTCGTTGCATAAGTTTTTTTGTTTGCTCTGATTAGCACAACCGCGCGGACGGCGTTGTGCGCCCGCGCGGTAGGATCAGAGGGCCAGATTAGTAGCGGAGTCCAAGATCGGCGATGATCTTTCGGTACCCTTCGAGATTCGTGCGCCTGAGATAGTCGAGCAGGCGCCGGCGCCGTCCTACCATCTTGAGCAGGCCGCGACGGCTGTGGTGATCCTTGGCGTGGCTGCGGAAGTGGCCCGTCAGATAGTTGATGCGCTCGGTGAGAAGTGCGACCTGGACCTCGGTCGATCCGCTGTCGGTTGCGTGGGTGCGGTACTTCTCTACGGTGGGTGCTCTCTCGAATGCCATTTTTGGAATTTGCTCTTCGCGCCCTCCGTTATCGGGGCGCGGACACTGGTTCTCTAAATCGCTGTAAGCCTTCTAATTTAGCCCACTTAGGGGATGGTGTAAAGGAGCGGGCACTATCCTGGTCGACACGGACTTCAACTGCAACCGACAAGCTACCCGCGACCCGGTTGCAGTTGCAGTTTGATCAGAACTTCAACGGCGCCGGCCACGTTCAGTTCCGAAAAGCCGCTTCGCGCGTCTTGATAACGACCCTTCACCCGGAGTGCGGAGTGTTTTTTCGAGGCGTAGCGTTGTTGAGCCTGTTATCCCTGGCCCACCCACTTGAAGAGAAGACGCTGCTGGACGGCACTGCTGTTCCCTGCGCGGATTCACGAGAGACAACGTCCGGCGTGCCCGGCGTTCGCGTCAGTGCCTTCAACGCGACCAGGGTTCCGGCACTCCGGAAGTCCCTCAATGTGCTTGACTCTCTCGACTGGGAGAGCGGCGACCCTGACACGATGCGTGCAGCCGCCGTGGAGTACAACCGACTCATGGCCCTGGTGAGACGTGCGCCGAAAGTCGGATACGCAATGAGCAACGGCAACGGCGATTTCGAGATAATGGTAACCCAGATTGACTCGGTGCTCGTCTTCGGGGAGGCCAAGCTGCCCGGCCAGCCGTTCTACTATTCGAGCAAGGTGGTTGGCGCGGCTGGACAGCAAGAGGTGAGAGTAGTGCTGCTGATGTGCAACCAGCAGCTCCTCTAGGATTGCACCGGGAACCTGAAACTGAGAACTGACGAGCTACCCGCGACCCGCTGATCGCTGAAAGCTGCCCGCTACCTAGCGGGTCGCTTGTCGGTTGTAGTTGCAGTTGGAGTCACTCTCGGAGCTGGAACAACCCCTCCGGGACGCCCATCTTGTGCGCGAGGTAAAGCCCGAACACCACGCTCACGGCTCCTGAGGCGATCCTCAGCGAACGCTGCACCCTCGCGGTCGGGGCCCCGGCCGCGAGGGTAGGCGAGGGTGACCATGCTCATCCCCACGGCGGTTCCGTAACGAAGAGCGTCAACCCGCCCGCAGCTCCGCGGCGCGGACGGTGTTTGTCATCAGCATCGCGATGGTCATCGGTCCCACGCCACCAGGAACCGGCGTGAGCCTGGATGCAACGTGCTGCACCGCCTCGAAATCAACATCGCCCTCGAGCCGCGTCCCGTCCCGCGCGCTCGGATCCGGAACCCGGTTCATGCCGACGTCGATCACGACGGCGCCCGGCTTGACCATATCCGCGGAGACGATACGGGGGCGGCCGGCGGCTACGATCAGGATGTCCGCGCTCCGGGTGTGAGAACGCAGGTCCACCGTGTGGCGGTGGCAGACGGTGACGGTGCAGTTGGCTTTTTCGTTGTCCTGCATCATCAGGGCTGCCATCGGCTTACCGACGATATTGCTGCGTCCGATCACGACGCACCTCATTCCGGGCGTCCGCACTCCGGATTCCGCCAGCATCAGCTGAATGCCGGCAGGTGTGCAGGGCACGAAACCGTCACGGTCGCCGCTGAGGAGCTTGCCTACATTGACGGGATGAAAGCCGTCGACGTCCTTCGACGGGTCCACACTGCGAATGACTTTGTCGGGATCGATGTGCCGCGGCAACGGCATTTGGACGAGAATGCCGTGAATCGCGGGATCAACGTTCATGTGCCCGATCCGCGCGAGCACATCGGCCTCGTCAGTGTCGGCCGGGAGACGAACGGTGATGCTGTGCATCCCGGCCTCCTCGCACGCTTTTCCCTTGGCCCGCACGTACACCGCGCTCGCTGGATCATCCCCAATCAGGAGGACGGCAAGGCCCGGCTTGATACCCATCCCGGAAAGCCTGGCCACGCGAGCTGCGACATCGGCACCAACGCGCTTTGCAATCGCGCGTCCGTCGATCAGCTCAGCGGGCAAAGTCGACTGCTCTCGTTTCCCTGATCAGCACGACCTTGATCTGCCCCGGATACTGAAGCTCGGCCTCGATCCGGCGCGCGATCTCTTCGGTGAGAGTTGCCATGCGCGGGTCGTCCACCTCGTCAGGGGTGACAATGACCCGAACCTCCCGGCCTGCCTGAATTGCGAACACCTTCTCGATCCCCTTGTAGCTGGACGCAATCTTCTCCAGTCCCTCCAGCCGCTTCACGTAAGTCTCGAAAGCTTCGCGTCTCGCACCGGGCCGCGCGCCGGAGATCGCATCGGCCGCCTGCACCAGCACTGATACCTCCGACTCGTGAGGGACGTCGTCGTGGTGGGCGGCAATGCAGTTCACGACGAGCGGATTCTCGCCGTACCGCGTGGCCATCTCCACGCCCAGCTGAACGTGGGTGCCTTCGTGCTCGTGGGTGAGGACCTTGCCAATGTCGTGAAGGAGCGCTCCCCGCCGCGCCATCGCCACGTCGAGCCCGAGCTCGGCGGCCATGATACCGGCCAGCCAGGCGACTTCCTTGGAATGACTCAGAATGTTCTGGCCGTAGCTCGTGCGCCAGCGCATGCGGCCGACCAGCTTCACCAGCTCCGGATGCAGCCCGTGCACGCCGCTTTCATAAGCCGCTCTTTCGCCGGTCTCGATGATCGAGGCGTCGACCTCGATCCGGGATTTATTGACGACTTCCTCGATGCGCCCAGGGTGGATTCTTCCATCCGCGACGAGCTTCTCGAGGGAGAGCCGCGCGATCTCGCGACGTACCGGATCGAAGCAGGATACGACGACGGTATCGGGCGTATCGTCGATGATGACATCGACACCGGTCGCGAGCTCGAAGGCGCGAATGTTCCGGCCTTCGCGGCCGATGATGCGACCCTTCATCTCATCGTTGGGAAGCGCGACCGCGGACACTGTCGCCTCGACGCTTTCCTCGGCGGCAATTCTCTGGATGGCCAGGGCGACGATCTTCTTTGCCTCGCGGTCGGCGTTCCGCTTCGCGGTCTCCCTGATCTCGCGGATCCGGTTGGCCGCGTCGGCGTGCGCTTCCTCCTCCATCCGGTGAACGAGCTCCGCTTTCGCGTCCGCGGCTGAGATCCCGGCAAGCTGCTCGAGGCGGCGGCGCTCCTCGCGCAGCAGCTTCTCCAGCTCCTGCTCCCGCTGGGCGACGGCCTGCTCCCGTCCGGCGAGCTCGTCGATGCGCCGGGTGCCCTCCCGCTCGCGCTGCTCGAGGAGCTCATACTTGCGGTCGAGGAGGCTGTCGCGGTCGCTGACCCGGCGCTCTTCCCGCTCGACTTCTTCGCGGCGCCCGCGGACGTCTACCTCCCATTCCTCACGGAGGCGGATCAGCTCTTCCTTTCCGGTCAGGACGGCGGTCTTGCGCAGGCTCTGCGCTTCCCGCTCCGCCTCTCCCACGATCCGTTTGGCCGCATCTTCGGCCGTGGTGTGAGCCTGTTGCTGGCGGCGAAGCTCCGCCCGCCCTCCTAACTTCCTGCCGATCAGGTAAGAAACCGCGCTGGCAATTGCGAACAGTAGAATGCCGGCCGCGGGTAACCACGCCGTGTTCGTCATGATGTCCATCTATGTTGGGCCCGCGGCTCGAGCCACAGGCGGCCCCTATCGCGCCGGAAAGTCGTCGCGTAGCTGACCTAAGGTAATCCTTTGCTCAGTGGGCGGGGAGCTTTCAGCCTGGCAGCCAACGGCTCGTCAGTCGCCGTTGGGACAGACACTGGCTACTCCTTCCTCTTCGCCGGCGGGAGCCACGGCCTGATCTCCCCACTCAACCGCTTCATATCCTCGACCAGATCGCCCCCGCCCGCCCGCGCCTGGAACAGCTCGTCGGTGATACTGAGAGCCGCGAGGATCGCACCCTTGTGGGTCTCGACGATGTTACCGGCACGCATGGTCTCGCGGATGACGCGATCGACGTGCTCCGCCACCGCGCGGGTGTGCTCCGGAGTCGCGTCGCTTCTAATGGAGTATTCGTCGCCCAGGATCTCGACGCGGACAACGGTCTTCTTTGAAGTCATCGCGCCTCCACTCCACCGTGCTGCTGACTGAGAAAGCGCACGCGGTCTATCATCTGCTGAGTCCGCGCGCGCGCCGCTTCGAGGCGGGTATTGAGCGCTTCGTTCTCGCGTTCCAGAAACTGGAGGCGTTCGGGCGATACCTGACCTCTCACACCCGTCGACTCCAGCCCTTTCACCTTCGCCTCCGCCTGCAACGCGCGCCGGCGGAATGCGGCGAGCTCGTCACCGAGGTGCTTGACCAGCTGCTCCAGCTCCATGAACGCGGCTCTTTCGGGGCTAACGCTTTCGGACAGCAAGCTCATCCTCGAGTGCTTTCAAGATTTTTTCGGTCCTTCCCTGCACTTCCTTGTCCTTTAGAGTGCGCTCCGGATGCCTGAACGTCAACGCCCACGCCAGACTGCGCGAACCCTCGGGGATCCCCTGACCGCGGAATTCGTCGAACAGCGTCAGGCTCTCCAGCAGGTCTCCACTCTCGCGGCGGATCAGGCTTCCGATCTCGGCCGCCGTCACCTTTGATTCTGCCACGAGAGCGAGATCGACCTGCACGGACGGTATCGTCGGGAGCGCCCGGTACCTGGTGACCCGTGGACCGCCTTGCTCGAGAGCGGAGAGATTGATCTCCAAACCGAATGCCGGCCGCGCCCACGGCGGAGAGTCAAGCTCCACACGGCTCACCGACCCGACGATCTGGCCACCGACCGAAACTTCCCAGAGAATGCCGGCGGCGCCCGGCTTCAGATCGGCCGCCATCCCGGGAAACGCAGATTCGACGGTGATTTCAGCGAGGTACTTGATGTCCCACTCGTCGAAGTACTCGGGCTTGGCGCTGGTGAAATGGGTCGGCGCTCGCTGACCCATCACCAGGACGGCAACGTGCAGCTCCTCCCTGGGCAGCGCGGCCTTTTTCGGTCCCGGCGACATCGGATTCTCCGGGGCGGCGAAGAACGCCGTTCCGATCTCGAACAGCCGAACGTTCCCCTGCATGTGACGGAGGTTGTGCTCAGCGCGCGTTGCGAGGGTCGTGAGCAGGTCTCCCCTCAAAAACGCCTCGTCTTCCGCCAGCGGGTTCATCACGCGGACGGTCCCGCCCTTATTTTCGCCGACGAAAGGCATCGGGCGCGCTTCGAGAAGGCCGGCGCCGACGAGCGTGTCGGTGACTCGCCTGGTAACGGCGACGAGCGGCGCATCGGGAACCGAGCTGGGTCTGAACGGCCGCAGCTCCGACGAGAAAGTGTCATAGCCGCGAAGTCTCGCGATTTCCTCGATCAGATCGATGTCGCCGCGCACGTCGTGTCGCCAGCTGGGCGGCGTAACCTTGAGAACATCCTTCGCCTCCGGCGCGAGGCGGAATCCAACCGATCTTAGATTCCGCTCGACCTCACCTGCCTCGACTGGCTCGCCAAGAATGCGCGCGGCGCGCACGAGCTTGAGCGACACCGGGAGCGGCCGCCTGGGCAGAGGGTACAGATCGATCGGACTGCCCTGAGGAGCGCCACCCGCGACGGAGAGCAGCAGTCTCACCGCATAGTCGACGAGTCCTGGAATGGCGTCGACATCGACACCTCGCTCGAACCTGTAGCTCGCGTCCGTTGAAATGCCGAGGCCGCGGCGGACACCTCTGATCCGCGCCGGGTCGAACGCCGCGACCTCGAGAAAAATGTCGGTTGTCTCATCGGTCACCTCGCTGCCGCGGCCGCCGATGATCCCGGCGATCGCTTGCACCTTCTCGCCATCTCCGATTACGAGCGCGCCCGCGCGCAGGGTACGATCGACACCGTCCAGCGTCTTGATGATCTCTTCGCCGCGCGTTTTTCTGACTACCACCGTGCGGTGCGCGATGCGCCGGAGGTCGAATGCGTGCATGGGTTGACCGAAGCCGAACAGCATGTAGTTGGTCGCGTCTACGACATTATTGATCGAGCGCGCTCCAACGGACCGGATCCGCCGGGCAAGCCACTGCGGACTTGGCCCGACCTTGAGGCCGGTGATGACGGCTCCCGCGTACCGCTGGCATCCATCCGTGTCTTCGATTTTCACGGTCACGTCGGCGACCTTGCCGGAAGTCGCCTTGACTGTGTGCGTTCTGATCACGAACGGCCGTGGGTCGACGATCTCCGGGCGCGTGATGACCGCCCCCGTCGCCGCGGCTATCTCTCGAGCAAGACCCTCGTGGGAGAGCAGATCGGAACGATTGGGAAGAACATCGATGACGAGGCGGGTGTCCCCGATCGACATTGCCTCGAGAAAGGGCGTCCCGGGAGCAGCATCAGTCTCGAGGGGCATGATCCCCGCTCCGTCGTCGCCGAGTCCCAGCTCGCGCGCCGAGCAGAGCATCCCCTCCGAGCTCTCGCCGCGGATCTTTCGCTTTTCGATCTTCACTCCGCCGGGCAGCACCGCTCCCACCGGCGCAAACGGATACAGTGTGCCCGCGGTGACATTGGCGGCACCGCAGACGACATCGACCAGTGCCGCGCCACCCGCGTCCACCTTCGTGATCCACAGGTGATCCGAATTCGGGTGGCGCCCGGCTTCCACGACTTTCCCGACGACAACGTCACGCAGCTCCTCGTTGAGGTGCACGAGGTCTTCCACGGTTGCGCACCGCGCCGTCAGCAGATCGCGCAGCTCGGCGGGCGTGAGCGTAAACGGCACGAGCTCGCGCAGCCACTCATACGAGGCGTTCATCGCGCGAGCTGGTCCAGCAATCTCACATCCGAATCGTAGAGGAGTCGGATGTCGGGGATGTCATAGCGCAGCATCGCTATCCGCGCGGGCCCCATTCCGAACGCCCACCCGGAGTAGCGCTCGCTCTCGATGCCGGCGGCTTCCAGAACCGAGGGGTGCACCATTCCCGAGCCAAGTATCTCCATCCAGCCTGTGCCCTTGCAGCCGGGGCATCCGGAGCCGTGACACAGCTGGCACTCGACATCCATCTCGGCCGACGGCTCGGTGAACGGGAAGAAGCTCGGCCGGAACCGGGTTTTCGTCTTGCCGAACAACCTGTTGGCGAAATGTGTGAGCGTCGCCTTCAGATCGACGAAGGTGATACCGTCATCGACTGCAAGCCCCTCGATCTGCGCGAACATCGGGGCGTGGGACGCATCGAAGAAGTCGCGCCGGTAGCAGTTTCCGGGGCTGAGAATGCGAATTGGGGGCTTGTTCCCCTGCATCGTCCGAATCTGCACGGGCGATGTGTGGGTGCGCAGCATCACATTGTCGCCAAGGTAGAGCGTGTCGTGCGCATCCAGCGCTGGATGGTCGGGCGGAAAATTGAGCGCGGTGAAGTTGTACCACTCGGTTTCCGCTTCCGGACCGAGGGCGATCGTGAAGCCAAGGCCGCGGAAGATTCCCTCGATCTCCTCGATTACCTGAGTAACCGGGTGTCGCGCGCCGCGCCATTGATCCCGGGCGGGCATGGTGAGGTCCAGCTGCGCCCTGGCGACGGTTGTCTGCTCGAGCTGCTGGCGGCGCTCCTCGAGGCTCCGCTCCAGTCTCGCCTTCACGGCATTGATGAGCGACCCGCCCTCGCGCAGGTCGCCCGCCGCCAGGGAGGGAAGCTGCTTGAAGAGCTCCGGTAACCTTCCCGATTTGCGGCCGAGGAAGGACGTCCGCGCTTCCTCGAGCGTTGATGTGCTGGTGGCCGCTGAGATCAGCGCTTCTCCCTCGACCGCGAGGGCAGTGACGAGCTGCTGGAATTCCGAAAGCGTCAGGGGTCGGTGCCGGGAATTGGTGGAGGGAAATGGAAACGGACTCTGCCGCGCTTACTGGAGATTAGCGACGGCAGAGTCCGATTCAATCCTGAACTGACTTGTTGCGCCTTATGCGGCTTCGAGGGCTGACTTGACCTTCTCGGCGAGCGCTCCGAACGCCGGCGGATCATTGATCGCGATGTCCGACAGAACCTTCCGATCGATCTCGATGCCGGCTTTCCTGAGCCCGTGCATGAAAACGCTGTACGACATCCCGTGCAGGTGCGCCCCCGCGTTGATGCGGACGATCCAGAGCTTTCGGAAATCGCGCTTCTTGTTCTTCCGGTCGCGATAGGCGTATTTCCAGCCGCGCTCGACGTTCTCCTTCGCTGCCTTCCACAGCTTGCTCCGGGCGCCGAACGCGCCGCGTGCGGCCTTCATCACCTGCTTCTTGCGCTTCAGTCGCGCAACGTTCGATCTGACGCGTGGCATTTATCCGCTCCGTTACGCCTGAAGCAGGCGCTTGATGTTCTTGACTTCGCCGTTCGTCTGAATCGTGGTGCCCTGACGGAGATGGCGCTTTCGCTTGGACGACTTCTTGGTGAGGATGTGGCTCTTGAAGGCGCGCATCCGCTTCACTTTCCCGGATCCCGTGATCTTGAAGCGTTTCTTCGCGCCTTTGTGGGTCTTCATTTTCGGCATTGCTCTTCCTTCGTGTATGAATCCCGCGCGGTTCGCGGCGGGCTTTCACCCCGCGGCCGCTACTTCGGCGCGAGGATCATGGTCATGAACTTCCCCTCGAACTTCGGATCGCTTTCGATCTTGGAGACATCGGCGAGCTCCTGAGCGACGCGATTTACCACCTGACGACCGAGCTCGGGGTGGGCGATCTGCCTCCCACGAAACATCAGCGTCACCTTCACCTTGTTTCCTTCCAGCAGGAACTCCCGCGCGTGGCGGGTCTTGGTCATGAAGTCGTGCTCCTCGATTCCGGGGCGATACTTCACTTCCTTGAGATGGATGACGTGCTGCTTTTTCTTCGCCTGGCGAGCCATCTTCGCCTGCTCGAACTTGAACTTGCCGTAGTCCATGATGCGGGCGACCGGGGGCCTCGCCATCGGTGCGACTTCGACCAGATCCAGACCCTGCTCGATCGCCGCGGCCAGCGCGGTGTCGACATCCATGATCCCGAGCTGCGCTCCATCGGCAGCAATCACGCGGATCGGGCTTATCCGGATCTGTTTGTTGACGCGTACGCGCTTGGTGGTGTCCTGAATACGCAATCCTTTACTGGAGAAAACAAAAACGCGGACCCCGATTGGAGTCCGCGCGACGACGCGTCACCCCGCTTGGAGGCTCCGCACGACGGCAATGAACTCCTGTAGCACGCCCCGCTCGAGCGAGGGCCAAAGGGTGGGGAAATCCGCCCGGATCTCCCGCTTATCGCATTGTCACTACGGAAGATAGGCCGCCTTTACGCCGGATGCAAGCGCCCGCTACCGGTCAAACTTCAACTGAGAAGGGCTCAGATGCGAGCTGACAGAGGCAGAGCCGCGAGTTGCGAGAGCGGCGATGCCGGAAGGAGATGCGCCAAAGGTGACGCCGTATTTAACTGGTCCTCTCCTTCTCGCAACTCAAGCCTGAGCCTCTTTCGGCTCGCATCCGTGTAGCTCCAGGCTGTCTTCGCCTTCACCCGCGAGCGCACCAGGCGCGACGATCCAATTCGACCACTACCGCCCGCTTACGTCGTAAGGCATGCATGCCTAAATTCGCACGGGATGAGCAGAAACCTCGTTGGCGGCCATCCGGAAAGGAGAATTACGGTCGATGGAATTGGCGGTGTGTTTCTCTACGCCAACGATGCGAAGTCCCTTTCCACCTGGTACTCGCACCATTTCGGGATCAGGCTCGAGACCTACGAGGACAACAAGGTGTTCGGCACGGAGTTCAAGTACCGGCGCCTCGGCGACTCATCCCGCGTTGATTCGACGGTGTTCTCGATCAGCAACTCGAAGACCCCGCTCCCATCCGAGCGCCGGGAGTGCGTGATCAACTACCGGGTGCGCGACCTTTCGGGGTTCCTCGAGCAGCTGCGCGCCGACGGCGTTCCCATTGAGAAGACCGAGGACTTCGATTACGGCCGGTTCGCCTGGATCAAGGATCCGGAAGGAAACCGGATCGAGTTGTACCAGCCGTTGCCCTAGCCGCGGGCCCGGGTCGGGACAGTTTCGTAAAAAAGGCGACTGACGGGCTGACCGCTTCCCGCTGATCGCTGCCAGCCGCGAGCCTCACTACGTCGGGACGTCACGTGCGCACGTCAACCACAGGCAAAAACAACCCGTCGCAACGGAAAATCTGGGGAAACGCGACCCCAAGCCCACTCCGAAAAGTCGGTGGCGCGGGCAGCGGGCAGCTTCCAGCAAATAGCTGGCAGCGGGTAGCATGGCAGTTCTCAGTTTTTTTTAGGCGTACCGAGCCGGTATGCCTTCCCATCGTGCTCGACCCGCCCCCACGCGACTGTGGCGTCGTGCTCGAAGATCAAAAGCCACTGCTCATCCAGCGCCTGCTTGAGTATCCGGCGCTTTGTCTCGAGCGTGACGAGCGGCTCGACGTCGTACCCCATGATCCAGGGAAGGGGCAAATGGGCGTGGGTCGGAACGAGATCGCCGAGGTAGAATGCCCGCTCGCCACCTGACTCGATCAGGACGCTCTGGTGGAACGGCGTGTGACCCGGCGTCGGAACGACACGAATCCCTTTTACGATGTCGCGCTCGCGCGTGACCAGCTCGAGCTTCCCCGCCGCCTCGACCGGAAGATAATTGCGATCGAAGTAGCTGGCGGCGGTTCGCTCGTTTGGATGCAGGGCGTAATCGTACTCGCCGCGCTTCACGAAGTATCGGGCGTTCGGGAAGCTGACCGCGATCGAGCCGTCCGGCTGAAGCTTCGTGTTGCCGCCGGCGTGATCGAAGTGGAGATGGGTGTTGATGACGATGTTGACATCCCCCGGGGCGACTCCGATCTCGCGCAATCCATCCTCGAGCAGCGTATCGCCGGCGGCGCCCTCGTTCTCGAGGCCGTAGATGTCCCTGAACTTCTGATTTTCCTTGTTGCCGGCACCGGAGTCGACCAGAATGAGACCGGACGGGTGCTCGATCAGCAGGCACCGCATGCCGAGCGCGATTCTGTTTCTCTCATCGGGGGGGATCCGCTTCTCCCAGAGTGGCCTGGGAACGACGCCGAACATTGCTCCGCCGTCGAGCCTCTGACCGCCCGCCTGAATCGCGTGAACGGTGAGATCGCCCACTTTCAGCCTCTCCACCAGCGGGACTGGTGCGCTCACGCCGTCGTGTCGCTGGCGACGGATGTGGGCAGCGCCTGCCGCCTTCGCCTTTTTTTGCGGGCAGGCCTCGCGAGGAGGAGGTCGAGCTCGTCCCACGTTCCGCACCCCCTGTCCGCGAGGTCCGAGAGCATTCGAATGAGGCAGCGGGCGGTAGCCAGTGCGTCACCGCCGGCGCGATGTCGGTTCGTGATCTCCACACCGTAGTAGCGCGCGACGTAATCCAGCGAGCGTCTGGAGAGCTGGGGCAGGACTTTGCGCGCCAGCTTGACGGTGCAAAGCCTGCGGCCGCGAAGGCGCTGCCCCGCGCAGCGTGACAGCTCGGCGGCGACGAAGCGCCAATCGAACATCGCGTTGTGGGCGACGAAGACGTTCCCCTGGAGAACCCTCAGCAGATCCGGGGCGATCCGGCCGAAAGTAGGCGCGTCTTTCACCATCGCCGACGTGATGTTGGTGAGCTGGGTGACGAACGGGGGAATCGAGAGCTCGGGGTTCACCAGTGTCTCGAAGAATTCGACGATCTCCCCGTTCCGCACCACGACGCACGCGATCTCGGTGACGCGGTCGCCAAGGAAAGCCCGACCGCCGGTGGTCTCGACATCGACTACCACGTACGACATCGCGCGCAAGGGCTCGGCCTCAATCTGATCCTCACACGGGATAACGCCGGAAAGCGCGCTGCCCCTGGCGAAACTGCCATAGGGTTGAGCGGCCGGGTGCAGGAGCATCCAGCGGCCATCGGCATTGCGCGCGAATTCCTTTCGCCCCGAGAACATCGCGTGTGCCATGTGCTCGGCGACGATCCGCGGCGCGCCCGGCAGGCTGCAGATGTGTCCGATGAGATCGACTACATCAGCCGGACCGGCGGCGAGAAACTGGGCCGCGCGGGTGGTGAGGAGCGTGTCCTCGGGCTCGGCGTGAACTCCGCGCAAGCGCGTCAGCTCCACGGATCGTCCCGCACGATGGGACATGTCATGCAATGCGGGCCGCCGCCGCCGCGAACCAGCTCTCCGCCCTCGAACGTCAGCACGGCGCGCTCGTCCGCGGGTATTTGTTCCCGCGAAGCCAGGAAGTCAGAGGCGGCGATCATCCTGAAGCCGACTTTTTCAAGCTCTCGCAGCGTCGTCTCGTTTCTCGCGTACGAGGTGATCACTCCCGGTCTCAGTGCCGTGAAGTTGCAGCCCGACGCCCACTGCTCCCGATCCTGGACGATTCTGCGCGATCCGCCGCACGGGATCGGCTCCATCGGCAGGCCGCACTCCCGAAGCGCGGCAAAGATGTCGGGCTGCTCGCGCATGCGGCTGTCACCCTTCTGCCAATGCAGAATCGGAAGGCGGTACGGACCAATGAAATGGGGAGGGTAAACGACGCAGAGCTCGCGATCCACGTGCGTGAAGATCATGTCGAGATGAATTGCCGTTGCCTCCTGAGGCATCACTACCACGATGAGGTTGGATACCTCGGTCTTCTCGAAGAGCAGCGTAGCCAGACTGTCGATCCCGGCCGGGCTGGAGCGCTCACTGAAGCCGATGAGAAGAACGTCCTCGCGAAGCGGGTGTACATCGCCTCCCTCCAGCGTGTGGTTCAGCCGGCGCTCGACCGAGCCGTCATAGAGGATGCCGCTGTTGGCAAGCTTCGGGTGGGAGCTGAACAGCGCCTTCATGATCAGCTCCTCGGTCCACCGTGCGTGGAACCGCATCGAGCCGATCATCATGTGCTCATTGATCGCCATCGCCGCGTCGCGGGTGAAAAAGAGATTCGGGAGCGGCGGCAGCGAGTAGCTGCATTCGTTGAGGGTTCGCGACAGCGGGCCGGGCTCCTCTTCCTTCCCCTCGATCAGCATCCGAACCACCGCTTCGGGCGGAAGCTCACGCAGCTCGGCGCCAAGCGGCTGGAGAGGGACGACGTCGAGGGTCTCGCGGATGATCAGCTCACGCACGTCGGTGTCCTGGAGCACCTCGCCCAGCAGGTCGCGCACGTGGAGGACCTCGCAGAACCGCTCCAGCACCTGGACGAAACGCCGATGCTCCCGCTTGGCGAGATCGGCATCGACGATATCGTCATACAGAAAATCCGCGCGAGTGCTCGGCGTCACGGCCAGGAGCTCCGCCCCCGGGCTGTGGACGAGCACCGTGCGCAGCGCGCCGATCTCCGAGGTTACGTGGACCGCCATGCGGTGAAGATAACGTCATACCGAATGGAATACGAAGGGTAGAGCTAAGCAGAGCTGCGGTTCCCGCCGCCGCGTAATGCTCCGGCGTAAAAGAAATCCGGTTGCTCACCCCTCGCGGCGGGCTTAGTTTGTGAACTTATTCACAAGCCCTCTTGAAACGCATCGCGGAATCGACAGTCCGGCGGCTCT
>Ga0136617_10002102_pt1 | contig 17838 bp, 14 predicted proteins | sample AntDrymUQ3222106_2_FD_129672 | JGI IMG/M metagenome (GOLD analysis project Ga0136617, IMG submission 129672) | Polar desert sand microbial communities from Dry Valleys, Antarctica - metaG UQ322 (21.06) | ecosystem: Environmental > Terrestrial > Soil > Desert | place: Antarctica: Dry Valley... | reverse complement strand
ATCACCTGTACGACGATGAGTTCGTGCACAACGAAGATGTGGCGCACGAGCATACGGACGTCGACGTCCGTATGCTCGTGCGCCACATCTTCGTTGTGCACGAACTCATCGTCGTACAGGTGATCGTCGTGGTGATGCCCCACCGAAGCCTTTGGCGGAGGCGGATCAGTGGGCGTCATGCGCGAACGCCTCCTTCAGGTACGGATCATTGAGCGGCATGAGCGGGTGGCTCCGCAGGTGCCGCGCGAAGAGGAAGAGCCACGCGCCCGAGAGGCCGGCCGGTACCGCGATGTCCATCCAGTGGATCGGGAAGCCGTGATGCTCGAACACCGGCGCCACGAGCCAGATGATGTCCACGAGCCGCATCAGGATGATGAAGATCGCGACCCGCGCGAGCCACTTGCTGTTCCGCTTCAAGTCGCGCGACAGCAGGAGCAGGAACGGCAGCGCAAAATGTCCGACCACCAGGGCGAGCGCGATGACACCCCAGCCGCCGCGCATGCGCTCGATGTACCACGGGATCTCTTCCGGCAGGTTTCCCGACCAGATGATCAGAAACTGCGAGAACGACAAGTACGCCCACAGCATGGTGAAGGCGAAGAGCAGCTTGCCGAGATCGTGGAAGTGGCGTGGCGTCAGCCGTCCCGCGAGCGCCCCCTGGGGACCGACGGTGGCAAGCACGGCGACCGTGAACGCCAGCGCCGACAAGCCGTAGCCGGCTGTCGTCAGCAACCCGAAGATCGTCGAATACCAGTGCGGATCGAGCGACATCACCCAGTCGGTGGCCGCGAAGGTGATCGACAGGACGAGAAACAGCAACGCGGGCGCACTGAGGGTGCGGAACCGGACCATCCCGGCCGGGTCGGTCGCCTGCTCGCCGCGATCCTGCGCCGCCGACCACTTCGTCAGCAGCCAGGCGCACCAGATCCAGAAGCCGAAGTAGATGACCGCGCGCACCATGAAGAACGTCACGTTCAGGTAGGGTGCTTTCAACTTGAGGATCTCGTCGTTGGCAACGACGTCCGGACGCGCCCACATGAACAGCGTCGGCATGGCGAACAGGATCGGGACGAAGAACAGCGCCAGGAGCGGCAGCGTCCGCGCCGCCGCCTCGAACACGCGGCGTCCGACCATGCCCCACTGGCCTCCGGAGAGATGCTGCAGCATGAGCAACCCGAGGCACCCGAGCGTCATGCCGAGGCAGAACAGGAACCCGATCAGCCACGACTGGAAGAACTGTTCACGGTCGATGAACGCGCCGATCCCTCCGGCGACGAGGCCCACCACGGCGAGCATCAGCGCGCGCTGCTGGAGCCGCGCGATCGCGGGGACGTCGGTGGAGATGACTGCCTGTGTCGCCATGCTCAGTGTTTGCCCCCGCCCGCGGGCTGACGCTGCTTGTTCGCGGCTTCAGGGTCGCCCCCGGGAATGTCCGCGGCGGTCCCCGTCTGGCTCAATTGCAACGCGCGCACATAGGCGACGATGAGCCACCGATCGCGCGGGTCGATCTGCGCCTTGTAGTCCGGCATCGCGCCGAATCCGTTCGTGATGACGTCGAACATGTAGCCAGAGTCTGCCTGCTTCAGCCTGTCGATGTGGTACGACGGCGGCTGCCGGTATCCGCGCTGGGCCACCATGCCCCGCCCGCTCCCGGTCTTGTCGTGGCACGGGGTGCAGAAAATATTGAAGCGTTCCTCGCCGCGATCGAGGTCCGCGGCTTCGATCGTGAACGGCAGCTCCTTCACCGTCGCACCGCCGACCTTGCCCGTAAAGAAGGCTTCGTCTTCCCGCAGTGTGCCCCGCGCGACTGTCCCCTCGATCATCGGACGCGCGCTCGAACCATCCGCGAAGAGCGGGCTGGGGCGGAGCGGCCGGTACTTCGGCTGGTTGTGCATGTCCTGCCGGCACCCCGAGGCGAACAGGAGGCAGGAGACAGGCGTCAGCAGACAGAAGGCGATTCGCAGCGCCCCGCGCCGTGCGCATCCCGCATTCCGCTTCCCGCGTCCCGCGAAGCTACGGCTCGATGTCATTGACTTCCCGTGCTCCGAGGCCCTGCAGGAACGCGCGCGTCTTGTCACGATCGAACTTCGAATCCTCCGCTTCGATGGCGAGAAAGAACCCGTCCAGGCTCGCGTGCTCGGCAAACCGCTTCACGTTGAACACGGGGTGATACGGCATGGGGAGCCCGTTTAGCCCCAGCATCGCGAGCACGGCGGTGAACGACGCCAGCAGGATCGTCACTTCGAACGTCACCGGAATGAACGAGGGCCAGCTATTGAGCGGGCGCCCGCCGATGTTCAACGGATACGCGATCACCGAGACCCAGTAACAGAGACCGAAACCGGCCAGGCAACCGGTGATCCCGCCGAGCAGCACGGCGAGCGGAAGCCGCCGGTCGTGGGCGTCGATGGCGTCGAAGAGTTCGTGTACAGGGAACGGCGTGAACGCGTCTATCCGGCGGTAGCCCTCCGCGTGCGTGCGCTTCGCCGCGTTGACGAGGCTCGTCACGTCGTTGAATTCCGCCATCAGGCCGTAGAGCGGCTTCTGTTGTGCGTCCATCACTGGTTGCCGCCGTAGGTCACGTCAACGTCCGCGTTTGGATCGTGCGGGCCCGCCACGCGCGCCGCCGGCACCAGCGTCCGCATCTCGAAGATCGAGATCATCGGCAGCACGCGGACGAACAGGAAGAACAGCGTCACGAACAGCCCGAGCGTGCCGAAGAAGGTCGAGAAGTCCCAGACCGTCGGGTAATACATGTCCCAGGACGACGGCAGGAAGTCGCGGTGGAGCGAGGTGACGATGATGACGAACCGCTCCAGCCACATGCCGACGCTCACGATCAGCGCCATGATGAAGAGCCACACCAGATTGGTGCGGAGCCGCTTGATCCACAGCGTCTGGGGGACGACACCGTTGCAGAAAATGAGCATCCAGTACGCCCACCCATACGGACCGGTCATCCGGTTGTAGATCATGAATTCTTCGTACTGGTTCGCGCTGTACCAGCCGTAGAACGCCTCCATCGCATACCCGTAACAGACCATCAGGCCGGTGACGAGGGTGATCTTGGCCATGTTCTCGAGATGGCGCATCGTGATGAAGTCTTCGACGCCGTACATCTTTCGAAGCGGGATGGCCAGCAGGAGCACCATGGCGAAGCCGGCGTAGATCGCGCCAGCCACGAAGTAGGGTGGGAAGATCGTCGCGTGCCAGCCGGGTACCAGGCCGACCGAAAAGTCGAAGCTGACAATGGTGTGCACCGAAAGGACGAGCGGCGTGGACATTCCCGCCAGCAGCAGATATGCCGTTTCGTAACGCTGCCAGTGACGCGCCGAACCACGCCAGCCGAGCGCGAGCCCTCCGTACAGCCGCGCAAGCCACTTCTTCTTCGTGCGGTCGCGGAGCGTCGCCAGGTCGGGGATCAGGCCCGTGTACCAGAACAGCGCCGAGACGCTGGCGTAGGTCGAGACCGCGAACACGTCCCAGATCAGCGGACTTCTGAACTGCGGCCAGATGTCCATCGTGTTCGGGTACGGGAACAGCCAATACGCCGCAAGCCACGGACGGCCGGTGTGGATCAGCGGGAACATCGCCGCGCACGCGACGGCGAACAGGGTCATCGCCTCCGCGAACCGGTTGATCGAGGTCCGCCAATCCTGCTTGAGCAGCAGCAGGATCGCGGAGATCAGCGTGCCGGCGTGGCCGATACCGATCCACCAGACGAAATTGATGATGTCGAACGCCCAGCCGACCGGGACGTTGTTGCCCCAGATGCCGATCCCCTTCAGCAGGAGGTAGCCGATCGAAACCATCAGGACATTGACGAAGAGGAAGCCGATCCCGAGCGCAATGAACCAGCCGAGCGGGTGCCGTCCGCCAAGCACGATCCGGCTGATCTTCTCGGTGACGGTCTCGAACGTGTGCCCCGGCGCGATGACCGGGGGAGGCGCCGGATAATGTGCGGCGGTTTTCGAATCCATCAGTGACGTTCCGTCTGCGCCGAGGCGGTGGTCGAACCCAGTTCAGGGTTCGGATTCCTGATCGCCGCGAGGTACGTCGTTCGCGGCCGCGTGTTGAGGTCCTCGAGCACGCCGTAATTCCGCTGCTGCGTCTTGAGTTTCGAGACGCGGCTGTTCGCGTCGTTGAGGTCGCCGAACACGATCGCGTCCGCCGGGCAGGTCGCCTGGCAGGCGGTCACGATCTCTCCGTCGCGGATCTGGCGATCCTCGCGCTTCGCATCGACGCGCGCGTGATTGATGCGCTGCACGCAGTACGTGCACTTCTCCATGATCCCGCGGCTCCGCACCGTGACGTCGGGGTTGCGCATCGGGTGCAGCGACTCCGTGTACCAATCTGAATAGAGGAGGAAGTTGAACCGCCGCACCTTGTACGGGCAGTTGTTGGAGCAATACCGCGTGCCGACGCACCGGTTGTAGGTCATGTCGTTCAGCCCCTCGGAGCTGTGCGACGTGGCGGCCACCGGGCAAACGACCTCGCATGGCGCGTTCTCACACTGCATGCAGGGGATCGGCTGGTGGTACGACTGGGGATTGTCGGGGCTGCCTTCGAAGTAATGGTCGACGCGGATCCAGTGCATCTCGCGCCCGCGCGCCACCTGCTCCTTGCCGACCACGGGGATGTTGTTCTCCGCCACACATGCAATCGTGCACGCGCCGCAGCCCGTGCAGGACGTGAGGTCGATCGCCATGCCCCACTTGTAGCCGTCGTACGCGTGCTCCGGATACATGGTCAGCGTCTTCGGCGGTGTGTGCCCCTGGTGCGCGATCACGGCCGGATCGTGCTTGTACTCCTCGAGCGTCGCGACGCGCACGGGGGCGCGCCCTTCCATCGCGTGGTGTTCCTGGGTGGTCGCCAACGGATAGCTGTCACCGGTCTTCGAGATTTCGAGACCGTGGCCGAACCACGGTGCGTCGGACGTCCGGAGCAGGTATGCGTTGAACTGCTGCGCCTCGGCGATCGCATTGCCGACGCGGCCGGCCATCCGGCGGCCGTAGCCGAAAAACACGGTCACCGACTCCTGCGGGTGCCCCGGCACGATGAACACCGGCATCTTTGCCGTGTTGCCGCGGTACCGCAGCTCGATGACGTCGCCGTTGTGGAGCTCGCGACTGGCCGCAAGGCGCGGGCTGATCCACGCCGACGTGTCCCACGTCAGCTTCGTCAAGGGCTTGGGCAACTCCTGCAGCCAGCCGTTGTTTGCGAAGCTGCCGTCCCAGATCGTCGGATCGGGACGGAAGATGATTTCCAAACCGCCGGACGAGGGTGCGGCAGGCGCTGGCGCCGGCGGGGGTGCGGCGGGTGCGACTGCACTTGTGGGTGCGGAGGGCGCTGAGGGTGCGACCGCACTTGTCGGTGCGGGGGGTGCGCTCGGTGCGGAGGGTGCGGGAACCGTTGTCGAGGGCGCACCTCCACCTGTTGCCGGTCTAGCGGCCCCCGCTACCCCGGGCGTTCCGGGCGCCGGTTTCGGCGGTGCGACGGCCGGTGCGGGGGTGAACGACGTCCCGGGGCCTCCGGCGGTGACGGCGCTGCCGGCGATGAAGCCGTCGTGGACGACACGCCGCCAGAATGTGTCAGCGTCCTTGAAGGCCTGGCCATCCCCGTCACGCATGGTCCACCCGCCGGCCCCGGCGAACGCGCGCGTCCAGTAATCCTTCACGATCTGCATCCCGCGCCGGTCCCCCTGGGGGGAGAACAAGGCGAGGAGCTCGTGCGGTGACCGTCCTTCGTAAAGCGGCGCCACGAGCGGCTGCATCAGGGTCACTGTGCCGTCGTAGGCGCGCGCGTCCCCCCAGCTCTCGAGCGGATGCGCCGCCGGCAGGTTCCAGTGCGAGACATGGGCCGTCTCGTCCACGTGCGTCCCCCAGTACGCGACCAGCCCGACCTTCTGCAGCCGCTCGCCGAACTTGAGATCGGCGGGTGCGGCGAACACCGGATTGCCGCCGACGATGATGAGCACTTCCACCTGGCCGGCGTCCATGGCCGACGCGAGCTCAGCGAGCGACGCATGTCGGTCCACGGGCATCGCCTCGACGGGCGCCGCATAGGTGACGGTCGCGCCAGTGTTTCCCAATGCCGCATTCATGATCCGCGCGAGCTGGTGAACGGCCGCAGGCTGGTAATCGCCGGGGACGATCAACGAACGGCCGCGATGCGCGTTCAAATCCTTCACAATCGCGGCCAGCCACTTCGCGATCTCCGGCGACCCCGGCTGAGGAACGCTTGCCTGCGCTGAAGCTGTGGGCGGCGCCGGTGCGATTGCCGGAGGAAACTGCCCAGCGACGCCACTACCGAGCGCCAGGGAAAGCGCGCGCGCAATGTTTTCAACCTCGGATGCCTTCACCGGCAGACGATGATCCGCCTTGGCTCCCGTGAGCGTCGGCGTGCTCTCGATCGTGTAGAGACGGTTCATCTCCTTTCGATCGTCGGTGATGCGGCGCCGGTCGGCGAAGTCGCGCTGATAGCGGACATTACCCGGCCCGCCTCCGATGAAGTCCGCGTCGAGCGAGACGATGACATCCGCCTTGTCGAAGTGATAGACCGGATGCTGGATCGTCGCGTATTCGCTGGCGCCGGACCACGGCGCGCCGTGCATCGCAGCCGGGTCGAACTGGTGCCACTTCGCCTGCGGATAGTCGCGCAGGATCGTGGCCATCAGCTCCGCCAGCGAGGGGGACGTGATCGGTCCTGTCAGAAAGCGCAGTCCCGCGCCCTGGCGTGACTTCTGGGAGGTGAGCGCCCCCTGCGCGCCGGTCAGGAAGTTGCTCCACGACCGGACCTCTCCCCGGTAGGTCACGGTCTTCGCCCGGTCGGGATCGTACAGATCGAGCAGCGCGGCCTGCGTGAAGCTGTCGGCCGCTCCGAGGCTCGCCGGATGGTCCGGATTTCCCTCGATCTTCGTCGGACGCCCCATGTGGCTCTCAACGAGGACGGGGTGGGCGTAGCCGCGGTGAACGATCGCGCTCGCAAAGAACAGCGGACGGCCGGGGACGATGTCTTCAGGCTGCCGGACGTACGGGATGATGGCTTCGGTCGGCTGCTTGGTGCACGCGCCGACCCCCGCGAGCGCCAGCGACGCCCCCATCAGTTTCAGGAAGTCGCGCCGACCTTTCGGGTCGTTCCACTCGGACGCCTGCTCGGGAAATTCGCGATGAAGATACTCGCGGAACGCCGGCGTATCGGCCAGCTCTCCGAGGCTGCGCCAGTACAGCCGGCCTTCGGTGCCGGCCATACGGGAGCGGATGGCGGTCAGATCCATTCGTTTAAAGCTTCCAGCTTCCAGCTACCAGCAAAGGCATGATTCGATTCAGCTTGCCGCTGCCTGGCTGGCAGCTGGCAACTGGGAGCTCTCAGTCATCATCGGTGACATGTCGAACAGCTCGTCAGCTGCTCGACGCTCCCGATCTTGTGTTCCCGAACGAGCCGCGCGCCGAAGTCAGGATCGTTCGACGGGCGTTCCCACGCCATGTTGAACACCTGGTCCCGCGGGCGGATGTACTTGGCCGGATTGCGGTGGCAATCCAGGCACCACGACATCGTCAGCGGCGCCTGCTGGTAGACCAGCGGCATCTTGTCGACCGGCCCGTGACAGGTGGCGCAGCCGACGCCCTGCTTCACGTGGATGCTGTGGTTGAAATACACGAAATCTGGCAGATCATGGACGCGCGTCCAGTGCAGCGGCTTGTTTTCGCGAAAACTGGCGCGAACCGGCTCGAGGACCGGCGCTCCGGTCCAAATCTGCGAGTGACAGTTCATGCAGGTCTTGGTCGGCGGAATGTTCGCAAACGACGATTCCTCAACCGACGTATGGCAATACCTGCAGTCGATGCCCATTCCGCCGACATGATGCGCGTGGCTGAACTGGACGGGCTGCTCGATGTAATCGTTCTGCCCGGTGTTGTAGCCGGAAAGATTGAGGAGGCCGACGATGCCGCCGAGCGTCAGGAGAAACGCGATGACCGCCAGAATGCTGAGTCGCGAGTAGACGTTTGTCTGGCGGTTAAAGAGCTGGCTCATCGTGCCTCGGTGGCGACCGTCTCAGAACCCTGAACTCTAATAGTGTGAAAGATTTCACAAGGTGTCAACAGCGGGACCGGTTGCGAATCCGGCGCAAATGACGAGAATTGCGACACATGACAGATGCGATCGTCCTCGACGAGGTGACCAAACGTTTCGGCGGAATCGCGGCGGTCGACAAGTTGTCGCTGTCGGTCCCGTCCGGCTCGATTTACGGGTTCATTGGACCGAATGGGTCGGGCAAGACCACCACGCTCAGGATGATCATGCACATCCTGCTGCCCGACGAGGGGACGATCGAGGTGCTTGGCTCGCGCGACACCGGAGCGGCTCGTGACCAGGTGAGCTATCTGCCGGAAGAGCGCGGCCTCTACAAGAAGATGACGGTGCGCAGGCTGCTACGCTACTACGGCCGCCTGAAGGGGCGATCGCTCGCGGAAGTGGACGCCGCCATCGCTGAATGGATGCCACGCATGGACCTCCCGGGCGTTCTCGATCGGCAGATCGAAACGTTGTCGAAGGGCATGGCGCAGAAGGTCCAGTTCATCGCCGCGGTCATCTCGAAGCCCTCGCTGCTCATCCTGGACGAGCCGTTCTCGGGGCTTGATCCGGTCAACGCGCAGGTGCTCAAGGACGCCGTGCTCGAGATGCGGAGCCGCGGCGCGACCGTCGTCTTCAGCACGCACGACATGGGCACCGCCGAAAAGATGTGCGACCGCATTTTCATGATCTTCCGCGGCCGCAAGGTGCTCGACGGGTCGCTGAACCAGATCCAGGAGGAGTACGGCGCCGATACTGTGCGGGTGCGGACCGCGGGCGGCGCAGGTGTTCTCAGCGGGATTCCCGAGGTGGACTCGGTCAACGATTTCGGTCAGCTGCAGGAAGTCCGGCTCAAGGGAGATCCGCAGGCATTCCTGAAGCGCCTCTCGGCGCGTTCCGACGTCTACCGGTTCGAGGTCACCCGCCCATCGCTGCAGGACATCTTCGTCCGGATCGCAAGACCTCAGGAACAGGAGGAAGCGGACAGGAGACAGGAGACAGGAGCGGCATGACGAAAATTCTGATCGTCGCCCAGTCGGAGTTCGCCACGCTGGTGCGGAGTAAGGCATTCATCGTCACCTTGATTCTGATGCCGGTGATCATGGGCGCGTCCGTGTTCATTATGCGGATGACCAGGGACGCCACCGATACGAACCAACGGCGGTTCGTCTACGTCGACCGCAGTGGGCTCGTCGGGCGGGTGCTCGAAGCGGTAGCGGAGGTGAGGAATCAAACGGCCGCAACCGACGGACTCGCCCGATTCGAGCCGGTAGCGGTATCGCCCGTCGGCAGGTCGAATGACGACCTGCGGCTCGAACTCTCCGACCGCGTGCGGCGAAAGGAAATCTTCGCGTTCGTCGAGATCCCGCCTGAGATCGTGGACCCGGACTCAAGCAGCGAGATCCGCTACTACTCGGACCACCCGACGTACCAGGCGCTCCCTGACTGGGTGCAGGTTACCGTCAACCAGGCGGTGCTGTCGGAGCGGTTTCGCGCGGCGGCGGTGGATCCCGCGCTCGTGGCGCGCCTGACGAAACCTGCGGCCCTCGGCAGCGTCGGTCTTTTCGAGCGTGACGACAGTGGCGCCGTTCGAGCCGGCGAAGAAGTGGACGAGTTCCGGGCCGTTGGGGTCCCCGCCGCCATGATGGTGCTGATGTTCATCGTCATCACGGCCAGCGCGCCGCAGCTGTTGAACAGCGTGATCGAGGAAAAGATGAACCGGATCAGCGAAGTGCTGGTCGGCTCGGTTGCGCCATTCGAGCTGATGATGGGCAAGCTGCTCGGCGGTGTCGCCGTCTCCATGCTGCTCGCCGCGATCTATCTGGCGGGCAGCCTGGGGATGGCGTATTACTACGGCTATGCCCGGGCGGTGACGCCGGTGATGGCGGCGTGGTTCCTTCTCTTTCTCGTCATGGCGGTGCTGATCTTCGGATCGATGTTCATCGCGATTGGCGCGGCCTGCAACGATCTCAAAGACTCGCAGAACATGATGACCCCCGTCATGTTGTTCATGATGGTGCCGGTTTTCACATGGGGCGCCGTTCTGCGGGCGCCGGAGGGGACCGTTGCGCTGGTCCTGTCGCTCCTGCCGACCGCGGCTCCGTTTCTCATGCTTCTCCGGATCGCTCTACAGCCGGGCCCTCCCCTCTGGCAGGTGCTGCTTTCGGTGACGCTCATGGTCCTCACCTCGGTGGCGGCGGTCTGGGCAGCCGGCCGGATCTTCCGGACCGGGCTCCTGATGCAGGGCAAATCCGCGTCGATCTCCGAGATGATCCGGTGGGTCAGACAGGGTTAGCGGACAGTCCAAGTAACCGCCCGGCGTTCTCCCCGAGAATCTTTCTCCTCGACTCGTCGTCCACATCCAGCTTTCAATAGTTTCGAGCATCAGCGGGATGCTGCCGATCTCGGTGCGGGTAGTCGCTGCCGGCGAGGATGTGGTCCACTCCGGCCTGCGGAAGGCTGACGCGAGCTCCGCGCAGACGAGCGCGCCGAACAGGGTCAGCACGCCGCACGCGCTCCATGCCGCCATGATCGAGAGAGGGGTGTCGGGATGTCTTGCGATTTCCGAGGGCTGAACGAAGATCGACGCGCCGATGATCGTGCCGGCAACCATCGCCGTCGCATGCAGCCGCGTCAACGAGCGGGCCAGCTCAGTCACGCGCAGAAATCGTCAGCACGACGCCGGTGCGCGCTCTGCGTGGTGCTGATGCTGTCCGCATCCTGGGACGTAGCGAGAGCCGGCGCGCCGAACAGGAACAGCAGCGCGAGCAGGTGGGACCCTTGCAGCAAGAAGGGACGTCTCAAACCTTACTATACTCAAACGGACGCACGTGATTGGGACGACCGTTCAGCATTATCGGATCACCGACCGCATCGGTGCCGGCGGGATGGGCGAGGTGTACCGGGCCGATGATCTCCGGCTCGGCCGGCCGGTGGCGCTCAAGTTTCTCCCGCCCTCCCTCCAGTCCGATCCCGAGAGCCGCGCCCGCCTTCTCAACGAGGCGCGCGCCGCGTCGATGCTGCGCTCCCCGAACATCGCCGTCACCTACGACATCGGCGAGAGCGAGGGGCGTGATTTCATTGTCATGGAGTTCGTGGAAGGCGAGCTCCTCTCCTCGCGCGTGTCGAAGGGAGCGCTGGCGACGCGCGAAGCCGTCGAGACAGGCATTCAGATCGCCGATGCGCTCGACGAGGCCCACACCCGCGGAATCATTCATCGCGATATCAAGAGCGCCAACCTGATGCGCACCGAGCGCGGGCTCGTGAAAGTTCTGGATTTCGGCCTGGCGAAATTCGTGGCCGGGCAGGCTGCCGCCGAAGTGACACGCGCGCAGATGACGCTCGCCGGGACGGTTGTCGGCACCGTCTCCTACATGGCACCGGAGCAGGCGCTCGGCAAGACCGTCGACGGCCGCGCGGACCTCTTCTCGCTCGGCGTCGTGCTGTTCGAGATGTTGACCGGTCGCGTGCCGTTTGCCGGTACGACACCGACGGAGATCATCGACCGCATCCTGCACGAGGACGCGCCACCGGTCTCGCGGTTCGTCACCGCCATCCCGCCATCGGTGGACGCGATCGTGGGCCGCGCGCTGGAGAAGGCCCCGGAGTTCCGCTACCAGCTGGCTCGCGATATCTATAACGATCTGAAGGCAGTCGCCAGCGAGCTCGATGCGGGTCCCCGCCGCACGTCGCGCATCGCTGCGGCAATTCACCGCCGCGTCGAAAGCTCCGTCGCGGTCATGACCTTCGCCAACATCACGCGCGAACCGGCTGATGACTGGATCGGCACCGGCATCGCCGAAACCGTCAGTTCGGACCTGAAGAACGTTCACGGCTTGACCGTCATCGGCCGCGCGCGGGTGTACGACGCGCTGCGCAACCTCAGCTCTGACGCGCATCTGAACGATTCTCTGGCGATCGACATCGGCCGCCGCCTTGGTGCCACCTGGGTGGTGGTCGGGGGCTATCAGCGGCTTGGCGGGATGGTCAGGATCACGGCCAATTTCGTGGACGTCACCACGGGCGAGCTGCGTGGCACGGTGAAGGTGGACGGCAAGATCGACGAAATCTTCGCGCTCCAGGACCGCATCGTCTACGAACTGAGCCACGGTCTCAACGTCGCCCTCCAGGGAAGCGAAGTGGCGGAAATCGAAAAGCGTGAGACCCGCTCCGTCGAGGCCTACGAGAGCTACGCGCGCGGCATGATGAACCTGCGGCAGGCGACGCGTGAGTCCATCGACCGCGCCATCGCCGCGTTCGAGGATGCGACGCGGTACGACCCGGAATACGCGATCGCCTGGGCCGCGCTGGGCGGCGCCTACGGCCTGAAGGGGAACTTTCTCAGCATCAACGAGATGCTGCACAAGGCAATCGACCTGGAGCGCCGCGCCCTCGCAATCGACCCCGACTTCGCGGACGCGCATCTGTGGCTCGGATCCGCCCTCCTGGGGCTCGGCAAGACCGACGAGGCCATCGTATCGATCAAAGAGGCGATTCGTCTCGAACCCGACAATGGCCAGGCACACCAGGGGCTCGCGCGCGCGCTGTGGGTGGGCAAGGGACTGTTCACCGAAGCGATACCTGAATTCGAGCGCGCCATCGAATTGAACCCCGAAGCCGGGTACTCGTACCTGCAGTTGTCGATGCTGCTTGCGTGGGAAGGGCAGTACGACCGCGCCGAGGAGATCTGCCGCCGCGCGGTGGAACTGCAGGAGCAGTACATCTCCGGCAACGCGGGGCTCCAGATCGTGGGGGCGCATTCCCGTCTCGGCTATGTCTACTACCTGCGCGGCAACTACGAGGAAGCGCTGCGGGCCTACGAGCGGGAAATGGCGTTCGTGTCGTCGGGTGACCACGCCCTCCGCGAGCGGACGCAGATCGAGCTGAACGCGAAGGTCGGCACGGTCTATCACCGGCAGGGTCGCGCAGACGATGCCGCTCGGCATTTCGAGCGGGCGCTGAAAGCCTTCGACGCGCGTGTCGCGCGGGGCGCGGACGATCCGTTTACGCGTTACTACATCGCCTGCGTGCTCGCCCTTCGCGGGGAACACGATCGCGCGGTCGATTCGTTGCAGCGCGCCGCGCGGAGCTACCCTGAACTGACGGCGGCGCGGGCGGTTCGCGACCCCGACCTCGCGTCGCTGCGAGGCCTGCCCGCCTTCGAGGAACTGCTCCACGTCCATGTATGACGTCGTGATTGCCGGCGGCGGACCCGCGGGTCTGAGCGCCGCCCTCGTCCTCGGCCGCTGCCGGCGGCGCGTCCTGCTCTGCGACAATGGACATCCGCGCAACGAGGCCACCACCGCGCTCCACAGCTACCTGACACGCGACGGGATCCCGCCCGCCGAGTTCCTCGCCCTCGGCCGCCAGGAGTTGACCCGGTACGACACCGTCGAAGTGCGGGATGTCACCGTCACGGGGGCCGAGTGCGTGAGCGGCGTCTTCGTCACGACCCTGGAGGGCGGGGAACAGGTGCGCTCGCGGAAACTCCTGATTGCGACCGGCGTGGGCGACAACGTCCCCGGGATCGAAGGGCTTCGCGAGCTCTACGGGCGAAGTGTTTTCCACTGCCCGTACTGCGACGGTTGGGAAGTCCGGGACCAGCCGCTTGCGATTTACGGGCGGGGAGCACGCGGCTGCGGGCTGTCGCTCGAACTGACCAACTGGTCCTCCGACCTCGTCCTGGTGACAGACGGACCGTCCGAGATCGACGAGAAGCCACGCGAGCGCCTGAGCCGAAATGGCATCTCGATCCGCGAGGATCGCGTCGTGCGGCTCGAGGGAGAGGACGGCATCCTCCGGAGGATCGTGTTCGCGCAAGGCGAACCACTCGAGCGCCGCGCATTGTTCTTCACTACCGGTCAGTCGCAAAAGTCCGAGCTCGCCGTGAGCCTCGGCTGCGAGTTCAACGAAAAAGGGACCGTCCGCACCGGGAAGTTCGAAAGCACCCATCTGCGCGGCCTCTTCGTGGCGGGCGACGCGTCGCGCGCCGTCCAGTGGGTCATCGTTGCCGCCTCCGAAGGCGCCGAAGCCGCCTTCGCAATTAACTCCGATCTGATCAAAGAGGACCTGCGCTGATTGGACTCCTCCCATTGGTATTGGCCAACTACTTTTTATGGCCAAAACTGACGCATTTGACCTTTGCGCGGGTGCCAAGCGACGATTGGACCTCCCCGCCAGGTCGGCGTAAGCGCAGACTCGCTCCCTTCCGGAGGCTCTGATGATCCAGCAGATCGAGCGTCAGTTCGTGCGCAGCGCCCGGCCGCTCTACGGGCATCTCGTCAGTCTGTTTGAATCAGCCATCGCCCGCGGCGAGCTGGCATCAGGGGCGCGGTTGCCCCCCGAACGCGAGCTGGCAAGCCGGCTGCAAATCAGCCGGACCACGGTCGTTAGCGCGTACCGCGAGCTCGAATCCAAGGGGTTGCTGCGCGGTTACGTCGGCCGGGGCACGTTCGTGTGCGCATCCCCGGAGCCGTCCGGGACGCCGTTCGCCTGGCGCGGCAAGATTGCGTCCGCCGCCCTTCGTTCGAGCGATTCGACGATGAGGGATGCGTTGAGGCACGCGACAGACTCGCGGATCCTGTCGCTCGCCGCCGGGGAGCCGGCCATCGACTGCTTTCCGACGGAAGCCTTCCAGCGCGCTGTCGACCACGTCCTGACGCGCGATGCACAGTCGGCATGGCGCCACGGGCCGACCGAAGGGCAGCCGGTGCTCCGGAAGGCGATCGCGGAGCGCTTTCGCGTGCCGGTCGAGAGCGTCCTGATTCTCGCCGGCGCACAGCAGGGGCTCGACCTGCTGGCCCGCTGTCTGATCGATCCCGGTGATGCCGTCATCATCGATCGCCCCGGGTATCTCGGCGCCATCCAGTCGTTCCATGCGGCGGGCGCCAAGTTGATCGGGTGGGACGTGCTGCGCGGCGACATCGACGAACTCGAGGACGCGCTCGTGCGCTACCGGCCGAAACTGATTTACACGAACCCGACCTTTCAGAACCCCACCGGGATCACGATGCCGATCCGCACGCGGCGCGAGCTGCTGAAGCTGGCGGAGCGCTATCGTGTGCCGATCGTCGAGGACGGCACGTACCGGGAGCTGTCGTTCGGCGACACGCCGCCCGCCTCGCTGCAGGAGATCGACACGCAGAACCTGGTTATCCATCTGAACAGCTTTTCCAAGGTGCTTGCGCCAGGGCTGCGCCTCGGGTGGCTGTCGGCGACTCCTTCGATCGTCGACCAGATTGCGCTGATCAAGCAGCGTCTCGACCCCCATACGCAGAACCTGGTGCAGTTCGCGCTGACGCGCCTTCTGGCTGACGGCAGCTTCGACGCGCACCTGAAGAGGCTGCGTAGCGAGCACGCGCGGCGCTGCGGGCTGATGCTCGCGGCCATGCAGAAGCACATCCCCGCGGGCTCCATCCGCGTCGTCCGGCCCCAGGGCGGCTTGTACTTGTGGTGCCGCCTGTCAGGCGGCGCGAGCTCACGCGTTCTGCTCGAACACGCCGTGGCGAACGGCGTGGCCTTTGTGCCCGGCCACGCGTTCTATGCGGATCCAGCGGGGGAGTCGGAGCTGCGTCTCTGCTTCTCGAGCGTGCTCCCATCCTCCATTGACGATGCGATCAAAAAGCTTGCGGTGAGTCTTCAGGAAAGCTGCCGGACGCCAAGGCGGGAGTTGATTGCCAGCGCGTAATCCAGCGGACAGCCGTAGGCCAGCCCTTTAGGGCTGCTTCTCCGCCTTCCCAGCCTGTATCCAGGCAACCCTCGTGAGCAGCGATCCCGAAATCGTCGACAGGGCGGCGACGCGGCGGGCGGTGGGGGAGCGGGACGCGAGGATGCGTAACGCCAGTGGCAGTGGACCGGAAAGGACGCTGGCGGCGCGCGCGAGCTGGCCGTTCGTCCCGTCGCGAAGTGGCGTCAGCGCCTCATCCTCGCGAGTCTCGAGATAGAGGGCGAGCGCGGTTTCCGCCAAGCAGGCGCCGATGCCGATGCGGTTGAGCGCGCGCGTGCGGTGGCCGAGCAGCTCCAGGGTCGAGACAGCCGCGCCCACACTCGACGCGCCGAAGTGCAGGGGCATCACGCGGGCATTCCGCGACCAGACGGGGATCGCCGTAGCTCCGAGCAGGACGCCGGTGTAAGTCGACAGCACCAGCCCCGTCGCGGCGGAAAGGACCTCGGACGCGTCCGCTACGATTCTGACCGGCAGTTTCCCGCCGCTGGTGCGGTGCGCGAGATCGGCAAATGCGGCCGCGCCAGCCGCGCTCGAAAAAGCCACGAGCGTCCAGACGCCGACCGACATGGGGCTCTGGATCTTAAACACCCGCAGCATGTTCAGGAAGCGCTCCGGACGGCCAAGGTCCGAGATAAGCAGCGGCGGAGAGAGTGCCGCGCCGGCCGCCGCAATCCAGCGGGCGTCGCGGACGAGCGCATCGCTGCCTCCGCTACGCCTGGCTACCGCCGCGATGAGCGCTGCCGCGCCGGCGGTGCCGCCGACGAAGAAGTACGACGGAATTTCCCACGTCCAGACCGCCCGCTTCAGCAGCGGGAATCCGTAATAGGGCTGCAGATCGTCGGTCATCTCGACGAGCATTGAGTATCGGCGGGGCCCCCTGCACCCCGCCTGGCGGCCTTCACTCGCTTGCGCTCCGTTCCGGCCGCGTCGACAGAAACGCAAACGCGATGCCGGCGAGCATCATTCCCGCGGCTGCAGCCGCCGACTGCCACGCAGGCTTCAAGTGGACGGTTGGAACTTCCGGCGCGGACGGAAGGTTGTAGTCCTCGGGCTTGCCGCGGAAAATGAAGAGGGCATGGGTCCCGCCGACACTCGTGTCGCGCGGATCGTAGATGACCGCGTCGTCGATACCTCGCGCGCGCAACTCATCGACCCGGTGCGCCGCTTTCTCGCGTAACGCGCCGATCTCGCCGAACTGAATGGACTGCGTCGGGCAGGCGGTCGCACACGCGGGTTGAAGCCCGACCTTCTGGCGGTCGTAGCAGAACGTGCACTTGAAGGCACGCCCATCCTCCGGACGCCGGTCCACCACGCCGAACGGGCATGCGACGATGCAATAGCCGCAGCCATTGCAGATGTCGGGCTGGATGAAGACGCCGCCGAACTCCGTGCGGACGATGGAGCCTGTCGGGCACGCCTCGAGGCAGCCGGCGTTCTCGCAGTGCTTGCAGACGTCGGAGGAAAAGTCCCAGCGGAAGGCATTGCTCGCGTAGCCGGCGTCCGCCGACGCGACCGCCCCCGAGAGGTCGATCGCACGTTCGATGAACTTGACGTGGCGCCACGTGGAGTGCCCGAGCCCGGCGGTGTTGTCGTACGAGGCGCCTGTGAACGTGAACCCGTCGGCGGGGACGGCGTTCCACTCCTTACACGCCACCTCGCAGGCCTTACAGCCGATGCAAAGCGTAGAGTCGGTGAGAAATGCAGTGATCATCAGACGTGCTTACGTGCGACGTACGACGTGCTCACGTGCACGGAACAGACGAGCGCTTTCGCCTCCATGATCCGGACGTTTGGTTCCTGTGAAATCGCGACGAGATCGTTGACGACGTCCCCTTTGACGAGACCGCGGCCGCCGAAATGATACGGGAGGCCCACCTGGTGCAGGGTACGTCCGTTGATGGTCATCGGCCGCATCCGAGGTGTGACGAGCGCGCGGGCCTGGATTTCTCCGCGCGGCGTCGCGATGGTGATCATCTCGCCGTTACGCGCGCCGATCTCGGACGCCAGCTCCGGTGAGATCTCCGCGAACAGTTCGGGCT
>Ga0136617_10002101_pt1 | contig 17849 bp, 15 predicted proteins | sample AntDrymUQ3222106_2_FD_129672 | JGI IMG/M metagenome (GOLD analysis project Ga0136617, IMG submission 129672) | Polar desert sand microbial communities from Dry Valleys, Antarctica - metaG UQ322 (21.06) | ecosystem: Environmental > Terrestrial > Soil > Desert | place: Antarctica: Dry Valley... | reverse complement strand
TGGTGACGCCGTGGCGGACGGAGCTGTGGGTGGGCCGCTCGGGCATGCCGGGCATCATCGCCCAGCACCGGCTGGGACCGGTCCAGCGCTTGGACCCGGGGACTTCTCATCCACACAGAGCACTACCGCCCGCTCAGGCGGGTCCAAGTACAACCCGACGACGTCGCGGACCTTCTCCACGAACAGCGGATCCTTGGACAACGTGAACGTCTCGCTCAGATGCGGCTTGAGACTGAACGCCTTCCAGATCCGCCCGACGGTGGACTTGCTCAGTTCGCTGCGCTTGGCCATCGAGGTCCGCGACCAGTGCGTCGCGTCGGCGGGGGTCTGCTCCAGGGTCTGGGTCACCACCTCCTCGACCTGGGCGTCGATGATCGTGCGCGGGGCTCCCGGGCGCTGTTCATCGACCAACCCCTGCAGTCGGCGTTCCACGAACCGCCCACGCCACGTGCCCACCGTCGGAGCCGACACCCCCAGCCGCACGGCCACCGCACCGTTGTCAGACCCGCTCGCGCACTCCAGCACGATCCGCGAGCCCAACCCCAGCTGCTGAGAGCTCTTCGGTCGCCGCGCCCAGCGGTCCAACGTCCCCCGCTCGTCCTCGGTCACGATCAGCTCCGCCTTCGGGCGGCCACGTGATGCCATGACCCAATGATCCCAGGAAAATCTGCTGACCAGGTGAAACGCCACAACTACAAAGGTAACCTTTAGGAAACGAATTTAAGACGCAGGACACTAACAGCGCGCAACCGTTGTCCGCCCCTTGAGTACATCTAGCGCATACGGTTGAATGTCAGAATCCACGGATGCGTCGGAAGCGGGGGGCTGCGTATGGAGCAGGGTGTGCACGCCCTTCGGCCGGGCAGGGCGCATCGTGCTCACACCAGCCCCCGCCAGCCTTGAGGAGCCTCACATGGCTGCTGACCCGTCGTCTCACGCCCCGACAGTCGGCAAAGCTGTGATCAACTTCGACGTGCCGCACTCCGCGCGCATCTGGAACTACTGGATGGGCGGCAAGGACAACTACTACGCCGACCGGATCGCCGGAGACGAGTGGGCCAAGGTTGATCCAGGGATCGTGCCGCTGGCTAAGCAGAGCCGTCAGTTCCTGATCCGCGTCGTGCGCTACCTGGCCGGTGAGGCCGGGGTCCGCCAGTTCCTCGACATCGGCACCGGCCTACCCACGATGCAGAACACCCACGAGGTCGCCCAGGCCGTGGCGTCGGAGTCGCGGATCGTCTATGTTGACAATGATCCATTGGTCCTGGCCCACGCCCGCGCGCTACTGTCCAAGACCACCCCGGAGGGTGTGACGACCTACGTCGACTCCGACGTGCAGGACCCGGACCAGATCGTCGCCGACGCCCGCAACGTGCTGAACTTCAACCAGCCCATCGCGGTTATGTTCATGGGGATTCTTGGTCACGTCGCGGACTTCGACGAAGCACGCTCGATCGTGGCCCGGGTGATGGCTGCCGTCCCGTCGGGCGCCTACCTCGCCCTTTACGACTCTACGGACACCAGCGTCGAGATACACGACGCGTCGGTGACCTACAACGACGACACCGGTGCGGTTCCCTACATCCTGCGCCGCCCCGAGCAGATCGCCAGATGCTTCGACGGGCTGGAAATGGTCGAGCCAGGACTGGTCACGCTCACGCAGTGGCGCCCGGACGCCGTCGAACTCGGGAAGGCCCAACCGGTCAACGGCTACGGCGCAGTCGCGCGGAAGCCCTGACCCCAATGAGCGCGGAGTGGCTACTTGTCCAGGTCGGCGCGCGACTGACCCGGCTCGCGACGCGGGCACGAATTATGTTGTGGTACGCCGAAGGCCGACAGAAAAAGCAGATCGCGGAGCTGGCAGGAGTGTCGCGCCCGACAGTGGATGAGGCTTATTCACAACCCGTCCGACGATCATGCGGCAAGCGCCTTGACCTGCGAGAAAGTGACCGGGAGGCTTATTCAGAACTTGGCAAGCTGCCCGCATTGCAGCAGGTCAGGGGCATCTTTTCAAGATCGACAAGGTAGTTCTGAATAAGCCTCCGGCTTCCGGAGTTGTGAATAAGCCTCCATGGCGGCTGGAGCCTTGGGAGTCGGGTCGACCACCGCGTGAGGGGTAGGAGCCGCCCGTGGCGGGGGGCGGGCAGTCGAGGGTGACCGGGGCCGGGGTGTCGTCGGTGTTGGGGCGGGGGTTCGCGGAGCGCGTCCGGGGATGGTGTTCGGGCGGGTCCGCAGGTCCATCGGCGGCGGCCCCTGTTCCCGGTTCGTGATCGCCGTGGGCGCACGCTCACTCAGGTTGCGGGGTGCGGGGGCGTGCGTGTGCGGCGATCGAGCCCGGTCGCCGAGGTGTCAGTGGCGGCGCCGCCAGCGTGATCCAGATGCCCCGGCAGAACCTGCGCGGCGCCGAGCGTGTCATCAGCGCTGCGAGGACAACGCTGTCGACACGTTCGACGTCGCACCCTGTCCGACCGATGGCCCAGATCGGCCGGAGACGCGCCAGCCTGGTGATCTTTGGTCTGCGATAGTGATACAGACCCCAGAAGGACTTACGCGGTGCTGCACCAGAGAGGCTGCGCCTCGGACCACCGAGGTCGGTGGCTGCGTTCGTAATGATGAACGACTCGATTTGACCGAGCTCACGCAGGACCCGCGGGGATGATCGACAGACCGCCACCACCCGCTGCGCCGAAGTCCGGTCACCGAAGCGACCGGTCGTGCCACCCAAAGTAGCTGGTCGGACCCATTGCCTGCAGAAATCGGAGCGGGCAACCACAACGAGACGTACGGCGATTGCCCGAAAGCCTTGCGCGACCGCGCCATCTCGGCGCGCGAGCTCGCCACGGTCGAGGAGGCGCGCCGTGAAGCCGTGCGCGCCCTGGCTCTCTACCAGAAGGCGCTAGCCTAGAGACGCCGACACGCAGTTTCATGACCTCTTCGGCGCACCCTTCGGAAAGGCCGGAGTGGCGGAGCAACTGCAAGCCGCGATCGACCATCTGACCGAGGTACACGCTGTGACTAGCGCTCCCACCGAACATGTACCCCGGGCGGTGTTCCATGCCTCCCGGCTCACCGTGCTCTTCGCACTCATCCTCAGCATCTGCGTCACCCCGATCGCGTTCGCCGCGCCCTGGCTGTGGCTGATCTACCTGATCCCGCCGGGAATCATCGGCTGGGTGCTGCGGGTCCGGACGACCGTCGATCCCGACGCCGTGACCGTACGCGGCCTGCTCCGCATCCGGCGCGTACCGTGGACCCAGATCAGCTCGCTGCGGCTGGGCCGGTCGGGCTTGCGCAACCGAACCGGGGTCCGCGCGGTGCTGACCGACGGCGGGGAGCTACCGCTGCCCGCCGTGCACGTCCGCGACCTGCCGAAGCTCGCCGCGGTCAGCGCCGGCCGGCTGCTCGACCCGGCTGGCAAGTAAAGATCCACGGGGAGCCCCGTGCGCCCCAGTAACGAGGAGGACCCGTGCCGGCTCTGCGTTCCCGCGTCACCACCCACGGCCGCAACGCCGCCGGAGCCCGCGCCCTCTGGCGCGCCACCGGCATGGGCGACAGCGACTTCGGCAAGCCCATCGTCGCCATCGCCAACTCCTACACCCAGTTCGTGCCCGGCCACGTGCACCTCAAGGACATGGGCGACCTCGTCGCGGGTGCCATCCGCGAGGCCGGCGGCGTGGCCCGGGAGTTCCACACCATCGCCGTCGACGACGGCATCGCGATGGGCCACGGCGGGATGCTCTACTCGCTGCCGTCCCGCGAGGTGATCGCCGACGCCGTCGAGTACATGGTCAACGGCCACGCCGCCGACGCGCTGGTCTGCATCTCCAACTGCGACAAGATCACCCCCGGGATGCTCAACGCGGCGCTGCGCCTCAACATCCCCACGGTGTTCGTCTCCGGCGGGCCGATGGAGGCGGGCAAGGCAGTCGTCGTGGACGGGGTGGCGCAAGCCCCGACCGACCTCATCACGGCGATCTCGGCGTCGGCCTCCCCTGCTGTGGACGACGACGGTCTGGCTGCCGTCGAGCGCTCCGCCTGCCCGACCTGCGGGTCGTGCTCCGGAATGTTCACCGCCAACTCGATGAACTGCCTCACCGAGGCCCTCGGGCTCGCCCTGCCGGGCAACGGCTCGACGCTGGCCACGCACGCGGCTCGTCGGGAGCTCTTCCTGGAGGCCGGCCGCACGGTGATGGCGCTGGCCACCCGCTGGTACTCGGGCGACGACGCCTCCGCGCTGCCGCGGTCCATCGCCACCCGCGCGGCGTTCGAGAACGCGATGGCCCTCGACGTCGCGATGGGTGGCTCCACCAACACGGTGCTGCACATCCTGGCCGCGGCTCAGGAGGGTGAGATCGACTTCGACCTCACCGCGATCGACGAGGTGTCGCGGCGCGTGCCGTGCCTGGCGAAGGTCGCGCCGAACTCCGACTATCACATGGAGGACGTGCACCGGGCGGGCGGAATCCCGGCCATCCTCGGCGCCCTGCACCGCGCCGGGCTGCTGCGCACCGATGTGCACGCCGTCCACTCGCCGTCGTTGGAGCAGTGGCTGGGCGAGTGGGACATCCGGTCGGGTCAGACCTCGGAGACGGCCCTGGAGCTGTTTCATGCCGCGCCGGGCGGAGTGCGCACCACGGAGGCGTTCTCGACGTCGAACCGCTGGTCCTCCCTCGATACCGATGCGGTAGCCGGCTGTATCCGAGACCGCGCGCACGCCTACACCGTCGACGGCGGGCTGGCCGTGCTGCGCGGCAACATCGCCCCCGACGGCGCTGTGATCAAAACCGCCGGCATTTCCGAGGACCTCTGGCGCTTCGAGGGGCCCGCGCGGGTCGTGGAGAGCCAGGAGGAGGCCGTGTCGGTCATCCTCACCAAGCAGATCCAGCCCGGCGACGTCCTGGTGGTGCGCTACGAGGGCCCGGCCGGTGGGCCCGGGATGCAGGAGATGCTGCACCCCACCGCGTTCCTCAAAGGCGCCGGCCTCGGAGCGCAATGCGCGCTGATCACCGACGGCCGGTTCTCCGGTGGATCGTCCGGGATCTCAGTGGGCCACATCTCCCCCGAGGCCGCCCACGGCGGGGTGATCGGGCTGATCGAGGACGGCGACCAGGTGTTGATCGACGTCCGGTCGCGGACGTTGCAGGTGCTCGTCGACGATGCGGTGCTGGCCGAGCGGCGGGCCAAGGTGGAGGCGTCGGAGCGGCCGTGGCAGCCGAAGGACCGCGACCGCCCGGTGTCGAAGGCACTCCGCGCATACGCAGCGCTGGCCTCGTCGGCGCACACCGGAGCCGTCCGTCGGGTGCCGTAAGCGTCAGGATCGACGAATGTGGCACCCAGGCGTCACCCATGACGCTCACGTACCATCCGCCAGGGATCGACGGTTAGGCCGCACGCACCGTACTTCCAGTAACCACGAACTCGCCCCATCCACCCGGGCCGAGGCCTACCGAACGGCGCCGGACCCAGGCTGGCTGTGCTGACGAGCCTCCGCTCGCGCGAGTGGTTCAGATCGTGGTCCGGGCTCAGCCGGTCAGGGTGCGCAGGCGCCGCAGTGTCTCCTCGGTGCCCAGGGCTCGGGTGATGGCGTGCATGTCGGGGCTGCGGGTGGAGCCGGTGAGGGTGAGGCGGACGAGTTGGGAGGCCTCGCGGATGGAACCGGGGTAGGCGTCGGGGTCGCGCTTGTAGTCCTTGGGGCTGGGGGCGAAGCCGTGCTTGGCGGCGAGGCTGCGGATCTGGTCGAACCAATCGGCGGGGTCGTTGAGGTGGTTGTAGTTCTCGGCGAGGTCGTGGCCGAACGCGGTGATCGTGTCGGCGTCGACGGGGGAATTGTTGATGACGCGCTCGTCGGTCGCGCCGGTGAGCAGGGTGAACAGCTCGGGGAAGAAGAAGCCGTACGCGGTGCGGAAGTCCGACCACTTGCGCAGGTCCTTGCGGGGATTCGGGACGCCGTCGCGTTCGACGGCGAGGGCGCACAGCGCGAGGTCGGGCTCGGTGCGCAGGACGTCGGCCAGTTCGGGGTCGTGACCGGTGGCCCAGTCGATGACGGCGGCGAGGATCTGCGGGCCGGTGCGGGTGGCGATGTGGTTTGCGCTGATGTCCTCGAGCTTGACCAGGTCGACCAGGGGACCGGCGACGCTGCACTCCTCAAGCCGGATCGGTGCGGCGAGCGCATCGGGCAGGGGGATCTCGGCGAGGCGGCCGTTGGCCAGGCCGCGTAGGTAGTAGAGGAGGGCGGACGTGTCATCCCGCCTATAGATCGAGACCGTAGTCTCGTTACCGGCGCAGATCGGACCGTAGGGCAGAGGTCAGCGCCGGACCCAGGGCGTCCAGGGCGAGGGTGGCGGCATTGAGCAGTTCCGCAACCCGCGCCGCGCCGAGGTGGTCGGCGGCGAATCCCAGGTAACCGATGTTCGCCCAGACATCGGCGCAGTGCCGTTCAACCTCGACCAGCTCGGCCCGTGGCTCTCGGCCCGTCAACGCGACGAGCGCCTGCCGGTACGCCGAGTCGTCTACCGCACCTTGGGCCCGGAGTACCGCCAGGTCCTGCCATGCGGGGGCGACGCGGGCGTTGCCCCAGTCGATCAGCACGGTACCGGACGGGGTCAGCAGGATGTTTCCGCGATGCGGATCGCCATGCACCAGCGTGGCGGGCAGGACCGCGAGCGCGGCGAGCACCCGGGCGTCGGTCGCCCAGCCTCGCAGCACCGTCGCGGCATCGGCGAAGACTTGGTCGCCGGTGCGTTCCCCGGCAACGTGCACGTGCGGGACGATCCGGTCCAGGCACAGTGCGCGCCACCAGGCCGCGTCCACCACGGGCAATCCTCGGGCGCGCTTGCCGAGCCAATGCACATGCACCCGGGCCAGCGTCGTCCACACGTCGTGCGGAACGTCCGGACCCTCGGCCAGTGGCGATCCGTCGTAGTACGGGACGACGAGCCAGTCGGGTCCGGCCGCGAGCAGCCGCGGTCGCTCGACTCCAGGGACCACGGCCAACGCTCGCATGGCGGCTACCTCGGTCGACGAAGCCCGCTTCACCACGACGGACGGCGCGCCGGTCAGATCGACCCGGGTGACCGCGTCGGCAACATACCCACCGGTCAGGATCTCCCGCCCGCTCACGACCACCGGCCGGCCGAGCCACCGGGTGACCGTGGGCAACCAGGCAGCGTCCGGCGGCGGCGTCACCGCAGCAGGAAGAACACGAGTAGCCCGGCCGTCACCCCGATGACCAGGCACAGCACCCCCCAGGCCGCCGGGCGCCGGTGCCAGGTGCGGCCGTTGTCCAGCGCGATCCGGCCGGGACCGGTGAGGACGATCGCCGCGGCGGCCAGGCCCAGCACCACGTCGAACTCGACGGCACCCGCCCCGGTCGGGCCACCCATGAAGAACCCGTTGGGCGCCTTGAGTAACACCGTGTTGACCATGATGGCGAGCAGGCCCGCCGCGGCCAGCGGCGTCGCGACGCCGAGCACGACGAACGCGCCGGCGACGAGCTCGGTGATCCCGGTGACCCAGGACAGGAGTGTGGTGTTCGTGAACCCGAAGCCGTCGAGGGCACGGGCGAAACCGGCCACGCCCGGACCGCCCCACAACCCGAAGATCTTCTGCGCGCCGTGGGCGAAGAACACCCCGCCGACCGCGAACCGGAGCAGCACCAACCCGAAGTCGGTGCCGCCGTTCCAGACCAGGGGCCGCCGCTCCGGGCGGGCAGTGGTGGGTGACGCGCCACCGACGGTCGGAAAAATCGACGTAGCCTGATCGCTCACGGTGCTCTCTCGCTCCACTCGGTCAATGCGCCACGCGGGCGCCGGGTCAACGGCTCGCACATGACCCCGCAGGGTAGCCCGAAGCGGTGACTCAGTAGCCGTTCTCCACCAGGTTGGGGGGACGCTCACCGCGGACGAACGCGGCGATCTGCTCGGCGGCCACCCCGAAGGCCCGCTCCATCGCCAGCGGGACGTTGCCGCCGACATGCGGGGTGAGCAGCAACCCGGGAGCGTCCCAGAGCGGGTGGTCGGCGGGCAGCGGCTCGGGATCGGTGACGTCCACCGCAGCACGCAGCCGTCCGCTGATGAGTTCGGCGGTCAGCGCGGCCGTATCGACGACCGGGCCGCGCGCGCCGTTGACCAGCACGGCGCCGTTTGGCATCGCGGCGAGGAAGCGGGTGTCGACCAGGCCGCGGGTAGTGTCGGTCAGCGGCACGATCACCACGCAGGCGTCGTGGCTCGGCAGCAACTCAGCCACCTCGTCGATACCGTGCACCCCGTGGCGGGCCCGGCGGCCGACCAGCGTGGTCCGCACCCCGAAGGGCACGAGTCTGCGCACGGTGTTCTCCGCGACGTCACCCGCCCCCACGATCAGCACGCGCTTACCGGCGAGCTCCTCGGTGCGGTGGTGGTCCCACTGGCGTTCGTCCTGCGCCCGGACGAACTGTGGCAGGTGCCGATACGTCGCCAGCAGCACCGATACGACCCACTCCGCGGTGGCACCACCGTGCGCACCGCGGCAGTCGGACAGGGCGACCCCATCGGGCAACCGCCCGACCCAGCTCTCCGCACCGGCGGTGAGCAGCTGCACCAACCGCAGCTCGGGCAGGCGCTCCACGATCGCGACGACCTCACCCGCGGCCAGGAACGGCGGCACCAGGATCTGTGCGGAAGCGGCGAGATCAGGGAGTTCGCCCTCCGGGTCGTACCGCGCGACAGCAACGCCGCGGACGTCCGCGAACGCGGCCAACCCCTCCTCGCAGGGGACCAGCACACCGACGTCGACCATGGCTGGGAGGCTACTCACCGACCGCTCACCCGGACCGAACCGAGGCACGCCGGTGAGACCGACACCGCCAGGCGGGGATCTCACAGGGGCATCTCTAACCTGGGCGGGTGGCCGGACGGATGCGACGGGGAGTTGGCGCGGCGCTGCTCGGCGTCATGCTGGCCGGATGCGCGACGTTCCCCGACGACGGTCCTCGCGACTGGCGGGAGAAGCTGGTGGGCGCCGACGAGCTCGGCGAACCACCCACCATCCCCGACCCCGATGAACCGGACGCGCTGATCCCACCGGACCGCCCTGCCGAGCCCGGGGCGCAGCAGGGGCCGGCCGGATGTGTGGACCCCGACCCGCAGGTGGTGGCCACCTGCCTGGATCCGGTCGGGGCGATCGCGGTGCTTCCGGACGGACGTTCGGCGTTGGTGGCCGAGCGCACCACGGGTCGCGTGCTGCGGATACAGCGCGGAATGGAACCCCAGCTCGTCACGACCGTGCCGGTGGACCCTTCCGGCGGCGGTGGGCTGACCGGCCTCGTGCTCTCCCCCGGTTACGACGAGGACCAGCTCGTCTACGCCTACGCGACCACCGCGGACGACAACCGAGTGCTGCGGATCGCGCCCGGCGAGGGGCCCGAGCCGGTGTTCACCGGTATTCCTCGCGGGCCGGAGCACAACGGCGGTGTGCTGGGGGTGGACGGGGCAGGAGCGCTTCTGGTCGCCACCGGGGACGCCGGGACCACCCCGGGCCCGGAATCGTTGGCGGGCAAGCTCCTGCGGATCGACACCCTCGGCCGTCCGGCGACGGGCAACCCCGATCCGGCATCGCCGGTCCACAGCTCCGGGTTGCACAGCCCGGCCGGGGTGTGTATCGACCCGGTCGGTGCGACGACCTGGGTGACGGACCGGGCCGGCGCTCAGGACGTGCTGCACCGGGTCGTGGCGGGTCCGCTGCCGGCGCCCGCGTGGACCTGGCCGGAGCGCCCCGGGGTGGCCGGGTGCATGGCGTTGCCCGGGGTCGTGACGATCGCCCAGACCGGTGCGGCGGCACTGTTCGTGCTGCGGCCCACGGACAGCGGCGCGTTCACCGGAAAACCCGAGACGCTGCTGGCCGGAACGTACGGGCGGTTCTCCGCGGTCGCCCTCGCTCCCGACGGCCTGCTCTGGCTGGGCACGGTGAACAGGTCCGGCGGTACGCCGGTGTCCAGTGACGACCGGGTGATCCGGATTCAGCCCCCGTTGGGAGGCGCGGGGAGCGCCACATAGGGCAGCTCTCGGCTCCGGCCGCGCCTGTGGACAACTCCCGGACGCTGTCGGGGCACCGTGCCACACTGACGAGCATGACCGCACTTCCCCTGCAGCACCCCTGCTTGCTGACGGTCGCCGAGTTCGTCGCACTCCCCGAGGACAACTCGATCCGGTACGAGCTGCAGGAAGGCGTCCTCGTGATGTCGCCGAGACCGGTCCCCCACCATCAGCGCTGCCTGCGGCGGCTCCTGCGCTGGCTCGAAGACCAGTTGCCCTACCACCTGGAGGTCCTTCCCGAGGTCGACATCGACCTGGAGCTGGTCCACCCCACCAAGCCGGGCTTCATCCGCGCCCCCGACCTCGTGGTCGTCCCGCACGCCGCAGTCGAGAGGGTGGACGACGAGGGCGGACTGCTTCGCGCGAGTGACGTCGCGCTGGTCGTCGAGATCCTCTCACCGAGCTCCCAGCGGATGGACACTGTGATCAAGCACGGCGAGTACGCCGACGCCGGCATCCCGCATTACTGGATCGTCGATCCGGACGACACCGTCACCCTCACCGCGAGCCACCGCGCCGGCGAGTTCGGATACGCGGACGCCGCCCCCGTCACCGGCACGTTCGTCACCGATACCCCGTTCCCCACGCGGCTGGACCTCGCCACGCTCCTCAGTCCCCTGCCGAAGCACATCCCGACGAGTAGCGGGCCATAGATTGCTCACCCGTCCCCGCGGCCCACCCCGGGGCGGCATGCGACGTGCCGAGCCACCTCTACTCGTTCTCCTACGCGCAGCGCCGCGACTGGAGCAGGCTCTGCTCGCCGCGTCAGGAGATCCTCGACTACCTCCGCGATGTCGCCCGCGACCACGGCGTGGACCGGCTCGTCGTGCTGAACGCCGCGGTCACCTCCTGCATCTGGGACGATGACACGCACCGCTGGACGGTGGCCACCACCGACGGGCGCAGCTTCGACGGCGACGCGATCGTGCTGGCCACGGGGCAGCTACACAAGCCAGCGTTCCCACGCCTTGAGGACGCGACGTCGTTCCAGGGGCACGTGTTCCACTCGGCGCGCTGGGATCACGGCTACGACCTGCGGGGCAAGCGCGTCGCGGTGCTCGGCACCGGCGCGAGCGCAGCGCAGTTCATACCCGAGATCGCGCCCAACGTGACCCGCCTGGTCGTCTTCCAGCGCACTGCCAACTGGTTCCTGCCGCGCAAGAACCGCCCGTATCCCGCGGGGATCCGGGCCGCGATCCGGCACATCCCCGGGCTGCCGGCCTACCGTCGGCGGTTCATGTTCTTCTACGGCGAGTTGCTGGGCCAGCACCGGATGTGCCGCGAACCACGACCCGATAACACCGCGCCGTGGCGCCGTACGTTTGGGCACGGGACCCACCGTAGGTGGTGCTCATCAGGCGGGCGCGTAATGCCGGGCGAGGTCAGTGACGCGGCCGGGTCGCCGGGAGGACCAACACTCCAGGAGGCGGCCGAGAACGACCTGGCCGAGAGGCTGCAACCGCGACCACTGCGGTGCGCGGGCACGGGCTGCATCCAGGTGCTGGATCACGTCGTCCCAGCGCTCCAGGTCCGCCGACGCCGCTGCCAGATGCAGCCGGTGACCGGCCTCCCAGAATCCCGGGACTGCCCCGGATGCAGGCGGCACCCACTGAGCCAAGGAAAGAGCGCGGTCGGGTTGGCCAGCCCGCACGGCTTGGTCGACGGACTGCATCGCGGCGACGCGGGGGCCGAAGACACCGGCTTCGCCCGTGCGGTCGGTCCCGTCGCGGACCGCAGCGGCAGCGGCGACCTGGAGCAGGTCGTCTGCCCGACCAGAACTGCCGCCGCGCGCCGCCGCGCTGGCGGCGTTGAACAGCAGGGACCCGAACACCCCGACCTGATCGACGTCTGGGCGGGGAAGCATCCCGGGGTCGAGCCGCTGTGCTGCCCGTACGGCGATGCGTTCGGCTTCGGCGTAGTCGCCCTGCCGGATCAGCACCCACGCGAGGTAGCGCAACGCGGCGGCCTCGTCCAGGTCGGGCCGTGCGGTGAACCGGGCGATCTCAAGAGCCCGGTGCGCGGCGTGTGCAGCCAGGTCGGTCAGCTCCAGCCGGCCGGCGAGGCCGGCAGCGAGCCGGTAGGCCGTGGCGAGGAGACCGGCGGCGCGGGCCGCCTGGTCACCTGAGCTTTCATGGACGGCACGACGGGCGTCGACCATGAGCGCCGGCAAACCGACGAGTAACTCGGTATGCCGTCCTGCCAGGTAATCTGCCCAGGCAATCCCGGCGGCCTCATGCAGCTCGTCGAATGGCAGCACGTCGGCAGGCTCGGCGAAATCGGGCAGGTCCAACGCCCGCACCGCCCGGCGCAACTGATCGGCCCCCCGCGTGTCCTGCTCCACCGGCCGCAAGCCGAGCAAAACACCGGTGCTGACGCCCAGCGCCCCGGCGAGCGCCGTGAGCGTGCTGGAACGGGCGGCAAGCCGCACGCCGCGTTCCAGGCGGCTGATGGTGTCCACGGACACCCCGGAGGCATGCGCTAGCTCCTCCTGGGTCAGGCCACGCCCAGTGCGCAGCCGAGTGAGGTTTTCTCCAAGTCGCTCCAGCACCAGCCACACGATACTAGGCGTTCACCGCCTGGTACCCGTTCCTGACACCGGGAAGCGCCTACCGGATTCGGTTCACCCGTCCACAGACGATCGCGATGATCAATCCGTGGACTCCTACGACGCTCACGCCCTACCCAGTAGGGCGTGGCCGGTGCGCCTTCAACCGGTTCTCCATGTCCTGCTTCGCCGATGGCCGCCACGCCGAGGCCGACACCGGCGCGGTCATGCGCCCGGAGTTGGCTGGCGGCAGCCAACGAGGGCCTTGATGACCGCCTGCCACTGCCACCTACCGCTGGACCCGCCAGACGGGTCACACCGGTGGCCGTCCCGTGAGCCCGATCAGGTCACCACGGTGCGAGTGGTCGCGCGTTACGGCGCCCGGACGTGACGGGCTACATCAAGCAGAACTGGAGCCGGACGGCACAGAAACCGCACTTCTTCGCCGCCCTGTACGGCCGCTCCTCACAGTTCCGACTCCACCGGCGTGCTGCACGCGGTCTGCGGTGGCTGCTGCCCATCATCGTCGTGATGGCGATCGGCTTCCTCATCGCACTCCTGGGCAACCTGGACGTGGGCCTCACCATGTTCCTCGCGGCGGCCTTGCTCTGGGTGCCGGCCGCGCTCCGCGCCCTGTGGGACGAGTTCAAGCACCCCTACGGCATCTGATCCGCAAGAAGATCTCGGGATCGGCCGCGAGCAGGTCCCGGCAGCGCAGCGCGGCCAGCGCGGTGACAGCGACAACCTCGAGGCCAGCCGGGCTCGCCAACCGTGCCGCGACCACGATCACCCGTCGAGGGCCATCGCACTGCCGCCGTCGAGGCGCGAAGGCTCCGCCACAGAGGCGACGCGGCCGCCGTCGAGGAACTCCAGCGCCGTCACGGCGCCGATCTCCGGGCTGGGCGCGAACGTGCTCGGGGCCGGCACGAACGTGTGGCCGTAGCGCTCGAGGGTTGCGCGCACATCGCTGTCGAGGAAGGCGGGCTCGGCCTCGGTGCCGGCCGCGTTGCGCTGGGAGATGCGGGGTGCGGCAACCGCCTCGGGCAGCGTCATGCCCAGGTCGAGGCGGTTGACCAGTGTCTGCAGCACGGTGGTGATGATCGTGGCGCCGCCGGGTGAGCCGACCGCGAGCAGCGGCTCGCCGCCGTCGAGAACGATCGTGGGCGCCATGCTGCTACGGGGGCGCTTGCCGCCCTCCGGAGCGTTGGCCGGAAGCGGCTCACCCTGCGCGGGCGGGGTGATGTCGAAGTCGGTGAGCTCGTTGTTGAGCAGGAACCCGCGGCCGGGCACGGTGATCCCGCTGCCACCGGTCTGCTCGATGGTGAGGGTGTAGGACACCACGTCGCCCCACCGGTCGGCCGTCACCAGGTGCGTGGTGGACGGGCCCTCGACGCCCGAGGGCACGGCGGGCGTCGACGGGCATGCTCCGGCTTCAGGGGCAGCCGTCGGGTCACCGGCCGGGGCCGGGTTCACTGCCGCCCGGTTCGGGTTGATCAGGCACTCGCGCTTCGCCGCGAAGCCGTCGGAGAGCAGGGCGTCGAGCGGGACGTCGACGAACGCGGGGTCGCCGAGGTAGCGGTTGCGGTCGGCGTAGGCCAGGCGCGACGCCTCCAGGTAGTAGTGCAGCGCCTGCGCCTCGTCGGCGTCGGCGAGCTCGTAGTGCTTCAGGATGTTCAGCGCCTCACCGACAGTGCTGCCACCCGAGGAGGGTGGGGCCATGCCGTAGACGTCCCGGCCGCGGTAATCGACGTGGGTCGGTTCACGCTCGACGACCTCGTAGGCCGCCAGGTCCGTCACCGTCATGAGCCCGGGGGCGACCGTCAGCCCGGCGCCCGGATCGACCGGCGGCGCCGCCGCCGTGGCCGCGACCTCGGCGCCCAGCTCACCGTCGTAAAGCCACTCCACTCCGCGGCGGCCGAGCTCGGAATAGGTGTCGGCCAGGTCGGAATTGGTGAACCGGGAGCCCACCTCGGGCAGCGCCCCACCGGGCAGGAACAACGCTGCCGTGTCCGGGAACGCGCGGAAGCGCTCCTCGTTGAGCGCGGTCTGGCCGCGAAATTCCTCGTCCACCACGAAACCCCGCCGGGCCAGCTCCACCGCTGGTGCCAGGGCCTCGGCCAGGTCGAGTTTGCCCCAGCGGCGCAGCGCCTCCGCCCAGGTCGCCGGCGTCCCGGGCACCCCGACGGACAGTCCGGCGGTGACCGCGCGGTCGAACTCGAGGACCTCGCCGGTGACCGGGTCGACGAACGAGTCCGGGCGCATCGCCGCCGGCGCGGTCTCCCGGCCGTCGAGCGTGCTCACCTCGCCGGTCCCGGCGCTGTAGTGGACGAAGAACCCACCCCCGCCGACCCCTGCCGAATACGGCTCGCTCACCCCGAGCGCGGCGGCCGTGGCGACGGCGGCGTCGGCCGCGGTGCCCCCGCGGGCGAGCACGTCGAGGCCGACCCGGGTGGCGTCGACGTCCACGCTGGCCACGCCCCCGCCCGAACCCACCGCGAATGCGGCGTCCTCCGGGGCGGCAACCGCGATGACGATCAGCAAGCCGACCAGGACCGGCATGACGGCGAGGACCGCGAGGCCCCGGGTCATTCGGCGAGAGCGCACCGTCTCTTCCTACCCGATCGGCACCCCCGATGGCTCTCGATCGGCACTCCGGATGACTCGATGGCGACGATCGACTTCGTGATCGCGCGAAGACAACGCCGTCACCACGGCCGCAATGCCGCTCACCTCCACCACGGCCGGGAGCTGACCGGGCACGAGCTCGGTCCGGTGCAGGGGGGCGTCATACGCTTGGTGGCACGGCCACAGGGAGCCCCCGCACCGCGGGCGCGACCCGAGAGGCTCGGTTGTGACGACGGTACCGCGGTTGATGCGTCGGCGCAGAGGCCCGGTACCACCGGAAGCGCGCGCAGGTCCGGTACTACCGGAAGCGGACGGGCAGGTCGCGGCCCGCGCTCGGTGGTCTGCTCGGGCATGCCTTCGTCTACGGTGCTGATCGCGAGACGGGTGCGGGACAGGCTGTCGTGCAGGCGTCCTGGTCGGCGTCGGCACGCATCCGGTGTAGCGCGTCCGACGCGACCGACACCAGCGTTTCCAACGCTGCTTCCGACGCGATCAGCTCTAGGGATCCGGTTCGGTGTCCGAACGAAAACTGGGCCTCATCAGCCACTACCTCACACGTGAGTGAGCAGTGTCCTTCGATTTTCACCCAAGCATCCACAGCTACTCCACCATTCGTGAACATTCTCAGTCCCTTAACGTCGATTCATCTTGTTCAATAATCGGTATTGCCGTATCCTGCCCGGTTCCGGGCACCTACGACCCGGACGGTGCACGTTTCGCCGACCGGGGCGCTCCCGGTTCGTGCGGTTTCGGCAGCTCCCCCTTCCTGCCGGTGAGGTCCTGGAACCGGAGTCCGCGGGCGATCAGGACACGCAAGCCATCGGGAACGCTGTTCCCCAGCGGCCCTCGTCCGCCGATCCAGCCAGCGGCGCAGCGAACGCGCGGACGGAACCGGCAGTGGCCGAATGTTGTCGTCGGCGTGGACGCGCTGGACGGGGATACGGCCGGTGACCAGGGTGCAACAACCAGCCCTGTCACCACGGGAGTCACCTGCTCCCCGCGGGCCAGCGTCGCACCTGACCAGCGTTCTTCCCGCATACCGCGTCCCGCCTTTCGTGGCCGTGGGATGGACAACGGGACCGGTGATCGGTCGGGGGACAACCGCTGACCCCGTCTGATCAGCAGGTTAGTGCTGACCAGGAACGGCGGGTAACAGGAGAGTGACAGCCCGTTTAGGTGACCACGGTACGCTCGAAGGGATAAGCGCGCACCCCTGCACCTGTCTGAGAGGGTTCCCCGGTGATGGACACTTCGGGCGTTGGCGGCCGAATCGCGACCAAGCGAAAGCTGGCCGGTCTGAAGCAGACGCAGCTGGCCCAGAAGGCCACGTACAGCGTGAGCTTGGTTCGGGCCGTGGAGCAAGGGCGTGAACCGGCGTCACCGGGCTTCATCGCGGCCGTGGCGCGTGCTCTGGGTATCGAACCCGAGCAACTGACGGGCACGCCGTATCGCGACACCATCGAGGAAGACGGCCCGTTGGAAGGGATGGCGGAGCTTCGCACCATCCTGGCGGAGGGGCCGTACGTCCGGGCGGTGGAGCCGGAGCCGGACACGCCCGCTGCGATGACGGCCGAGCTGGACCATATGTACGTCCTGTATCAAAGCGACAAAGGCCGGCAGGCACTCAAGCGGCTTCCCGTCGTGATTCGGCAACTTCACGGCGCCCTGCACGCGGCGACCACCGACACCGAACGGGCGCAGATCTTCTCACTGCTGTCCATTGCCTACGTGACTGCGGAGCGGCTCTGCCGGCGTTTCGGCTTCATGTCGTTGACCACTCCGGCCGTGGACCGTCTGGAGTGGGCCGCACACCAAGCGGACGATCCCCTGTACGTCGCTCAGGCCAAGATCAAACGCTGTCGCATCCTGATGTACCTCGATTCTACCGACGTCGGGCTTTCGCTCGTGGAACAAGGGCTTGACATCATCAAAGGCGGCGACGAACCGGCCCTAGCTCTTCGCGGGAACGGGCACTTGTGCGGAGCAATCGCGGCGGCCCGCGGTCGAAAGCTGGACGTGGCCCGCGCCCACCTGGAAGAGGCGCGAAAGCTCGCCCTGCGGATGAACGGGGAAAGCGACGCGTACGGGACGTTGTTCGGCCCCGCGAACGTCGGTATTCACTCGTGTGCTGTGGAAATGGAGGCAGGCGATCCCGGCAAGGCCGCTCGCGAAGGTTCCGCACTCCACCTACCGAGGCAGATCGCGCCGCCACGTGCGGGCCACCACTGGCAGGACACGGCCCGCGCCTGGCTGCTGTCGGGGCAGCCCGGAAAGGCGCTCGACGCGCTGAACACGGCGCGACGAGTGGCTACCCAGCAGACGCGGCTACACCCGGGCGTCAGGGAGACGCTCCGCGGTATAGCGGCGGCCGAGCGGAGGCGCACGGAAAGCCTTTCCAGCTTTGTCGACTGGGTCGGCCTGAAACTCTGAGGGTAAAAACACCTGCCGACACTCCGCGGTAACCCCACCCCGGCCAGGGCCAGCTGAGCCTGGATCCACCGGCGAATGTCACGTGTTGATCGTGTCGTGACAGGGCAAATGCCCTCTGAGCTGGGATGATGGTGTTTGCGAAGACCCCATGCACCCAGACCGAAGGGCATCTGCGAGAT
>Ga0136617_10002100_pt1 | contig 17851 bp, 13 predicted proteins | sample AntDrymUQ3222106_2_FD_129672 | JGI IMG/M metagenome (GOLD analysis project Ga0136617, IMG submission 129672) | Polar desert sand microbial communities from Dry Valleys, Antarctica - metaG UQ322 (21.06) | ecosystem: Environmental > Terrestrial > Soil > Desert | place: Antarctica: Dry Valley... | reverse complement strand
GGCGCGCCGGAGATCATCGTCAACAACGAGAAGCGGATGCTGCAGGAGGCCGTCGACGCGCTGTTCGACAACGGCCGCCGCGGCCGGCCCGTCACGGGCCCGGGCAACCGCGCCCTGAAGTCACTGAGCGACATGCTCAAGGGCAAGCAGGGCCGCTTCCGCCAGAACCTGCTGGGCAAGCGCGTGGACTACTCGGGCCGCTCGGTCATCGTGGCCGGCCCGATGCTGCGCCTGCACCAGTGCGGCCTGCCGAAGCTGATGGCGCTGGAGCTGTTCAAGCCGTTCATCATGGCCCGGCTCGTCGAGCGCAAGGCGGTCCAGAACATCAAGGCGGCCAAGAAGATGGTCGACTCGATGATCCCGGAGGTCTGGGACGTGCTCGAGGAGGTCATCCACGAGCACCCGGTCCTGCTCAACCGCGCGCCGACGCTGCACCGCCTGGGCATCCAGGCGTTCGAGCCGGTGCTGGTCGAGGGCAAGGCGATCCAGGTGCACCCGCTCGTCTGCCACGCGTTCAACGCCGACTTCGACGGCGACCAGATGGCGGTCCACCTCCCGCTGAGCGCCGAGGCGCAGGCGGAGGCCCGCGTGCTGATGCTCTCCTCCAACAACATTTTGTCCCCCGCGCACGGCGCGCCGCTGGCCGTGCCGACGCAGGACATGATCCTCGGCACCTACTACCTCACCTACGGCGAGGACGAGCAGGCGCTGGGGCAGATCGACGCGGAGAAGCACGAGCCGAAGGTGCACGTGTACCGCACAGCCCAGGAGGCGGAGCTGGCCTACGAGAACCACATCGTCGGCCTGCACGACATCGCGCACTACCGGGCGCACTGGATGGAGGGCGGCCACGTGGCCACCACCGTCGGGCGGATCATCTTCAACGACCGCATCGAGCGGGCGCTGGAGGAGACCCTCGGCGACGAGTTCGACCGCTCGCAGTACGAGTTCGTCAACAAGGCGCTCAAGAAGCGCGACACGACGACGTTCGTGGACCAGCTCGTGCAGACGTTCGGCGCCTCGGCCATCGCTCAGGTGCTCGACGCGTTCAAGGACCTCGGGTTCCGCTTCGCCACCCAGGCGGGGATCACGGTCTCCAAGAACGACGTGATCATCCCGCCGGCCAAGGCGGAGATCCTCGCCAAGTACGAGAAGCTCGTCGGGGCGATCCAGGACCAGTACGAGGAGGGCCTGATCACGCAGGAGGAGCGCCACCTGGCCGTCACGGACAAGTGGAACGAGGCGACCGACGTCGTCGGCGAGGCGATGATCGCGAACATCGAGAAGGAGGACAAGCTCAACTCGATCTTCATGATGGCCTCCTCCGGCGCCCGCGGCTCGTTCAAGCAGATCCGCCAGCTGGCGGGCATGCGCGGCCTGATGGCCAACCCGAAGGGCGAGATCATCGAGCGCCCCGTGAAGGCGAACTTCATGGAGGGCCTGGACGTCATCGAGTACTTCACCTCGACGCACGGCGCCCGCAAGGGCCTGGCCGACACCGCGCTGCGCACCGCCGACTCCGGCTACCTGACGCGCCGCCTGGTGGACGTCGCCCAGGACGTGATCATCCGCTCGGAGGACTGCGGGACCGAGGAGTACCTCGACCACCCGCTGTTCAAGTCCACCGGCGAGCCCAACGAGATGCTCGTCGGGCGCTTCGCGGCCAAGGCGATCAAGACCAAGCGCAGCCGGACGCTGGTGGAGCAGAGCCAGGAGATCGGCCTGGCGCAGCTCGCCGAGCTGGCCGAGGCGTTCGCCGGCGAGGAGGGCGTCACCGTTCCGGTGCGCTCCGTGCTCAAGTGCGAGGCTCCCACGGGGGTCTGCCAGGCCTGCTACGGCCGCTCGATGGCCTCCGGCAAGCCCGCCCAGATCGGCGACGCGGTCGGCATCATCGCCGCGCAGTCGATCGGGGAGCCCGGCACGCAGCTGACCATGCGGACGTTCCACACCGGCGGCGTCGCCGGTGCGGACATCACGCACGGCCTGCCGCGCATCGTCGAGCTGTTCGAGGCGCGCAAGCCGAAGGGCCTGGCCAAGATCGCCAACGTGGCGGGGACGATCACGATCGAGGACACCGATCGCGCCCGCACCGTCGTCATCACCGACGACGGCGGCGAGGAGCACCGCGAGACGTTCCCGCGGCGCACCCGCATCCTCGTCGAGGAGGGCGCCAAGGTCGAGGTCGGCGAGCAGCTCAACGAGGGCAACCTGTACCCGCACGAGCTGCTCTCCCACGGCGGCCACACCGCGCCCGAGCGGCGGACCCGCGTCGAGGTCTACCTCGTCGACCAGGTCCAGGAGGTCTACAAGTCCCAGGGCGTGGACATCAACGACAAGCACATCGAGCTGATCATCCGGCAGATGCTCAAGAAGGTCCGCGTCGACCAGAAGGGCGACACCGACCTGCTGCCGGGCCAGTTCGTGGACCGGCACGAGTACCGCAAGCTCAACGAGGCCGTCATCGACGGCGGCGGCGAGGGCGCCCAGGCCGAGGAGATCATCCTCGGCATCACGAAGGCGTCGCTGGCCACCGACTCGTTCCTGTCGGCGGCCTCCTTCCAGGAGACCACCAAGGTGCTCACCGACGCGGCGCTCGAGGGCAAGATCGACCGCCTCGCCGGCCTCAAGGAGAACGTGATCATCGGCAAGCTGATCCCGGCCGCCACCGGGCTCAAGCGCTACCGCACGATCGAGATCGAGCCGGCCGAGCCGCTCCCCCGCGGCATCGACGACGTCGGGCTGCTGGAGGGCGACGACCTCGCCGCCGAGCTCGGCCTCGACGACGGCGAGGGTCTGCAGGGCTTCGGCCCGGCGTTCGACACGACGGAGCTGGACGAGATCAACGCCGGCTTCGGCTCCACCGGCGGCGGGTTCGACGACATCGGCTCCGACGTCGACGGCTCCTCCTCCTCCTCCTCCTCCTCCTCCTCCTCCTCCTCCTCGGAGGACGACAAGAGCTAAAGATCGGGTCAGTTCCGGATCGGTGCGGTTGAGCCCGCGCCGATCCGGGCACCACTTGTGAAGGGCCGGCGCGCCAGATCCCGAAACCAGGGCGAACTGGACGCTAGCCTGATCATCGCGGGCTCAAGGTGGGGTGCCTCGGGCCCGATGAATGAGAGTGGCGCGGCTGAGATGGCCGGCCACTCTTCTTTCGTTACTAGGGGACATCGACGACGTGACGCTCAACCTGGGGATCCTGCTCGCCTTCGCCTGCGCGGTGGTGACGCAACTCGGCTTCCTGTACAAGCACCGTGGCGCCAACGCCGCCGAGAAGGTGGACATCCGCCATCCGCTGCGCAGCGTGCGGCAGCTCTTCGCCTCGCGGTGGTTCGCGATCGGCATGGCCGTCGCGCTCGGCGCCTGGATCTTCCACGTCGCGGCGATGGCGCTGGCGCCGATCTCGGTCGTGCAGGCGGTGCTCTCGACCGGCGTCGTGATCCTGGCCGTGATGGCCGAGCGGCTGTTCGGCTTCAAGGTCGGGCGCCGCCAGTGGCTCGGCGTCGCCATGACCGCCGCCGGCCTGGTGCTGCTGGTCATCACGCTGCCGGCACACTCCGGCTCGCATTCGAGCTTCTCGCTGGCCGGCATGATCGCCTTCGAGGCGGGGATGCTGGCGGTCGGCTTCCTGCTCATCTCCGGCCCGCGCATCGGCGCTCCCGACCATCACCATGGCGTGATGCTCGGCGCGGCCGCGGGCGTGCTGTTCGGCGTCTCCGACGTCGCGATCAAGGCGCTGACCGGCCTCGGCGGCGAGGGCGTGCTCGGCATCCTGCTCTCGCCCTGGCTGCTCGTCTGCGTCGCCGCCTCGGTGATCGCGTTCTACGCCTCGGCGCGCGGGCTGCAGGACGGCGAGGCCGTCCCGGTCATCGCCTCGACCTCCACCGCCGCCAACGTGTCGACCATCATGGGCGGGATCGTCGTCTTCGGCGATCCGATGCCCGGCGACGCGGTCGGCATCGCGCTCCAGATGGTCGCCTTCGCGCTCGTCGTCGTCGCCGCGCTGATCGTCCCGCCGCCGCTGCGCGCGGCGCAGGCGAACGCCCAGCCGGCGTAGCCGGGCCAGCGGCGCTCATCGTCACCGGGGCGCCGTCGAACGGCAACGGCGCTGGGTAAGGGGGTGAGGGAGCGGGCCGCGGGGGCGATCCCTCGGCGGCGTGCGTGATTCGTAACGGGGTGGGCGGCTTCGTGGGGTGCTATGCACGCACAAAACCGCCCACGGTCCGAGCGACTTCGAAATCTCGTCAGCGTGCGGACCTCGCCGGCCCGGTCGGCACACCCACTCCTACACATCTCGTCAGCGTGCGGACCTCGCCGACCCGGTCGGCACACCCACTCCTACACATCTCGTCAGCGCGCGGACCTCGCCGGCCCGGTCGGCACACTCACCTCCCTACCCAGCCGCAGTAACCGCACCGTACCGCCACCCACGCCGCGAAGGCCCCTACAGCGGCAGCCGCCGAAACACCGCCCGCGGCAGCAGCCGCAGCACCAGCATCACCCACCGCAGCGAGCCGGGAACGTAGACGACGGCCTTGCGCGCGCGCAGGCCCGCGATGACGGCGCGGGTGACGGCCTCCGCGTCGACCGCGCCCGGCGCGGGCTTGCGGTCCGCGGTCATCCTCGTCCGCACGAAGCCCGGACGGACGATCATCACGTCGACGCCGCTGCCGTGCAGCGCGTCCTGCAGCCCGCGGGCGAACGCGTCGCTCGCGGCCTTGGAGGCGCCGTAGGCGAAGTTGGTGGCGCGCGGGCGGTCGGCGGCCACGGAGGAGAGCAGGGCGATCGTGCCGCGTCCCTGCGCGCGCATGGCGCGCGCGGTGTGGGCCATCAGCGAGGCCGCGCCGGCCCCGTTGACGAGCTGCAGCGCCGCCGCGTCGAGCAGCTGGTCGTCGCCCGCGCGCCCCAGCGCCCCGGCCGCGACCACTGCGAGGTCGATCCCGTCCGGGCGGGCGAAGATGCCCTGCAGGATCGCCGCGTGGGCGTCGGTTCGGGTGGCGTCGAGCTCGACCACCTCGACCGCGAGCGCCGTCGCGTGGCGCCCGGTGCCCGTGGCGCTCGCCCTCAGCGCGGCGGCGTGCTGCTCGGCGCGCGCGGTGTCGCGCGCGGCCAGCACGACCGTCGTGGCGCGGTCGGCGACGAGCGCGCGCACGATGTCGAGGCCGATCTCCGAGGTCCCGCCGAGCAGGAGCACGGACTGCACCGAGCCGACCGCGTCCCTCATGCCGTCAGCCCGAGCCGCACGGCGAGGTCAGAGCGCATGACCGCGTCCGGGTCGACGGAGCGCTGGACCGCACGCCAGCGCGGCAGGTCGGGGTACATCGCCTCCAGCCGCTCCGGCCGCACGCGGGCGTCCTTGGCGAGGTAGACGCGCCCGCCCGCGGCCACCACCAGCGCGTCCAGCTCGTCCAGGACCGCGGCGAGGTCGCGCGCGCCCGCGGGGACGTCGAGCGCGAGCGTCCAGCCCCGCATCGGGAACGAGAGCATCCCCGAGCCCGCCCCGAAGCGCTTGAGCACCGCCAGGAACGAGCTGGTGCCGGCCCCGCTCACGCGCTCCAGCAGCGCGCGGACCGCGTCGGCAGCAGCGTCCGGCACCACCGCCTGGTACTGCACGAAGCCGCGGCGGCCGTACAAGCGGTTCCAGCCGGCGACGGCGTCGAGCGGGTGGAAGTAGGCGGCGATGCCCTCGTGCGACACGCGCTCGCTCGCCGGAGCCTTCGCGTACCAGAGCGCGTTGAACGCCCTGGCGGCGAGCGGGTTGAGCAGGCCGGAGGGGACGACGTCCGGGACGCCGAGGCGGACGGCGGCGGCGTAGCCGAGCGGCGCGCGGCCGAGCTTGGCCGGCAGCTCGCCGGCGTCCGCGTGGTCGCCCCACAGGACGATCCCGCGGCCGAGCCCCGCCCCCCGCTGCAGGCAGTCGATCCAGGCGACCGAGTAGCGGAACTCCCGGTCGCGCTCGCGCATCGCCGCCATCAGCTCGGCGAGGTTCGCGGCGCGCCGGGTCGTGACCCGCACGTAGGCGCTCGAGACCGGGATCAGCCGCAGCCGCACGCGCGTGATCACACCGGTGAGGCCCATCCCGCCCGCCGTCGCGGCGAACAGGTCCCCGTCGTCCGGGCGCAGCTCGCGGACCTGCCCGCCGGGCGTCACCAGCTCGAAGCTCTCCACGTGGCGGCTGAACGCGCCGTCGACGTGGTGGTTCTTGCCGTGGACGTCGCACGCGAGCGCGCCGCCGAGCGTCACGTGGCGCGTGCCGGGGGTCACGGGGACGAACCAGCCGTGGGGCAGGATCAGCGCGATCAGCGCGTCGAGGTCCAGGCCGGCTTCGGCGGTGACGACGCCGTGCTCGAGGTCGAGCGCGACGAGCCGCCGCAGCCAGGTCATGTCGAGCACGGCGGCGCCGGCGTTCTGGGCCGCGTCGCCGTAGGCGCGACCGAGGCCGCGCGCGATCACCCGCCGCTCGCGCTCCATGGTCGCGACGACCTCGGCGACGCTGCCCGGGCGCACGACGTCGGCCCGCGTCGGCGCGGTCCGGCCCCAGCCGGAGAGCAGCTGCGCCCCGGTCATCAGACGGTCCCGAGCGCGAGCAGCCCGAGGCAGGCGGCGGCGAGCGCGAGCAGCGTGCGGTCGGAGAGCAGCAGCACCTCCGGCTCCTCGCCGTGGCCCTGGTCGACGAGCAGCCCGTAGCGCATGATGCCCAGCACGAACGGCACCGCCGAGGCCGTCGTCAGCGCCGAGGGCGCCACGCCCGCCCGCTCCTCGAAGCACCAGATGCAGTAGGCGACGACGACCACGCCGGCGGTCGTCGCCAGCATCGCGCGCAGGTAGTCCTCGGAGTACTCGCCCAGCACGCGCCGCGCCTCGGGGCCGCCGCGGCGCAGCTCGGCGTAGCGCTTGGCCGTGACCAGGAACAGCGAGCCGCCGCCGCTGACGATCAGGAACCACTTCGAGATGAACAGGTCGGCGGCGACGCCGCCGGCGACGGCGCGCAGGAAGAACCCCGAGGCGACGGTCGCGATGTCGAAGATCGCGACGTGCTTGAGGCCGCGCGAGTAGGCGGTCGTGAGCGCGACGTAGGCGGCCACGACGGCGCCCAGCCCGGGGTCGGCCAGCCAGCCCACCACGCACGCTCCGGCCAGCAGCGCCGCCGCCGTCGGGGTCGCGGTGGCGGTGCTCAGCTCGCCCGCCGCCACGGGGCGCCGGCGCTTGACCGGGTGCAGGCGGTCCGCGTCCCGGTCGGCGACGTCGTTGAGCAGGTAGGTGCCGGCCGACGCGAGGCAGAAGGCGACGAACGCGAGCGCCGTGGCGCCGATCACGCCGCCGTCGTCGAGCGCCCCCGCGGCGGCGGGCACGGCGAGGACGAGCAGGTTCTTGATCCACTGGCGCGGGCGTGCAGTCACCAGCAGCGCGCGCCACGGCGACCGCCGCGGGACGCTCCCGCTCGCCGCCGGGCGCACCTCGCGCGCGGCCGGCGTGCTCGTCTCGCGCTCGGCCGGCGTGCTCGCCTCGCCCTCGGCCTGGGTGCTCGCCTCGTGCTCGACCTTCACGCCGTCAGCGTATTGCGCGCCCAGCGCTCGGGCCGCCGCGCGGCGGCGGAGCGCCCTCGACCGGGATCGCCAGGCAGTCCTCGCGGTCCACCCGCGGCCCGAGCACCGAGAGCACCCCGTCGACGTCGACGAGCAGCAGCGGGCGCACGGCCGCCGACGCCGGCCGGTCGGGCGGCGTCAGCGGCCGGCCCGGCGGCTCATGCGCTCGGGCAGGCTCTCGGTCTCGTCCGGCCGGGGTACAGACAGCGATCCGTGCGCGTCGGCGCCTTGTCGCGATGGATGCGGATCGAGGTGTACTTGCCGATCCAGTCGCCCTTCCGGCGCACGGCGATCACGAGCTTGACGCCGGCCGGCAGCATGCCCTCGAACGCGCGCACGCGGACGAGACCGACCGAACGCGCCCACGACCGGCGCGGGCAGCGGCGGCCGACGCAGCGCACCTCGATGCGGACGTTCTTGGGGGCGCGGATCGAGAGCACCTGCACCATCGCGCCGTCACCCGTGAGGTAGCCACGGATGCGGACGACCGGGAAGTAGCCGAGCAGGCGCAGCGAGCGCTGCTCGCCGGCGACCTCGATCGTTGTGGTCGGCGACGCCGGGTCGGGCGACTTGCCGGTGAACGTGAACGGCGTGCCCGCCGGGGCCGACTCGCCCGGCGCGGCGGCAGGCGGGCTGGAGGCGGGGGGCGCCGGCGGCTCGCTCGCCGGTGGCGGCGGGCTCTGGACGATGGCCGTGAGCTCGGAGCGCTCGCTGGTCGTGAGGCCGTCGTTGGTCACGGTCAGGCGAATGCGGATCCGCCTGCCCACGTCCGCGTCGCGGATCGCGTAGGTCCTGCTGGTCCTCCCCGTGCCCTGGCATCCCTGCGCGTCACAGCGGAACCAGTCATAGCGCTCGGACGCGCTGTTCGGGGTCCACGCGCCCCTGGAGGCCGTGAACTCCTTGCCGACGAGGGCGGTGCCGCTGACCTCGGGCGCACCCGTGATCACCGGCGGCACCGGGGGAGGAGGCGGAGGCGGCGGCGGCGGAGGCGGCGGCGGCGTGGGCGTGGGGGTCGGCGTCGGCTCCGGGGTGGGCGTCGGGTCCGGGGTCGGATCCGGCGGCGGCTGGATCGCGCCCGAGAACGCCTGCTCCACTGCCGTCTCGGTGCCGTCGCTGGCCGTGGCCGTGACCCGCAGCTGGTGGTTCACGTCGTCGGCGGTCAGCTCGTAGCTCGGGCCGGCCTTGACATCGGTGCAGTCGGGCGTGCAGCGCGCCCAGACGTACTCCACCGGGAGATCGGAGGGGTCGGTGCTGGCGGCGGCCGTCAACGTCTCCCCACTGACCCGGTCGCCGTTGATCTGCAGCCCGGTGAACGCGGCCGCCAATGCCTGCGCGACCGAGATGACCGCGAAGGCGACCACGACCGCGGTCACGAGGGAGGCCAGTCCGAGCCTGCGTGGCCCTCGAAGGTTCAGAAATTCGTGCATTGGCTCCGCTCGTCCGTGAGGCTGGGTTCTGACTGGCCTGGGCAGCGTATCGGTTCTGGCGCATAAGCGTGCACGGTTCACATGGTCGTTGCGGCTTATCACCCGGACTCGGGGGCTTGCGCGAAGCGGTACGTTTGTGCAGAACGGCGAACCCGACTCGCCGAAGTGGACGATGCTGACGCTGCGCGACCTCCTCCGCGACCTCGACGCCCGCCCCGTGGCGGGCGGCTCCGGCATGGACGCGGCCGTGCGCTGGGTGCACATCTCCGAGCTCGAGGACCCGACGCCGTGGCTCTCCGGCGGCGAGCTGCTGCTGACCACCGGAATGCAGCTCACCGACGCGCGTCGCCAGCGCGACTACGTGGCCCGGCTCGCGGAGCACGGCCTGGCGGGGCTCGGACTCGGCACGGGCTTCGGGCACGAGACGGTGCCCGAGGCGCTCGTCGCGGCGGCGGAGGCCCATGGCTTCCCGCTGTTCGAGGTCCCTTACGAGCTGCCGTTCATCGCGCTCACCGAGAAGGCGTTCGCGCACCTGGTCAACGAGCAGTACGCCGTGCTGCGGCGGGCGCTGTCGGCGCACGAGCGCCTCGAGCAGATCGTGCTCTCCGAGCAGGGCCTGGACGGCGTGGCGGGCGCCCTGGCGACGCTGGTCGGAGGTCCGGCGCTGGTGTTCGACGGCCGCGGCGAGCTGCTCGCCTCGCGCGGCGCGAAGCCGGCCGCGGTGACCGCGCTCGGCGGCGAGCTGCGCGAGCGCGTCCGCGCCGGCGGCCGGCGCGGGTTCGCGCCCGGCGGGGAGCTGGAGGGGCGCTCGCTGGCCCTGCCGGTCGCGCGCGCCGTGAGCGGCGAGGGCGCCCCGCAGGCGTGGCTGGTCGCGGCCAAGGACGACGGGCCGCTGTCCGAGTTCGACCGGCTGACGCTGCACCAGGCGGTCACGATCGTCGCGCTCGAGCTGCTGCGCCGGCGGATGGCCGACGACACGGAGCGCCGGCTGGCGGGCGACGTGCTGAGCGCGCTCGTCGCCGGCGAGCTGGCGGGCCCCGAGCTGGCGCGGCGGCTCGAGCCGTTCGGGCTGCACGACCGCGCCGGGATGCTGGTGCTGTCGCCGCCGCGGAACGTCAAGGCCGCCGTCGAGGACGCGCTCGCCCGCGCGCTGCGCGACGAGCTGCCCGCCGGGCTCGTGGCCGGCTCGGGCCGCTTCACGTGCGCGCTGATCGCCCCGCCCAAGGGCGCCGGCGACGCCGAGCTGTTCGCGCTCGCCGAGCGCCTGCGCGCGCGGGTGGCCCGCGAGGTGGGCGTCGAGCTGCAGGCCGGCGCGGGCCGGCCGGTGGCCCCGGGCGAGGCGCGCCGGACCTTCCACGAGGCGCGCTGCGCGCTGGAGGCGCGCGCGCTGGGCAACGGCGCGGGCAGCACGGCCGGCGTGGCGACCTATCACGACCTCGGCTCCTTCCAGCTGCTGCTCTCGCTGCAGGACGACGAGGCGCTGCGGCTGTTCTGCGACTCGATCCTCGCGCCGATCGAGGACGGCGAGGGCGCCTACGGCGGGGAGCTGATGCGCTCGCTGGAGGCGTTCATCGAGTGCAACGGACAGTGGGAGCGCGCCGCCCGCCGGCTCTACTGTCACCGCCACACCCTGCGCTACCGCATCCGCCGCGTGGAGGAGCTGACCGGCCGCTCGCTGGACTCCGCCCGCGACCGCATCGACTTCTGGCTCGCGCTGCGCGGACGCGAGCTGATCGGACCATGATGGCTGATCGCACGGCCCCACGATCAACGATCGCGACGGAGAGGACCAGATGAAGGTCGGCGTGCCCACCGAGATCAAGACGGACGAGTACCGCGTCGCCCTCACGCCGTCGGGTGTGCGGGAGCTGGCCGAGCACGGCCACGAGGTCGTCGTGCAGGCCGGCGCCGGCGCCGGCTCGGCCATCTCCGACGCCGACTACGGCGAGCAGGGCGCGCGCGTGCTGCCCGACGCCGCGGCCGTGTTCGCCGAGGCCGACATGGTGGTCAAGGTCAAGGAGCCGCAGCCGTCGGAGGTCGCGCTGCTCGAGCCGCGCCACACGCTGTTCACCTACCTGCACCTGGCGCCCGACCCGGAGCTGACGCGCGGGCTGATGGAGTCGGGGGCGACGAGCGTGGCCTACGAGACCGTCGAGGACACGCGCGGGCGCCTGCCGCTGCTGGCGCCGATGAGCGAGGTCGCGGGCAAGATCGCCACCCAGGCGGGGGCCTTCATGCTCGAGAAGCCGCTCGGCGGGCGCGGCATCCTGCTCGGCGGCGTCCCCGGCGTCGCGGCCGCCAACGTGATGGTGATCGGCGGCGGCGTCGTGGGGATGAACGCGGCATTCATCGCGATCGGCATGGAGGCGACGGTCTGGGTCTACGATCGCAGCATCGACCGGCTGCGCGAGCTGGACATCGCCTTCGGCGGTCGCGCGGACACCTGCTACGCGTCGACGCTGGACATCGAGAGGCGCCTGCCCGACGTCGACCTCGTGATCGGCGCGGTGCTGGTCCACGGCGCCAAGGCGCCGTACGTGATCCGCCGCGAGCAGCTGAAGTTGATGAAGCGCGGGGCGGTGCTCGTCGACGTCTCGATCGACCAGGGCGGCTGCTTCGAGACCTCCCACGCGACCACGCACTCCGACCCCACCTACGAGGTCGAGGGCGTCACCCACTACTGCGTGGCGAACATGCCGGGGGCGGTCCCGATCACCTCCACCTACGCGCTCACCAACGCCACCCTGCCCTACGTCCTGCACCTCGCCGACGCGGGCGTCGAGCGCGCGGCGCGCGAGAACCCGGGCCTGGCCAAGGGCGTCAACGTGGTCGCCGGCAAGGTGACCTACCAGCCCGTCGCCGAGGCGACCGGCCAGCCCTACAGCGAGCTGTTCGGGGCGCTCGGTGCGCGGGCGGCCTACGACGCGGCCGCGAGCAGCGCCACGTCGTAGGCCGCCATCGCCGGGTCGCTGGTGACGAGGGTCAGCCGTTCCAACTGCGCCTGAGCGACGAGGATGCGATCGAACAGGTCCGTATGGTGGAGGGGTAGCGTGGCGACGGCGAGGCCGTGCTCGAGCGTGACGGGCAGCTCGCGGAGCTGCGCCTCGCGCAGCGAATCGCGCAGGTCGGGGGGCGCCTTGAGCTTGCCGAGCCGGGCCTTGATCGCGATCTCCCAGGCGCTGGCGGCGCTGACGAGCACGTCGCTGTCGGGATCTCGCACCGCTGCGGCGGCCACGGGACCGAGCCGCTCGTCATCGAGCCACCACAGCAGGGGGTGCGTGTCGAGCAGCAGCCTTACGGCCGCTCCCCCCGGAACGCGGCCATGATGTCCTCGGGCAGCTCGTCGAAGTCGTCGGCGATCCATACGCGGCCCTTCCACTGGCCCCCGCGGCGCGGCTCTCGCGCCGGCGTCAGCGGCGCCAGCCGCGCGACCGGACGGCCGGCGCGAGCGATCACGATCTCCTCGCCCGCCTCGACCCGCTCGAGCAGCTTCGACAGGTGGGTCTTCGCCTCGTGGACGTTCACTTGACTCGCCATGCGACTTAGTCTAGGCGAGTCCACTACGGACCACAAGCCAGCCGTGCTCGGGACGGGTGCTAGTCTGCCTCGCCGTATGCCGACGACCTCCCAGCTGGTCCGCAAGGGCCGCACGCCCGCGAAGAAGAAGCTCGCGACCCCGGGCCTGAAGTCCGGCAAGGGCCGCAAGAAGCGCGTCGCCGCCCCGCAGCGACGGGGGGTGTGCACGCGCGTCTACACCACCACGCCGAAGAAGCCGAACTCCGCGCTGCGCAAGGTGGCCCGCGTGCGGCTGACCAACTCGATGGAGGTCACGGTCTACATCCCGGGCGAGGGCCACAACCTGCAGGAGCACTCCGTCGTGCTCGTGCGCGGCGGCCGCGTCAAGGACCTGCCGGGCGTCCGCTACAAGGTCGTCCGCGGGACGCTCGACGCCGCCGGGGTGTCGGACCGCAAGAAGGCCCGCTCGCAGTACGGCGTGAAGGCCCGGTAGCTCCGATGCCCCGCCGCGCCGCCGCCGCGACCCGGCCGATCGAGGCCGATCCGGTCCACCGCTCCAAGCTCGTCACGCAGGTCATCAACCGCGTGATGCTGGACGGCAAGAAGTCCACCGCCGAGCGCATCGTCTACGACGCGCTGGCGATCCTCTCCGAGCGCACGGGCAACGACCCCGTCGAATCGCTGGAGGCGTCGATCAAGGCGCTCACGCCGGTCCTCGAGGTCCGCTCGCGGCGGGTCGGCGGCGCCACCTACCAGGTGCCCGTCGAGGTCCCGCAGCGGCGGGCGCGCACCCTGGCGGTGCGCTGGCTGATCGAGTTCGCGCGCGGCCGGCGCGAGAAGTCGATGGCCCAGCGGCTCGCCAACGAGCTGCTCGACGCGCAGTCCCAGCAGGGCGGCGCGTACAAGCGCAAGGACGACATCTTCCGCATGGCGCAGGCCAACAAGGCCTTCGCGCACTACCGCTGGTAGGGCGCGCCGCCTGCTCGCGCGTCGCGCGCCTCCGTTTCGCGCAGCGCGCGGCGGGATAGGTAAGCGGGATGCGCGCGATCGCCGTTCGCGAGTGGGGCGGGCTCGAGCGGATGGAGCTGCTCGACCTCGAGCCGCCGCCCGTCGCTCCCGACGGCGTGCTCGTGCGCGTCCGCGCGGCGGGCCTGAACCCCGTCGATCACAAGGTCCGCGAGGGCGGCCTCGCCGGGGCCTTCCCGTTCCACTTCCCGGTGATCCTCGGCTGGGACGCCGCCGGCGAGGTGGAGCAGGTCGGACCGGCGGTCACCTGGTTCAAGCCCGGCGACGCCGTCTACGGCTACTGCCGCCGCCACGACCTCCAGTTCGGCACCTACGCCGAGTACACCTCGGTCCCGGAGGGCTACCTCGCGCACATGCCGCGCGAGCTGTCCTTCGAGGAGGCGGGCGCGATGCCGCTGGCCGTCCTCACCGCCCACCAGGCGCTCGAGCGGGTCGGCCTGCGCGGCGGGGAGACGCTCTACGTGCCCGGCGGCGCCGGCGGGGTCGGCCACTTCGCGGTGCAGCTCGCCGTCGAGCGCGGCGCGCGAGTGATCGCGGGCGCCTCGCCCGCCAACCACGACTTCCTGCGCGAGCTGGGCGCCGAGCCCGTCGACTACGCGGACGACGACCTCGTCGCGCGCGTGCGCGAGCTGGCCGCCGGCGAGGGCGCCGACGCCGCCTTCGACCTGTTCGGCGGCGACGGCCGCGAGCACGCCTTCGCCGCGCTGCGCCGCGGCGGCCGGCTGGTCTCGATCGCCTCGCCGGCGCCCGAGCCGCGCGAGGGGTTCGAGGTCCACTACGTCTTCGTGCGCCCCAGCGGATACGACCTCGGCGAGCACATCACGCCGCTCGTGCAGGAACGCCGGTTGCGCGCCCACGTGCTCCAGGCCTACGCGCTGGAGCGGGCCGCCGAGGCGCACGAGCGCCTCGAGCAGGGCCACGTGCGGGGCAAGCTCGTACTCACGGTCTAGGGTCAGATCTTGCCATCGAGCACGGTGCTGGAAGGCAAGATCTGACCCCTCGTGCCCTGCTATCGTGGACTGCCGTCGTGGGGCGATCCGTTCGCTGCCGCGGCGGTGCCCGCACGCCGGGCCAGGACCCTCACATGGAGACCCGCGAGACATAGCCGTCGACCCCTCGGACCTCTCCACGTGCACGACCTGGGCCCGAGAGGGCCCGTTTTTCTGCCCGCACGAGAGAGACCCAACATGCCGCGCAAGTTCACCCTCGAGAAGACCCGCAACATCGGGATCATGGCCCACATCGACGCGGGCAAGACGACGACGACCGAGCGGATCCTCTACTACACCGGCCGCTCCCACAAGATGGGCGAGGTCCACGAGGGCGCGGCCACGATGGACTGGATGGCGCAGGAGCAGGAGCGCGGCATCACCATCACCTCCGCCGCGACCACCTGCGAGTGGGCCGACCACCGCATCAACATCATCGACACGCCGGGCCACGTCGACTTCACCGTCGAGGTCGAGCGCTCGCTGCGCGTGCTCGACGGCGCCGTCGCGCTGTTCGACTCCGTCGCCGGCGTCGAGCCGCAGTCGGAGACCGTCTGGCGCCAGGCCGACAAGTACAAGGTCCCGCGCATCGCCTACATCAACAAGATGGACCGCATCGGCGCGGACTTCGAGCGCGGCGTGCAGACCATGATCGACCGCCTGGGCGCGCACCCCGTGCCGATCCAGTTGCCGATCGGCGTCGAGTCGGGCTTCCTCGGGATCGTCGACCTCATCAACATGAAGGCGATCGTCTACCACGACGAGCTGGGCAAGGACGTCGTGATCGAGGAGATCCCCGCCGAGCTGGCCGACGAGGCCGCGCAGGCGCGCGAGACCCTCCTCGACGAGGTCTCCCACTACGACGACGACCTGCTCGAGATGATCCTCGAAGAGCAGGAGATCCCCAAGGAGCGCCTCGTCGCGGCGATCCGCAAGGCGACCCTCTCGACGCAGCTGACCCCGGTCCTGTGCGGCTCGTCGTTCAAGAACAAGGGCGTGCAGCCGCTGCTGGACGCCGTCATCGACTTCCTGCCCAGCCCGCTCGACGTGCCTCCGGTGGAGGGCTTCGAGCCCGTCCGGGGCGGCGAGGACCGCGAGGCCGTGCGCCACGCGTCCGACGAGGAGTCCTTCAGCGCGCTCGCGTTCAAGATCACGGCCGACCCGTACGTCGGCAAGCTCACCTACTTCCGCGTCTACTCGGGCAAGCTCGAGGCGGGCTCGCGCGTGCTCAACGTGGCGACCGGCCGCACCGAGCGCATCGGGCGGATCCTGATGATGCACGCCAACGACCGCGAGGACGTCCAGGAGGTCTACGCGGGCGACATCGCGGCCGCGGTCGGCATCAAGCAGGTCACGACCGGCAACACGCTGGCCGCGCCCGACAATCCGATCCAGCTCGAGAGCATCGTGTTCCCGGAGCCCGTGATCTCGGTGGCGATCGAGCCCAAGACGAAGTCCGACCAGGAGAAGATGTCGGTCGCGCTCGGCCGCCTGGCCGAGGAGGACCCGACCTTCCAGGTGCGCTCCAACGAGGACAGCGGCCAGACCGAGATCTCCGGCATGGGCGAGCTGCACCTCGAGGTGCTGGTCGACCGCATGCTGCGCGAGTACAAGGTCGACGCCAACGTCGGCCGTCCGCAGGTCTCCTACCGCGAGACCGTGCGCGGCACCGCGACCAAGGTCGAGGGGCGCTTCGTGCGCCAGACCGGCGGCTCGGGCCAGTACGGCATCGTCTACATCAACCTCGAGCCGGCGCCCGGCGAGGGCTTCGACTTCGTCAACAAGATCCGCGGCGGCTCGATCCCGACCGAGTTCATCCCGGCCGTCGAGAAGGGCGTCGAGGAGGCGCTGGAGAGCGGCGTCCGCGCCGGCTTCCCGATGGTGGACGTCCGCGTGACGCTGACCGACGGCAAGTACCACGACACGGACTCCTCGGAGATCGCGTTCAAGGTGGCCGGCTCGCTGGCGCTCAAGGAGGCGGCCAGGCGCGCCAAGCCGGTGCTGCTGGAGCCCGTCTTCGCCGTCGAGGTCGTCACGCCCGAGGAGTACATGGGCGACGTGATCGGCGACCTCAACCGCCGGCGCGGCCGGGTGCACGGCATGGAGCCGCGCGGCAACGCCCAGGTGGTGACCGCACAGGTCCCGCTGAGCGAGATGTTCGGCTACGCCACCGACGTGCGCTCGATGTCCCAGGGACGGGCCACCTACACCATGCAGTTCGACCGCTACGAAGAGGTGCCGCCGAACATCGCGGAGAAGGTCGTCGAGGCCCGGACCGGAGACCCGGTCCCGGCCTGAGGCGCTAGTCTGCACGGGTTCGCCTGGCATCTGTACTCAGAGACTTAGAAGAGGAGCGAATACAAAGTGGCGAAGGAGAAGTTCGAGCGGGACAAGCCGCACGTCAACGTCGGCACCATCGGTCACATCGACCATGGCAAGACGACCCTGACCGCGGCCATCACCAAGGTCCTGTCGGAGAAGTACGGCGGCCAGGCGCGGTCCTTCGACGAGATCGACAACGCTCCCGAGGAGAAGGCCCGCGGCATCACGATCGCGACCTCCCACGTGGAGTACGAGACCGACAACCGCCACTACGCGCACGTCGACTGCCCGGGCCACGCGGACTACGTGAAGAACATGATCACGGGCGCGGCCCAGATGGACGGTGCGATCCTCGTGGTGTCGGCCGCCGACGGCCCGATGCCGCAGACGCGTGAGCACATCCTGCTCGCCCGCCAGGTCGGCGTGCCCTACATCGTCGTGTTCCTCAACAAGGCCGACATGGTCGACGACGAGGAGCTGCTCGAGCTGGTCGAGGTCGAGGTGCGCGAGCTGCTCAGCGCCTACGACTTCCCCGGCGACGACATCCCGTTCGTGATCGGCTCGGCGCTGAAGGCGCTCGAGGGCGACGAGGAGCACGTGCAGAAGATCCTCGACCTCGGGGAGCAGCTGGACACCTACATCCCGGAGCCCGAGCGCGACCTGGACAAGCCGTTCCTGATGCCGATCGAGGACGTCTTCTCGATCACCGGCCGCGGCACGGTGGCCACCGGGCGCATCGAGCAGGGCATCGTCAACACGGGCGACACCGTGGAGATCGTGGGAATCCACGAGCAGGTCGCCAACACGGTCGTCACCGGCGTGGAGATGTTCCGCAAGATCCTCGACCAGGGCCAGGCCGGCGACAACGTCGGCACGCTCCTGCGAGGCATCAAGCGCGAGGAGATCGAGCGCGGGCAGGTGCTCTGCAAGCCGGGCTCGATCACGCCGCACACGCAGTTCAAGGCCGAGGTGTACGTCCTCAAGAAGG
>Ga0136617_10002099_pt1 | contig 17851 bp, 15 predicted proteins | sample AntDrymUQ3222106_2_FD_129672 | JGI IMG/M metagenome (GOLD analysis project Ga0136617, IMG submission 129672) | Polar desert sand microbial communities from Dry Valleys, Antarctica - metaG UQ322 (21.06) | ecosystem: Environmental > Terrestrial > Soil > Desert | place: Antarctica: Dry Valley... | reverse complement strand
GCGGCCGTCACACGGGCCGGTAAAGCGGGCCGTCTCACCCGCGCGCCCGCAGCAGCTCGTCGTACAGCGCGAGGGTACGGTCGATGAGCACCGCGGACGAGAAGCGCTGCCGCAGGATCACCCGCCCCCGAGCGCCCATGTCCCGCGCACGCCCGGCATCGGCAAGCACGTCGTGGAGCGCGTGGGCCAGGGCGGCCACGTCCCCCGGCGCGACGAGGAACCCGGTCTCGCCGTCTCTAACCTTGTCCGGGATACCGCCCGCCCGCGTGGCCACCACCGGCAGCCCGTGCGCCATCGCCTCCAGCGTCACCAGGCTCGAGCCTTCGTAGCGGGTCGCATGGACGAAAACCGTGGCGCGCGCGTAGAGCGCGTGCAGGACGCCATCGTCCACGCGTCCGGCAAGACGGACCCGCGCCTGCAGGTGCCGCGGGATGCGGCGCCGCAGTGCCTTTTCGGCGCCCCCGCCGCCCACGACCACCCACAACCATCCCGCCGGCATCGCCTGACGATCGTGGAGAACCGCGAGGGCGCCGAGCACGTCATCGAAACCCTTGTAGGCCTCGAGGCGTCCGACGGAAAGGAGCAGGGGCGCCGCCGTGCCGGCGCCGGGGACGGCATCCTCCGCCACCCGCGCAGGATCGGCCGGCGTGAGAAGAGCGATCTCGTCGGGATCGATGCCGTTGGGCAGCACCACCACCTTCGTGGCCGGGACGCGCAGCAGGCGGGGCACGTCGCCGCGGGTCGCCTCGTCGGTGGCCACGACGCGATCGGCGAGCCGCGCCGCTTCCCGCGATAACGCGCGCAGGCGCGTGAGCGCGAGACGCTTCAGCCCGCCCGCCTTGTGCTCTTCCATGCCCTGCGGGTTCATGACCAGCGGTGCACGCAACGCGGCGTCGCCCGCGCGCAGCCGCCCGTAACCGAGAGCGGTGAGTCCCTGCGCGTCGACGATGTCGATCGTGCCCTGTCGGACCATCCCCGCGACCGCCTCCCCGACCCGGGCGGAGAACGACGGGTAGTGGACGATGCGATCGAGGATGCGTCCGTGGGCAGAGGCGCGTCCCGAGGCATAGGGCACGGTGACGACGTCGCCGGGGAACGTCCCCTCGCGCGTGCCGGGACGGGTGATGAGGACGACGTCGACTCCGCGCGCGCGGAGGTGCTTCGCCTGCAGGTAGACCGCGCGCTCCATCCCGCCCGGGTCGTGCAACGGGTGCGCGGAGCGGCTGAGCAGCGCGACCCTCAGGCGAGTCTCCGGTACGCCGCCTCGTAGCGCGGGATCAGCGCTTCGGGCGCGAAGGCCGCGGCACGGGCGCGAGCCGCTTCCCGCGTGCGGCCTCTGAGCGCCTCGTCCCCGGCCAGCCGCGAGACGGCATCGCCCAGCGCCCCGACGTCGTCGACCACGAGCCCGGCGCCGTCCGGTCCCAGGAGCTCGCGCGTCCCTCCAGTGGCCATCGCCGCCACCGGCGTTCCCAGCGCCAGCGCCTCCAGCAGCACGCGGGACATGGGCTCCGGCCACACGGACGGAAAGACGAGCACGGTGGCGCGGGCCAGGCATCGAAGCACGTCCTCACGCTCGGCCCAGCCGCGGATGATGAGCGGAACGCCGGCGGTGGCGGCGTCGAACTTGAGGGCGTGGGACAAGGTGCCCTCACCGAGCACCACGAGCGGAAGACCGGTGCGCGCGGCCGCGACCGCGGGCACGAGCAGCCGGGCGCCCTTGTTCTCCTCGATCTTGCCGACGTAGAGGAGGAAGCGATCGGGAACCGGAAACGATGGCGGCGACAGTGCCGTCCCGCGCGCCTCGGCAGCGTCGACGATGTTGGGGATCACCTCCACGCGCGGGATGCCGTACGCAAGCAGCTCGGCGGCGATGGCCTCGCTCACCGCGAGGGTCGTCCCCGCCTTGCGCAGCGCGCGGCGCTTCAGCGCGAGGTCGAGCCCCATGTACGGGATCGGCGCCCACGAAAAAGGCCGAGGCGCCGGGATCCGCCCCACGACGCACCGGGTCATCGGGCCCGGCCCGCATTCCGGGCACAACGCGCCCTGGCTGATGCGCGTCGACCAGAAGCAGACCGGCCAGTGGTCGCGCACGGTCACCGCCACGCGCGACGGCCGCGGAAGCGAAAGCGCGCCGAGAGCGGAGAGGGAATGCTGCGCATGCACGACGTCGCTTTGGAGCGCGGCCAGGGCCCGGGCAAAGGCACGCGGGGCGAAAAGCCGCTTGCGCCCCCGCACGGTCAGCCGGCGGACGTCGATGCCGTCGAGGTCCGACGCGCCGGGGCTCGTGGTCACCACGGTGACGTCGTGCCCGGCGTAGCGCAGCCCCAGCGCGAGCGCGCGCGTGGACCATCCCGCCCCGCCCGCGCGCGGCGGGTACACCTCGCTGGCGAGGACGATCCTCACCGCCGCCGCTCGCTCACAAGCCGCTGCAGCAGCAGGTCGAGCTGCCCGCAGTGCTTGTCCCATGAATAACGCTCGACCACGCGCTGACGCGCGCTGGCGCCCATCCGCCGGCGAAGAGGCTCGTCGCCGGCGAGCCGCTCGATCGCGTCCACCAGCGTGGCCGGGTCCGCTTCCTTGACCAGCATCCCTTCCAGGCCGGCGCGGACGAGCTCGCGGAGAGGATGCCGGTCGACGGTGATGGTGGGGAGGCCGGAGGCCATGTACTCGAAGATCTTCAGCGGGGACCAGAAAAAGCCCAGGCGCAGCTGCGGCAGGCGGTCGGGATCGTAGGGGGCGATGCCGATGTCGCAGGCGGCGACAATCGCGGGCATGGTGTCGTAGGGCACCGTGCCCAGCCGGCGCCCGCGATATCCCTCGCCTTGGCTTGCGACGTCCCCACCCGCGAGGACGAAGTAGAGGTCGGCGCGGGCGCGGAGCCGCCGCGCGGCGTCCTCGAGCAGGTGCACGCCGTGCCAGGGACGGAAGCTGCCGCTGAAGAGGACGGCCACTGCGTTCGGAGGGACGCCGAGCGCCTTGCGGACGGCGGGATCGCGGCGCCCCGGGGTGAACGCGTCGACGTTGGCGCCCCACGTCACCTGCTCCGTGCGCGCGCGCGCAAAGGCGGGGATGATCTCCGGGATCGGGGCCACGACGGCGGTCGCGTCGCGCACCATGGCCTCCCGGTAGCGCCGCATGGGCCGGACGATCATCGCCGCGTCGACGGCCGCCTTGAGCGATCCCGCGTGATCGACCACGGGCGAGTTGACCTCGAGCAGGCTCGGGATGCCGCGCGCGCGGGCCGTCGCGATCCCCTCGCCCCCGAAGTTGTAGTAGCGCTCCATGACGACGTCGGGGCGAGTGGCGGCGGCGATGGCCGCCACCGCCGCGCGCGCCCGGAAGCGGAAGAAGCGATGAGGCGGCCACCACGTCACCCGATGCCAGCGCACGGACGCGTCGTCGTCGAGTGGCGGCCCGCCACCTTTGCGGCGCACGACGACGTCCAGCCGGTGCCCAAGGCGGGCCAGCCCGCGCGCGACCTCGAGGACGTGCACGCTGCCGCCGGTGGCGCCGGGGACCACCTGGTCCGACGCGACATAGAGGATGTTCACGGCCGCCGCGCGGCCGCCGGCCGCAGCAGGCCGAAGAAGGGCCCGGTGCGAATCCCGCCGAAGAGCACCACGTCGAGCTTGAGCAGCCACGTGAGCGCGTCGGCAATGGCCAGCACGATGGGCCCTGGTGGCCGCGCGGGCGCGGACGGTGCGGCCGCGTGCGAATCCGCGGCGTGCGCATCGGCAAAGGCGGCGTGCGCTGGCGGGCGGGTCGCGGCGGAAGCCCCGCCGCGACGCCGCTGCTCGTAGAGGCGGAGCAGCAGGTCCTCCACCACGGCCTTGAAGACGACGTTGTAGTACCGCCGCTCGGTCACCACCAGTCCCGACGCCGCGCACAAAGCGTCGAAGTGCTCGTGGCTCCTGATCGCGTTCACGTGGTCGCTCTTCCGCATCGCCTCGCGCTCGTGGTCGATGAGGCCGCGCTCGCCCAGGCGGCGGGCCAGCCGGTTCACCGCGCGCTGGAACTGCGCGAGGCGCGAGGACTCCATGGCGTGGGTGTAGACGAACAGCCGTCCTTCGTCGCCGATGGTGCGGCGCGCTTCGAGAAGCACTTCCTTGACGCCCTCCTCGTCGAGGTGCTCCAGCACGTCGAGCGAATACGCGCGGGGGAAGCTGCCCTTGCGAAAGGGCAGCCGGCGCAGATCTCCCTGCACGAGCTCGACGTCGCGCGTGGCGCGGGGCAGGAAGAACGGCGCCAGGTCGACGCCGGCGGCGCGCCCCCCGCGTCCACCGGCGTAAAGAGCCATCTTGCCCGCCCCGCACCCGAGGTCGAGGACCGGCTCGCCGTCGGGCGTGTCGAGCATGCGCCGCATCATGTCCGCCTTGACGCGTGCCGACAGCACCGGCGGGGCGTCGGTCACGTGGAGGCGCTCGTGGAATTCGTGATCCGCGTACTGCGTCACCGCACCCACCGACGCACGCGGGACGAGGTCGATGTAGCCGGCCTCCCTCATCACCGGGTAGCGCTCCCCGCAACACGCGCAAAGGAGCGCGTCCCCCTCGTCGGCGAGGCGGACCTTGTCCGCGCCGCCGCAGGCGCAGGCCGCGCGCCGGCCATAGGGACCGCAGCTTTCGGCGTGTCCGCCGCGCGTCGCGCACTCGGCGCACCCTGCCGGCTCGAGGCACACGGGACAAGCGACCCGGCCGAGAAGCGACGCCGAGATCATCGGGTCTCCCGGACCAGCCGTTCGCGATCGGTCAGGAACAGCCAGGCCGCCCGGGCCGCCCGCGGCGGCACTTCCGTCACCTGGTTCACGGCCACGCGCGGCCATTCCAGCCGCTGGCGGTCCATCAGCCGCAGGCCGAACTGGACCATCAGCGAGACGTTCCACCAGGCGAGAAGGACGAGGACCGCGGCTGCGGGCACGGCCCCCGTCCACGCCCGGAGCGCCGCCACCGCGGCGGTCAATCCCCACGCGAAGACGATCGTCGCCCCGACGAAGCGGCGCGACCCAAAGGCCCCGGCCTGCGTCCAGCTCTCGACGGAACCGTTGATCCACGCCTGCAGCAGCAGGGCCACGAGCAGGGCGGCGGCGACGACGTCGCGCCGACGAAGGGCGAGGGCGACCAGGGCGACGACCGCCAGCAGCAGCAGGGGGGCCCAGATGAACAGTCCGTGGCCAGGGTCGAACAACACCTGCAGGAAATGCGGGCTGCTGTACGTCATCTTCCGCGTGACCAGCCGCGACGGCCCGAGCCCACCGTTGATGGCGCGATAGGCGAGCAGCTGCGGAACGAAGAAGAGGACTGCCGCCGCCATGGTGACAAGGCCGCGGATCATGGGCCTACGCCATTGCCGCGTCCGCATCGCATCCGCGCAAAGAAGGCCGAGGGGCACGGCGAGGAACAGCGCGTCTTGTTCGCGAACGAGAGCCGCGATCCCCCCCATCGCGCCCACCATTGCCCACCGCAGAAAGGAGCCATCGCGCGCGCGCGCGTCGAGGGTCAGCCAGACCAGCGCGGCGACGGCGAAAACGGACGTGGCATGCGAGAACCCCGGGGCGATGGTCATGTAGTAGAGCAGGGGGCTCGCATAGAGAAGCGCGACCGTCGCCCACGCCGCATCGGCATCACGCGCGCCGGCGAAGCGTCGCAGCGCGTCGTGGACGAGGAGCAGGCCGAGGCCGCCGTAGATCCAGGAGGCGTAACACGCCGAGGCGACATACGGCGCGGAAAATCCATCCGCGGCTACCGTCGCTCCGCCGGCACGCGCGGCGAGCACGCCGAGATGTGCTATGGCGTAGAAGGGCGACCACAGCAGCGCGGAGCCGAGGGGCGCGAAGTTGATGTGACGCGCCGTGCGCGGCTCGCGCAGATCCAGGAACGTGGCCGCAAAGCCGGCCAGACCGTCGGGATCGCGATCGTGGAAATAGCGATACTCGTTGCCGAACTCCAGATCGCGGTCAAAGGCCGCCGACCGCAGGTAGGCGAAGTACTCGATCTCGTCCGCGCCGCGGATCTTCGGGGTCACCAGCGGCAGCGTGATCAGCCAGGCCGCGACGACGAGGCCCCTTCCGGAGATCACGCGATTTCCGCGAAGACGTCGAGGAGGTGCCGCGCGCGAGCGTCCCACGAGTAGGCGACCGAGTCCGCGAAAGCGGTCCGGGCGATGCGCTCCGAGAGCGCGTCGTCCGCGAGGAGGCGGGTGATGCCGTCGGCCAGCGCGCCGGCGTCGTCGGGAGCGACGAGCCACGCGTTCTCCCCGTGGCGCAGGACCTCGCGACTGGACGGCAGGTCCGAGGCGACGATGGGCCGTCCGGCAGCCATGGCCTCGAAGGCCTTGAGCGGCGACGTATGCCGCAGGGTCATGTCCGACCGCCGCACGGGCACGGCCACCACACGCGCTCGCATCAGCTCCGCCGCCACCTCGGCCTGGGGAAGGTGTCCGCGCAGCTCGACGCGATCCGCGATGCCCAGGTCTTCCGCGAGCGCGCGCACGCGGCTCTCGTCCGGCTCGCCCGGGATCCCCCCCAGGATGACCAGGCGGGCGGAGGGGACGCGCGCCACCGCCTCCACCAGCACGTCCACCCCCTTCCACGGGTAGAGCTGGCCCGCATACAGCACGCGGGGGGGGCGCTCGGTGGCGAGACCCGGGAATGTGCGGTCGGCGGGGACGTCGCACCCGTTGGCAATGACGGTCACGCCGCCGCGGGCCCCGAACTGCTCGGCAAAAGTGTCGCGGATTCCCGCCGTGGTGGTGACAAGGGCCCGGGCTCGGCGCCAAACGCGCGCCTCGCGGCGGCGGAGCCGATCCGCCTTGGCCGGCAGCGGCTGGTCCGTGGTGCCGTAGAGGGCGCCGCGCTCGCGGTACAGGATCGACTCCACCGCGTGCGCCTCGTACACCACCCGCCCGCGGCGTCGCAACGACAACAGCAGGTCGGCCAGCTGAAGGTCGCGCGTGAACACGACGGATCCGCGGTGCAGCGCGGCGAGGCACGCCGCACCGGCTCGGGCGAGGAAGGCCGCTCGCGGAAGGAGGAATGACCCCCGGCGGTGCAGCACCGCGACCCGCCGCACCCGCACCCCGCCGGGGGCGACGCCGAACAGGGGGAGGATCTCGTCCGTCGGCCGCGGATCGCTGTTTCGTACCAGCAACGTCGCCGAGGCGCCGGCGCGAGCGAGCGCGGCGGCGGTCTTCACGATCTGCACCCCGTTGGCCCGCTCGAGCGGAAAGCGGACGTCGGCGGCGATGAGCACCGCGGTCACGCCTTCTCCAGCACGCACTGGATGTGGCCGATCATCACGTCCTGCACCCACGGCGTGCGCTCCATGCGACGCCGGAGCGCGCCCGGCAGCCAGCGCCGGAAGAACCCCGTGACCTGGCGATCCTCGTGCAGGAGCCGGAAGCCGGAATCGCGGATCCAGCGATCGAGCACGCGCACGGTCACCTGCTGCAGGACGTCGTCCTGCTTTTCCTTTCCCTGCTCCGCGAGGGCGATGAAGGTGTTGGCTTCCTTCGGCTCCTGGAGCATCCAGGGGGCGCGCCGCGCGAGCCCGCGGAAAAGGGCGAACGCGCGCCGGCGGCCGACGAGGATGTGCACCGGGACGGGGACGAGCAGCCGCGGCAAGTGCGCCCCGGCCAGCGACAACGTGGGCGCGGTGGACAGGTAGAGCACGCCGCCCGGGCGCAGCACGCGGTGACACTCGCGCAGGTACGCGGCGGCGCTGGTCACGTGCTCGATCACGGAGTGGCTGAACACGAGGTCGAAGGCGCCGTCGCGGAAGGGCAGTCCCGCGCCATCCCCTTGCACAAAGGCCGCGTTGGCGATCCCCTTCTCCGCCGCCAGGCGCGTGCCCGAGCCCGCGAAGCGCGCTTCGAGGTCGAGCCCCACGGCAAAAGCCGACTCCTCGGCAAGCGAAAGCGCGGTCCCGCCGCCGCCGCAGCCGGCGTCCAGGATGCGCCCGGAGACACGGACGCCCGAACGGTCGAGGGCCTGCAGCACCTTCGCGCTGCGCCGGTATTCGAAGACCGCGTAGTCGTACTCGCTGCGGAAGCGGGTCGCCGCCGCGTCGGCAATGGCGGCGTTGTCGATCGTCCTCAAGCGCCTACGGCCTCGCGGTAGAGGGCGAGATAGCGATCGACCACGCCGGGGAGGCGGAACTTCTCCTGGATGATCCGGTCGCTCGAGGGGCGCGTGCGGCGCGGGGCATCCAGGAAAGCGAGGACCGCCCGGGCGAGGGCCGGCGGGTCCCGCTTCGGCACTACCTGGACATCGTCGCCGAAAGCCTCCCGCAGCTCGACGCCCCCCGGGTTGTCGGTGGAGACAACCGGAGTCCCGCAGGCCAGCGCCTCCAAGGCCACCGTCGGCGTCGCTTCCAGGACCGAGGAGAGGACGAACAGATCCGCGGCCCCCTGGAGGGACGCGACCTCGTCGTTGGGGACGAGACCCAGGAAGCGCACGCGTTCGGCGAGATCGAGGCTCGTGGCCAGCGCCTTCAGGGATGACTCCTCCTCTCCGACGCCGGCGACGAGGAGCGTTGCGTCCGGCCGTGCCCGAACGACCTCCGCCATGGCGCGCAGGAGCGTGTGCTGATCGGCGAGGGGATGCAGGCGCTTGACGTTCACCAACAGGGGACCGCCCGCGGGTGCGTAACGCAGGCGGAACTCCTCGCGCTGCCGTGGCAGCAGGGGCCGGAATGCCTCCGCCACCGGCGGATAGACGACCGACGATTCGCGCGACGGCACGGCCAGCTCCGTGGCCTTCTCCAGCAGCGCGCGGCTGTAGAAGGCGACGTGGCGCGCTTCGCGATTGAACCGCCGGAAAACGGGATCGCGGCCGTCGTGGTGCCAGATCTCGGTCCCGTAATGCGTGAGCACGTACGGCTTCCGGCGCGAGACCGCCATCCGCGCCGCGACGTGGTTCATCCACGTGCTGGAGTGGACGTGGACCACATCGGCGGCGGCGATCATCGGTCGCGCGCGCATCCAGGTCTCCATCGCCTCCAGCGCCTGGGGGATCCGCGTGACCCGCAGGCGGCGCGATCGCCGCTGCACGTAGGACACGCCGGGGGCGGAAGCCGACGGCCCGAAGGTCAGGTACTGGACGGCGTGCCCGCGCTGTGCGAGTCCCTGGCCGAGCAGGTGCGGCAGCAACGCGTTCGCGGCCTGATGGGGCGGGAGGTGGGGCGTGACCATGAGCACGTTCACGCCGCGCGTTCTCGTTCCCGTGCGAATTCCGCGTACGTGCGGCCGACCGCGCCGAGACGGGTCAGGTGCGCGAGCAAGGCGCGCAGGTCGGCAAAAAAGCGCTCCACGCTCGCCGCGTCCGGGGTGTAGGGACTCCCCCCCGGAAGCAGCTCGCTGGAGTGGAAGATGATGTTGAAGCACGGTGCGCCGCCCGCGGAAAGCCGGGACGCGAACGCGATCATGCGCTCCCGCGACGTGTACGACGGACGCAGCCAGACCGGCTGTATGCCCAGCCGGCGCAGCGCCCCGCGGTAGGGGATCGCGGGAAGCGACGCGTACGCCCGCTCGATCGCGCGCGGCAGCGGGGGATCGGTGGCCGCGGTAATCGGGACTTCGAGGATCGTGGAGGCGCCGGCGCGGCGCACGTCGTCGTAGGCGGGGTGATAGGGGACGATCGGAGCGCCCGCGAAGGCCATCCCTCCCTTCCGTCGCTCGTTGAACAGCGGATCGACGCTCGTGTCCACCGTGTAGCCCAGGCGCTCCAGGATGGGCAGCGTTCCCCCGTCGAAGCCGTTGCGGCCCGCGCGATACGTGGTCGGCCGCACGCCGATGCCGTGCTCGATGGTCTCGGTGAGCTCGGACAGCTGACGGTCGAGCAGCTCGGGGGGCAGGTTGTGCGGGTACGTGTGCGCGGCGAGATCCTCGGGGCGGAAGGGCGGCGAGCTCCAGGGATGCAGGTGCGCCCCGATCTCGCAGCGGCCGGTGCGGGCGAGTGCTCGCAGGATGGGCGCGCTCTCGGGACGCGTGGCCATCTCGTGGGTGACGAGATAGCTCGGCCGCACGCCGTACTCGTCGCACAGGGCCTGCAAGGCGGGGAGGCGCTCGGCGTTGCTCACCTGCTGGCGGTCGCGGCCCGCGCGCGACCACTGATCGTCGGCTTCGGTGTCGATGCCCATGAGGATCGCCGGCCGCGTCGCGGTCATCGGTCCATGTCGCTGTCGCCGAACATGACGTGCCATCGGCCCGTGGCGGCAAAAACGCCGTCCGAGGGCACCCTGGAGCGGACGCAGAACTGCATCGGGGAGCGGCCCCGACGGAACCCGCGGCGTGCCAGGTCGGCGCCCCCCGCGGCATTCATGCTGAAGGCCTGGGCCCGCGCGACCCCCGCGCGGCGGAAGCCCTCGAGCAGATGGCCGATCAGCGCGTCGCGCACCGCGTGGTCGTCGGCGTGTGCGAAGAGGTCGACGATCCATCCCAGGCGCAGGCCGCGATGCTCCTCGTGGCGGCTCACCGCGAAGCCGGCCAGGGTACCGCCGCGGGCCGCCTCCACGATGTCGTACCGTCGATGCGGGCACTCCACGTACTTCCAATTGAGGTAGGCGGCGTCGCGGCGCACGCACATCGCGTAGGACGCGCCCGCCCGGTCCCACAGCGCGTCGTACCGGGCATCGAACCGTGCGACGGGGGCGAGGACGACGTCCGCTTCGCGCGCACGTTCCGGGTGACGAAGCCGCCAGCCGAAGTCGAGGAGCCGGCCCGGCACGCGCGCCCACTTCGGACCCAGCCGCCGGCCGGCGACCGCGCGGGCGTCGAGGATCCGGTAGTAGAAGGAAACGGGGCCGACGTCGGTGTAGCGCAGCTTCCGGAACAGGCCATAGGAGGACGCGGTGAGGCCGAGGCCGAGGGCGACTTCCACGTGGTCGCTCCAGGCCGTGAACAGCCGCGCGCCGACGCCTCGTCCGCGCGCCGACGGCGACAGGAAAACGTCCATGCCCCAGGACGACCGCACCTCGCGATCGCCCCATCGGAGCTGGACGGGCATCGAGGCGTATTGGCCGAGGAGAGCGCCTTCGTCGCGAGCCACCCAGATCTCGGGGCCGGCGGGCGCCGTGGCCGGGTTGTCCAGGTACTGCCATCGCCAGCGGCGGCGGCTCGACTCCGCCAGCGCCTCGCCGAAGACCGTACGGTACAGCCGGAACAGCTCGTCATCGTCGGCCGCGCTGCGCGGCGTGATCGCTAATCCCGACATCCCTCCCGTGGCGAAACGCTGAGACTAGCATGGCGCCCACAAGCGCCGTTAGCCGAGTCCTACCAACGGGGTATGGGTGGTCAGGTACTCCCGGAAACGGCTCAGCCCAAAGGCGATCAGCCCGACCGTGACCATCGCCGCCGCCCATTTCCCGGCCCGCCCGCGGCCGGCGATCTCCTCGATCACGGCTCCGGTCCCGAGGGCGACCAGCGGCCCCGCGAACTCGATCTCCTTCAGGTCCTTGAACAGCCCCGCCCCAAAGGCGCGCAGGGTGACGAGCACGGCCAGGGCCGCCGCGTAGGCCAGCACCGCGTTGCGCCCCGCGGGCGACGCCCGCCGCGCGACGAGCACGATGCCGGCCGCGGTCAGCATGGGGTAGGCGAGCCCGTAGAAAAGCGGGACGCGGGCGAGCGCTGCGCCAGGGGAAGCGGCGGCCGCCGACCCGCCGCCGGCGAGGGCCGCGGGCAGGATCTCGCGGACGAACACGAGCACGAACGGGATGTAGAGGAGCGCGACGGTGACGGTGGCGGCGGCGGCGGCGATGCCGATGAGAAGCTTCGCGCCGCGGCGCTCCAGCGCGGCCAGGGCGGCGAAAAAGGCGGTCAGGTTGAACAGGCTGGACACGTAGGTGAGCAGCGCGGCGAGCGTGAACGCGAACGTCGTCCGCCACGCGCGGGCGGTCGGGGCGCGCACGGCTCGCGCGGCGGCCGCAATCGCCGCCACGTCGAGGAGGTGCCCGGCGATGGTGGCGAACATGGCGAAGAGCAGCCGGTTGAACAGCGGAGGGAGGAACGCGGCCAGGAGCGCGGCCGCGATCCCCGATCCCGCGCCGCCCACCGTGCGGGCGAGCACGAACACCGCGACCACCTCGAGGGTGGTGGCGGCGAGGGCGGCGTGCTTCAGCGCCTCCTCCACCCGCGGCCGGTCGTGACCCAGGGCGGTGAAGGGCAGGAAGAACAGCGGCGAATACGGGAACGCGTACGGCCTCCCGCCCACGAAGCGCGGATAGGCGGTGTTGGTGCGTACCTGGGCGGCGCGGCCTCGCTCGGCCAGCGTTCCCTCCCCCTCGCCCAGCGCCTCCACGTAGCGGCCGAAGTTGCGGACGTCGGGATAGAAGTAGCGCGGGTGGAAAACGCCCCCGCCCTTGATCACGTAGCCCGCGAGAACGATCAGCACCACGAAGCGGCGCCCCGGCATCCCGCGAAGGGCCACCGCCACCGCCGCCGGCAGCGCCGCCGCGCCGACCACGAGGTGGCCGCTCGCATGCGCGGCCGCGAAGGGATCGAAAGCGGCGAAGAGGGCCACCAGCGCGGCCAGGCCCAGCCCCGCCAGCGCCGCGCCCGCGGCCCCGAATCCGCCCGCCATCGCGGCCAGCACGCCCGCCGCCACCAGGGCCCGCGGGGCCCAGCCGGCCACGCGCCAGGCCGGCCCCTCCACGCGCACCCAGTCCAGCGCCACCCCGAGATCCTCGGCGCCGGCGGATGCGCTCAGCAGCTCGAGGCGCAGCGGCCCGGGGGGAACGTCGGCCGTGAGCCGGTGGATGCGGAATCCGCCGGGCGTGGCGGTGAATGCGCCCGCGGGGCGCCCGGAGACGAACACGCGCACCGTCGCGGGCTGATCGAGGAAGCGTGCCGCGCGCAGGCGGATCGTCGCCGCGCCGCCGGACGTCGTGACGGGGACGTCGAGCGTGGCCGTGCGCCGCGTCCACCGGAAGGTCAGCGGCGGACGTTCCTCGCTCTCGGTGAAGCCTGAGCCGAGAGCGCCGGTGGACGGGCCCACATCCACCGTCACCGCCGCCTGGCGCGCCGCGGCGAGGGCGAACAGCCCCTCGCTCGCCGCGAGGACGCCGAGCAACGCAGCCACGCGGGCGACGGCGGAAGGAATCATCGAGGAGACATGCTAACGTCCTCGGCCAAACCCGTGCCTCCCTCCATGTCGTGGCCGCTCGCTGCCGCCGCGGCCCTCGCGGCGCTGGCCGCCCTCGCCCTCGTCTTCCGCGGCCTGTCGCGGGCGTGGCCCGAGCACCTTCCGTGGGGCCTCGCTCCGGTCGCGATCCCGGCCGCCACGGTCCTCTGGAGCGTCGTCTTCCTGCCCGCCGGCGCGGGCGCCGCGCACGCCACAGCGCTGGCCGCCCTGCGCGCTGACCCCTTCGTTCTCTTCGACGACTCCCCGAACACCGCCGCCGGCTGCTTCCACCTGCTGGCCTGGCCCCTGGCGCCGTTTCTCGGCGATGCCATGGCGGTGCGGGTGATGGTGGCCCTCGCCTTTGCGATCGCGGTCCTGCTCACCCACGCGCTGGTCCGCGGCCTCGGCGCGCCGCCCTGGACCGCGGTCCTTGCCCAGGCGCTCCTCCTCTGCGTGCCCGAGACGCGCGTGCCGCTGCTGTCGGGCCGGTTCCCCGCCGTCCTCGGAACCGCCGGCGAGCTCGCCGTCCTCGCGCACCTCGTGCGCCGACTGCCCATGCTGGAAGCCGCGCGGGACGGGGCCGCTGCGTGCGCGTTCCTGTTCGGCGCCCAGACCCTTTACGTCGGTTCGATCCCGGTGACGCTCGCGCTCGTGCTGGTCGCGGCGGCGGCGGAGACCGGCGCCGGTCATCGGCGCCGCGGACGCTGGCTGCTCGGCGCCTATGGGATCGCCCTCGGCCTCGCGATCCTCACCCAGTACGCGTGGTTCATGCCGGCGCTCGCGCCGGAGGCCGGCTCGGGCGCCACGCCCCTCGCCTTCGTGTCGAGGCTCGACACCGAGCTCCTCGCCGCCCTCGCGCTGTCGCTCCTCGTCACGCGTGCCGCGTCCGGCGCGGCGCTGCGGGCGCACATCGCGGCGCTCGTCGCGGCCGTGCTGGTCGTGGTCGGGCTGCCCGCGCGCCTGGGACTGGACGATCACGCGCTGGCCTTTGCCGCGGCGCCGCTCGCGAGCCTGGCCGCCGTCGGAGCCATGGGCCTGGTCGGGAGGGTAAGGGTTCTGGCCGGGCACTGAGTCACAGCCCGGTGGGGGTCTGGGGGGGAGCGAGGCGCATCGCTCGCGCCCGCGCCGCCCCGGGCCCAATGTGTCGGGACGAGAACCCGAGCAGCCCATGGCGGGACGTTCCCCCCCAGCTCGATACGCTAGGGCTTCGCGATTCCGATCACGCCGCAGGCCAGGCGGCCGCCGGCGTCGCCCGTCGGCTGCGTCTTCAGGTCGTCGGCCTTGGCGTGGACGATGACCGCGCGTCCGACGACTCCGTGATGCCCGTCAAAGGCGAGCTGCGAGTCCGTCCAATCGAGGGTCGCAACGCCGTCCGCGCCCGCCTCGATGTTGCCGAGGTCCCCGACGTGCCGCGCGGCGGCCTTGGGCGCGCCGTGGGGCTGCGTCATCGGGTTGAAGTGCCCGCCGGCGGAAGTGAAGTCCGCCGCCGAGCAGTCCCCGAACTCGTGAACGTGGAACCCGTGGGTGCCCGGGGTGAGGCCGGTGACCCGGGCCTTTACCTTGACGCCGCCGCCGGCGGGCTCGAACCATATGGTTCCTCCGACCTTGCCGGCCGCGGCCGGCTGCAGCACCGCGACCGCGCGACCGGACGTGGATCCCATGCCCGGCTTCCCGGTCTTCGGCTTCTCCTGCGCGGCGGCGAGCAGCGGGACGGCGATGACGGCGGCGACGATGAGCGTCTTCATGGCGAATGCCTCCTCGGGTGAATCAATCCCTCCCCTCGAATATACGCCGGAGCCACTGCGTCTCGGCGGGTCGGAGCACTCCGAGCGTCCAGGCCAGCAGCGGATAGGAGAGCAGCATCGCCGCCCGTAGCGACGCGGCGGCGGTGCCTTCGCCGGGGACCAGCGTGGTCAAGGCAAATGCGGCGGCCGCGGCGGCGGTCAGCCGCGCAATGCGGCTTCCCTCGAACGGGATCGCGAACAGGCGTCGCGAGAACGCGTGCCCGGCGGCGGCCATCACCGCATAGGCGATGACGGTGGCCCAGGCCGCCCCGATGGCGCCGAAGCGCGGAATGAGCAGCAGGTTCGCGCCGACGTTGGTCACCGCCGCGGCCGCGGTCACCATGGGGTAGAAGCGCGCCTGCCGCGCAATGCCGATCCCCACCGACGTCAGCAGGAAGAGCCCGTGGAAGAGATAGGCCAGCGCCACCACGGGGATGATGGGAGCCGCGGCGCGGAAGGCGGGGTTGTTCGGCGTCATCAGGCGTAGTAGGTCGGGCCCGAGGGCGGCGACGGCAAGGGCGGCGGCGGCGAATCCCGCATAGGCGAATGTCGCGACGCGGGCGAGGGTCAGGGCTCCTCCCGGAAGCCGCGCCTGCGCGTAGATGAACGGCCCCCACGCCGGCTCGAAGGCGGAGAGCGCGAATTTCACCCCGCCGCCGAAGGTGTATCCCATGTGGTAGATCCCGACTTCTCCGCGGCTCGCGAAGACGTCGAGGATCTTCCGGTCGGCGAGGTTCAGCACCTGCAGCATCAGGCCATGCGGCACCTTGGGAAGGGCAAAGGCGAGCACTTCGCGCAGCAGGGAAGCGGAGAAGGCGGCCTCGGCGTTGCGGATCAGGATCGGAGCAAGAGCGATGGCAAAGGCGCCGGTGGCGACGAGATCTGCCCACAGGATTCCGGCGATGCCGTAACCGCCGCTCACGAGCACCACCTTGAGGACGATGTTCACGGTGTGCCGGACCACGGAAAGCGCGGAGAACAGGCGCGGGCGATCCTGGATCCGGAGCAGGCTCAGGGGGACGAAGGCAAAGGTGCCGAGGAACACGTCGCCGGCGGCGAGCACGATCCATCCCTCGGGCACGTCCGGCCCGAGGAGCGCGCGGGTTATCGGGCCGCGCAGCGCGACGACCAGAGCCATCAGCACCATGGCGGCGGCGAACGCGAACAGCGCCACCGTGCCCGCCAGCCTCCGCCGATCCCCGTCGGTGGCCATGTCGTAATGAACGCGGAAGAAGCCCGCGTCGAGCCCGAGCCGGAACACGATCTTGGCCGCGGTCGAGAACAGCAGCAGCAGCGCCAGGTGGCCGTACTCGGTGGCGCCGAGGTACGTCGTGTACAGCGGGATGAGGAGGAGGTTGACGACGGTCGTGAAGACGTCGGCGGCCCCGTAGACCGCCGAGTGCGAGGCGAGCTTGCCGAGGTGACGGAGGAGGGGGGTGCGCTCCCCGTTCAAACCCGCGCCTGGTCCGACCGGAAGTACTCCGCGACCTTGTCGAGGGTCTCGTCGAGGTGCACGCGCGGCTCGTAACCGATGAGGGCGCGGATCTTGCCGAGGTCGGGGACGCGCCGCGGCATGTCCTCGAACCCTTCCTCGTACGCCTTGTCGTAGGGAACCATCTCGATGACGCTGCGCGACCCGGTGCGCGCCTTGACGCGCTTCGCGAGGTCGAGGATGGAGATCTCCTCGTGGTCGTTGCCGATGTTCATCACCTGTCCCACCGCCCCGGGATGCTCGGCGAGCTTCACCAGCGCGTCGACGACGTCGCTGATGTAGGTGAAGCAGCGGCTCTGCTTGCCGTCGCCGTAGACGGTGATCGGCTCGTTGCGCAGCGCCTGCTTCACGAAGTTCGGAATCACCATTCCGTAGCGGCCCGTCTGCCGCGGGCCCACGGTGTTGAAGAGGCGGAAAACGACGACCGGGAGCTGCTTCTCCTTCCAGTAGGCGAGGGCGAGGAACTCGTCGATGGCCTTGCTGCAGGCGTAGCTCCAGCGTCCCTTGGTGGTGGCGCCGAGCACGAGATCCGCGTCCTCGCGGAAGGGAACGTCCTCGCTCTTGCCGTACACCTCGGAGGTCGACGCGATCAGGACCTTCTTCTTCTTCTTGGCCGCGACCTTCAGCACCATCTCCGTGCCGTGGACGTTGGTCTCGATGGTGTTGACCGGGCTCTCCACGATGAGCTTCACGCCCACCGCCGCCGCGAGGTGATAGACGACGTCGACGTGATCGACGCCCTCCGCCACCACGCGCTCGTTCATCACCGTGTCGATCAGGTAGTGGAAGCGATCGTGCGTCTTCAGGTGGGCGACGTTGGCCATGGCCCCGGTGGACAGGTTGTCGAGGATGTAGACGGTGTCCCCGCGCGCGAGCAGCGCCTCCGCGAGGTGGCTGCCAACGAACCCCGCGCCGCCGGTGATCAGAACCTTCATCAGCTTTCGCTCCTCCGGAGGGACTCCGTCGTCGCTTTTTTTGCGGCGTCGCTGCGCGACGCCGGGGTAGCCTCCACGGGACGACGAGGGACCTTGCGGCGCTCGAGAACGGCCTCCGCGGCCCGCGACGCGCCGAGGCCGTCGACCAGCGCGCGCCCGCGCTCGCTCATGACCCGCCGCCGGGGCGCGTCCGCGAGCAGCGCGTCGACGGCGCCCGCGATCTCGGCTTCCGCGACTTCGGAGCCCAGCCCCAGGTAGGCCACGGTGCCGTGGCGCGAGAATTCGCGCATGCGGCGATCCTCGCGGACGTTCTGACCGAGGATGATGCCTGGCGTGCCCAGGGCGGCGATCTCGTACACCGACATGCCGCCCGATCCGACCATCACGTCGGCGTCGAGCATGAGCTCCGAGATGTGGCCGCCGGCGTCGTCGATCACGCGCAGCGGGCGGCGCAGCGTGGGCAGGAGCGCGGCAAGCTCGCGGCGATAGGAGAAGGCGGCTCCCGCCACCGCGACGATGTCGATGCCGG
>Ga0136617_10002098_pt1 | contig 17854 bp, 18 predicted proteins | sample AntDrymUQ3222106_2_FD_129672 | JGI IMG/M metagenome (GOLD analysis project Ga0136617, IMG submission 129672) | Polar desert sand microbial communities from Dry Valleys, Antarctica - metaG UQ322 (21.06) | ecosystem: Environmental > Terrestrial > Soil > Desert | place: Antarctica: Dry Valley... | reverse complement strand
GAGGGCTCGGCCGAGTGTGCGTGGTGAGGTGGCCGGAACGGGCTCGACGCAGCGCAGGGGCCGGGTGAGGGCGTCGACGAATTGCTGGGGCTCCTGGGCATACAAACAAACGGTCGGTGAATCGATCAATGGATCGGGGCATTGAGGAGAGGTGGGACGGCGGGACGGTGACATGGTGGGCAGCTGCGGCTTCGGGCGCGCGAACAGGTCGGGCCGTGCATCCGTGGTGCGTGCACTGCCGTCGTCCATCGAGTCCTCCTTCCCTGCTCCTGCGAAAGCTCCGTCGTTGCTGGACACCTGACGTCACGTGGACTGGATAGTGAGACCACACGAAGCCTACTGGGATTGACGGCCGCAGCCGCTCCCACCTCGTCGTCCACACCGTGACGATCAGTGGTGGAGGACGGTCCGGAGTGCCGACTCGCGGCCGGTGGTGGCTTCGGGTCCGAGGCGAGCTGCCGGTAGCAGGTCGATGCGGTGCAGGGGGTTGGGCGGAATCCGCCACCACACGGTCATAGCCCCACCGTGCCCGAACATATGTTCGAGTACGAGTGGATAAGGGAGTCCGGTGCTCGGCGACGCAGGATGGCGTGATCACGAGACGTCACCGGCACCGGTGGCATGCCCACGGTCCCCCCGGGCATGATGGCGGCAATCGTCCTTGTCGGCGGCAGCGGCACCCGCATCGGCGCGGGGCGGAACACGGTGTACCTACCGCTGGCCGACCGTGCGGTCCCGCACCTGATCGTCGCGCACGCTCACGTCGCGCTCTTCGGCGTCGTCCCACCCGTTGTGTCTGCGGATCGCGACATGTGCCAACGTCGCGCGCGAGGATGAGCCTTCGCAGGCTCAGCTGCCGCGGTCAGTCCGGAGATGCACCTCTCCGCAATGAGCAGAGAACCGAGAGGCGAGCATGAGCACGACAGGCATTGCCGCCGGCGCGGCTAGCCAGGTTGCCAATACCTCCGGGCAGGGTGGCGCGGCAATCGTCCTCGCCGGCGGCAGCGGCACCCGCATCGGCGCGGGGCGGAACAAGGTGTACCTACCGCTGGCCGACCGCGCGGTCATCACCTGGTCGTTGCGCACCTTCGCGGGACTGTCGGAGATCGCAGCGGTGGTGTTGGTCATCCGCCCACAGGATCGGGAAATTGCCCAGCAGGTGCTCGACCGGGAGGTGGCCGAAGGCGTCGAGATCGTCGACGGCGGGTCCACCAGACAGGATTCGGAGCTCTGCGGTCTGCGCCACCTGGCCGCCCGGATCGGCGACGGCAGCATCGACACCGTGCTCGTCCACGACGGCGCCCGACCGCTGGTGAGCCCCGAGCTGGTGCGAACGGTGCTGGAGGCAGCCCGGGAGTGCGGCGGCGCGGTACCCGGCGTCCCGCGGGACGACCTGGCCCAGGCGGATGTCGACGGCGAGCATGTGATCGGGCCTGCCCAGGCTGGGCTCGTCGCCGTGCAGACCCCGCAGGGTTTTCGCGCGGTCCAGCTGCTCATGGCATGCGCCGAAGCCGAGCGCCAGGGTTTCACGGGTACCGACACAGCGTCCTGCGTCGAGCGGTTCAGTGATGTGGTGACCTGCTGGGTTCCAGGAGACGAGCGCAACCTCAAGATCACTTATTCACATGATCTGCGCATTGCCGAAGAGGTGCTCGCCCGGCGCTGATCGTTGGCTACTCCTCAACCGCGAGGGCAGCTCGGGGATCCCCAAGGCATCCGCGTTCACGATCGGCGGACGCCGTCCAGCAACAGGCCCAACGCGCCCGGCAGGTGATCGAGGTGGTCCACCGGCACGGCGAACGGCAGGCGGATCTCGCACACCCGGTCCGGGCCCGAGAGCCACACCGTGATCCCGTGCCGGTCCAGACCCGACGGTGCGATCTCGGTGGCCTCGGCGAGGAGCTCTGGCTCGAGCAGGCCGCAGATCTCGATGATGTCCGCGGTGCGGTTGCGGAGCAGCTCTCCCAGGATCGCCGTCTCGTGATCGACGAGCGGATCGGGGGCGGCAGCGGCGTAGGCGTCGGGCTGGACCTGAAGACCGTCGACATTGATCGCGAGCACCTCGCCGCGGAGCAGCAGGCATCCCGGCTCCAATCGCGGCGTCTGCTCAGTGCGCGTGCTGGTCAACCGCAGCACCGCGGCGATGTGCTCGGCCGGTCGGCGGACGATGGTGAGGAACCCACACAACACGACGCGGGTGCGGACCCGGTCGGGTACCTGGAGTGGCCGGAGTGCCGCAGCGTGCACCACCAGGGGTGTCGGGTCGGGCCTCCCGGCGAGGAACTCGGCCAGCGGTGACCGGCGCTCGACCGTCAGCATCGGGCGGCCGGAGTCGTCGGTGGCGTGCGTGGCAATGGTCGTGACCATCCCACCGGCGACGATCTCCAGGGTAGGGCTGGACCGCATCGCCGTGCGGGCGCGCTCGGCAGGGGAAGGCTGCGTCATGGGTCAGCTCCGGGCCGCATCGGCGAGCAGGTCACTCGGCCAGGTGGTGCCAGGTACACGCAGTATGGTCAACCACCGCGCGTGCTCCGGCGGAGCCAGCCGCGTCAAATAGAGCAGCATGAGGCGAGGCTAGCCTAAGATCTTGGTAGACGCCACGTCATATTCGCGACTCCGACCATGCGATCCACAGCCGGGCGTAGGATCTTCCGGCCGCCACCAGATTGGCATGCATGCCAATCTCGACCTCGCAAGCCTGCAGCAGCTCGCGGACTGACGAAGCCAGAGCGGCGGCACTGGGCGGGCGGGTCGGCGCCGCGGACACCTCGGTCAGCGTTGTGCGCTTCACGCTCGACGAGATCCGCCTCTACCGTCCCAAGTTGTTGATCGGCACCGTGCTGACCGATACCGGTTCTCCCGACCGGAGATTGTGGCGAGCTCCACGGAGACCTTCGTCAAGATCAGTCCCAAGCAGCTCGGCACGGCTGATGGCGACGTGATCTCACACGACCACCTTCGGGCCGCCGGAGGCGACTGCGAAGGTCACCTTGCAGCAGATCTGAAGCATGCTGCCCGTAGCGCAGGTCGGCAAGGCCTACGACGTCTCTGCTGACGTATGGATGCTGGGCATCGGCCTGACCGGGGCCAACCTGGTGCTCGATGACATCGAGCGGCTGCTGGTGGGGTAGGGCGCCGGCGCTGTCGAGCAGGTCGAGGTTCTCGGGCCGGCAGATCAGAGCAGGCCCGCGAGTTTGTAGGCCACCAGGGATCCGGCCACCGCAACGTTCAGGCTGGTCCCCGTACCGACCATCGGGATCTCGACGACCTGGTCGACCAGCGCGAGCGCCTCGGGCGGGATCCCGTCGCTTTCGTGCCCGAGGACGACGATCGTCCGCTGTCGGGCCGCCGGGAGGTCGCCCAGCCGGATCGCCTCGTCGGCCAGTTCCACCCCGAGCACCCGGCTGCCGGACGCGCGCTGCTGGGCGAGCCAACCGAGCGGGCTGGAGATCCGGTGTACGCAGCTGTGCCGGCGCAGCGTGTTGCCGCGGGCCAGGGCGTGTGCCACCCAGGGCTGCCGGGGCACCGCGAGGCACGCTCCCACCGCGTCGCAGGTACGCAGCAACGTGCCCAGGTTCGTCCCGTGCAACGGCCAGAGCGGCGCGATCACGAGATGATCCCAGCAGGAGTGGGGTCGCGGTCGGCGCTGACGGCGAAGGTCGTGGGGGCTGTGGGCCCGTGGGGCGCTCGGGTAGGTCATTGCTGACCCGAGCGAGCCCTCTCAGCCGGCTTCGGACAGGAATTGATCATCAGAGGGCGCTTCGCGGTGCACCCGGACCTTCGACGGCGGAATCGGTAGGTCAATGCTACCCCCGAACAGAGCTGAATCGGCCGCGGTCATTCGGAGTGTCGACGTCGGCGGGCGAGCCGACCAGCGCCGCGCGGAGGCGGTTGAGCTCGCGTAGGGCGCTGGTGGCCCGCGGGCGGTCCGCAGCGGCGAGGGCGACGGCCAGCGCGTCGAGCAGCAGCACCGTCATCGCGTGGCTGGAGTTCTCGCCGGGCAGGCCGCGCGGACAGGTCAGTACCAGGTCCACCCCCGCGACGGTGGTGAGCATGTCGGTGAACAGCACCACCGGGACGCCTCGGCGCTGTGCGGTGTCCAGCAACACGGCGGCATGGTGGTGCAGGCGGGCGTAGGCAAGTAATACCAGCGCGTCGCCGCGCCGCAGGGTGAGGGCCTGGTCGGCCGCCGCGACGCCGGTGGCCGTGATCGTCGCCACCGTGCGCCCGATCCGGCCCAGCAGCACGGCGCCGTAGTCGGCCACACCCGCCGACGGGCCGGTACCGGTGAGCACCACGCGGTCGGCAGCGCCGAGCAGAGCGACGGCGGCGGGAAATGGTGCTCGGAGCTCCTCGCGGGCCAGCTCGAGGGCCGCGCGGTGCACGTCGAGGACGTGGTCGAGCACCTCGGCGGGATCGGTCCCATGACGCAGGGTCGCGGCGAGCCGCCGGTCGGGGGTCGGTGTCGCGGAGGCCCCGGCGGTGTCGGCGCGCAACGCGCGTTTGAGATCGGCCAAGCCGCGGTAGCCCAGGGCCTGCGCGGTTCGGACGACGGTGGCGTCGCTGGTGCCAAGTCGCTCAGCGATTTCCGCGGCGGAGTAGAACCCGAGCGCGGCGGCGTGCTCAATGAAGAACCGAGCGACCTGCCGCTGGGCCGGGGCGAGGCCCGGTAGTCCCTCGAGGATGGTCTGCGCCGCAGTGTGGTTCATTCACTACCTGTCTGAATGGTAGTGAAGGCTACCATCGGGGTTCGTGGTGAACATCGTCGTTGTCCTCTCGGCGGGCTCGGCTGCAGCGTGATGGCAGTACGCTGGGATGATGTCCGAGGAGTCGAGGTTCCACGTATTGCTGCGCGAGCAGATCCGCAATGAGTTCACGGCGTCGCAGCAGTACACGGCGGTGGCGGTCTATCTCGATGACCAGGACCTCCCCCAGTTTGCGGCATATTTCTACGCCCAGGCACTCGAGGAGCGAAACCACGCGATGAGCATGGTGCAGTATCTGCTCGACTCCGACCTGCCGGTGCACATACCGGGCATCGACGAGGTGCGCAACGACTTCTCCTCCGTGGAGGACGTCGTGCGGCTCGCCCTCGCCCAGGAGAAGACCGTCACCGTGCAGATCACGGCGCTCGCCCGCGCTGCACGCGACGAGGGCGACTTCCTCGGCGAGCAGTTCATGCAGTGGTTTCTCAAGGAGCAGGTGGAGGAGGTCTCGTCGATGTCCACGCTGCTCACGGTGGTGCAGCGGGCCGGCGACAACCTGTTCCAGATCGAGGACTTCGTGGCCCGCGAGCTGGGCAAGGCCACCGGTGCAGCCGACCCGACCGCACCCCCCTCGGCGGGCGGGCGGGTCTGAGGAGACTCACGCGGCCCGATGGACGATGCCGCTGGCGAGCTCGGCCCATGGTGAGCCCATGGTGAGATCGAGCAACGGTTCCGTCGGCACCGCGGTGGCAGGGTTCCCGTCGGCGGCGGTTGCGAGAGCGAGCACGAACGTGTCGAGGGCGTAGGCAGGCTCAGCGAAGCTGTGCGACGTGAGTGCCGGTCACCCGTGACCTGGCGGGCGTGGAGCTGGTGTCGGACCCGCTGCCGCTGCACGACGCGAGCAGGAGGACCGCGGCGACGGTACCTGCGACGGAGGCAGGGCTGCGCGCGGCGAGATCGGGATTGGAGACCGGGGGTCGACGGCGCTGGCCTGAATGGGCGGGCCCAGGCCTTGGACGGGCCTAGGCCTTGGACGGACGCGGGTGGCGCCTCCCCCCGAGCAACGCGCCACCCGCGTCCTGGCATAGAAGCTGGTCAGGAATTGCTTCCAGGCCCATCCGACCACCCCTGCCCTGTTTTGGCAAGGCTCACCTCCGTCTGAAAGTGTTGGGCCTTCGGCGCTTCAGGTGCTGCGGGACGACGCCGAGACGGGCGTCGGTACCCGATGCCGTCGCCCGATCGGGATGACGAGAGGGGTGTTCGCCACCGGGTCGAAGACCACCTTGGCGTCGAGATCGAACACCTCACTCAGCATCGACTCGGTGAGCACCTCGTGCGGTGTCCCCGATGCGACGATGGCCCCGTCCTTCATCGCCACCAGCCGCCCGGCATACCGCGCGGCGAGGTTGAGGTCGTGCAGGACCATGACGACCGTCCGGCCGGCTTCGTGGTGCAGCCGTTCCACCAGGTCGAGTACATCGACCTGATGGGCCAGGTCGAGGAACGTGGTGGGCTCGTCGAGCAGTAACACCTCGGTGCCCTGGGCGAGCGCCATCGAGATCCACACCCGCTGCCGCTGGCCGCCGGATAAGGCGTCGATGGTTCGTTCGGCGAACTCGGTCATGCCGGTCCAGCCCAGCGCTTCGGCCACGGCGTCCTCGTCGTCGGAGGACCACTGCCGGTACCAGGCCTGGTGCGGGTGCCGACCGCGGGCCACCAAGTCGGCCACGGTGAGTCCCTCGGGGGCGATCGGCGCCTGGGGGAGCACCCCGAGCACCTTCGCCACCTCGCGGGTCGCCATCTTGTCGATTCGCCGGCCATCCAGTAGCACGTGCCCTTGTTTGGTTGGCATCAGCCGGCCCAACGCCCTGAGCAGCGTCGACTTGCCGCAGCCGTTGGGGCCGATCACCGCGGTGATGGTGCCGTCGAGCACGGTGAAGTCCAGCCCGTCGACGACGATGTTGTCGCCGTAGGCCAGTTGCAGGTCGTGCGCCTCGAGTCGGGGTGGGATCATGCGGTCACTCCTCGGTTGCGGCGGCCCAGTAGATAGAGCAGGTACGGTGCGCCGAGGATCGCGGTGACGATGCCGACCGGGAGCTCGACGCCCAGCGCCGTGCGGGCGATCAGGTCGGCGCCGACGGTGAGCAGTGCCCCGTACACCGCTGATGCGAGCAGCGGTGGCCGGGCACCACCGACGAGACGCTGGCAGATCTGCGGTACGACGAGCGCCACGAACAAGATCGGCCCTGCGCTGGAGGTGGCGACGGCGGCCAGACCGACCGCGACCAGGATGAGCGCCCCGCGTGTCCGGTTCAGGCGCAACCCGAGACCGCGGGAGGTGTCGTCGCCGAACTGGAGGGCGCCGAGCCCGAAGGCCAGCAGCAGCGCGACCGGTGCCAGCACGGCGAGTGAGATCCCCACCGGCACGACGTGCTCCCAGCCGCGCGCGTTCAACGAGCCGGTGAACCACACGTAGGCGCGGGCGGCCTCGTTCACCTCAGCGATGACCAGCAGCCAGGAGGTGATCGCCAACGCAACCGCACTGATTCCCACGCCGACCAGGACCAGTCGGTAACCCTCGATGCCGCGCCGGTAGGCCAGGCCGTAGACGAGCGCGGCGGTGCCCAGGCCGCCGACGAGCGCGGCGATGGGCAACCCGACCCCGGCGACCAGGCCGCCGACCGCGCCGGCGCTGCCACCGAGCACGATCACGAACACGGCGGCGGCCGTGGCGCCCTCGGTCACCCCGAGAATGTCCGGGCTGGCCAGCGGATTGCGGGCGATGGTCTGGGTGATCGCACCGGCCAGGCCCAATGCGGCACCGACGAGGATGCCGGTCAGCGTCCGCGGCAGGCGCAGCTCCAGCACGATGAACTGCTGGGCGGCGTCGCCGCTGCCGGCGAGCACGGCGAGCACCTCGGTGAGGGAGATCGGGAAGTCGCCGCGACCGATGTTGGCGGCGGTGGCGAGCACCACCAGGCCTGCCCCGATCAGCGTCACCGCGATCATCCTGGCGCGCCACACCCCGGAGAATCGGCCCATGCGCATCGGTGGCCGGCTGGCGACGCGGCCCGGGGGTCGTTCGAGGATGCCCGTCCTCGCAGGTCTGGTCACAGCTGCGCCAATTTCGTGCGGCGGACCAGGGCGACGAAGAACGGTGCCCCGACCAGGGCGAGCACGATCCCGACCTGGAGCTCACCCGGCCGCACCACCGCGCGGCCGATCACGTCCGCGGCGAGCAGCACGACGCCCCCGGCCAGGCCGGACGCCGGCAACAACCAGCGGTGGTCGGGGCCGGTGAAGTACCGCGCGACGTGCGGCACCACTAGGCCGAGGAAGGAGATCGGCCCGCACGCGGCCGTCGCCGCTCCGGCGAGCAGGGTGATCGCGATCAGCCCGGTCCACCGCGTGAGCTGGACGTGTTGGCCTAGGCCGCGGGCCACGTCCTCGCCCAACGCGAGGAGGTTCAGCCCCGGTGCGTTCACGGCGGCGAGCAGCAGCCCGACGACCACGAACGGCGCGATCTGGCCGGCGATGGCGGCGTCGCGCCCGGCGAGCGCGCCGACCGCCCAGAACCGGTAGGCGTCCAGGGTCTGGGTGTCGGAGAGCACGAGCGCAGAGGTCAGTGCCGAAAGAAGGTAGGTCACCGCGATCCCGGCCAACGCGAGCGTGACCGGCGTCGGGCCGCCGCGTCCGGCCGAGCCGAGCGCGAAGACGAGCACGCTGGCACCGAACGCCCCGGCGAAGGCGAACCATACGTACCCGAGCGGGCTGGTCACGCCCAACCCGTAGATGCCCACCACGACGAGGAACGCCGCTCCGGCGTTGACTCCGAGCAGGCCCGGCTCGGCCAGCGGGTTGCGGGTGTGGCCCTGCATCAGGGCGCCGGCGACTCCGAGCGCCAGGCCGACGATGATTCCGAGGACGGTGCGTGGTGTCCGCAGCGAGCGGACCACGATGTCGTCCTCGGTGCCGGTGGGGGAGAAGATCGCATCCCAGACCCCGTCGATCGGGATGGGCTTCGCGCCGACGGCGAGGCTGGCCAGCGCCGCGAGGACGAGCAGTGCGAACAACGCCACGACAACCAGGAGACGTCGGTGACGGAGCGCACCGAACGCGTTGCGAGTCGGGGGTACGTCCGGGTGCCCGCGGGTGGTCTCGACGGTCCCTGCGGTCACGGATTGTCTCCTCATCACTCAACCGTGGAGATCCTGTGGTTTGGTTAGGCTAACAAGAACATCGTTCAAGTGAAAGCGAGGATGGGCGAACAGCATGACCAAGATCCTGGCGAACGCACCTCCACACATGATCGATCATGTGTGGACAGGCGTTCGAGGCGATCATGAGCTCACGATCACGACGTCGTGCAACGCTGACCACCTCCATCCCCTCGCCGACGGTAACCGGGGCCGCCGTGTCCGGGCCGGGCCGGCGCAGCCTGCTCCTCCACACGGGCACCGCCGCCCCGGGCGCACTGCGGCCTTGCGGGCCCGGCCACACCGTGGCACCTGCCCGGTCGGGCTCGACCGAGCCCCGAAGGACTCGACCTCCGGTCCGCACCGCGAGGTTTGGTACAGCGGGTCGCCTCGATCGCGGCCCGGCTGACATCCGCATCTGCGGCTCGGCGAAACGAGCCTCGAGGTCGGCGACGACCTGGTCGGCCTGGTCCACCGGGCCCAGCGCTCGGCCGACCGTTCGGGCCTGCTGCTGCCACGGGGATCCGGTAGTTGAACACCTAGATCGCTCGGCAGCATGGCGACCATGCCTGCGGGTGGTGTCGGATAGATCGATGCGTGCAGTCACCGTGGGTATCGGTCCGCTCTCCGGCGGCGACGTCGTCGCCGTCGCCCGGTATCGCGCCACCGTCACCCTCTCTGTCGAGGCCGAGGCCGAGATCTCCCACAGCCGCAAGGCGATCGAGGACCTCGCCGAGGACGTCGAGCCGCACTACGGGGTGTCCACCGGGTTCGGGGCGCTTGCGCCCCGGTACATCCCAGCCGACCGGCGGGTCGCCCTGCAGCGCAACCTGGTGCGCTCGCACGCGGCCGGTTCGGGGCCGGAGGTGGAGCGGGAGGTGGTGCGCGCGCTGATGCTGCTGCGGCTCTCCACCCTCGCCACCGGACGGACCGGGGCCCGGTTGGAGACCGCCCGAACATACGCCGAGGTGCTCACCGCGGGAATCACCCCGGTGGTGCGGGAGTACGGCTCGCTGGGTTGCTCAGGTGATCTCGCGCCGCTGGCGCACTGCGCGCTGGCGGTGATCGGTGAGGGTGAGGTGCGCGATGCCGACGGTGTCCTGCGCCCGGCCGCCGATGCGCTTGCGCGGGCCGGGATCGAGCCGGTCGTCCTGCGCGAGAAGGAGGGCCTTGCCCTGATCAACGGCACCGACGGGATGCTCGGCATTCTCGTCCTAGCCTGCCACGACCTACGTTGGTTGCTGCGCACCGCCGACGTCACCGCGGCGATGAGCGTGGAGGCGCTGCTGGGCACCGACGCGGTGTTCGCGCCGGACCTGATCGCGCTGCGTCCGCACCCCGGCCAGGCCGACTCGGCCGCGAACTTCCGACTGCTGCTCACCGGCTCGGCAATCATGGCCAGCCACCGCACCCCGGCCTGCACCCGGATGCAGGACGCGTACTCGCTGCGCTGTGCGCCCCAGGTGCACGGCGCGGCACGCGACACGCTCGTGCACGCCGAGCTCGTCGCCTCCCGGGAGCTGGCCGCAGCCGTGGACAACCCGGTGGTGACGATCGACGGGCGGGTGCAGAGCAACGGCAACTTCCACGGCGCCCCGCTCGGTTACGTGCTGGACTTTCTCGCGGTTGTGGTGGCAGACGTGGCGTCCATTTCCGAGCGCCGCACCGACCGGTTCCTCGACGTCGCCCGATCGAGCGGGCTACCGGCGTTCCTGGCCGACGACCCGGGCGTCGACTCCGGGTACATGATCGCCCAGTACACGCAGGCCGCGATCGTGTCCGAGCTCAAACGGCTGGCGACGCCCGCATCGGTGGACTCGATCCCGACCAGCGCGATGCAGGAGGACCACGTCTCGATGGGCTGGTCGGCCGCCCGCAAGCTGCGCCGCGGGCTCGACGGGCTCACCCGGGTGGTGGCGATCGAGCTGCTCACCGCTGCCCGCGGGCTCGACCTGCGCGGGCCGTTCATCCCCGCTCCGGCTACGGCTGCGGTCCGTGACGGGTTGCGGGTCCACGTCGCCGGGCCGGGTCCGGATCGATACCTGTCCCCGGAGATCGACGCCGCGGTGGCCTATGTTGCCAACCGGGGCGCACTGGCCGCGGCCGAGTCGGTCACCGGACCATTGCGTTGACGCACCCGCGCGGCTCCGGTGAGCATCGACGCACGGGCGCCTGAGGCGCGCAGTCATTAAAGGAGTGGTCACATGGAAGGTGCCCGGCCCGTTCGTGCCGCCCGCGGTAGTACGCGCGTCGCCCGGTCGTGGCAGACCGAGGCCCCGCTGCGGATGCTGTGCAACAACCTCGACCCCGACGTCGCCGAACGCCCCGACGACCTGGTCATCTATGGCGGCACCGGGCGCGCCGCCCGTGACTGGGCCTCGTTCGACGCGATGGTGCGCACGCTCACCACGCTGGCCGAGGACGAGACGATGCTCGTACAGTCCGGCCGGCCGGTGGGAGTGCTGCGCACCCACGAGTGGGCGCCGCGAGTGCTGATCGCCAACTCCCACCTCGTCGGGGACTGGGCGACCTGGCCGGAGTTCCGCCGGCTCGAACAGCTCGGTCTCACGATGTACGGGCAGATGACGGCCGGGTCGTGGATCTACATCGGCACCCAGGGGATCCTGCAGGGCACCTACGAGACGTTCGCGGCGCTGGCCGCGCAGCGCTTCGGCGGGACGCTGCGCGGGCGGCTCGTCGTCACCGCCGGGCTGGGTGGGATGGGCGGGGCCCAGCCGCTGGCGGTGACGATGAACGACGGGGTGGCGCTGGTGGTGGAGTGCGATCCGGCGCGGGTGCGGCGGCGGCTCGACGGTGGCTACCTCGACCGCTTCGCGGGCTCATTGGACGAGGCGGTGCGGATGTGTGAGCAGAGCAGAGCGGCCGGCGAGGCGCTGTCGGTGGGTGTGGTTGGCAACGCCTGCGAGGTGCTGCCCGAGCTCCTGCGCCGCGGGGTCGCGGCCGACGTCGTCACCGATCAGACCTCCGCGCACGATCCGCTGTCGTATTTGCCGCGCGAGGTGGACCTGGCTGATTGGGGGGACTACGCGGCGAAGAAGCCCGACGAGTTCAGCGCCCGCTCGCGGGAGTCGATGGCCGAGCACGTCGAGGCGATGGTCGGGTTCCTCGACGGCGGCGCGGAGGTGTTCGACTACGGCAACTCGCTGCGCGTCGAGGCGAAGGCAGGCGGATACGAGCGGGCGTTCGACTATCCGGGCTTCGTCCCCGCCTACATCCGGCCGCTGTTCTGCGCGGGCAAGGGCCCGTTCCGGTGGGTGGCACTCTCCGGTGACCCGCGTGACATCGCCGCGACCGACGCTGCGGTGCTCGAGCTCTTCCCGGAGAACACCTCCTTGGCCCGCTGGATCCGGCTCGCGGGGGAGCGGGTCCCGTTCCAGGGGCTGCCGGCCCGGATCTGCTGGCTCGGGCAGGGCGAACGCGACCGGGCCGGGGTCCGGTTCAACGACATGGTGGCCTCGGGTGAGCTGTCGGCGCCGGTGGTGATCGGCCGCGATCACCTCGACACCGGGTCGGTCGCCTCGCCGTACCGGGAGACCGAGTCGATGGCCGACGGTTCTGATGCGATCGCCGACTGGCCGTTGCTCAACGCCCTGGTCAATACCGCATCCGGGGCGAGCTGGGTGTCGATCCACCACGGCGGCGGCGTCGGGATCGGACGGTCGCTGCACGCCGGGCAGGTCACGGTGGCCGACGGGACGGCGCTGGCCGGCCAGAAGATCGAACGGGTCCTCACGAACGACCCGGCCACCGGCGTAATCCGCCACGTAGACGCCGGCTACGAGCTCGCCCGCACCACAGCCCACACCCACAGCCTCCACATCCCCATGGTCGACACATGAACGCCCCTGACCCGCGACAGGTGACCATGTCGCGGTTCGAGCGGATGTGGGCGGCGCTGGGAACGATCGGTCGGGACCCAGGTACGGGTGGGTTTCGGCGGTACGCCTGGACGGCCGAGGACGCGACGCTGCGGGAGTGGTTCGCCGGCGAGGCGACGGTCCGTGGGCTCGACCTCACCACCGACCGCGCCGGCAACCAGTGGGCCTGGTGGGGCAACCCGGACGACCAGCCCGGAGTGGTCCTCGGCTCGCACCTGGACTCCGTTCCCGACGGGGGCGCGTTCGACGGTCCGCTCGGCGTCGTCTCCGCCTTCGCGGCCCTGGATGCGATGCGGACGGAGGGCTTCTCCCCGGGCCGTCCGGTCGGCGTCGTGCATTTCGGCGACGAGGAGGGGGCCCGGTTCGGGGTGGCGTGCGCAGGGTCGCGGATCCTCACCGGTGTGCTGGACGCCGACCGCGCCCGTGCGCTGCGGGACGCGGCCGGGGTGTCGATGGCCGACGCCATGGCGCGCTCCGGGACCGACCCCGCCCACGTCGGCCGCGACGACGAGACGCTGCGGCGCGTCGGCACGTTCGTCGAACTGCACATCGAGCAGGGTTGTGCGCTTGCCGACCTCGGCCGTCCGGTCGCGGTGGGCTCGGCGATCTGGCCGCACGGCCGCTGGCGGTTCGACCTGCTCGGCGAGGCCAACCACGCCGGGACGACGTCGCTGGTCGATCGCCGCGATCCGATGCTCGCCTTCGCCTCGGTCGTGCTGGCGGCTCGAGCAGCCGCCGTTCGCCACGGGGCCCTTGCCACCTGCGGGAAGGTCACGGTCGAGCCCAATGGGGTGAACGCGATCCCGTCGCAAATCACCGGTTGGCTCGACTCCCGCGGCTCCGATGCCGAGCGGGTGCGGGCCGTCGTGGCCGAGATCACGGCGGTGGTGGACGGGCACGGCGGGGCGGTGTCGGAGGAGTCCTGGACCGGGGAGACCGGCTTCGAGCCAGCCCTGACAGCGCGCCTGGCGACGCTGCTCGACAATGCGCCCGTACTCCCCACCGGAGCGGGTCACGATGCCGGGATCCTCGCCGCGGCGGGCGTCCCGACGGCGATGCTCTTCGTCCGCAACCCGACCGGCGTCTCCCACTCACCCGCCGAGCACGCCGAGCACGCCGACTGTCTGGCCGGCGTCGCGGCGCTGGCCGCGGTCACCCGGGACCTCGCGCGGTGAGGTGGTTCGCGCAGCGGGCGCTGCTGCCCGGCGGGCTCGCGGCCGACGTCACATTCGACGTCGACGGCGGTCGGTTCGTCGCGGTGACGCCCGGGACGGCGCCCGGGGAAGCGACGCGGCTCCCCGGAGTCGTCCTGCCTGGATTCGCGAACGTGCACAGCCACGCGTTCCATCGCGCACTGCGCGGGCGCACCCACGACCGGGGCGGCACGTTCTGGACCTGGCGCACCGCGATGTACGCCGTCGCCCAGCGTCTCGACCCGGACTCCTACCTCGCGCTGGCTCGCGCGACGTACGCCGAGATGGCGCTGGCCGGCGTCGTCGCCGTCGGGGAGTTCCACTACCTGCACCACGGCTCCGACGGGCGTCGCTACACCGACCCGAACGCGATGGCCTACGCGCTGTGCCAGGCTGCGGCCGATGCTGGGATCCGGCTGACGTTGCTCGACACGTGTTACCTTCGCGGTGGTCTCGGCCGCGATGGCTACCTGCCGCTGGATCCGGTGCAGCGCCGGTTCGCCGACGTCGACGTCGACGCCTGGGCGGCTCGGCTGGAGGCGCTGGGTGACGGGGAGGTGAACTCCGGCGGTGCAGCGCCTGGTGCAGATGTGCGTTCTGGCAGCGCAGTGCGGGCGGGGATGCGGGTCGGGGTTGCGGTGCACTCCGTGCGGGCGGTCCCGCGGACCGTGCTGAGGACCGTCGCCGCCGTCGCGGGCGGGCGCCCGCTGCACGTGCATCTGTCCGAGCAGGTGGCCGAGAACGAGGCGTGTCTGGCCCATCACGGCGTCACCCCGACCAGGTTGCTCGCCGCCGAGGGTGTGCTCGGCCCGACCACCACCGCGGTGCACGCCACGCACCTGACCGCGGCCGACGTCGCCGCGCTCGCCGGGTCCGGAACCGGGGTCTGCCTCTGCCCGACCACCGAGCGTGACCTGGCCGACGGAATCGGTCCGGCCCGGGCCCTGCGCGACGCCGGCGTCCGACTGTCGCTGGGCACCGACCAGCACGCCGTCATCGACCTGTTCGAGGAGTCCCGCGCGGTCGAGATGCACGAGCGGCTGGTGTCCGGCCGGCGCGGCCGGTTCACCTCGACCGAGCTGCTCGCCGCGATGAGCGGACATGCCGCCCTCGGTTCGGGTGACGGCGGTCGGCTGGCGGTCGGCGCCCGGGCGGACCTGGTCGCGGTCCGTACCGACTCCGTTCGCACCGCGGGCTCTGACCCCGAGCAGATCCTCCTCACCGCGACCGCCGCCGACGTCGACACTGTGATCGTCGACGGCGGGGTGGTGGTCGCGGCCGGCCGGCACCGCCTCGGCGACGTGGCAGCGCACCTGCGAGAGGCGATCGAACCGCTGTGGGAGGACCGGTAGACCCGCTGCTACCCGAAGATCGCGGGCGGAAGCCGCGTTGGGCGCCCAGTTCGGCGTGTTCTTGCCGGACTGCCGCGGACCGTTGAGGATGACGACGCGGAAGGCCGATATCTCCTCACGAACGAGCGGAAAGATGTTGAATTACACCAGCTCTGAGGAGGCCCGATGACCACCACCCTGATCACCGGCATCGGCGAGTTGGTCACCAATGACCCCGCCGTTGGCGACGGCTCACGTCTCGGATTGCTCACCGATGCCGCCCTTGTCATCGACGGTGACGCGATCGCCTGGGTCGGCTCCGCGGTGCGGGCGCCGACTGCTGATGCCCGCATCCACCTCGGTGGACGGGCCCTCGTGCCGGGTTTCGTCGACTCGCACACCCATCTGGTCTTCGCCGGCGACCGGGCCGGCGAGTTCGCCGCGCGGATGGCCGGGTCCCGCTACGACGGCGGCGGGATCGCGGCCACCGTCGCGGCCACCCGGGCCGCCACCGACGATCACCTGCGGGCCCTGCTCGCGGCGCGGGTGGCCGAGCTGCGCGCGCAGGGCACCACGACCGTCGAGATCAAGACCGGCTATGGCCTCACCGTCACCGAGGAGCTGCGGGCGCTGCGGCTGGCCGGTGAGGTCACCGCCGAGACGACGTTCCTCGGCGCCCACGTGATGCCGACCGCGGGGAGCACCGGCGGGGAGCGCGTCGACAGGCAGGAACGAACTGCCGGCGCCGCGGGGAGCACCGGCGGCCCGCGCGTCGACGCAGGTACCGATCGCGACGGCTACCTCCGGCTCGTCACCGGCGAGATGCTCGCGGTCTGCGCCCCGCACGCCCGCTGGATCGACGTGTTCTGCGAACCGGCCAGCCCGCACGCCTTTGACGCCGACGAGGCGCGCACCGTCCTGGAAGCCGGCCGGGCCGCCGGACTCGGCCTGCGCGTGCACGGTAACCAGCTCGCCACCGGGCCCGGGGTCCGGCTGGCCGTGGAGCTCGGTGCCGCGAGCGTCGACCACTGCACTCACCTCGCCGGCCCCGATGTCGATGCGCTGGCCGGGAGCGCGACCGTCGCGACCCTGCTCCCCGGCGTCGAGTTCAGCACCCGGTCGCCGTACCCGGACGCCCGCCGGCTGCTCGACGCGGGGGTCACGGTGGCGTTGGCCACCGACTGCAACCCGGGTACCTGCTACTCCTCGTCGATGCCGCTGGTCATTGCGTTGGCGGTTCGGGAGATGGGGATGACCCCGGCCGAGGCGCTGTGGGCCGCGACGGCCGGCGGGGCGCGGGCGCTGCGCCGCGACGATATCGGGGTGTTGGCGCCCGGCCGGCGCGCCGACATCACGGTCCTCGACGCACCCAGCCACCTGCACATCGCTTACCGGCCCGGCGTCCCGATTGCGCGCGCGCTGGAGATCGAGCCCGGTCGCGAGACGTGACCGATCGATGACGAGCCGCAGGCGTGACCCCGTCTCCGTCTCGGAGATGGCAGGTTGGGGGGTGCGTCACGCTGGACGGGAGGGGTGGTGCTCTCGGCCGGTGTCAGCAGCGTCATTGTGGAGGGCAAGGACCGGGCCAACGGTGGGGGGTGGTGGCGCCCGGACCGTCGGACTGTCCCAGTAGTTTTTGCCGGATGAAGACCCTCGGTACCGTCCTCCCCGCAGCCGTGCTCGTCGCGTGCCTCGTCGGCCTCACCGCCTGTGGCGGCACCGACACATCGGCTCCGGCCGGCGTGCCGCCTGCGCACGGCGGCGCCCACACACCGCCTGTGGCGACCGGCAGCCTCGACGCCGCCGACCAGACCACGCCCGGCGAGTTCATCACGATCGCCTCGGTGGATCTCCGGGCCGGCGGCTCGGGCGGCTGGATTGCGTTGCACGCCGACGCCGACGGCAAGCCCGGTCCGGTGAGCTACGTCCTCGCCGTGCCCACCGGCCTGTCCAGTGACGTGGCCATCCCCACTCCCGACGGCCTCACCACCGGCGCCTACTGGCCGATGCTGCACGTCGATGACAGCGTCATCGGTACCTACGAGTTCGGGATAAAGCCAGACGCCGACCTACCCGTCAAGAACGGGAGCGACATCGTCATGAAAAAGATCATGGTGACGGTGGGCTGATCCCGTGGACCGTGGAGTACTCGCTGATCGTGCTCGTGTCGCTGCTGTCGAGGCCGACGCCGCGTAGGTCGGCAGCGCAGACGCCCACCTCGTACGGAGAGAAGCCCTTGGCGGTCCTGGATGACTGTTATGGTGCTCGCGGAGCGGTGATTCGAGGGTCCAGTGTACTCTTACACCTGTTTACGTCATCCAGACCCAGTGGCGAGCGCGGCATTATCTGTGTCCGTTTTCTTGCTTGCTGGAGGTGGCAGCATTGTCGCATCGCCCTCCGTCCGACGAGGTGTTCTCGTCGTTCGTGGCTGAGTTGGCCCGCAGCCCTCAGGCGTCGGCCATGCTCAGCCGGTTGCGGCTCGGGCACGAACCCGACGGGGACGGCTGGTGCATCCATCCGGCACACACG
>Ga0136617_10002097_pt1 | contig 17855 bp, 22 predicted proteins | sample AntDrymUQ3222106_2_FD_129672 | JGI IMG/M metagenome (GOLD analysis project Ga0136617, IMG submission 129672) | Polar desert sand microbial communities from Dry Valleys, Antarctica - metaG UQ322 (21.06) | ecosystem: Environmental > Terrestrial > Soil > Desert | place: Antarctica: Dry Valley... | reverse complement strand
CGATACGATCGTGATCACCGCGCGCAGTCGCTTCGGCCATCTCGTGCTGATCGACGCGTCGGTCGAGGGCGAGAAGGTCTGGGTGGTGATCGACACCGGATCGCAGGTCACGGTCGGCAACAATGCGCTCCGCGCCAAGCTCGAGCGCAAGCGCAAGATCCGGATGCTCAAGCCGATCGAGCTGATGAGCGTCACCGGCGGCAAGCTCCAGGCCGATTATACGATCGTCAAACAGATGAAGATCGGCGGCATCGACTTTCACGATCTGCCGATCGCGTTCGCCGAGGTGCACCCGTTCCGCAAGCTCAAGCTGACCGACCGGCCCGCGATCCTGCTGGGCATGGATTCGCTGCGGCTGTTCGACCGCGTCTCGGTCGATTTCGCGACCCGCAAGGTGCGGCTGCTCACCCCCGACGTGTCCGAGCTGAAGGACGGGACGCGGATGGTGATGCGGCAGCCAGGCGTCCCGCCCGCCAAGAGCTGAGAGTGCTTCCGCCGCGATTGTAAACGCCCTCGGGCTGCGCCATGGTCCGCGCTCGCTTGAGCAAAGTTGGAGACGGCATGTCACGCGCGGCGCGGGTATTGATGGCGCTGGCGCTTGGCCTGGCCGCCGGCGTCGCGGCGGGCGGCGGCGGATCGGCGAGGCTCGATAGCGCGCAGGCGCTGGCCGGCGCGGTTGGGGGCATCTGGCTCGACGCGCTCCGGGTAACGATCCTGCCGCTCGTTTTCTCGCTGGTCGTGACAGGGATCGCCTCGGCCGCGCGCACCGGCCGGGCCGGCGGCGTGGCGGGACGGGCATTGCTGGTTTTCCTGTCGATGCTGGTCTTCGCGGCGTTCGTCTCGGCCTTGCTGGTCCCGTGGCTGCTCCAGGCATGGACCCCCGAGCTGGGCGCGCTCGACGCGTTGCGGGCGACCCTCGGCAGCGCGCCGCCAGCCGCGCCCCCGCCGCCGACGCAATGGATCCGCGCCTTGATCCCGACCAACATCGTCGCCGCGGCCGCCGCCGACGCGATCGTCCCGGTGGTGTTGTTCGCGCTCGCTTTCGGGTTCGCCGCGTCGCGTCTGCCGGAGGAAAAAGCGGCGCCCTTGATCGGCTTCTTCGAGCTGGTCGCCGAGACCATGCTGGTGATCGTCGGCTGGGTGTTGTGGCTGGCGCCGGTCGGGGTTTTCGCGCTCGCCTTCATCGTCGGCTCGCATCTCGGCGGCGAGGCGGCGGCGGCTTTGGTCCATTATATCGGCGCCCAGATCGCGCTGTCGCTGGTGATGATCGTGTCGATGTACGTGCTGGCGGCGACCAGAGGGAAAGTCGCGCCATGGACGTTCGCGCGCGCGATGGCGCCCGCCCAGGCGGTGGCGGCGAGCACGCAATCGTCGCTCGCCTCGCTGCCGCCGATGCTGGCGAGCGCCGAGCGGCTCGGCGTCTCCCAATCGACCGCCGGCGTCGTGCTGCCGCTGGCGGTGGCGGTGTTCAAGCTGTCGGCGACCACCTCGATCATGATTGCAACGCTGACGCTCGCCAAGCTGAGCGGGGCTGACGTCGGCCCGGTCCAGCTCGTCGTCGTCGGGCTGTTCGCGGTGCTCGGCACTTTGACCTTCGTCGGGCTGCCGGGGCAGGTTTCTTTCATCGCCGCGGTAACCCCGCCGGCGCTGGCGATCGGGGTCCCGATCGAGCTGATGCCGCTTCTGCTCGCGGTCGACACCATCCCCGACATTTTCCACACGGTCGCCAATGTGACGGCCGACGTGACCGCCGCGGTCGTCGTCGATCCGGCCGATGCGTTACAAAGCGAGGAGTCCCAACCTCTCGCGGCGGACCCAGCGGTGCAGCATGAGCGCGGCGACGATGGCGAGGCCCGCGGCGAGCCCCAGCCAGATCCCTAGCCCTTCCCAGCCCGCCCCGAACGCAAGCCCGACGCCGACGCCGATGCCGATCACCCAATAACCGAGCCCCGCGTAGAGCATCGGCACCTTGGTGTCGTGCAGCCCGCGCAGCATGCCCGCCCCGACCGCTTGTGCGCCATCGACGATCTGGAACAAGGCGGCGACGCCGAGGAACGAGATGGCGAGCGCGATCACCTCGGCGTTGGCCGGGTCGCTCTCGTCGAGGAAGGCGTAGACGAGCAAGCGCGGGAAGGCGACGATCAGCAAGGCGGTCAGCGTCATGAAGCCGGTGCCGAGCACGAACGCGGTCCAGCCGGCGCGGGCGATGCCGGCGGCGTCGCGGGCGCCGTGGGCGAGGCCGACGCGGACGGTGGCGGCCTGGGCGATGCCGAGCGGCACCATGAACGACAGGCTGGCGACCTGGATCGCGATCGCGTGGGCGGCGAGCGACGCGGTCGAGATCAGGCCCATCAGGAACACCGCGGCGTTGAAGATCGTGACCTCGAACGCCAGTGTCAGCGCGATCGGCAGGCCGAGCGCCCAGACCGCGAGGAAGCGCGGCCAGTCGGCGCGCCAGAAGCGCCCGAACAGCCGGTAGCGGCGGAACTTGGGGTGTCGGGTGACGACCAGGGCCATGCCGAGGAAGAGCAGGCAGTTGGTGGTCGCGCTGCCGATCCCCGCGCCGAGGATACCGAGCTCGGGAAAGCCGAACTTGCCGAAGATCAGCCCGTAATTGAGGAAGGCGTTGAGCAGGACCGCCGCGCCGCTCACCACCAGCGACCAGAGCGGGCGTTCGAGCGCGGACACGAACGAGCGCAGCACGATGTATAGCAAGGCCGGCAGCAAGCCCCATTGCAGCGCGCGCACGAAGATCGCGGCCTCGGCGGCGAGCGCGGGCTGCTGCCCGAACAGCAGCAGAATCGCCTCGGTGTTCCAGAGCAGGATCCAGGCGGGGATCGCGAGCATGGCGGCCGCCCACATCGCCTGACGGACGGTGCGGCGGATCTCGCGGACCGCATGGCGGCGGGCGCCGATCTCGCGCGCCATCATCGGGGCGGCGGCGTAGACCAGGCCCATGCCGAAGACGAAGACCGCGATGAACAGGTTCGATCCGAGCGCGCCGGCGGCGAGCGTCGAAGCGCCGGCCCAGCCGAGCATCACCACGTCGGTCGCCTGGATCGCGGCCTGGGTGAGGTTGGTGAGCACCAGCGGATAAGCGAGCGACACCGTCGCGCGGATTTCGGCGCGCCACGGCTTTTGCGTCACGGAGGGTATCGCGTCGGCCATCGGCGGGCGTTAGAGGAAATAAGCAGCATAATGAAACCGGGTTGGGAGGAAACGCCATGATCGTCTACGGGTCGTCGATATCGCCGTTCGTACGCAAGGTGTTGGCCTTCGGCGCGGAGAAGGGGCTGGCGCTGGAGCTGAAGGGAATCGGGCTCGGGTCGCAGGACCCGGATTTTCTCGCTTCGAGCCCGTTCCGCAAGATGCCCGGCTTCAGCGATGGCGACTTTTCGATCTGCGATTCGAGTGCGATCGTCACCTATCTCGAGGCGGTTAAGCCCGAGCCGAACCTGATTCCGACCGAGGCCAAGGCGCGCGCGCGGACGATCTGGTATGACGAATTCTCGGATACGATATTGTTCGCGTGCGGGGGGAAGATGTTTTTCAACCGGGTCGTGGCACCGCGGTTCCTGGGGCGGCCGGGCGACGATGCGATCGCCGACGCGGCGGAGAAAGACGAATTGCCGCCGATCCTCGATTATCTGGAGCGGAGTTTGCCCGACAGCGGCTGGCTGGTCGAGGACCGGATCACCTTGGCGGATATCGCGGTGGCGAGCCCGTTCGCCAATCTTAGGCACATGGGGGTGAGCATCGGCGAGGCCGAGCGGCCCAGGCTTGCGGCTTTTGTCGGCAAGATGCTGGGCCGCGACAGCTTCCGGCCGTGGGTCGAGAGAGAGGCGGCGTTCCTCAGCAAGGCGGCTTAGCGCGCGGGCACGTAAGTGAGCGCGGCGCCGCCGCGGCGCATGATCAGGCGGTCCCGCGTACGTTCGACCAGCATGTTCTGGAAGTCGACCAGGCCGAGATCGTTCGGCGTGAGGATGAAGAGGAGCGCGTTGGCGCTGGCGGCGTCGACCGGAAAACGCGGCGAGACCAAGCCGTGCATCGGCACCGCCTCGGGCGACGCGATCGAGGACCATACCCAGGAAGCCCGCGCGTCGCGCTGAGTCGAGCTGACCGCCGAGAAACTAATGCCGTTCCCAGACGGTGGCCTTCTCCCCGGAGATCGGGGAGTGGGTCGAGCATAGTGGGGATACGGTATTTGGACGCTAGCCAGGCAGAAGAGTTGGCCGGGCGCGAAGCGTGGCCGCGTCAGCGGGCGAACAGCGCGCCGCGGCGCTCCATGCCCTGGCGCTCGATCCGGGCGGCTTCGCGCTCGAGGGCGGCGGCTTCCTCGTAGAGCGGGGCGCCGACGTCGGCGCGATAGTCTTTCGCGATCTCGCGGCAGAGCGCCGCTTGCTCCCGCATCTTCATCGCCGACGACATACGCTCTTACCTCGTTCAGGTCGCCGCTCGGGGCGGCATGGGAGGTGAAAAGCGCGTCGCGCCGGCAAGGTCCAGAGCGGGTTTTGGGCCGGCCTAAAGCGGGACAGTCGGAGGCAAATCCTTATCCCGGAATTAACCCAAACCTCAGCCGAACGGCTTGTCGAGCGATGGGGGCGGCTCCGAGAAGTAACGCGGGCCGGACGCGGTCATGTAGAAGCAATCTTCGAGGCGGATGCCGAACTGGCCCGGGAGGTAGAGGCCGGGCTCGTTCGAGAAGCACATGCCGGGGGCGAGCGGGGTCGTCTCGCCGTGGACGAGGTTGACCGGCTCGTGGCCGTCCATGCCGATGCCGTGGCCGGTGCGGTGGGAGAGGCCGGGGAGCTTGTAGCCGGGGCCGTAGCCGAGCTTTTCGTAATAAGCGCGGACCGCGTCGTCGACGCTGCCGGCGGGCGCGCCGACCCGCGCGGCGGCGAAGGCGATCTGCTGGCCGCGGTGCATGTGGGCCCAGACCTCGCGCTGGCGCCTGGCCGGCTCGCCAAAGACGAAGGTGCGCGAAATGTCCGACGCATAGCCTTCGACCGAGCAGCCGCAGTCGATCAAAACGACTTCGCCCTCGCGCACGGCCTGCGGCTTGCCCGAGCCGTGCGGATACGCACTGGCCTCGCCGAGCAGCACCAACGCCCCGTCGGCCTCGCCGCCGAGCGTGCGGGTGGCCGCGACGATCATCGCGGTGATGTCCGAGGGGGTCATGCCCTTCTGGATGCGCGGGTAGGTATGGCCCAAAGCCGCGATGGTGATGTCGGAGGCGCGCTGCATCAAGGCGAGCTCGGCCGGCGACTTGATCATCCGGCAGCCGCGGACCACGGCCGCGCCCGAGCGGATGTCCGCGCCCGGCAGCGCGCGCTTCAAGCCGTCGATCGCGAAATAGCGGACGGTTTCCTCGACGCCGATCGGCCCCGTCAGCTTGCGGTCGGCGAGCCAGCCGGCGACCAGCTTCAGCGGGTCCTCATCCTCGTTCCAGGTGCGGATTTCGGCCGGCAAGGCGAGGCTCTCGCGGATCGAGGGCTCCTCGAAAAAGGGGGTGACGACGCAGATTTCGCCCTCGGCGGGGATGATCGCGGCGGTCAGTCGCTCGCTGCGCCACCATTGCACGCCGGTGAAGTAGACGAGCGCGGAGCCTGGCTCGACCAGCAAGGCGGCGAGGCCTTGCGCCCGCATCAGCTTCTGGACCTTCGCGATCCGGGCATTGCGCTCCGCGACGCCGATCGGAACGGCCTTGCTGGGCAGCGGCGCGGGGCCGTCGGGGGAAGCCGCCACGGCCGGGAGGGGCAGCGCGGAAACGGCCGCGGAAGCGCCGGCGAGGCCGAGAAAGTGACGACGGGCAAGAGGTTGCATGAGCGTGCTCCGATGGCCGCCTGCTGTAGGGCGGTGCGACGATTAGACAGGATCGTGGCGATTGCGCAACGGCTCAGCGGCGCTCTTCGGCCGCTCGCACCACCCGTCTGTAGGCTTGGGGCGTGGCGCCGGTGGCGCGCGAGAACGCCCGGTGAAACGCGCTCGGCTGCGAAAAGCCGAGGCGGAAGGCGATCTGCCCGAGTGCGAGCCCCGAGCTTTCCAGAAGCTGCTTCGCCAGGTCGATCCGCGCACCTTCGAGGACGATGCGGAAGGTCAGATCACGCTCGCGCAGACGGCGCTGCAGCGTGCGCGGGCCGAGGCCGAGCCGCTTCGCGAGCGCGCCGAGCGTCATCCCGCCGGATTCGACGATCGCCGCGCGGACGGCGTCGTCGAGGCGCTCGATGAAGGGTTCCTGGACGCGTCGGCGCGCCAGCGCGGCGTCTGCCTGCTCCTTCATCAGCTTGCCCAATATCGGATCGGCATTCGCGGCCGGGCGGTCGAGCAGGCCGTCGGGGAAGGCGATCTCGGTGCGGTTCGCGCCGAACGTTATGGGGCAATCGAAGACACGCTTATGCTCGGCCGCATCTCGGGGCGCGCGATGCTCGAACCGGACTTCGGCGGGCCGCACCGGTGCGGCCAGAACGGAACGCGCAAACACCACCAGCGCGGCCAGCATCTGCTCGCCTTCCTGCCGCCGTTCCTCCGCCGGAATGCCGCCCTTGTGCCAATATAGCAGGCGCGCGCCGGCGCGTTCGCGAATAAGATCGAGGCCGGCGGCGTCGCTCCACAAAGGCTGGAACTCGACGAGACGGGCGAGCGCTTCCCCGAAGCTGGCGCTGTTCGCCGCGACATAGCCGAGCAATCCGTACATGCGCGGTGAGGTCCGCTCGCCGACGTGGAGGCCGAAATCACTATCGCCCGTCAGCCGCGCGGCATGCTCGTAGACCGCGCACAATTGGCGGAAGCTGAGCGGCGCGCCGGGCGCGAGCCCGGCAGCGCCGAGCAGGTCGCCGCGCGGCACGCCCGCTTCCTCGGCGGCCGCAAGCGCCTTTTCGATGCTTTCCGGGGGGAAACTGGGCGTCATACTCATCCATTCGAGCAAGCAGCCACTCCGTGCGCTGTCGCATCGGGTAAATCAATGGCGCGGCCTGTCATCGTTGCGCCATTGCCACCCGCGCCCGGCCGCTTAAGTTCTTGAGGTTCAACGGTTTGGGGGTTTGGCGAGGATGAGCGATCGAATTGCAGCCAGCCTGCGCGCGGCATTTATCGCCGGAGCCGTTCTGGCGATGGCCGCGCCCGCCTGTTCCGCGCCGAACCCGAGCGCAGTCGCGGCCGCCGCGGCCCGACAGCGGCTGGCGATCTTCGACTATGTATGGACCGAAATCCGGGACAAATATTACGATCCGTCGCTGAATGGCGCCGACTGGGCGGCGGTCCGCGCTCGCTACCGCCCGATGGTGGACGGCGCGCGGGACGATGCCGCGTTCCACTATCTGCTGCGCGCCGCGGTCAGCCAGCTTCGCGACGCGCACACCAAGGTGCTGAACGCGCGCCAAGCCAGGGACCGGGAAGCCGAGCAGAGCACGTCCACCGGCGCGATCTTGTTCGAGGCGGAGGGCCAGCCGGTCGTCTTCATCGTCCGCCCAGGCAGCCCGGCGGCCGAGGCGGGGCTGCAGCCCGGCATGCGGGTGCTCAGCGTCAACGGCGTGCCGATATCGCAGGCACTGGCGTCGGCGCGGGCCGAGGTGGGCCCCTCTTCGTCCGACCGCGGCGCGCTCGTCCTCTCCTATCTGCGGCTGGTGGCCGGAGCGCCGGGCGACCTCCTCCATCTCGGCCTCGCCCGCGCCGACGGCAGCGCGATGACGGTCGACCTTCCGCGCCGCGCGCACGACTCGACGCCGCGCTTCGAGAGCCGCCGGCTGGCGTCGGGCGCCGGCTATGTGAAGTTCGATCGTTTCGCCGAGCCGGTCGCGGTGCGCTTCAGGGCGGCGCTCGAAGGCTTTCGCGACGCGCCGGGCCTGATCATCGACTTGCGCTCCAACACCGGCGGCGATGGCAAGGAAGGGATGCGGACGATCGCGCCGCTGCTCGCCGAGCCGTTATTGGTCGGGAGGCTTGCGACGCGCACCGGCAAGCCGCCGTCCGCCTTGTTCGGGCTGGTGACGCTGCCGCTCGCGCTGAGCGCGGGAGAGGCCGGCGGCCAGCTTTATGCGGGGCCGGTCGTGATCCTCACCAACGAAGGCACGGCGAGCACCTCGGAGGTGATCGCGGCGTCGCTGCAGGAGCGCGGGCGGGCCAAGATCGTCGGCACGCGTTCGTGCGGTTGCGCGCTCGGGGTCCTCAAATATCGCAAGCTCAAAAATGGGGGCGCGCTGGCGATCAGCGAGATCGGCCTGGTCAGCGGGCTGGGGCGCCGGATCGAAGGCGAGGGGGTGGTGCCCGACGTGCCGGTCGCGCTGAAACTCGCCGACCTGCAAAGCGGCGCGGACCCGGCGATCGAGGAAGCGGAACGGCTGCTCGCGGCGATGCGGGGCCGCCCCTAGGGCCGCTTCGTCACCCGCGGCGGCGGTTTCGTCGCGGCGCCGCGCGTCCGTCGAAGCATAAGACGGGGTGGTCGATACGCCGAAGCGACGGGCGCGCCACTGTGCGAGTGAGGCTCCAACGAACAGGAGCCGGACATGATCGACACCGTGATCTCGATCCAAAGCGAGCGCTTCCCGCACGATCCCGCGGGGCGCGGCTATGGCATCATGTACCGCGAGTCCGAGGTGAACCATTGCCCGGGCTGCGGGCGGTCGCATTGGTATATCGGGCGGCTGCTCGCCGAATGCGGGTTTTGCGGGACCGCGGTGCCGCTCTCGGAAGGCCGGATGCAGGGGCTTGGCGGGCATAGCCGCAACCGCCGGCCGTATACGCCGTCCGATCTCGCCGCCTGAGCGATGATCAGCCTCATTCAGTATGTGATGGCCGGGCCGGATGTAATCGCACTCTATTGCGCGCATCTGGTCGGACGGATCGTCCCCGGGCCGCTGCGGGAATTACCGTAGTTCAGGTTACGCGGGCTTAACCGCGATCTGCCATCGATGCGGCCATGGGGGTTGCCTTCATCCGACATTTCCGCCGGCGGAGGCGCGCGGGGCGGCTGCCCGACACGGTCTATGCCGAGTTGGTCGCGATGCTGTTCAGCATGCTGACCCCGGTGGTGATGATGGGCGCGGCGCTGACGCTCGTCGGCGTGCTGACCGCATTGCACTGGAACGATCCCCTGGCCGGCGCCCTGACCGCGCTCGCGGCGACGCTGACCGCGGCGCGCGCGGCGGTGATCCTGGCGTTCCGGCGCCTGGGAGCGCCTTTGGCCTCGGCGCGTGAGGCGCGGCGTTGGGAGCGCCGTTACGCGGCCGGCGGACTCGCCTTCGCGGCGGTGCTGGGCGCGTTCGGCGCGCGGGCGATCTTCCTCCCCGATCCGTTGCTGCATATGGTGGCGGCGAGTCTGATCTTCGGCTTCGGCGCGGGGCTGGTCGCGCGGGTCTCGATCCGGCCGATATTGTGCGTCGCCAGCCTGATGCTCGCGGTGCTGCCGATCGCGGCGGCAATGGCAATGGCGATGCACGCCGGGGGCAGCCACAATCTGCTCGGCGCGCCGGTCTACGGGATCGAGGCGATGGTCGTGTTGCTGTTCGCGCTGACCAGCCTGGAGACGGTGCGGCACCTCCACCAAGCGGCCGTGAGCCAGCTCAAGACCAGGCACGATCTGACCTTCCTCGCCCGGCAGGACGCGCTGACCGGGCTCGCCAACCGGCTGAGCCTGCGCGAACGGTTCGACGCGAGCATCGCGCCGGTGGCGGGCGCGCGCCACCGGCTTGCGGTCCACTTCCTCGATCTCGACGGTTTCAAGGCGATCAACGACACCCACGGCCACCCGGCCGGCGACGCGGTGCTCAAGGAAGTGTCGCGCCGGCTGACCGCGATGGTCCGCGGCGGCGACACGGTCGCGCGCATCGGCGGCGACGAGTTCGTCGTCGTCCAGGCCGAGATCGCGCATGACGGCGAGGCCGAGATGCTGGCGCGGCGGATCGTGCGGACGCTGGGCGCGCCGTATCAGGTGGGCCCCAAGTCGATGACGATTGGGGTCAGCGTCGGCATCGCGCTGGCGCCCGATCATGGCCTCGACCTCGAGCAGCTCGCGGCCTGCGCCGACGCCGCGCTCTATCGCGCCAAGGGTAAAGGCAAGGGCCGGATCGTGTTCTGCGAAAGCAGCGAGGCACGCGAGCGGATCGCGGCGGTGGCGTAAGCGGGCCGGGCGCGGGTCAAGTGATGCCGCCGACTTTCTTGGCGCCCTGCCAGACCTCGCAAATCGGGCAATCGTCGTCGGCCGCGGCTTGCCGCAACGCCTTGGCGTCGTCGGGCGCCTCGACGTCTTTGGCCTTGACGATGCCCCCGTCAGGCCTGGCCAGCTTGTAGACGCGATAATGCTTCATGTTCGGACCCCGGGGGAGGGCCCTAATCTATTCGATCTCTCGCGGATCGCAAGGCCTTAGCGGCGCGGGCCGGCGGCGGCGGCGGCGAGGCGGTCGATCTGGGCGAGCCACTGGCCCCAGGCGGCGCGGCCGGCGGGGGTAAGCCGCATCCTGGTTTGCGGGCGGCGGCCGGCGAAGGCCTTGCTGATCTCGACATAGCCGGCATCTTCGAGCTTGCGGGCGTGGGCGGAGAGGTTGCCGTCGGTCGCGCCGACGGCGTCGCGGACCTCGCCGAACAAAGCCGATTCCAGCCCCGACAGATAGGCCATCACGCCCAGGCGGATGCGGCCGTGGATGATGTCGTCGATCGCGGCATGATCGAACGGGCGCGGCTCGCCTGCCACCGCGCTTAGCCGGCGTGCGCGGGTTCGGCGCGCAGCAGCAGCAGGCCGGGGAGCAGCACGGTCAAAGCCGCGCCGGCGGCGGCGAACAGATAGCGGTTGGGATCGGAGATGAAAGCGGCGGCGACGCCGACCATGACGATCGCGCCGAACGCGGCCGCCGACATCACCCGGTTGGCGGCGAGCGCGCCCGTCACCGCGAGCGCGCAGCCATAGACCGCGAACACCAACGGCACCGAGAAATCGAACATGGCGGCGCTCGCGCCCGACGCCACCGCCGCGATCGTGCCGAGCAGGAAGGCGGCGATCGCGCCCGCGCCCGCGCCCCAGACGGTCGGGCTCGAACGGTTGGCGGCCGAGCCCGAACCCGGCTTGCGCGGCATCGTGCGGAGGATCAGCCACTGGCCGGCGAGGCCGAGGATCGCGAAGCCGATCCAGAGATAGCCGAACACCGACAGATCCGGCCCGAACGCGCCGCGCAGCGCGAAATGGTGCAACGCGTAAGCGAGCGCGGCGAGGCCGCCCCACCAGGCCATGAAGCGGCCGCCCAGCAAAGGCGCGGCGGCGCCGGCCTCGGCAACCCGGCGGACATATTCGAGATCGGTTTCGGCGGCGCGGTCCATGCGATGACTCCCGTAGAGTGCTCTGATTCGCAGAGTATGCTGGACTCCAAGCGTTTGCAAGGGTTGTATCACAAATAGCTTTGCATTACAAAGTCAATGCGACTCACGCACAGGAGACGATCAATGAACCGGATTTTTGCAACGATGACCGCGCTCGCTCTGGCCGCGATCCCGGCGTCGGCGAGCGCCGGCAATGTCGAGGTCGCGCTCGGCGCGGTGCGGGCGGGCGGCACGCTCTACGTGTCGCTGCAGACCCGCGACCAGTTCATGAAGAATGAGGGGGCGTACGGCAAGATCGTCGCCGCTCCCAAGGCCGGGCCATTGCTGGTGACGCTCGAGGATGTCGCGCCGGGCGATTATGCGGTGACCATCTGGCACGACGACAATGGCAACGGCACATTCGACATGGACCCGGCCAGCGGCCGCCCGCGGGACGGCTGGGCGGCGGTTAACGGCGAGACATTGCGCGCCCAGCCGACGTTCGACCAGGTCAAGATCGCGATCGGCGCCGACGGCGCGAAAGTGCCGCTGGCGGTCCAATATGCGCGGTGAATGAGGGGGCGGGCCGGCCGGGCGCCGGCCCGGCCCCGCCGATTTCGGATCTCACATCGCGTGGCTAATTCGGTGGCCCGCGTTCACCGAATTGCCCCTTTCCAAGGGTGAACGGCGCGCATAGTTCCCCTATAAATGTAGTGAATTCCCCACTATATGTGGAAAACAAGCGCTTATGCGCTTCGTTCGCAAATCGTAAGGCCAAGGAGGTCGAATGAGCATTCAGTCACACGCATTCGGCCGGATAGTCGTGACCGAGGGGGATGCCAAGAAATTCAAGGCGCAGGCGACCTATGGGCGCGCCAAGCAGGCCGCGAAGGATAATGTCGCGAAGGGGGTAAAGCTGTCGCGCGACCTCAAGGCGTCCGGCTCGATCAAGCTCGATCTGAAGAAGTAAGCTGCGCTTGGCGGACGCCGCGCCCGTCGAAATCGAGATTCGCGCCATCAAGCCCGGTGACCGCCTCACCGGGCTTTCGCTCGGCGATGCGAAATTCACGGCGCTGAAAACATTCGTGCAAAGGCATGCGCTGACCTGCGAGCGCCAGAGCCTCTCTCGTACCTACGCCGCGTTCAATATTTCCGGCGAAGGCCGGCTGGCCGGTTACATCACGCTTGTTTGCGGCGAGGTTGTCATCGATGAAGGCGATGCCGCGCTCGTCGCAGAGGACGGCTTGCAATATCTCTACAATCAGTATCCGGCGGGCTCAGGGCCGGAGCCCGTAGCGCTTCATAATCGGCGCGGCGGCGCAGGAGGTAAATACGGATGGCGCTAACCACGTAATTTCCTTGGACTTTACCGGCGTGTCTGCGACATGCGGGCGACGTCGATCGGCACAAAGGGGATATTGCTTGCCAGCGACCACGATCATCGCGCGCGTCGCCCGGTTCGTGCGGGCGCGGTCTCCGCGCGGGATTTGCGACGCCTGCGTCGGCGAGCATTTGAGCCTGGGCCGCCGCCAGGTGTGCCGCGCGGCCTGCGCGCTGGCCAAAGCATGCGAGTTCCGGCGCGCGCCCGGACGATGCACTGGGTGCTGCACCAAGAGCGTCGTCACCGCAGCGGCGTGAGCGCGATTGACGGGAGCGCGGGGGCGGGAATCGTCCTAACCTATATTCCTGGCGGAACTGGAGGCCGGCGGCTGCATTGACGGCGCATGGCCCAGTATTTTCTGCACATCCATAACGCCCATGGCGACGCCGAGGATGACGAGGGGCTGCAAGCCTCCAGCCTGGCGGTGGCGCGCGAGACCGCGATCAAGGGGATACGCGACCTGCTGAGCGCGGAGGCGGTCAACGGCGGCATCAATTTCGCCGGACGGATCGACATCGCGGACGCCGGCGGCGCGGTGCTGATTTCGGTCCCGTTCAAGGAAGCGGTCAGCGTCACCGGCCTCTAGCTTTCCAGCCGACCACCACCCGCATCGCGCAATATTGGACGTTTGGGTCCGAATGCTGTACCGATCGGCGCGACCGACCGGCGGTCTACGAGAAGCCCTTGAGCAACGCATTCATCACCAAATTGTGCAGGTACGCGCCGTTGGGCGACAACGAGATCGCGGCGCTCGAGAAGCTGTCGCGCAACCCGCGCCGGTGGGCTTCGGGCCGCGACCTGATCCGCGAGGGGCAAAGGCCCGAAATCGTCTTCATGCTGCTCGAAGGCTGGGCCTATCGCTACAAGATATTGAAGGACGGCAGCCGCCATATCCTCGCTTATCTGGTGCCGGGCGACGTCTGCGACATCCACATCTTCATGCTCGACGAGATGGACCACAGCATCGGATTGCTAAGCGACGCGCTGGTGGTCGAAATCCCGCCCAAAGACCTGATGGCGGCGATGGAGAAATATCCCGCGATCCAGCGCGCCTTGTGGTGGGCCACCCTGGTCGACGAAGCGACGTTGCGCGAGTGGCTGGTCAATATCGGGCAGCGCGATTCGTTCGAGCGGATCGCGCATCTGTTTTGCGAGATGTGGCTGAGGATGCAGGCGATCGGGCTGGTCAACGAGGATGAGAGCTTCGACCTGCCGCTGACCCAGGTCGAGATCGGCGACACGATGGGGCTGACCGCGGTCCATGTGAACCGGACGCTGCAGCGGCTGCGGCGCGAAGAGCTGATCACGCTCGACAATGCGCGGCTGACGATCCTCGACCCCAAAAGGCTGGCGGCGGTGAGCGGCTTCCGGCCCAATTATCTGCATCGCGGGACCGAGCCGCTGGAGAAAAGGCTGAGAGAGCGGCTCGGCGCGCCGGTCTGAGCCAGTCGGGTAGCGGCGCCTATTGGAACGGGCGCAGAGCTTCGAGCGGGAGCCTCGGGGGCTCGATCAGCTGGACCGCGTCGCCGAATTCGAGGCGATGGACGATCGTGCCCGCCTCATCCTCGACCTCGACCCTTTGGTCCATGTCGATGCGGCCGGTCTTGGCTTCGTGCGCGATGCAATCGCGGGCGGCCCTGAGCGCGTAGCCGGCGACCGCGCCGGGCGCGAGCTGGACACCCTCCGGATCGAGCAGGACATCCTTGCCATCGCGAACATGGAAGAAATATTTGGGCATGGTTGCGTCCCGGATGAACTGGAGCGGGAGCGCGCGCATGGTCTCTCAGGCGCCGATGCCGGTGGGTGTGACGACGATGAGTGAAGGTTAGGCGAGAATGGGCCGATCGCCTAACTGATTTTTGTTATTCACAAAAATCAGGGGTGAGATAGTCGAAGCCGCACTCGGCCGTTCGGTTTCGAGGCACTGATACATATCAGCACGATTTATCAGTGCGTTGAGCGAAACCGCTGATGCACATCAGGCGCAGCGCCGCGAATCGGCTTAGACTCGAACGAACGCAGGCAGTGCGGCCGGCGTGGGGGATGAGGGCGGCTTTCCGGGCCTCGTCCAATTGGGGAATGGCCATGGCGCATTACCGGCTCTATTTCATGAACCCGCTTTCGGGCCATATCGACCGGGCGGTCGACCTCGACGCGCGCGACGATAGCGACGCGGCGCGCCAGTGCGTGATGCGGACCGCCAAGCGACCGCTCGAATTGTGGTGCGCGGGCCGCAAGGTGCGCCGGTTCGAGGTCGAGCCGGCCGGTGACGGTCAGCGCGTCCCGAAAGGCAAGGCTCAGCAACGGCTCCCCCGCGGCGCCGGTCACTTCTATACGGCAGCCTAGGCACAAGCGGCCTTCGCCGACTTCGGCGCGCATGATCGCGCGCGCTTCGCGGATCGCCCGGGCGCGCGCGGCCGCGAGATCGGGCAGCTCGACGCCTTCCTCGTCGGGGGTGAGCTGTCCGCATTCCCGCAAGTGGAAGAAGAAGCGCGCCATCCGGCTAGAATGACGGGCGGGGCTTCGGGTTGCATTGGCCCGCGGATAAAGTTCGGCCGGCCGATTGGCGCTCGAGCGACTCGGGCGCCGGGGCGTTTGGCCCGAAGCGTCGAAAAGCAGGCGAAAACGCGCTTTCAAAATAAACATTTTCGGCGTTTTTTGGCGTGGGCGGCGTGGCGAAATCCTATCGGAATCGGCTGTGTCCGGCGGCGCGGGCCGGTTTGCGCGCAATATTGTTGGATTAATCCTATCTGGTAAAAACACTTGACAGCGTGACGCTGCTATGGCACTATATGGGCGAATGTGCACTTGACATACCATGCTCTCTGCCCTAGAGAGGATGCATGACAAACCTAACTGACCCGATTTTCACCAACGAGGACGCAGCCCGCGTTCACTTTGAAGCGATCCGCTGGCCCGATGGTCGCGTCTGCCCGCACTGTGGCGTGGTGGACAACTCGCACCTCATGGCGGGAAAGAGCACTCGCCCCGGCCTCTACAAGTGCCGCGATTGCCGGAAGCCGTTCAGCGCGACGATCGGCACGATCTACGAGCGGTCGCACATTCCCCTGCATAAGTGGCTTCTGGCGACGCAACTCATTGTCGCGTCGAAGAAGGGCATGAGCGCGAAGCAGCTAGAGCGGATGCTTGGCTTCGGCTCCTACCGCACCGCTTGGTTCATGGCGCACCGCATCCGGGAAGCGATGAAGCCCGCTGACGGCTCCCCGATGGGCGGTGACGGCGGCGCGGTTGAAGCCGACGAAACCTATATTGGTCGTAAGAAGGGCCGCGATGCCGCCGTGGCGGGGCACGCTCACAAGATGGCCGTCCTGTCGCTGGTCGAGCGCAACACCGGCACCGTTCGCTCTTTCACGATCGAGAACACCCGTGCCGATGAAATTCACCCTATCCTCCGATCCAACATAGCCCGCGAAGCCCGCTTAATGACGGACGAGGCCCGCATGTATTGGACGGTCGGCAAGGAGTTTGCCGAGCATGGGCGGACCCTTCACGGTCGCGGCGAATATGTCCGTGGCGACATTCATTCCAACACGGTCGAAGGCTTCTTTTCGATTTTCAAAAGGGGCATGCGCGGCATCTATCAGCATTGCGGGCAGCACTATTTGAGCCGGTATCTGACCGAGTTTGATTTTCGCTACACGCTGCGTGAGGCCAACGGCTTCAACGATACCGACCGCGCCCGCATCGCGGTTGCCGGTGTCGTCGGTCGCCGCCTGACCTACCAACAACCTCACCAGCGGGCGGCCTGAACCCATCCCGGCTGGCAAGCAGCCCCGCAATCAGCGGTGGCGCACTAAGTCTTAGTTTTAGCCTTCTTCGGTTGCGGGGGGGTGGCAAGCATCCGCTTGACCACCTCGTCGCGCTGGCGGGCTATGTCAGCTTCCCTGTCTCGTGCATTTGGTGTCTTGTCCATTCTGGCATCCATTTTCACAGGGTGAGTCGTGCTCAGGAAGGGTGAATATCGCATTCGTGCCCAGCGTTTTCTAACAGGCGAGTTCCACGTTGACGATCTCAATAGGCTCCTACTCTACTTGAGGGAAAATTCCTTCGGCAATCAAACCGTATATGACGTGGGCAACATGCTTGGCCATGGCGATAGCCGAACCAAGGGGATTTCAGTCAAACGCGTTAGCGACCTTTATGAGATCGCGCGATTCCAATTCGAGCGGCTTGGCCGCGATGTCGCCGCCCCCTTAGCTTTAGACGATGCGCCCGCCTCGTTGCCCGCTGTGATGGATGCAACGTTACGGCTGCTTAGTGATGAGGTTCTCGCGCGTGAGACAGGACTTAGGCGAGACCAGGCTTCGACGATGCTTACGAAGATAAAACGAAAGTTTCGAGCGAAGGCAGACGGACGTATCGGCTGGGGCGCGCCCTCGATACGTGCAACAGAAATCGCGCTCATAACGTGCCTAACCCAATATATCCTTAGCCAACCAGCCTACACTGCCGATGATTTCTTCTTGGAGACGCAAGCGCTTCTTATACGTCATGGCTTTATGGATGCGGGCCAAGAAGCCCTTTTACTGAGGAGAAAACCCCACCTGATTCTTTTCGCCATCGCCGCAATGCACGGCGCGCGTTATGCGCTACCTGACGGGGAAACCGCCGAGGCAGAGGCGGGATGGGCGAGTGACACGGGGGATGCCATCCTTTCAGTCGCGACGAGAATGACGGTGATGTATGGTGGCAAGCAGGTTGAGGTGATGTTCCCGACGTTCGCGACCGATCTGCGGGCAGAGGAATGGGCGCACGACTATGAGCCAGAGAGGCGGAGCGTGACATGGCTCTCCCCGCTCGAGATTACTTCGGAGCCGAAGCTCCGGCCTCTCGTGTAGCCGATTTAAGGAGGCTGCGAGCGCGCTGTATCGAACGAGCAGCTTTTTCCTCAATGCTCTCAACATGAAGAAGCAGCTCGGCAACGATCTCCCGAAGCTGCTCGTTCTCAATCTCTAGCGCCGGCCTGTCCATATTGCACCTATCAGGTTCTGATGGGTATGTCATGTGGCCATTCCCCACTATATGGACATGCTCAGGAAGTGTAGCTGGCGCCGGCCGGTTCGCTCGAAGGGCCGGCCGGGCGGCTTTCGCACCGGCCTTTTTTGTGCCTTGCGAAGGAGCGAGCCATGGCGAGAACGAGAAAGCCGGGGGCGCGGCTGGTGCTGTCCGG
>Ga0136617_10002096_pt1 | contig 17855 bp, 17 predicted proteins | sample AntDrymUQ3222106_2_FD_129672 | JGI IMG/M metagenome (GOLD analysis project Ga0136617, IMG submission 129672) | Polar desert sand microbial communities from Dry Valleys, Antarctica - metaG UQ322 (21.06) | ecosystem: Environmental > Terrestrial > Soil > Desert | place: Antarctica: Dry Valley... | reverse complement strand
CGTCGGGCTCGGCGCGGGGGCGAAGGGGCAGCCGTTCTCGAAGACACGCTTCGAAGAGATCGTCCGCGGCGGGGCCGAAGCGCTGGGCGAGCGGCGCGGGGCGGCGGAGCGGGATCGCATTCCGGTCGAGGACGCGTGGGACATCCCGAAGGACTCGCGGGCGTGGCGCGGGCAGCAGCAGCTGGGGAGCCTGGGGGGCGGCAATCACTTCATCGAGCTGCAGCACGACGGCGCCAGCCTGTGGGTCATGTTCCACACCGGCTCGCGCGGATTCGGACACGGGCTTGCGACCCACTACTTCGAGAAGGCGCAAGCGGAGCTCGGGCTGACGCGCGGCCAGATGGATCTGGGCTACTTCATGCCCGATTCTCCGTCGTGGCGCTCGTACAAGAACGCGGTGGCGGCGGGCGGGAACTTCGCCATCGCCAACCGGCTGCTCATCGGCCGAACCGTCGCCGGCGCCTTTGCCGAGACCTTCGGCGGCGAGGCCGAGATGGTCTACGAGATCAGCCACAACCTGGTGCAGGAGGAGACGCATCCGGATCTCTTCCGCCGCCCGGTGTGGGTGCATCGGAAGGGCGCCACGCGGGCGCTGCCCGCCGGGCATCCGATGCTCGCCGGCACGCGATGGGCATCGACCGGCCACCCGGTGATCATCCCCGGCTCGATGGGCGACTTCTCGTACATCCTTCGGCCGCTCCCCGGCGCGTCGCGATGCCTGTACTCGGTGAACCACGGCGCGGGGCGGCGGAAGTCGCGCACGGGCGCGCGGCGCGAGATCACGCAGGCGGCCGCCGACAAGCAGATGCGCGATCTCGGCGTGATGGTGAACGCGGGCAGCCGCGTGCCGATCGACGAATCGCCCGACTGCTACAAGCCCGCGGAGGAAGTGATCCGCGCCGTCACCGAGGCCGGCTTGGCCGAGGTGGAAACGCGGCTCTCGCCGATCGCCTCGATCAAGGGAAATGATTGACGCGTCTTTGGACCTTTGCTAGTGTTTACAATCGCACTAGTTGCCGTTCTATCTGGCGATCCGAAGGGGAGACCTGGCCACGGTGGCCGCGCCTCCGGCAGTGGACGCGCAGGTGACGCAGCTGCTAGGCAAGGGCTAGGAGGCCTGCAGTCCATGGTCGAAGGTACGGTGAAGTGGTTCAACGAGTCGAAGGGTTTCGGTTTCCTCTCACGTGAGGGCGGGCCGGACGTTTTCGTTCATCACTCCGAGATCCGGGCGGAAGGCTTCCGGACCCTGAACGAGGGTGATCGCGTGCGTTTCGAGGTCGTGGACAGCCCGAAGGGGCCCCGCGCCGCGAACGTCACGAAGATCTAACGACTCGACCGCGGATCCAACGATCTATACGCCCGGGACCGCAAGGTTCCGGGCGTTTTTGTTTGGGCCGCCGACCGGGAGGGCGGCGGCGGGCGCAGCCCGACGGCGCCCGGTGGGGGGTTTGGGGGGGTGCGAACCGCCATGGCTGATCGGTGACGTTCCCCCCCAACTAAATATGCTCGAACAACTCCGCCTCGCTGGCCGCATCGCCGGCGAAGCGCGACGTGAAGGCGCTGCGCTGATCGTCGCCGGCGCCCGCGTGCGCGACGTGTGCGAAGCCGTCGAAGACGCGATCTCGCGCCGCGGCGGCGGGCTCGCGTTCCCCGTGCAATCGTCGCGCAACGCCATCGCCGCCCACTATTGCCCGTCACCGGAAGACGAGACGCGGTATGCCGACGGCGACCTGGCGAAGCTCGACGTCGGAGTCCACGTCGACGGCTGGGTCGTGGACACCGCGGTCACGGTGAACGTCGGGGCGCGGGCGGCCAGCCAGCCGCTCATCGACGCCGCGCGGGCTGCGCTCGACGCGGCCATCGCCGAGGCGGGGCCAGGCCGTCCGGTGCGACGCCTGTCCGCGGTCATCGACGCGACGATCCGCGGCCGCGGGTTCCACAGCGTGCGCAACCTGTGCGGCCACGGGGTCGGGCGCTGGGTCGTCCACTGCCCGCCGCCCATTCCCAATGCGCCCGACGACTCGGTGGACAGGCTGCAGGCGGGGATGACCGTCGCCATCGAGCCCTTCGCTACCGATGGCGTCGGACGGGTGATCGAGCGCGGCACGCCGGAAGTCTTCCGCGCGCACGGCGTCACCGGTATCGGCGGCGGCGATCCCGAAGTCCTGGCCGCGATCGGCGCCCTGAACGGCCTCCCCTTCGCGCGGCGACAGCTCGCCGCCTTCGAGCGCACGCGGGTCGAGGACACGCTGCGCGCGCTTCTGGCCGCGCGAAAGCTCGCGGCCTATCCGCCGCTGGTGGACGCCGACGGGCGTCGCATCGCGCAGGCGGAGCATACGGTGTACGTGGGAAACGACGGGGTAGAGGTGCTGACGACCTGAGGGCGCGGACGACGCGCTACGGCTTGTCCTGCTCGTCCTCCTTGGCGACTTCTTCTTCCGGCAGATCGTAGGGCAGCGGCTGCGGCCCGGGGATGATCCCGGCGATGTCGGGGTCGTAGTCGCCGGTACGCTCGACCTTGACCTTCTCCTTGTCGACCCGCTTCGCGGCCTTCTCGCGAGCCCGCTCCTGGCGAGCGATTTCCTTCTGACGCTTTGCGAAGGTAGCTCTTCCCTTGTTGGCCATAGGCAACGCTCCTGACGGGACGAAGGCCCCGCCGACGCAGAACTCAGGATTTTATCATAGGGGTTGCGCCGCTGGTCATGATCGCGCGTGCTACGGTCTCCGGCAATGCGGAAACGCGACGAAGCCGGCGCGCCGGGCGGCGAGACCCGCCTCGTGTACTCGACCGGCGGCGAGGCGACGACCAGCCTGCAGAAATCCGACAAGCGCCCGCACAAGACCGCGTCTTCATCATCGAAGGGAGCGAACGCCCCTCCTGCCGCGGGCGGCAAAGGCATCCGCGTGCGCCTCGAGCGTCGTCCGGGCGGCCGCGACATCACCACCGTTCTCGGCGTGCCCGGCAACGCCGACGCCGTCGCGTCCCTCGCCCGCGACCTGCGCGCGGCCTGCGGCGCCGGCGGCACCGTCCGCGAGGGCGTCATCGAGCTGCAGGGCGATCAATGCGACAAGGTGCGCGCGGTTCTCACCGCAAAGGGCATCAAGTCGCGATAATCCCATCCATGTTCGATCCGTTCCGCCCCAACCTGCTCGCCGGCAAGACGACGGTCATCACCGGTGGCGGCACCGGCCTCGGGCGCTCGATGGCCCTGCGCATGGCCGGTCTGGGCGCGCGCGTGGCCGTCCTCGGCCGTCGCCCGCAGCCCCTCGACGAGACCGTTGCCGCGATCCGCGACGCGGGCGGGACGGCGCTCGCCGTTCCCTGCGACATCCGCGAACCGCAAGCGGTGGCGGCCGCATTCGATCGCGTCACGACGGAGCTCGGGGCGCCGAATCAGCTCGTCAACAACGCGGCCGGCAACTTCCTCTGCGCGTCGGAGGACCTCACCCCCAACGGCTTCGACGCCGTCGTGCAGATCGTGCTCTACGGCACCTTCCACTGCACGCGCGAGCTCGGACGGCGCCTGATCGATGCCAAGGTGACCGGCGAGATCCTTTCCATCACCACCAACTACGCGGAACGCGGCTCGGCCTTCGTGCTGCCGTCCGCGGTGGCAAAGGCGGGCGTGCTCGCGCTCACCCGCTCGCTGGCCGTGGAGTGGGCGACGTACGGGATCCGGCTGAACGCGATCGCCCCCGGCCCCTTCCCCACCGAGGGCGCCTTCAGCCGGCTGATGCCGGGTTCGGAGATGGAGAAGCAGGCGCGGCGCCGCATCCCGTCGCGGCGGTTCGGCGAGCACTGGGAGCTGACGAACCTGGTCGCCTACCTGATGAGCGACGCGAGCCCGTACCTCACCGGCGACCTGGTCACGATCGACGGCGGCGAGGAGCTTTTCTCCGGCCAGGAGTTCGCGGGGTTCGCGCATCTCGATCGAGGCGCGGCCAAGCAGCTCATGGAGTCACTGAAGCCGAAGCGGTAGCCGCGCTCGAGGGGCCCCTGTCGCTTAGAACGACGCGAGGCGCCCCCTTTTCCTATCGGCCCGCCGCCTGGGACAGGAGCGCGTACCCGATCTGCTTGTACAGGACGCGGGCCCCCACGTTGCCGTCCCACTCCGAGCCGCCGGGATCGGGGGAGACCTCGCACAGGTCGAGCCCCACGATGCGGCGTCCCGTCTCCACCACCGCGCGCATGAGCGCCGACACCTCGGGAAAGGACAGGCCCCCCAGCACCGGCGTGCCCGTGTGGGGGCAGAGCGCGGGATCGAGGCCGTCGATGTCGAAGGAAAGGTACACATCGCGCGGCAACGCGGCGGCGATCCGGTGCGTGATGCGGCCCCAGTTCTCGCCGTCGAAGAGCTGCCGTCGCAGGTCGGGATCGAAGAAGGCGACCAGCCGATCCGGATTGGCGGTGATGAACGCGTCCTCGTCGTCCGCATAGTCGCGGATGCCGACCTGCACGATGCGCGCGACCGACTTCAGATCGCGCAACACGTTGAACATGATCGAGGCGTGCGACCAGCGGAAGCCCTCGTAGGCGTCGCGCAGGTCACAGTGCGCGTCGAGGTGGAGTACGCCCATCCCCGGATACGCCTCCGCGGCGGCGCGGATCGCGCCGTACGGCACCGAGTGGTCGCCTCCCAGCACGCCGACGATCTTTCCCGCCGCGGTCAGCCGCCGGGCGTGGTCGTACACCCAGTTGTTCATCCGGTCGCCGAGAGCGTCGACGGCGGCGATCGCCGCCTTGTGCGCGTCGCTTCCGTCCGATCCGCCGGCCTCGATGATCGGGGTCGCCGTCCGCCGCCCTTCGTCACTCCAGGCACGCACTTCGGCCGGAATGGGCAGCATCGCGATGCCGCCCTGGTAGGGGCGCCCTGTCTCGCGGTCGAGCAGGTCCACCTGGCGGCTGGCCTGGAGCACCGCCGCCGGACCGTCCGCCGTTCCCGCTCCGTAGGACACCGTCGCCTCCCACGGTACGGGAATGATGACCACTTTCGCGTCCTCGGGTGTCGAGGGAAGGCCGTACAGGCCTCCACTGGAGGCGGGCGCGCTGGGGTCGAAAGTCGTGGCCATGAGCCCGAGTATATCAACCCCCCTCAAGCACCTCCTGATGCGGGCTCAGTTCTTGCTTCCGTTCGCTCCGGGAGACTTTGGCCGTCGCGCCTGCCAAGCACGGGGCCGAATAGATTCAATGGCTTATCCGTCGATGTGCGCGTACAGGTTTGCAGGAACAGGCGCGGACAGGCGTGCAAGGACGACAATTGGGGCTCTTTACGCAATCCTCTGACTCCGGTCAACAGCCGCACCGGCCGGTCCAACTCCTGCTGGTCGAGGATGACGACGACACGCGCGACCTGATGGCGCTTGCCCTTCGTGGAGCCGGCTTCGCCGTCCAGCCCGCGGGATCGGGACGCGAGGCCCTGGCGCTGCTCGAGGCGACACCCTACGACCTGCTCGTCACCGACTACGACATGCCGGGGATGACGGGGACGGAGATGCTGCAGATCGCCACCGAGCGCGGCCTGGTCCGCACCGCGCGCCCGCTCATCGTGACGGCCCATCCGAGCCCGAAGGGCACCGAGGGGTTCCCGGTCGTCCGCAAGCCGCTCGATCTCGCGCGGTTCGTCGCGATGCTCCGCTCATTCCATGCCGGCGGTCCGGACGCGAATTCAAGCGGGGACAAGCAGGCGAACTGAGCCGCCGGCCACGGCTCGCACCGTGGTTGACAGCCGCCGAATGCCGCGACTACGCTCGAAGTCCGGCTTCTTCCGGGCCTCTCCCGATCATGGAAACAAACCCCGTTACCGAAGCCGAGCCCCTGACTGGTCTCCCGGCCGTGCCCGCGGCGCGCAAATCCCCCATCCGCTCGGAGCTGCACGGCGAGGAACGGATCGACGACTACTTCTGGCTGCGCGAGAAGGTGAACCCCGACGTCGCCGCGTATCTCCACGCGGAGAACGCGTACACGGACGCGGTGATGAAGCCGACGGAGCCGCTGCAGGAAGCGCTTTACAAGGAGATGCTGGCTCGGATCCAGGAAACGGACCTGTCCGTTCCGTACAAGGAAGGCCCGTACTGGTACTACGCGCGGACGGAAGAAGGAAAGCAGTACCCGATCCTTTGCCGCCGCAAGGCCGCGCGCGCCAGGTCCGGATCGGATCCTCGGCTCGCCGCGGGAGAACCGGCGCCCGATGCCCCGGAGGAGATCCTCCTCGACGAGAACGTTCTCGCCGCCGGGCTTTCGTTCTTCTCCCTTGGCGCGTTGGTGATCAGCGACGACGGCCGTTACCTCGCCTACACCACCGACATCACCGGCTTCCGCGACTACACCCTCTACCTGAAAGACCTGCACGAGGGCGTGCTGCTGCCGTTCACCGTGGAAAACGCGGGTTCGCTGGCATGGGCCGCGGACAGCGAGACACTGTTCTACACCATCGACGATTCCGCCAAGCGGCCGTATCGCGTCTACCGCCATCATCTGCGCCACGCCGCCGATGCGCTGGTGTACGAGGAGCGCGACGAGCTCTTCCGTGCCTTTGTCGGCCGTACCCGCAGCCGCGAGTTCGTCCTGATGGGCAGCGGGAGCCACACCACCACCGAGTGGCAGTACCTGCACGCGTCCCAGCCCACCGAGGCGTTCCGCATGGTCGCGCCGCGGCAGCACGAGCACGAATACGACGTCGATCATCACGGCGATTCGTTCTACATCCGGACCAACGACCGGGGCCGGAACTTCCGCCTCGTGAAGGCGCCGGTCGCGGCGCCAGGGCGTGACGCCTGGATCGAGGTCGTACCCCATCGGCCGGACACGATGCTGGAAGGGATCGAGATCTTCCGCGATCACTACGTCCTGCTCGACCGGCGGCAGGGGCTGGAAGAGCTCCAGGTCACGGAATTCGCCACCGGCGCTTCGCACCTCGTCACCTTTCCCGAGCCCGCGTATTCGGTCTTCACGGTGGGCAACCGCGAGTTCGACACCACGCTGCTGCGCTTCAGCTACCAGTCGCTGGTGACGTCGAGCTCGACCTACGACTACGACATGGCCAGCCGCCGGCGCGCGTTGCTGAAGCAGCAGCCGGTGCTTGGCGGGTACGATCCCGCGCTGTACGCGAGCGAGCGGCTCATGGCGCCTGCCCCCGACGGCACGCCGGTGCCGATGTCGATCGTCTATCGCCGCGGCCTGGCCCGCGACGGGCGCAACCCCGCCTACCTCTACGCATACGGGTCGTACGGTTATCCGCTGCCCGTCACCTTCTCGTCCAACCGCCTGAGCCTCCTCGACCGCGGCTTCGTCCTCGCCCTCGCCCACATCCGCGGCGGCGGCGAGATGGGCAAGCCGTGGCACGACGACGGGCGCATGCGGAAGAAGATGAACACGTTCACCGACTTCGTCGCCGCGGCCGAGCACCTGATCGCCGAGCGCTTCACGGCGTCCGACCGACTGGTGATCGAGGGCGGCAGCGCGGGAGGCCTCCTGATGGGCGCGGTCGTGAACATGCGACCCGACCTGTTCAAGGCCGTCGTCTCCAAGGTGCCCTTCGTGGACGTGATCAATACGATGTCCGACGCTTCCCTTCCCCTGACCGCGGGCGAATGGGAGGAGTGGGGCAACCCCGCGGACCCCGAGGACTACGCGACCATCCGGCGCTACGACCCCTACATGAACCTGGCCCCGCAGCGCTACCCGGCGATGCTCGTGAAGACGGCGTTCAACGACAGCCAGGTCATGTACTGGGAGCCCGCGAAGTACGTGGCCAGGCTGCGGACGCTGAAGACGGACGACAACGTGCTGATCCTGAAGACCAACATGGCGGCAGGGCATGGCGGCGCTTCGGGCCGCTACGACTTCCTGCGCGAGGTCGCCTTTGACTACGCGTTCATCCTGTCCCAGCTCGGGATCACGGGGTAGAGCTTGATCACGCTGCGCAGCTACGCCGCCGGACGATGGATGGAAGGCACGGGCGACCTCGCCACTCTCGTGAACCCCGCGACGGAAGAGCCGATGGCGATGGCGGGTACCGGCGGGATCGACATGGCCGCGGTGCTCGACCACGCGCGGACGGCGGGCGGCCCGGCGCTGCGCGGCATGACTTTCGCCGACCGGGGTGCCGCGTTGCGCGCGGCCACGGACGCTCTGCAGGCCCACCGCAACGAGCTGCTCGACCTCGCGGTCGCCAACGGAGGCAACACCCGCGGAGACGCGAAGTTCGACGTCGACGGCGCGATCTTCACCCTCGCCGCGTACGCGGACATCGGCAAGGCGCTGGGCGCCACTCGCGTGCTCATCGACGGAGAGGGCATTCCCCTCGCGCGGAGCCCGCGATTCCACGGCCAGCACATCCAGGTGACGCGGACGGGAGCGGCGATCCACATCAACGCCTTCAACTTCCCGGCCTGGGGCATGGCGGAGAAGGCGGCGGCGGCGCTGCTCGCGGGCATGCCGGTGGTGAGCAAGCCCGCGACGAGCTCGGCGATGGTCGCGCACCGGATGATGGAGATCCTGGTCGAGGCCAGGGCGCTTCCCGAAGGCGCCTTGTCGCTGCTGGTCGGATCCTCCGGAGACCTTCTCGAGCACGTCGGGCCCTTCGACGTCGTCGCCTTCACGGGCTCGAGCAACACCGGGGCGCAGATCCGCTCCATGCGCAGCATCATCGAGAACTCGGTGCGCGTGAACGTCGAGGCGGACAGCCTGAACGCTGCCGTGCTCGGTCCCGACGCGGAGCCGGGCGGCGAGACGTGGGACTACTTCGTGAAGGACGTCCTGCGCGACATGACGCAGAAGGCGGGACAGAAGTGCACTGCCATCCGGCGCGTGCTGGTGCCCGCCGAGCATGCCGACCGGCTGCGCGACGACCTCTTCGACCGGCTGTCCGGGATCGTGGTCGGCAATCCCGCCACCGAAGGCGTGCGCATGGGTCCGGTGGCCACGAAGTCGCAGCTGGCCGACGTCCGCGAGGGGATCGACCAGCTCGCACGTGATGGTCGCCTGGTCTTCGGGAGCGGCGCGGTGAAGCCCGCGGGGGCCCCGGAAGGAAAAGGCTTCTTCACCTCGCCCGTCCTCATCGAAGTGGAGCCCGGCGCCGCCGCACCCAGCGTCCACGCCCGCGAAGTGTTCGGGCCGGTGGCAACGGTAGTGCCGTACAACGGCAAGCCGGCGGATGCGGCGGAGATCGTCGGGCGCGGAAACGGCGGGCTCGTCTCCTCCATCTACTCGGAGGATGTGGCCTTCACTGCCGATCTGGTGCTCGGAGTCGCTCCCTTCCACGGTCGCGTCTTCCTGGGCAGCGCGAAGATCGCCGAGGCCTCGCCCGGACCGGGCACCGTCCTGCCGCTGCTGGTGCATGGGGGACCGGGACGCGCGGGAGGAGGGGAAGAGCTCGGCGGCGTGCGCGGCCTCGGGCTGTACATGCAGCGAGTCGCGCTCGAAGGGAGCCGTCCGGTGATCGAGAGAATCACCGGTGCGCGCCCCGGCGCCAAACAGGAATGAAGCAGACGGGGGCAAGGGATTGAAGCTCACGGAATTCTTCTCCGCACAGTTAGGCCGCGAAGCGGCCATCACGCGCCGCGCGCTCGAGCGCGTGCCCGAGGGCAAGCCCGACTGGAAGCCGCACGAGAAATCGATGCCGCTCGGTTACCTGGCGTCGCTGGTGGCGACGATGCCGGGATGGATCGCGCTCACCATCCTGCAGGACGAGCTGGATCTGAAGCCGGTTCACGGCGGCGGGTTCCCGCAGCCGGACACGAGCACGACGCCGGCGCTCCTCCAGGCATTCGACGATTCGGTGGTCCGGGCGCGGGAAGCGCTGCGCGGGGAAACGGAAGAGCACCTGCTCACCACGCGCTGGCGCCTGCTGGTATCGGGCCACGTGGTGGGCGACAACCCGCGGCACGAGGTGCTCGCCGACACCTTTACGCACCTTGCGCACCATCGTGGGCAGCTCACCGTCTACCTGCGGCTGCTGCAGATCCCGGTGGCGTCGGTCTACGGCCCGACCGCGGACGACCGGAGCTTCGGCTAGTCCCCGAGGCGCACGATCACGCGCGGCCGGCCGGCGAATCGAGGCTGCGCCAGAGATACCAGCAGGCGACGGAGCGGTAGGGGCGCCAGGGTTTCGCGATCCGCTGCATGACGTCCGGCTTCGGCAGCTTGCGCAGGCGGTACGCGCGCTGCATCGCCTTGCGGATGCCGTAATCGCCCAGGGGCAGGATGTCCGGCCGGAGAAGGCGGAACATCAGGAACATCTCCGCCGTCCAGCGGCCGATCCCCTTCACCTGGATCAGCGCTTCCACCACCTCCTCGTCGTCGAGGCGGGACAGGGAGCGCAGCGGCAAACCGGAGACGGCGCGCAGCGCGAGGTCGCGCATGTACGAGACCTTGACCCCGGAGAGGCCGGCCCCGCGCAGCGTCGCGTCGCTGGCCGCGGTGATGTCCTGCGGCCGCGGGATCTTCCGTCCGAGTGCTCGGCACAGCTTGCGGTGGATGGAGGCCGCCGCCTTGCCCGTGATCTGCTGGTAGACGATCGATTCCAGCAGGGCCGCGAACGCGGGCGCGCGGTTGATCCGGAGCGGGGCCGGCCCCACGACGTCGATGATCGCCGCGAGGACGGGATCGGCGGCGCGGAGGTGCGCTTCGGCGGCGCGCAGCATCGGCGCGTCGAGCACGGGGCGCGCCGGCGCCGTTCCGCGTGGCATTCCGCGGAGGCTACCATAGCGGTCATGACTGATCTGGACGCGCGCATCCGCGGCCTCTCCAAGGCGGAGCTCCATCAGCACGTCGACGGCTCGATCCCCGCCGAGGTGACGTGGGAGCTGATGCGCCACTACCGGCTGAACCCCGTGGACACCCTCGACGAGATGCGCCAGCGGCTCGAGCTGCAGGAAGGCGAGGAAGGGACGCTGCTGTCCTACCTCGACAAGATGCACTACCCGCTCTGGATCACGCAGTTCTACGAGAACATCAGCCGCGTCACGGAGGCGATCGTGGACGCCGCGGCGTCGGCGGGCGTCACGACGCTGGAGCTGCGGTACTCCCCCATCATCCACACTTTTGCCGGTCTCACGCCGCGCCAGTCCATCCGCGCCGTGCTCTCGGGGATGAACCACGCGTCCAAGCGCCACCGCATGCGCCTGGGCCTCATCGTCATCGCCATGCGGCAGCACGGACCGCACATCGCCAAGATCCTCGCCCGCCAGGCCATTGCCGAGGCGCAGCACCTGCACGCGCGCACCGGCGTGGTCGGATTCGACATCGCCGGACCCGAGCGCGGGAATCCCCCGCGGCTGTTCAAGAGCACGTACGACATCGCGCGGCTCGGCCATCTCGGCCTCACCGCGCACGCGGGCGAGGATGCGGGGGCCGAGTACGTGTGGGAAGCGATCGACACCCTCGGGGCCACGCGCATCGGTCACGGGTGCTCGGCGGCGGGCGATCCGGAGCTTCTGCGGCGGATGGCGGCGGACAAGATCGTCGTGGAGTGCTGTCTGTCGAGCAACGAGCACACCGGCGCCGTGAAGCGCGGCACGCGCCACCCGATCCACCGCTTCCTCGAGGCCGGTGTCCCCGTCGCCCTTTGCTGTGACAACACCACCGTCTCGCGGACCGACCAGCACAAGGAGAGCCTGCGCGCCGCGGGCGAGATCGGCGTGGACGCGGTCGAGGAGATCCATCGCCGCGCGCAGTCCTACACCTTCATCAAGCCGGAGACCGCCCTCACCGACACTGACGAAGACCTGTAATCAGCGCGGGCGCGGAAGGTCCTTCCAGGTTGCGACGCCGTAGACGTTCACGGCCAGCGACCACAGGAACGCGGCCAGCATCCACCGGTTGAACCGCTGGTAGGCAAACGCGAACACGACGAACCCGGCGGGAATGACGTCGATGATGTAGCGATAGCCGAACTGCCGCCAGCCCCCCGCCTCGTAGGTGAAGATCCCGACCGCGATCACGGCCATCGCAAAAGCGGCCGTCCACTTGACGAGCGGATCGAACTGCTTCGCCACGAGCCCCCACAAAACGAAGAGCAGGATTCCCTGGTTGAGGTAGAAGGCGGTGCCCCAGGGATCAAAGGCGAGCGGCGGCCATCCACCCGTCCAATCCGGCCACCGCACAAAGGCGTGGTACAGGTTCCGGGGCAGGTACGCCACGTCGAAGATCCCGGTCGACAGGTTCTTCGCCCACGGCAGGTAGTTGTGGCCGAACTCCGTGATGCTGCCGAAGCGCGCGTGGTTGTACCAGGCGAGGGCGAGGCCGACGGGCGCCATGGCCAGAGCGCCGGTGAGCGCCGCCCGGAGAAGCGCGCGTCCCGACGTCCGATGGTCGAGGGCAAGAAACAGGGGCACCATCGACAGGTACAGCGGCCGACATCCGACGGCCAGCGACAGCAGCGCGTAACCGGAGGTGGGGCCGGCAATCCCGCGGCGCGTGTTCCCGGCGACGAGGGCGACCCCCAGAACCGCGAGGCAGTAGCCGAGGCTCTGCCCCTGCGCCCAGACGTTGGCGCGCACGCAGGAGACGTAGACGTTGGTCCCGAAGATGAAGGCCAGGCTCGCGAGCAACGCGTCGCGCTCGGGAAAGCCGCGTACGCGCAGGACGCGGAACTGCGCGGCCAGCGCGGCGACCCAGAAGACGTACAACACGAGGCTGCTCGGAGTATCGCGCCCGAAGACGAGCACCAGCGGCGCTTCAAAGAGGCCGGGCGTGGGCGGAAAGCTGTTGTAGTAGCGGCCGTCCTTCTCCGCGATCTCGAGGTAGCCGGGGGCCGACGGCAGATCGACGCGGCCCTGGAGCCACGCGCGGGCCTGGCGCGTGTGCTGGTCGATCGGACTGTGGTCCAGGAAGCCACTGCCTCCTCGCAACCGCATCCCCCCGTACCAGAGGGGAAAGGACACGGCGACGAGGATCGCGAGAAGGCGGGCGCGCGAAAGGTCGGCTATGGAAGTAGCCCTTCGCGTTGCAGCGTCGCCTCCAGCTCCTGCGCGATCAGGGCGTGCGCGGCCTGGTTCGGGTGCGCGTCGCGCTCGAACCGCAGCAGCGGACGTGCGGCGTCGGCGTAATACCGCGCGACCACGGGGGCGAGGTCGAGTACGCTCACGCCCGGGCCCTCGACGGACGCCAGAGCCGCCGTCAGCGCGGGCGGCGGAGCGTTGGTGCTGCCGCGCTCGAGATAGGGAATGTAGACGATGACGAGATGCGCGCCCGCCTCCCGCGTGAGCGCGCGCATCCGAGCCAGCAGGAACTCGAGAGCGGCCTGGCGGCGCTCGGGATCTCTTCTGGGGAACGCCGTCTCGCCCTGGAGACGCCGCAGATCGGCTTCCATGGTGACGGCCAGTCGGCGCGGCCAGGACCCGCGGCGGAAGAAGAAGGTGTCCCAGAAGCGGCGGTTGAACGCGTAGGCGTCCCCGTCCGGAGGATGGATGAAGGGGCCGCGCACATCGTCGAAGTCTACCCACGCGCATGGGAGGCACGCCGGCCCATACGCGGGCGCGCAGCCGGAATGGTTCCGCTTCACGTGGTCCTGGATGACACCGTAGACGACGACGCGCGGCCGCAGGTCCAGGTTGCGCGCCAGCATCTGAACGGACTGCACCGTTCCGAAGGATGCAAACGCGAAGTTGGCGGCGCGCAGACTCCGCCGCCGCGCGACGACGGAGGTGAACGTCTCGTGGTTCTCGACCCCGTGCCCCCAGGAGAACGAGCACCCGATGGTCATGAGGTCGAGCGGGCCGGTCGTCTGCTCGCCCGGCGCGTCCACACGCGCGCGTCGATCGCTGGTGAACAGGCGGTACGCGAGCCCCGACCTCGGATGGCGGCGGACCGTGGCCCCGTTGCGGACGGGGACGAAGCCCATCTCCTCGTCGAACTCGATGGGGAAATCCCCCTCGAGGACGAGGTCGAGGTCGGTGTACTCGCGCGCCTGCAGCGCGTAGTAGGAGACGAGCAGCCCGGCGCAGCCGGCAATGGTGATCGCGGCCGTGAGCAGCCGCAGCACACCGACCGGAGGACGCCGCCTAGCGGCGGTCGCGACCCCCGCCCTGGAGCTTGGCGAGCAGGTGGAGGATCTCGAGGTACAGCCACACCAGGGTCACGAGAAGGCCAAAGGCGCCGACCCACTCCATGTATTTCGGGACCCCGGCTTCGGCGCCCCGCTCGATGAAGTCGAAGTCGAGGACGAGGTTCAGCGCCGCGATCACCACCACGAACACGCTGAAGAGAATGCCGATGGGCCCGCTGTCGTGGATGTACGGGACGCGGATGCCGAAGAAGCCGAGTCCCATCGACACCAGGTAAAGGAGCGCGATGGCGCCGGTGGCGGCAAAGATCCCGAGCTTGAAGTTCTCGCTGGGCCGGATGAGGCCGGTCGAATACGCGGCGAGCAGCGCGGCGAGGGTGCCGAACGTGAGCGCCACGGCATTGATGACGATCCCCTCGTACCGCATCTCGAACATCTTCGAGATTCCGCCCAGCAGGAGACCTTCGAAAAGGGCGTAGAGCGGCGTCGTGAAGGGGGCGGCGGTGTTCTTGAAGATGGTGACGAGGGCGGCCACGAGGCCCCCGATGAGCCCGATGATGATGAACGGCTGGAAGTTCTCGCTGTTCCACACGAAGGACGCCGCGGCGAGCAGGATGAGCAGCGAGACACCCGTCTTGTTCACCGTCCCCTGGAGCGTCATGGCTTCGCCGGCCACGGATCGGGGCAGGTTGCGGAACGTCGATTCCTTGAGCGCGGGGTTGCTCGTCCTCAACATGGGGCGACCTCCTCGTCGCACCGCGATTATACTGCCGTCTTCCCCATGACCACCGATGTGCGCTCGGCGGGCGCCGACGCGGCCGGCGAACAGTTCGAGTGCCCGCTGTGCCGCCGCGACGTGCCCACCGGCGAGCGGATCCCCTCCGAAGCGCTGCCCGAAGACCTCGTCGGACTCGTCATTGCCAACACCCCGGGCTGGCAGGAAGGGCGGGACCTGTGCCGCGACTGCGCCAACCGGTTCCATTCCGCGCTCGAATACCTGCGCTCCCAGGCGGATCCCGTCGAGGCCGCGGGAGCCGGCATCCTCCCTACCCCGGTCCGCATCGGCGCCCTCGACGAGTTCCGCGGGCGCGGTATCACCATCGCTTTTCTCGACGCCGGCTTCTATGCCCACCCCGACCTCGTGGAGCCGCGTGACCGCATCGTCGAGTACGTCGACATCACGAACTCTCGGCGGCGCCGCGAGGACATCGAGCGCCCGGACGACTCGAGCTGGCACGGGATGATGACGTCGGTGGTTGCCTGCGGGAATGGGCACCTGTCGAGCGGCTTCTATCGCGGCGTGGCCTCCGAGGCGCGGCTGGTGCTGGTGAAGGTCGGCCACATGAGCCGCATTCCGCACGAGAACATCCGGCGCGGTCTCGACTGGGTCGTCAAGAACCGCGAGCGCTACGGCATCCGGATCGTGAACGTGAGCTGCGGGGGCGACTACGAGGCCTCGTACCTCAGCGACCGGCTGTCCCAGGCCGCGGACCAGGCCACACGCAACGGGATTCTCGTCTGCGCCGCGGTGGGAAACCAGGGTCATCTGCCGGGTCACCCCGTGCTGCCTCCGGCATCGGCCCCGTCGGTGCTGACCGTCGGCGGGCTGGACGATCAGAACCGCCTGGCGTTTGCCGGCTACGAGATGTACCACTCGAGCTACGGCCCCACTGTCGACGGGCTGCAGAAGCCGGAGGTCATCGCGCCCGGCATCTGGGTGGCGGCGCCGATCCTCCCCGGCACGCCCACCGCCGCTCAGGCCCAGCTGCTGTCCAACCTCGCGGGCGCCCGCGACGGAGAGCTGAAGGCGATCATCCTCGCCCACCAGGGGGTCGACTCCGACCTCGACGCCGCCGCCGCCCTGGAAACGCAGCTCATCCGGCAGCTCATCGGCGCCAAGCTCGAAGGCAACAACGTCATCTCCGGCGCCTACAAGCACGTCGATGGGACGAGCTTCGCGGCGCCGATCGTCTCGTCGATCGCGGCCCAGATGATCGAGGCGAACCCGTTCTTGACGCCCCAGCGCATCAAGCAGATCCTCATGCGCACCAGCCGCCGCATCCAGGGGGTGGACGTCGATCGTCAGGGCTGGGGGGTGGTGGACGCCGAGAAGGCCGTCCGGGAGGCGATCGAGGCCGGCGGCAAAAAGTAAGGGGCGCCTTGGGGGCGCCCCTTCTCACGTCGGCCAGAGGAAGAATCCCCGGTTTGGGGGGGGAGGCACGGGACAGCGGGATTTATTTAGAGGTTGGATTAGCCACAAGGAATGCTTTGGTCATATGGCCTTTCTAGAGACTAATACGATGCAACCTGCATGCCGGTCTCAACGCGGTACGTCAAAGCATGTCAAGCAAAAGTGGCTGAGTCGTTTACGAGTTGAAGCCGTTTGCTTCGCGGTCCGAAAGACGTGGCGGATTGTCCACAACGGGGACACGACGTGGCGACGACCGGACAGTCAGTGGTCGCGGGTGCCCGGCGGCGGCGGCTCGAAGGAGCGCGCGCACTCGTGACAGAGGAAGTCGTAACCGCTGAAGATGTCGTAGACCTGGAGGCAGTCGGCGCAGGCGTAGCGCTCGCAGACATCGCACTGGAGGAGTGCTTCGTTCACCACGACCGAGCTCCCCTTCCTGTAGTTCAGGAGCGGCTCGATCGCCGGACGCCGGCAGGACTGGCAGTTGGTAGGCATCCCTGGTGAAAGGTTATTACACGGGGCATCGGCAAGGAATTCCGCCGGCGTGCCGGACGTATAATCCATTGAACGCCGTGGAAGTAGTGAGGTCTAGATCCCTGATGAAGATTCTGATCCGTGCCCTGGCGCTCCTCATCGTGTTCGTCCCGGTGGCCTCCGCTGACAAGCGCGTCGACGACGCGGTCGCGCGAGCCGAGTCCCAGCTGAAGAAGGGACAGGACACCGAAGCGATCAAAACCATGATGAAGGTCGTCTCCCAGGTCCCGGGAGCTGAATCGCAGGCGGCGCTCGCCCGCATCCAGGAGAAGGCGGGCCTTCTCGACGACGCGGCGGCCAGCGCGGCGAAAGCCGTCGAGCTCGCCGCGAGCGCGACTCCCGACGTGCGCGCGTCGGCGCTCGCCATGCGTGCGGCGCTCGATCTGCGCCGGGGCTCGGGGGCGGACGCCCTGAAGCACGCGCAGGAGGCGGCGCAGGCGCAGCCGACGGCGACGACGCTGGCGGTGCTGGCGCGCGCGCAGGCGCGGGCGCAGCAGGGCGCCGCCGCCGTGGCCACCGCGGAACGCGCGGTCCAGGCCGGCGCGGCCAGCGCGGAGGCGCACGCTGCGCATGCGGACGCGCTGCGCGCCGCCGGACGCGCGGTGGAAGCGGAAGCGGCGGCGCGCAAGGCGCTGTCCCTCGACGCGACGTCGTCCGGGGCCGGTGTCCAGCTCGCGTGGGCGCTGCTCGCGCAGGGCAAGGGAGCGGAAGCGGAGACGGTCGCGCGCAAGGCCACCGAAGCCGACGCCCGCTCGGGCGAGGCGTTCGCTGCCCTCGGCGCCGCGATCATCGCCGGCGATGCCAAGAAGTGGGGCGACGCGATCGCCCAGGCGCAGCAGGGCGCGTTCCTGAATCCGCGCAACCCCGTCGTCCAGGTAGAGGTCGGACGCATCTTCGAAGCGGGCGGAAACTTCGACCAGGCAGCCAGTTCTTATCGGAAGGCCCTCGAGTCCGATCCCACGTACGGTCCCGCGCTCATCGCGCTCGTGCAGGCGCAAGTCCGGGGCGGGAAGTCCGAGGAAGCGTTCGCGAGCGTCCAGAACCTCGTGCGGCAGAACCCTGAAAACGCGGACGCGCAGCTGCTGCTGGGCGGCATGCTCCTCCGCAAGGGGGACGCGGCGGCGGCG
>Ga0136617_10002095_pt1 | contig 17859 bp, 12 predicted proteins | sample AntDrymUQ3222106_2_FD_129672 | JGI IMG/M metagenome (GOLD analysis project Ga0136617, IMG submission 129672) | Polar desert sand microbial communities from Dry Valleys, Antarctica - metaG UQ322 (21.06) | ecosystem: Environmental > Terrestrial > Soil > Desert | place: Antarctica: Dry Valley... | reverse complement strand
GTCATCCCGAGCTGCGTGGCCGGCGAGAAGTACTCGAGGATCGCCCGCCACGACGACTCCGCCTTGGCACTCCCACGGTGGCACTCGTCGACGATCACCAGATCGAAGAAGTCGGGGGCGAAGCCGCGGAACATGCCGTTCGGGTCGTCGCCGCTGTCGGCGAGCTGCTGGTAGAGGGCGAAGTAGATCTCCCGGCCAGCCTTGGCCTCCCCCTGGAGCTTCCAAATCGGGGTGTTGTCGCCGGTGCCGAAAGCGGGCTTGTACTCACGCTCGATCGGCTGGTCGATCAGGATGTTGCGGTCGGCCAGATAGAGGATGCGAGGGTTCCGACCCTTCCGCCATCTGCTCTTCCAGAGCTTCCAAACGATCTGCATCGACACGAACGTCTTGCCCGTGCCGGTGGCCAGCGTGAGGAGGAGCCGCTTGTCCCCTTGGAGGATGGCGGTAACCGATCGGTTGATGGCGGTGCGCTGGTAGGAGCGGGGCTCCTTGACTGTGCCGTCGGGGTTTCGGAGCGCCCGGTTGAAGGGCAGGAGGAGCCCGTCGGCCACGTCGTCCTCGATGATGCCCTTCCACGCCCGATAGCGGGACCACGCTGCATCGGGCGAGGGGAAGGCGGTGAGCCGGTCGGTCTCCAGGCCGGTGTCTCGATCGTCCTCGACGATGCCCTTGCCATTCGTGGAGTAGGCGAGCGGAAGGTCGAGGAGTCGCGCATAGTTCTTCGCTTGTTGAAGTCCCTTGCCCGGGATGGCGTACTCCCGCTTCGCCTCGACCACGGCGACCGCGACCCCGGGCTCGTACTCGAGGACGTAGTCCGCCCGGAGCGGTTTGGCCCGGCGGTGCTTCTTCCCGACCGGCACGATCCGGCCGTCGGTGATCGGGAACTGCTCGACGATCTGGTCGTCACCCCATCCGGCCGCCTTGACCAGCGGGAGGACGTAGTCGCGACACGTGTCCGCCTCCAGCGGGCCGCCCGGCATGCGACGACCGTACCTGGCTCACCCCTTCGATGACCGGGTGAACGAGGTGCTGGTACACGCTCGCCAAGTGGACGGCGCGGGATGGCCTGCAGGTTGCCCGGAGGGGAACCTGCAAGGGTGTGTCCGGGGGATGGGTTGCCTTGCGGGGCGCCCAAGGGCCGACGGTCGCTCGCCGCGTGACGGATGTTCACAAGCCCATGAGACTGCGGGCCGTTCACGCTGGCGATCCCTCTCGCGTCCCGCGGGACGTCACTCCCGTGGATCTCTGCGCCGATCGAACCCTGATCGTCCCGCGGGACAAGCAATTCGGCGACAGGCGCGAGAACGGGACGGCTGGTGAGGCCTAGTTGGTCGTGACAAGCGCTCGCCACCGCACCGCACCGCACCGCACCGCACCGCACCGGACAGCGTCGACCAGTCCCGCCCGCGTCCCGCGGCAGGCCTCCCAACCGTCGTCGCCGACCAGCCCGTCCCCCGGACAGACCCTTGCAGGTTCCCGTCCGGGCAACCTGCGGGACGCGGGTGGACGCGGGCAGCGACCACCATCACCGGCCGGACCGCCCCGGCGTGTCGTGAGGGCATGGCCCTCGCCCCTACGACTCCGCACCCGGAGGCTTCCATGAATCATCCAGCCACGACCACAGCCGGGCTGCGGCGTCCCCTCGCCGATCTCATGACCCCTGTCGATGTCAGCCAGTACCTGGGCGTCCCGCCCGGCACCTTGGCCAACTGGCGATACCTCGGTCGGGGACCGGCCTTTCCTTCGGGTCGGCCGCCACGTTCGCTATCGAGCCGTCGATGTGACGGCCTGGGTCGAAGGCCAACTCAACGACCGAGCACAGCGCTCCGGGTCCGATCAGGAACGCGGATCTCGGACGCAACTGCGCATCGCTCGAAGGTAATCTTGGCTCGGCGCCCTTCGACGGCCGGGGGTGTCGGAAAGTCTGCCTCAGCGGTTCGGCCATCCCCACACTCCCGCGCATCCTGGTCACGAAACCCAGGTCCTCCGCGGGCTAGCCGTGAGGAGCCGAGATGGCATCAGTCGACCGCGTTCGGGATGGCTGGCGCGCCCGCTGGCGCACGCCCGAGGGTGCCAGCAGGAGCAGGAACTTCAAGCGCAAGGTCGACGCCGAACGCTTCCTCACCACCACCGAGGCAACCAAGCTCGCCGGTGGGTACGTCGACCCGGCGGCCGGTCGGGTGACGCTCGTCGAGTTCGCTACGGAGTGGCTCTCCTGCCAGACGTTCGACCCGTCGACGCGGGAGGCGGTCGAAAGCCGGCTGCGTGTTCACATCCTGCCAACCCTCGGGACGATCGAACTGCGCCAGATCCGGCCATCGACGGTCCAAGCATGGCTTCGGGGCCGCCAGGAGACATGCGCCCCTCGGTACGTCCGGGTCATGCTGGCCAACCTCTCGGCCATCCTGGGCGCCGCCGTCGAGGACGACCTCATCCCGCGAAACCCCTGCCAATCCAGCGCGGGGAAGGCCCCTGCGGTTCTGCCGACCAAGGTCGTCCCGTGGACGGTCGAGCAGGTGACCGCCGTGGTGAACGCTCATCCCGAGCGATGGCGGGCCGCTCCGGTGGTAGCGGCCGGGTGCGGGCTCCGGCAGGGTGAGGTCTTCGGTCTGCGTGTCGAGGACGTCGACCTTGTCCGTCACCGTGTTCTTGTCCGCCAGCAGGGGAAGCTCCTCGGTGGCCACCCCGTCATTGCCCTGCCGAAGGGCCGCAAGACACGCGAGGTGCCGCTTCCAACCGTCGTCGCCGTGGCCATCACCGAGCATCTCCGGCAACATCCCGCTGTCGACGGGCTCCTGTTCACGTCCCGGGAACGCAGGCTTGCCAACCGCAACCACTACAACCGCAACGTCTGGAAGCCGTCGCTTCGACGCGCAGGCGTCACGCCCTCCCGTGACAACGGGATGCATGCTCTCCGCCACTTCTATGCCAGCGTCCAACTCGAAGCCGGAACGAGCATCCGGGCGCTGGCCGACTACCTCGGCCACTCCGATCCAGGCTTCACCCTGCGCGTCTACACCCACCTCATGCCGTCGACCGACGACAGGGCACGTGAGGCCGTCGACCTCGCATTTGACCCCGACGTGATGCCAGACGGGAGCGGCCAGGTGGAGCCGCCCAACGGGTTGACCTCATAGGGGGCATTCCCACCGGCAAGCCTCTCCGTCGCCCCCGCGGCGCGGTGAATCGCGGAACGACGAACTCGATAGAATCACACCCGTGGTATTCGCCCTATCGAACGGCTTGGAGGAGTACAGGTGAAGAGGCGTGATGAGAGCCTTCTGGACCAGGTCGAGGCCGACATCGCATCCGACGCACCCCTCGGTCAAGTCCTTCGCAAGTGCGTCCTACTTGGCGGCCGGGCCGGGTCTGCCGACGTACGAGAGTGGGCATCCCGCGAACTCAAGGGTTACGACGGCGTCGACCTCGGCATCGTGCCTGCCCATCGCAAGGTGAGTGCAGTCATCCAAGCGGACGCTGTGGTGGGGAACTACCAAGTCCGTGGCCAGCAGATCAGCCCGATGCAGTTGCCCGACTTCACACGCGGGGCCATCGACGAGTCGGTGACGTTGTGTTCGGGCGTGCGCGAACTCGAGGCGCTACTTCGAACCGCGTTCGACAACAACGGCGCGTGCTTGTCCCTACCATCCGGGTCCGACCTCGCGCTCTACATGAACCACGAGGCGGACGACCCGTACCAGCACATTGAACGCCTGTATTGGAGGTTGAGCCCGGTCGCCATCCAGGGTGTTCTTGACCAGATCCGAACGTCGCTGACCGAGCTGGTGGCCGAACTCCGAGCTGGGATGCGAGCCGACGAGGCGCTGCCATCCGCCGACCTCGCCGACCAGGCGCTGAGCGTGGCGATCCACGGCAAGGGAGCGCGAGTGACTGTGAATGCCGCCATGACGAATGGTGGCGGCTCCAGTTCGGCGACGCCGTCCGCCGCGTACGGGTTCTGGACCCCATGGAAGAAGTTCGGCGCCTTTGCTGCTGGTCTCGCCAGTGTCGGTGGCCTCGCGCTCGCCGTCGGTCAGTGGCAGCATTGGCTGCCGATGTAGTGGGAGCGCCGGCAAGTCGCTCATGATGCTCAAGGTCGATGGCTGAACGTCGACCAATTGGAGTCGCGCTGGGTTTCCGAGCCAACCGGAGCTGTGGCACGCGTCGATTTGTATCGGTCCGTACTGGTGTCGGTGCTGTGCTGCCGTTTGGTCGGCCAGCCTCGTCGGGCCTCCGCCCAGCGGCCCGAGGCTGCCCCGTGTGTCGCTCTCGTGTCACGAGGCGGCCCCTATAGCCGCAAAACTGCAGGTCAGCGCCTCTCGACCTAGATGTCGTAATAGAGCATGAACTCCCACGGGTGGGGGCGGAGGCGGACCTCGTCGATCTCGCGGAGGCGCTTGTAGGCCACCCACGTGTCGATCAGGTCGGGGGTGAAGACGCCGCCGGCGGTGAGGTAGTCGTGATCGGCTTCCAACGCGGACAGGGCCTCCTCCAGCGAGCCCGGTACCTGGGGCACCTGGGCCAACTCCTCGGGAGGAAGGTCGTAGAGGTCCTTGTCGACCGGGTCGGGCGGCTCGGTTCGCCGCTGCACCCCGTCGAGGCCGGCCATCAGCATGGCCGAGAAGGCCAGGTAGGGGTTGGCCGACGGGTCGGGGCAGCGGAACTCGATGCGCTTGGCCTTGGGGCTCTTCGAATACAACGGGATCCGCACCGCGGCCGACCGGTTGCGCTGCGAGTACACCAGGTTGACGGGCGCCTCATACCCCGGCACCAGCCGCTTGTACGAGTTCGTCGTGGGGGCGGCGAAGGCCAGGATCGACGGGGCGTGGGCCAGCAGCCCGCCGATGTACCACCGGGCCATGTCGCTCAACCCGCCGTAGCCGGTCTCGGAGAAGAACAGGGGCTCGCCCGCCTTCCACAGCGACTGGTGGCAGTGCATGCCCGACCCGTTGTCCTGGAACAGGGGCTTGGGCATGAACGTCACCGACAGGTCATGGGCCCAGGCCACGCACTTGGTGACGTACTTGTAGAGCATGAGCTTGTCGGCCATGCGCAGGAGGGTGTCGAAGCGCATGTCGATCTCGGCCTGGCCGGCGGTGCCCACCTCGTGGTGCTGCACCTCGGTCTCGATACCCACCCGCTCGAGCATGAGGATCATCTTCGAGCGCAGGTCCTGGAAGTGGTCCATGGGGGGCACCGGGAAGTAGCCCTCCTTGTAGCGGGGCTTGAACCCGAGGTTGGGCTTCTCGTCGGCGCCCGAGTTCCAGATACCCTCCACCGAGTCGACGCTGTACATCGCCGAGTGCTGGTCCTGGTGGAAGCGGACGTCGTTGAAGATGTAGAACTCGGCCTCGGGCCCGAAGTAGGCGGTGTCGGCCAGTCCCGTCGCGGTGAGGTAGTCCTCCGCCTTCTTGGCCACGTAGCGGGGGTCGCGGGTGTAGGAGTCGCCGGTGACCGGATCGCGTACGAAGCAGTTGAGGTTGAGGGTCTTGGCCTCGCGGAACGGGTCGATCACCGCCGTGTTGGGGTCGGGCACGAGGATCATGTCCGACTCCTGGATCTCCTGGAATCCCCGGATCGACGACCCGTCGAAGCCGTAGCCCTCCTCGAAGCCGTCCTCGGTGAGCTCGTGGGCGGGAGTGGAGAAGTGCTGCATCAGCCCCGGTAGGTCGCAGAAGCGGAAGTCGACGATCTCGACTCCCTCGTCCTGCATGAGCCGGACCACGTCAGCCGGACTGCGTTCCTCCACTGTGTCCCCCTCGCGCGTCTCAGCCGGCTGCGAAGCTAGCCCACCCGCCCCAGATGCCACCCACCTCGAAGCCGCGAATTCACCAAACACCCGTTGAGCCGCACCCGGACGGCCTGCATAGGTTCCGATCCTCGGCTGGTCGGGAGCAGAGAAGGTGACCTCCCGCCCAGACCTTCCGAGAGGCTGGGCCGGTTGGGGGCCGCGGGTCAGCCGGACTGCGTCCCGGCCAGATCGCGGGGCCCGCCCCCGACCGCGTCGGTGACGAGTTGGAGGACGGGCTCCACGACCGGCAGTCGGACCAGCCAACTGCCAGTTGCCCAGGCCAGGTTGACGTGCTCCAGGCTCCGTCCGACGGCGGCCAACCCATCCGCCCGGTGGGCGCGGCGGACGTAGGTGATCCGCCGCAGCGGCTCCGGGAAAGACTCGGCCGCGGCCACGTCGAGACCAAGGGACGGTCGCCGGAGGAGGAACCGGCCGACGTCGGAGCACGGCTCGCAGCTGCCGGCGACGTAGACGACGGCCCGGTCGACCACCGCCGGACGCCACCGTGGTAGCCAGGTCCGGACTTGGCGCCGGTAGCCGTGCCAGTCGTTCCCGAAGCGCCCGGCCAGCTCGACGTCTTCGCTCCAGGCGGCCACACCGGCCGAGAAGGCGGCGGCGACGGCTGCGCCGGCGACCACGGCGGGGCTGGCCAGCAGCACGCCCCATCCGGCGAGGACGACCGTGGCCCCCAGCTGCATCGGATTGGCGACGTAGGCGTAGGGCCCGCTGGTCACCAGCCGAGAGGGAGGGTCGAGGGGCACGGGGGTACCGCCGTGGGCCACGAACTCCCGCACCGCCTGCACCGCCATGGCTCCCGCCGGGGCCAAGGTCAGGCCGGCCAGGACGAACTGCCAGCGGGGTCGGGCCAGCAGCGCGGCCCAGTCCTCGCCGGTGACGGTGAAGACCAGGACCGGCAGGACGAACAGGAGCAGGCCGGTGAAGGCCAGCACCTGGAGGCCGGCGCGCCACGCCAGGCGCTCGCCCCGGGCCGTCCAGCGGCCGAGCAGCAGCCCGGGCCCGAGGCAGGTGACCACGGCCAGGGCCTCGCCGACCAACCACGTGCGGTCGAGCACGACGACGGGCTCGCCGATGGGCATGAGCACCATGTCGGCGGCCACGAGGATCAGGCCGGCGCCCACCAGCGGGCCGATCCCGGTCCCGAGGCGAACGGCCAGGAGGGGAACCGTCCCCCAGAGGAGAGCCCATCCGATCCACAGGTCGGCGGGTACTCCGGCGACGGCGGCGGCCGACACCTCGAACGACCACCACCCGGCGCGCACCGCCACCACGTTGACCGCGAGCAGCGCCGGGAGGTTCCACGCGGTGGCGAGCAGGGCCCCTGCGACCCGCCGGCGATCGGGCCGGCGGTGGATGGCGAGGGCGACGACGAGCAGGATCGGCAGGTAGAGCGCCACCGCCCGCACGAGGAGCTCCGACGACCGGGGCTCGATCACCGGAGCTGGGTCCCCACCACGGCGTCGAGGAGGTAGCCCGCGGCCTGGTCCATGCCGAAGCGCTGGAGGGGGGCGAAGTAGGCGGTCGGGTAGAGGAGGCGCTCGTACTCGAGCGACCACGTCACCCGGGTGGTGGAGGCGCCGACCGCCTGCCAGGTGACGACGGCCCGGTCGAGGCGGACCCAGCGCGACAGCATGGTGCCGTCGTGGTCGACCCGGAAGACGACCCGGCCCGGCCCCGACTCCACCACCCGGAGGTGCATCTCGGCGTGGTGGTCGACGCTGCGATGCCCGCCGAGGCCGAAGAGGCGGAGCGGGTGGTCGTCGTGGGTGCCGCCCGTGAAGTCGATGGCCCGGGTGGCTCCGACCTCGAGCCCGGATCCGGTAGCGCTCCTCGGGCGGTTGAAGCCGACCGTGAGGAAGGGGGGCAGGTCGGCGTCGAACCGGGGCGTGGCCGCCACCGAGGCCGCCACCTGGGCGGGCGTGGCGGCCACCGTGAGGCTGGCGGTGACCGTGTCGTGGCTGTCGAAGGGAGTGCCGACGACGCCCTCCATGCTCATGAGCAGCAGGGGGAGCGTGACCGCCATCAGCGTGGGCCCCTGGCCCCGCCGGCGGCGCCGGGACCAGTCGATCGAACCGCCGACGATCACCGAGATGAGAGCCACCAGCGGCAAGGCGAAGAGGAGGCAGATAAGGCCTTCGGGGAGGATGACGCAGGCGATGAGCAGGGCGAGGGTCGAGCCCTTGAGCAGCATCCCGGTGGCGCTCTTGCGCCTGGGGGTCAGGGCCAGCCCGACGGCGAGCAGGGTAGGCACGCCGACGTAGAGCGCCGCCGTCCGGGACGCGCCGGTGAGGTACACGAGTCGGTAGGCGACGTTGACCACGGCCAGAACGACGATGAAGCCGATGATCTGCTTCTGAGCCAGGTTGACGCGGTCGTCGTTCTCGGTCATGGCAATACGGTACACTTCACTAGTGGTTACTAGCAACGTAAACGATCAAGGGGTGAACGATCGAGAAGAGCTCACGATCGACGGGCTGGCCCAGGCCGCCGGGGTCGTGGTCTCGACCGTCCGTCTCTACCAGAGCCGGGGCCTGCTGCCGCCGCCGGTCAAGCGGGGCCGGGTGGGCTTCTACGACGCCGTCCACCTCGGTCGGCTCCGGCTGATCGGCGAGCTCCAGGAGCGGGGCTTCTCCCTGGCCGGCATCAAGGCCCTCCTCGACGGGATGGACCGGGGCGAGAGCCTGCAGGCGGTGCTGGGCGTCGGCGCCGGACCCTCGACCTGGGCCGCAGAGAAGCCTCAGGCGATGTCGCTGGCCGAACTCGCAGCACTCCTTCCCCAGTTCGCGGCCGACCCCGAGGTGGTGCGGCGCACAGTCGACCTGGGCCTTCTCGATTTCTCGGCCGACGGCGCCGAGGTCGTCGTACGCAGCCCGTCGTTCCTGAGGGTGGGCCGCGAGTTGGTGGCCCTGGGCATGCCGGCGAGCACGATCCTCGACGAGTACGAGACGCTGAGGGTGGAGACGGCCGAGATCGCCGACCGCTTCACCCGGGTGTTCCGGACGCATCTGTGGAAGCCCTTCGTGGAGGCGGGGATGCCGCCCGCCGAGGTCACCCGCCTCATCGGCGCCCTCGAGAAGCTCGGACCTCTCGCCGAAGCCGTCGTCGACGCTTCCCTCCGCCACGCCCTGCAGCAGTCCGCCGAACGCTTCGTGGAGGCCGAAGCGGCCCGGCTCGGGGTCGACATCCCCCGTCCCGGTCGCCCCGTCGAGTGACGACGGCGGTCGGCGTCAGTCGTGGAGCTCCGGTTTACGCCGGCGTCCCAGCCGCGCCAGCCAGCGCCCGCCGCGCGACAGCGTCCGGGCGATCCACGTCAACACACCCTGGAGGGCGAGCCACAGGAGCAGGATCCCCGGTACCAGGCCGGCCACGACGCCGATGAGGAAGGCGGGCGGGCTGGCGGCCAGCGCCCAGAGCACGGCGGCGACGAGCACGCCGACCCCGACGGCGGCGATGAAGGGAGCGAAGGGGAAGCCCTTGTTGACGACCGGGGGCGCTTCTCCCGGGAGGGGCGGAAGACCGCCCTTGGGCTTGGCGAAGCGCTTGGCCATCCGGCCGAGAAGGCCACGAAGTTGGGGAGCCACCCTCGGGAACGTGTCCGGCAGCGTGTCTCCGATCACCAGACCGGCGACCTGGCCGACGTTGGCCACCGATCGGGCGATGGCGGTGGTGCCCGGGTGGGTGAGGTCCTCGAGTCCCGACTGCCACTTTCCCCGTTCGGCGGGGAGATCCATCGGCGACGCCGCGACCGCCTCGTCGAAGATCTCGTCCTGCCGCCGACGGATGAGGTCCCGGCGCACGTCACGCTGCTCCGATCCCTCGTCCGAGGTCTGGGCCGCGATGTGCCGGTAACTGGCCGGCCCCCGTCGTTGCTCGACCGGCCGGTCGAGGCCGAGGAGGATGTCGACCAGGGTCGGGACCGCGTCCATCCGACCCCACGTCCAGTCGTTCACCCGCCACCGCCTGCTGAGGAAGGCGCTGAAGCTGCCCAACTCGTTGCCGGCGAGCTTCACGTTCGGCAGCAGGTGGTCGGCGTCGACGAACCTGGCCTCCGGGTCGAGGGCACACGATCGCTCGTACAGCATCCCGAAGCGGCCAGCGTCGATGGTCGGAGCGGCCGCCGACATGCGTTCGAACCCGATCTCGGAGGCACCGGGATTCCCCAAGAGCTGTTCCTGCACGAGGAGCACCTCCAGCGCCTCCAGACGTCGCCCGAGCTCGGTCGCGTCGGCCGGCGGGGTGCCGTCGTTGGCGTCGAGCAGGACCCGTTGGATCACCTCGGCCCCGCTGCGGTGCAGGAGGTCGGCAGCGGGGTCGATCGGGTCCAGCGCCGGCGGCGGGTCACCCAGGGCCACCAGGATGTCGACCACGATCGGGTGCAGCGCCTCCACCAGCGCGTCCCGCATGTCGACCACCTCGCCGGGGGCGGCAACCGGCGCGGTGCCGTCGGTCCACGCCTGCAGCTTCTGGTCGCAGCGGGAGAAGTACGCCTCCCGAGCCGCGGCGGTACCACTGGCCGTGCCCGGGTCGAGGATCGACGACGCCACGCCCGGCTCGACCTCCAGCAGGTGGTCGAGGGCGGCAATGGTGGGCTCGACCCAGTCGGTATGGGTCGGAGCGGCCTGACCCGCGGCCACCACCCAGCCCAGGCGGCGCACCCGCTGCATCGCCTGGACGAGGGACGCCAACTCATAGAGCGCCTTCTTCGTCTGGCCGAGCAGTGCCAAGGCGCCGGGCAGCTGGCAGTCGGACTGCTTCTCCGCCTCCCGCACCAGCTCGATGAGCAGCTGTAGCGATCGGATGGACGGGCCCAGGCCCTGCCGGAGCAGGTCACTGCGCCCGTCCCCGTCCCCGTCGCCGTCGCCGTCCCCGTCGCCCAGGCGACCGGTCAGGCACGCCCGGATCCTCCCCCGGATGGCCTCCCGCTGCTCGCCGGTGCTCGTCCACAGCGGTGATCGCCACCGGTCGTCGACCTCTGCGCCCTCGCCCAGGTAGGGGAACGGGTCCTCGCCCAGGACGACGACCGGATCGCGCAACAGGGAGTGGACGGCATCGGCATCGGCCCCACCCCGCTGCACCGCGTAGGGGCCTCGCCGGGTCTCCGCCACCTCGCCGGCGGACGGGGCGCCCACCGCCGCCAGCTCCGAGAGCAATGACCGGCGGAGGATCGCACCCAGCTGGACCCGCTGGTTGTGCTCCTCGATGCGCTCCAGGTCGCCGTCGATTGACTCGCCCTGCAGCTTGGCCGTCCTGAGGCCCTGACCCAGGGCGAGGATGCCCCGCCGGCGGATCACCTTGTCGTCCGCCGTCTCGTCCCGGGGCGCGGTGACCGGTTCGGGGCCGACCGATGGTCCCGTCGGGTGCAGGTAGACGAGGACCCGACGCGTCGGCCCGTCCGCGGGTGCGTCGGTGATCGCGTCGAGGGCCTTGCCGAGGGGGATGTTGTCGACGACGCCTCCGTCGGCCACGAGGAAGTCGTCATCCTCAACCGGACCGGGTGTGGGGGACCGGAGGCCGCGGCTCTCGCTGAAGAACCCGTGGCAGTCGGCCAGCCGCTCGCCGGACGCGGGATCTCGGTCGGGTACCGAGGGCACCGACGTGAAGGCCGGCGGGCGTCGGGACCGCACCGCGGCCGCCTCGAACGCGACCGGGAACGACGCGGTGGCCCGGGCCGCCACTGCCAGCTGGGGGATGCACGCCGCTTCCAGGTCCCGGCGGGGAAGGGCCGCCACCGGGTCGTGCCGGAAGTGGAACCTGGCATCGGAGCGGCTCCGCCGCAGCCACTCGTCGCGGGGGCTGGTGGCAGCCTGTCCGACCGGCTCCACGAGGGTGGCCGACAGTTGCAGGTCGACATAGGCCTCGCCCTCGGGCGCCGGCTCGCCCTCGCCCACCAGCCGGTCGAGGTTGTCCCGGATGACGTCGAGAAACATGAGGTCGCCGTCGAAGAGCGAGACCCACGGTGGTCCCTGGCGGACCAGGTCGTCGACGGCGCCGACCTCGAGCCAGACGTCCCGGAGCTCCTCCATCCGGAAGTGGTGGCGGATGGCGGCCGCGAACAGCACCCCGTTGAGGCCGCCGGCGCTGGCCCCGGCCATCACGTCCACCACGACCCGCGAGTAGGGGGATGCGGACAGGACGTCCCACCAGAAGCCGGTCCGCTCGTCGGCCGCCCGCCGGAGGGCGTCGATCTCGGCGCACGCCCCGCCGATCCACACGGCCAGGCTGACACCGCCCCGCATGCCCAGCGCCAGCCGCAGCTCGGCCTGGTCGGGTGCCCCTGCCTCATTCACCGGCCACCACCTCCCGCACCCGATCGTCCGCCCAGTAGTCGTTGTGGCCCTGGATCGGGTCCTGCCGGTGCCTCGGGTCGACGACGGCGCAGTCGACCAGCCGGGCGCCCGGTTCGCCGGCGGGCGCGGGCGCCGCCGACGCCCAGATCCTCGCCCGCCCCAGGCCGGCCGGCTCGCTCGTCGGCGTCCACGAGGTCTCCTCGCCGAAGACGGTGCGTCCGACGTGGTCGGTGAAGCGGAACACGTTGCTCCACCGGCTCGGCGCCCGCACCGCCCGGGCCACGTCGACGATCAGGCCCTCGTCGCAGTAGGACGGGAAGGCCTTCAGGTAGAGCGCCCGCAGGGGGCAGCCGGCGGTGACCAGGTGGTCGATCCGCGACCGTGTGCCGGCCGCTCCGACCGGCGCCAGCGCCGCGATCATCAGCATCGAGCCCTGGCTATGGGCGACGACGGTGAGCAGCTGGTCGGGCCAGAGGCCGGCGCCGCCGTCGCCCGGCTCCATCACCAGGGCCCGGATGTGGGGGATAGCCTGCACCGGGTAGGGCCGCACCGCGAACGGGTGGTAGCGCCGGGGCCAGAAGGTGAGGATGTCCCAGACCTGGCCGACCCGCCGGAGGGCGGCGGGCGACCCCTTCGACCGCACCAGGTTGAGGAACATGAAGCCGAACAGCCCGTAGATCGTCAGCTGGGCGATGCGCACCGGCGGGGTGTTGGTCGGGTGCCACGTGGCCTCCCGGGCCTGCTCGGCGGGGGTGGCGGAATTCTCGATTCCGACGGCCCGCGACCACGTGGCCACCGTCTCGGGCGCCCGGTGGAAGAACTGCCCGGTGCCCACGACGAGGAACGTCAGGGTGGCCGCGCCCAGGGCGGCGAAGGCGGCCCGGGGCAGGAGGGCCACCCGGGCCCGGGCCCACGACACCGGGTTGGGAAGGAGCGTGTGCCCGACCGTGGGCACCATCTCGCCGGGCGACTTGCGCACCAGGAGCATGACCGCCACGGTCACGCCGGCGGCCACCGCCGCCAGCACCGCCCAGCCGTACACGTCGAAGAGGACGAACGCGGGCCCGCGCAGCGCCCCCTGGTCGTCGACCAGCACCCGCAGCAGGGCGGTGAGCAGCCCGCCGATCATGGCCGCACCCAGCCCGGCCGCCCCCACCGCCCGGAACGCCCACGCAACCGGGCCCCGCCGTCCGGCGCCGGCGGTGAGGTACGACGCCGCGGCCAGGACCGCGAGCACGAAGAGCAGCACCACAATGAGCCCGCCGCCGGACACGGCGACGTCGCCCGCCTGCCGGCGCAGCCCACCCGATCCCGACGGCCGGGCCCCGTAGACGCCGGCGAAGGTGGCGGCCATGGCCACGACGTGGGACGACCAGAGCAGGCGGCCGGTCGTGAAGAAGCCGGGGTCCGACAGTCCCCGCCCCCCGATGGCTGAGCGCCGGGACGGTGTCGCCCCCTCCCGCTGGCGGTGGTTGCCGACACCCGTGATCCACAGCAGGGCCAGGGCCAGGGCCACCGCCCCGATCATCCCGGCGGCCTCGCTCCAGCCCCGGTCCCCGGCGAGGACCTGGCCCGCGAGCACGAGCCACGCCGCCAGCCAGACAGTCGTCACGTAGCAGAGCCCGCCATGGATCAGCTTGGCGACGCGGCCGAAGGCGCCGGGGGGGTGCATGTACCCCGCCACGTTGAGAATCGTGAACGGCAGGAGAAGGGGCCACAGGGCGAACCATCGTGATCCCGACGTCAGCGGCGCCCAGTGGTAGGCGGCGACGCCAGCGTCGTCACCCTGCCAGAGGTGGGGCCTGGCGCTCGTGCCCAGGGGCCACAGCGGCACCAGGCTGGCGCTTGGCTCCAGGCCGAGCATCGACTCGGCGGTCGTCCCCCCGATCCCGTGTACCCGAATCTCCACGTGCCCGCCCCCGATCAGCCCCGGGGCCCATCCTCGCGCCGCGAACCCTTCCGGCGCCGGACCGGCGTGCTATCGGACCGGTTCCTTGGCGCGGACGAGCCAAACCACCAGGTCATGGCCGGCGCCGTGCCGAGCAATCCATGCCGCGGTCATCGCCGGGAAATGGACATGGAGCTGCGCGGCCATCGACGCCGGCGACACCTGTGGCCGACGTCGCTTGGCAATCAGCGCGTCGACGACCTCGCTCACGTCGGCGGGCGACGCGTCCCACAGGCGCAGGACGAAAGAGTTCCCATCGAGTGGTTCGAGGTCCAGCCCGGAACCGACGATCTCGAATCTGAGGGTGCTGTCGTTGGTGACTACGCAGGTCGCCGCGGAGGCCAGGGCCGCAGCGACGACATGATGGTCCTTGGCGTTGATCATCTCGACTACGAGCGTGAGCTCCGTCGCGTCGACGTCGACTGTCTGGTCGGCGAGAGCAGCTCTCACGTGAGCGACGCGCCGGCGAAGGCCGACGGGATTCACGTGGGGGAAGTCGCTGATCAGGGTGCGCTCCACCTCATCGAGCACCATTGTCGAGACGATCGGCTCGAACAGGCGGTGGTCGAACGCGGTGAGCAGGAAATCGCAGGCAACGATCGGGACCAGGAGGTTGGCGTCGATGACGGCGACCTCGATCGGCATCAGTCGTAGAGCGCCAGTTCTTCGGCCTCACGAGTCATCTCTTCGAGAGCCTCGGTCCGACGCTTCGCCGACGCCTCCCGGTGGGCGAGAACGTCGCCGAGAGATAGCCGGCGATGAGTACCGGCCATGCGGGCCGGGAGCTTCCCGGACTCAATAAGCCGGACGACCGTCGGCCGCGACACGCCGAGGACAGCAGCGGCCTGCTCGGTGGTCAGGTTCTCCGGCGACCGGAGCACGAGCGCCCGTTCACCGTCAGCGGCGGCTTCGAGAATCTCGGCCAACGCCTCGGCCACCGGGCCGGGAAGGTCGAGCACGGTCCCGTCCTCAGTCGTGATCCTCGGGTGGGCGCCGAGTACCCGGAGCATCTCGCGAGCGCGGTCCCGGTCCTCAGCTGTGAGCACAACCATGCCGACAGAGTACCCCAACCGAAACAAACGAACGACGCCAGTGGCCCGCAAGATCGAACCGTGGCCGGTCGGCCAGGTCGTTGCGGTCATCGACGCCCTTCCCGCCCGTTACCGGGCTGTCGCCGTGGTCGCCGCGGCCTGTGGCCTCCGCCAGGGGAGGCGTTCGGCCTCCGCGTCCGTGACATCGACTTCCTGCGGCACCGCCTTCGGATCGAGCAGTAGGTCAAGATCGTCGGCGGGGTCCTCCAGATCGACCGGCCCAAGGGGGGCAAGACCCGAGCGGTGCCACTCGCCGATCCTGTTGCCGGCGCCCTGGCCGAACACCTTCGATCCTGGCCGGTCGACGGCGACGGTCTCGTCTTCACCATACCTCGGCCACGCCGACGCTGGCTTCCCTGAGGGTCTACGCCCACCTGTTCCCGGCGTCCGAGGATCGTGCCCGGAAGGGGTCGAAACCGCCTTCTCCGCGGCCCTCCTTGAACCGCCCACTGCCCGCCGGGACGCCCTCCTGACCACTACTGACCGCCGCCGCGACGGACCACAGACGGACCAAGCAGGCCGCTGACCCCCTAAACCAAACGAGCAGGTCAGCGGCCTCCCGGCTCAAATGTCGTAGTACATGTGGAACTCGTACGGGTGGGGCCGCAACCGCAACGCGTCGATCTCCCGTGACCGCTTGTAGGCGATGTGGGTCTCGATGACGTCGTCGGTGAAGACGCCGCCGGCCCGGAGGAAGTCGCCGTCGGCCTCCAGCGCGAGCAGGGCCTCGTCGAGCGACGCCGGCACCTGGGGCACCATGGCCAGCTCCTCCGGCGGGAGGTCGTAGAGGTCCTTGTCGACCGGGTCAGGGGGCTCGATGCGGTTGAGCACACCGTCGAGGCCGGCCAGCATCATGGCCGAGAAGGCGAGGTAGGCGTTCGACGACGAGTCGGGGCAGCGGAACTCGACCCGCTTGGCCTTGGGCGACTTCTGGGCCAGCGGGATTCGGCACGAGGCCGACCGGTTGCGCTGCGAGTACACCAGGTTCACCGGCGCCTCGTAGCCCGGTACCAGCCGCTTGTAGGAGTTGGTGGTGGGGTTGGAGAAGGCGCAGATGGCGGCCGCGTGGGTGAGCAGGCCGCCGATGTACCAGCGCCCGATGTCGGACAGGCCGGCATAGCCGGTCTCGGAGTAGAAAAGCGGCTCGTCGCCCTTCCACAGCGACTGGTGGGTGTGCATGCCCGACCCGTTGTCCTCGAACAGCGGCTTGGGCATGAACGTGATGGTCTTGCCGAAGGCCTTGCCGACGTTCTTGACCACGTACTTGAAGGTCACCAGCTTGTCGGCCATGTTCAGCAGGGTGTCGAAGCGCATGCCGATCTCGCCCTGACCGCCGGACGCCACCTCGTGGTGGTGCAGCTCCACGGGGATGCCGAGGGCGATGAGGGTGGCCGAGATCTCCGAGCGCAGGTCCTGGTAGTGGTCCATGGGCGGGACCGGGAAGTAGCCCTCCTTGGTGCGGGGCTTGTACCCGAGGTTCGGCCCCTCGTCGCGGCCGGTGTTCCACGTGCCCTCCACCGAGTCGACCAGGTGGAACGAGGAGTTCTGGTTGTACGAGAAGCGCACGTCGTCGAAGATGAAGAACTCGGGCTCGGGACCGAAGTAGGCCTTGTCGCCGATGCCGGTGGACGCAAGGTAGGCCTCCGCCTTCTTGGCCACGTACCGGGGGTCACGGCTGTACGACTCGCCCGTCACCGGGTCGTGCACGAAGCAGTGGATGTTGAGGGTCTTGCGGGTGCGGAACGGGTCGATGTAGGCGGTGTTGGCGTCCGGGATCAGGATCATGTCCGATTCCTGGATCTGCTGGAACCCCCGGATCGACGACCCGTCGAAGCCGTGGCCGTCGGTGAAGACGTCCTCCGTCACCTGGTTGGTCGGGACGCTGACGTGCTGGACCAGCCCCGGCAGGTCACAGAAGCGATAGTCGACGAACTCGACGTCTTGATCCGACAACATCGCCAGGACTTCGGCCGGGCTGCGTTGCTGCACGGGTTCCCCCTTCATGGGCCACTGCTGGACGGACGTGCCACCATCGCGGCACGCGATTTCCCGATAGTTGCGTCTTGATGAACGGGGTGTGAACTAGCACGCCGGATCGTCGGAGGCCGGGTGGGCGGCTGCGAAGATACCGGCCATGGAACGTCAGCAGGACTATGTGCTCCGGTCGGTCGAGGAGCGGGGGATCCGTTTCATCCGCCTGTGGTTCACCGACGTGCTCGGCCAGCTCAAGTCGATCGCCATCGTGCCCGGCGAGCTGGAGAACGCGTTCGAGGAGGGCATGACCTTCGACGGGTCGGCCATCGACGGGTTCAGCCGGGTCCAGGAGAGCGACATGCTCCTGCATCCCGACCCCAACACCTTCGAGCTGCTCCCGTGGCGGGGCGAGGACGCTCCCGTCGCCCGCATGTTCTGCGACGTCACCAACCTCGACGGATCGCCGTTCGAGGGCGACCCCCGCCACGTGCTGCGGCGAGCGCTCGACCGGGCCCGCAACCTGGGCTTCTCGTTCTACGTCGGCCCCGACATGGAGTTCTTCTACTTCAAGGGCACCGACGGACCGCCCGCGCCCGTGCCGATCGACTACGGCGGCTACTTCGACCTCACCACCGTCGACGTGGCCACCGACCTGCGCCGGCGCACCATCCTGGCCCTGGAGTCGATCGGCATCCCGGTGCGCTACAGCCACCACGAGGACAGCCCCGGCCAGCACGAGATCGACCTGCG
>Ga0136617_10002093_pt1 | contig 17865 bp, 5 predicted proteins | sample AntDrymUQ3222106_2_FD_129672 | JGI IMG/M metagenome (GOLD analysis project Ga0136617, IMG submission 129672) | Polar desert sand microbial communities from Dry Valleys, Antarctica - metaG UQ322 (21.06) | ecosystem: Environmental > Terrestrial > Soil > Desert | place: Antarctica: Dry Valley... | reverse complement strand
TGCGTCGCGAGCCCGAGCACCGAGACAGCGGCCGGGCGGGCGATCCTTGCCGAGGACCCGGACTGCTCGGGCAGCCTGGGCATCGCCACCTCCGAGGCGATCGAGGTGGCGATGAACGACCCGGAGACGAACTATGCGGGCGGCAGCGTGCTCAACCACGTGCTGTTGCACCAGACTGTGATCGGTCAGGAGGCCCTCAAGCAGATGGCCCTCGCCGAGGACTACCCGGACGTGGTGATCGGCTGCGTGGGCGGCGGCAGCAACTTCGGTGGCCTGACCTTCCCGTTCCTCGGTGAGCGGCTGCGCAACGGCCGCGACATCCGGGTCATCGCGGCGGAGCCCGCGGCGTGCCCGACCATGACCAGGGGCCGGTTCGCCTACGACTTCGGCGACACCGCGGGACTGACCCCGCTGTTGCGCATGCACACCCTCGGCCACACCTTCGTTCCACCGTCCTTCCACGCAGGCGGCCTGCGCTACCACGGCATGGCCCCGCTGGTCAGTGCCGCGCTGACGGAGAACCTGATAGAGGCGGTCGCCGTGCAGCAGTCCAACTGCTTCTCCGCGGGCGTGACCTTCGCCCGCTCCGAGGGCATCGTGCCCGCGCCCGAGGCGACCCACGCCATCGCGGTCACCATCCGCGAAGCCTTGCGCTGCAAGGAGGAAGGCCGCTCCGAGGTGATCCTGTTCGGACTGTCCGGGCACGGACACTTCGACCTGACCGCCTACGAGGAGTACCTGTCGGGCGCGCTGCGGAACGAGCCCTACGACCAGGTGCAGCTGGACGCCGCCCTGGCCAAGTTCCCCGGACTGGTCGATGCGTGACCAGACCGGACCGCCCGGGCGTGGGTGGTGCCGCGGGATGGTGAAGATCTGCGGCGCCACCCGCCTCCCGGACATCGACCTGCTCGCTGCCGCGGAGGCGGACCTGGTCGGGCTCTGGCACGGCGTGCCGGGTGGCCATGCCGAACTCGACACCACCCAACTAGCCACGCTGTCCGACGCCGCGGCCCGCACCGGCACGCTGACGCCGGTGCTCGTCACCCTGGCCGGCAAGCCGGAGACCCTCGCGGCGGCAGTGGACATCTCCGGGATCCGGACCGTCCAGCTGCACGGCTACCAGCCGCCGGGCTTGGTGCGCGAGCTCAAGAGCGGGGTCCCGGTCCTGACGGTGGTCAAGGTGCTGCACGTGCGGGATGGCTCGTGCCCCGAGCGGCCGCTGATCCGCTCGTACGAGCGCGCGGGCGTCGATGTCTTCCTGTTCGACGCGATCGGCGCTGACGGCCGCATCGGCAGCACGGCGCAGCCGCTCGATCCCGCCGTCGTGCTCGACCTTGCCGCATTGATCAACGTGCCGTTCCTCCTGGCGGGCGGGATCACCGCAGCGAATGTGGCGACCTTCGCCACCGTCGCCACCCGCGAAGACTTCCTCGGTGTCGATGTGGACACCGGGGCCAGGGACGGCGAGGGCCGCTTCGACGGCGAACGGGTTCGCGCAATCCGTCGCGCGTGGACACGCGGTGCCCCGGCCGGAGCCGTGCGATGACCCGCGGATTCGTCGATGCGCTGGCCGGAGCGGGCACGCCGGTGATCGCCGAGATCAAGCTCCGCAGCGCGGTCGGCGACGATCTGCTCGGCGATCGCTCGGTGGCCGAGGTCGTGCGGTCCTACCGCGAGGCCGGGGCCGCGTGCATGTCGGTGGTCACCGGGCGCTGGTTCGGCGGCAACGTCGACCTGCTGCGCGAGGTCGCCGCGCTCACCGACGTCCCGCTACTGCAGAAAGATTTCATCACCCGGAAGTCGCAGCTGCGCCAGGCCAAGGAGATCGGCGCGTCCGCAGTGCTGCTCACCGTCGGGTTGTTGCCGGTATCGACCCTGCACAACCTGATCGGGCAGGCCCTGGGACTCGGCCTGACGCCATTCATCGAGGTCGCCGACGCCGACGAGATCGGCGCGATCATTCGGGGCGGGGAGTGTGTCGTCGCGGTGAACAACAAGGACATCACGGCCAGGGAGCGCGGCGCGGGCGATCTCGACCGCAGCGTGGGCCTGCTGCGTGCGGTCCTGGCCACCGGGACCCGTTGCGCGGTCAGCGCCAGTGGCATCGAGCAGCCGGAGGCAGGTGCCCGGCTGGTGGACACCGGGTTCGACGGCCTGCTCGTCGGCACCGGGTTGCTGCAGGCGCGCAGCCCCCGGGCGTGGTTCGACGAGTTCGACCGGCACCGTGGCGCGAGCCGCGCCGAGGAGATGGCATGACAGGGACGCCAGGTCTCTCGATCCGCGACGCCATCGATTCCCTTCGCGCCACGGACGACCACATCGTGCACGCGGACGAGCTGCGGCCCGACCGGATCGCACTCGATTTCGCCCAGCGGTTCGCCGGGATACCCGCGAACTCGAGATCCCGCGCCGAGAGGGCGGTGCTCTACCGGGCGACCGGTTCCGACATCCCGGTCCTGCTCGGGCTGTACGGATGCGAGGATCGGGTGCGAAGCTGGCTTCCCGGGCTACCGGCCAAGGCGAATGCGGCAACCGCGGGCGAGCTCCTCGAGCGGATCGAGAAACCCGAACACGTCGACGATCCAGCGTGCCAGCAGCGGGTGGAGATCGAGGACGTCGACCTCGCCAGGTTGCCGGTGCTGCGTACCACACCGCGAGACGCCGGACCCTACCTGACCATGGGTATGGTCCACGCGCACGATCCCCGGACCGATGAGACCGCCCTGTCGGTGCACCGCATGCTGGTACTGGACCGCAATCGCCTGGCGATCTGGATGGTGCCGGGACGCAGGCTGCGCATGATGCACGAGGAGGTGATCCAGCGATCCGGGCGGCTGCCGGTGTCGATCAGCATCGGTGCTCCCCCCGCGGCGATCGTCGCGTCGGCACTCAGCAGCAGCGTGCTGCACCCTGGTGTGGGAAAGCTGGCGTTCGCGGGCGCATTGGCAGGCGCGCCGGTCAGCGTGGCGACCGGGGTCAGCCAGCCCGTCCCGGTGCTCGCCGAGTCGGAGATCGTGCTGGAGGGCTACCTGGACCAGCAGGTGGCGGACGAGTCGTTGAGCGATCGGCCGGATGTGTCGCCGGATGTGTCGTTGCCCGAGTTCCTCGGCTATGACGGGGAGGCCAGGTCCGATCTGCCCGTTCTCACGGTGACCGCAGTGACCACCCGGCAGGATCCGGTCTACCAGGCGGTCATCGGACCCGGCCGCGAGCAATCGGTGATCCTCGGCCTCGCGGGTGCTCTCTCGGTCGCGCTGTCGGGCAACGACGCCGACTGGCAGCTCCTCGAGGATCTGCACTACTCCGCGGCGGGCGGCGGCATGCTGATGCTGACCATTGCCGTGCGGACCGGCCCGGTCAGCTCAGCCGGGCGGCTCGAGCACATCGCCCGGCGGATCTTCGACCGGCACCGGTTCGTGAAGCTGATCGTCTTCACCGACACCGATGTGGACATTCGCTGCGCGGAGGACGTCTGCTGGGCGATCACCACGAGGTCCAACCTCGGCACAGACTGCACCACGCTCGGCGGGTACCGCCCGCTGGCGATGGATCCTTCGCAGTCTGAGATGTGGTCGCGGGCCCGTGGCTCCGACGGCGGCAGCATCAGGACGTTCGTGGACGCCACCGTGCCCTGGGAGCTGCGCGCGACGGCCGTCCGGAGCTTTCCGTCCCTTGTGGACGGAGCAGACCGGTGAGGTTGGTACTGGGGATCACCGGGGCCACCGGCTCCGTCATCGGAGTCCGGCTCCTGCAGGCGCTGCGCATGCTCGACGTGGAGACCCACCTGGTGCTCAGCAGGTGGGGGCGGGCAACTCTGGAGATGGAGACTGACTTCACGGTCGCCGACGTACACGCGATGGCCGATCGAGTATACGCGCCAGGCGATGCATCAGCGGCAATCTCCAGCGGATCCTTCCGCACCGATGGAATGATCATCGCGCCGTGCAGCATGAAGACCCTCGCCGCTGTGCGGATCGGGTACGGGGAAGGGCTGATCCCGCGAGCAGCGGACGTGACGCTCAAGGAGCGGCGCAGGCTGGTGCTTGTTCCCCGCGAGCTGCCACTCTCGGAGATCCATCTGGACAACATGCTCGCGCTGGCCCGGATGGGTGCCGTGCTCGCGCCACCGGTACCCGCGTTTTACTCCAGGCCGCGCACCGTCCACGACATCGTGACGCACATCGTTGCACGGGTCCTCGACCAATTCGGGCTTGACCTACCCGGAGTTCCGAGGTGGTCGGGGCCGCCGAAACCTGTGCAGGAGCGGGGTTAGACCACCGGCCGCAGGGCGAGGTCTTCCGGGCCGTGCCGCCTGAGTTCGAGCCAGGCCCGGTGCAGGCGCCGCACGAGCTCGGTCAGGGTCTCACTCGGCAGTGTGAACGGCAGCCGGAGGAAGGTGTCGTGCCCCCCGGTCGGGTCTGTGGTCGCGCCCGGCACGATCTCCACCCCGTGTCGCAGGGCGAGCTGCGCGAACATGCGGGTGTCGGTGCCGGGCAGTTCCACCCACAGCGCGGAACCACCGTCGGGAATGCGCCAGCGCCACTCCGGCAGGAAGTCGGTGAGCAGCTCGCCCAACTGATCCTGCCTGGCGCGCATCGTCTCGGTGCGCCCCGCCGCAATGGCGCCGAGCTCGGGCAGTATCCGGGCGGCCAGCGCCTGGTCGAGCACCGGACTGGCGAGGTCGGCGCGCACTTTGTACCGCGCGAGCCGTTCGGTGATCTCGCCAGGGGCGCGGACCCAGCCGATCCGCAGGCCGCCCCACGCAGCCTTGGCCAGCGAGCCGACGGTCAGGATCTCGGCCTGTGCCGGGGCGTAGGCGGCGACCGGCGGCGGTGGGGTGGATCCGGCGGCTGACGAGGCGAACGAGGTGTACGCGTTGTCCTCGAGCACGGGAACCTCGTACCGCGCGGCGATCGTGGCGATCCGGCTCCTGCGGTTCGCCGACATCAGCGTCCCGGTCGGGTTGTGATAGGTCGGCATGATGTAGAGCAGTGCGGGGTGGTGCTCGGCGAACGCCTGCGCCAGGCGATCCGCCCGGATGCCCTCCTCGTCGAGCGGGACCCCCACCATCGTGACCCCCGATGCCAGGAACACGTCCAGGCAGCCCGGCCAGCTGGGCGATTCGACCACGACGGTCGATCCGGCGCGCAGGTACATCTGCGCCACCAGCCCGAGCGCCTGCTGCGCCCCGGTGGTCACCAGCACCTGGTCCGGCACGGTCGGCAGGTCGAGGTCCCGGTAGTGCGCGGAGATCGCCTCGCGCAGCGGCGGGAAACCCCGCGGGTGGTACCCGACGTCGGCGAGCAGGTCGTCGAGGTCCTCGGCGACCAGGTCGCGCAACGCGTCCCCAAGTTCAGGCGCCGCGGGTTCCACGGCAAACGCAAGGGAGATCAGCTCGCCCGGCCCGTCCACGAGGCGCTGGAAGATCGAGGTGGCGCGGCCGCCCGGCACCCTGCCGTCGGCACCCGCCTTGCGCTTGGGCACAGCGTTGGTGACCCGGGTTCCGCTCCCGCGCCTGCTGTCGATGACGCCCCGGCCGCGCAGGTCATCATATGCCGCAACGACGGTGGCCCGGCTGATCTGAAGCATCTTGGCCAGGTCGCGCTCGGACGGCAGGCGCTCGTCCGGGTGCAGGTCGCCCGCGTGCATCGCTCGGCTGAGCGCGCCGGAGAGCTTGCGGTAGAGCGGGCCGCGGGCAGATGCCCAGTCGCCGAGCAGTTCGACGAGCTCGGCGGGGTCCTGGAAACGGTCCACTTCTCGCTCCATTGGCTCGGGTGGACTGGTGGCTACCGGACCAAACTAGCTGATGAACCGGTGGCCGGTGCGGTCTTGCCGGTACACCGGAGAACACCAATCGGACGTGGGACGGGTTCATGGGTACTGCGGCGACGCGTGGCCAGGTACTGGCCGAGTGGAACGAGACCACCGTCCGGGTGGACGGCGGTGATCTCGTCACCTTGCTGGAGCGCCAGGCGCGCTCGACGCCGGACTCGATCGCGCTGGTGTTCGAGGGCACGTCGGTCAGCTACGCACGGTTGCACGCGATGGCGAACCGGTTGGCCAGGTTGCTGATCGAGCGTGGCGCCGGACCGGACCGGATCGTCGCGTTGGTCGTGCCGCGATCGGTCGAGCTCGTGGTCGGGCTGCTCGCCGTGCTCAAGGCCGGCGCGGCCTACCTGCCAGTCGACCCGGGCTACCCGGCCGACCGGATCGGTTTCATGGTCTCCGACGCCGATCCCGTGCTGGTGCTCGGGCACAGCACCGCCACCGCCGCGCTGGATCTCGACGTCGACGTCCTGACCCTCGACGACCCGGCCGTGCACGCCGCGCTCGCCGGATACGACGATCACCCGCTCGGCGACGACGAGCGGACCAGGCCGCTGCACCCGCTGGACGCCGCCTACGTGATCTACACCTCGGGCTCCACCGGCCGCCCCAAGGGCGTCGTCGTGCCACATTGCGGCATCGTGAACCGACTGCTGTGGATGCAGGCCGAGTATCGACTGGGGGCAGACGACCGGGTGCTGCAGAAGACCCCGTCCAGCTTCGATGTCTCGGTGTGGGAGTTCATCTGGCCACTGATCGTCGGGGCGACGCTCGTCGTGGCGACGCCCGACGGGCACCGCGATCCCACCTACCTCGCGGAGCTCATCCACGCTGAACGGCTCACCACCGTCCACTTCGTACCGTCGATGCTCCAGGCGTTTCTGTCCGAGCCGACGGTGCCGCGACTGTGCGCCGGCCTGCGCCGGGTGATCTGCAGCGGCGAGGCGCTGCCGGCTGAGCTGGCCGCCCGGTTCCGCTCGATCCTCGACGCCGAGCTGCACAACCTCTACGGGCCGACCGAGGCATCGGTCGACGTGACCTACTGGGCGTGTGTCGCCGAGCCCGACGCCACCTCCGTGCCGATCGGCCGTCCGGTGTGGAACACCAGGACACATGTGCTCGACGCCGACCTGAGGCCGGCGCCGGTCGGCGTGGTCGGCGAGCTCTACCTTGCCGGAATCCAGCTGGCGCACGGCTACCTTAACCGGCCCGGCCTGACCGCGGAGCGGTTCGTCGCCGATCCCTGCGGTCCGCCAGGGCAGCGGATGTACCGCACCGGCGACCTCGCCCGCTGGCGCGCCGACGGCGCGCTGGACTACCTGGGCCGCGTCGACCATCAGGTGAAGATCCGCGGGTTCCGCATCGAGCTCGGCGAGATCGAGGCGGCGCTGTACGCGCATCCCGGCGTCAAGTCCGCGGCCGTGGTCGCCAGGGAGGATCACCCTGGCGTCACCAGGCTGGTCGGCTACGTGGTGCCCACCGATCCCGAGACGCTGGAAGTCGATGAGCTGAGGGCCAGGCTCGCCGACCAGCTGCCCGACTACATGGTGCCCGCCGCGTTCGTGGCGCTGCCGGAGTTCCCCCTCTCGCCCAGTGGGAAGCTCGACCGCAACGCGCTGCCCGCGCCGGACCTCACCGCGCAGGGCTCCGGCACCGCGGCGGCCACGGCGGCCACGGCGGCGGAGAAGATCCTGTGTGTGCCGTTCGCCGCGGTGCTCGGGCTGGATGGGCGGGGCGCGGACGCGGTCGGTGTCGACGACGACTTCTTCGCCCTCGGCGGCGACAGCATCAGCGCGATCAGGCTGGTCAGCCGGGCCAGGCAGGCCGGTTTGGTGCTCACGCCAGCGCTGATCTTCGAGCACCGGACGGTGCGACGGCTGGCTCCCGTTGCTGCGACCGCTCCGCTCACCCCGGCGGCGACCGCCACCGATGATCCGCTGATCAGCCTGGATGCAACGCAGGTCAAGGCGCTGCGCGAGGTCAACGACGATGTGGTGGAGGTGCTGCCACTCGCGCCGCTGGCCGAAGGGTTGCTGTTCCACGCGCTGTACGACGCCACCGAGCCTGACGTCTACATCTCGCAGGCAGCCGTTGGGCTCACCGGCGCGCTGGACGAGCCTGCCCTGCGGGCCGCCGCGGAACGGTTGCTGCACCGGCACCCGAACCTGCGAGCGGGCTTCTGGTCAGGCGAGGGCACGCAGCCGGTGCAGTTCATCCCGGCGAAGGTCGAGCTGCCGTGGCGCAGCGTGGACGTGTCCTGGATGAGCGAGGAGGCAATCGAAGCAGAGCTGACCACGCTGTGCGCGGCCGAGCGGGGCCGCTTCGACATGGCGCGGCCACCGCTGCTGCGCCTCCTGCTCGTCCAGCACGGCCCGCAGTGCCACACCCTGGTCCTCACCAATCACCACATCCTGTTCGACGGCTGGTCCACTCCGGTACTGCTGGACGAGCTGCTGGCCGGGCACGCGGGCAAGGACCTGGCACCGGTCACGCCGTACCGCGAGTTCTTGTCCACCGTGCACCGACAAGATCGGGATGTAGCCGAGAGGGCCTGGCGAGAGGTACTCGCCGACGTGACCGAACCAACGCTGGTCGCGCCCTCCATGATCGCGTCGGAGGAGGCAGGCTGGGAGTACGTGTCCGCGGAGCTCTCCGACGACCTGCACGGCCGGCTGACCCATGGCGCCCGGTCTCGGGGGCTCACCATGAACACAATTGTCCAGGCCGCGTGGGCACTCCTGTTGGGCAGTATCACCGGCCGCGACGACATCACCTTCGGTACCACCGTCTCTGGCCGACCCCCGCACCTCTCCGGCGTCGAGACAATGATCGGCCTGTTCATCAACACAGTGCCGGTGCGTGTGCGGCTGGATCCCGCGAAGACACTGGCCGACCTGCTCACCGACCTGCAGGACCAGCTGACGAAGATGACCGACCACCAGCAGGTCGGTCTTGCCGAGCTGCATCAGCTGGCCGGCGTACCCAAGCTGTTCGACACGCTGACCGTATTCGAGAACTACCCGGACGAGCAGGTTGAGCAAGGGCCGATACGGATTACCGGAACCAGGACGCGGTACCCATTACACTATCCGCTCGGCCTCATCGCGCTGCCCGGAGAGCGGCTGCGGCTGCGGCTCGGGTACCGCCGCGACATGTTCGACGATGTCACAGTGCGCGATTTCATGGACAGCCTGCTGCGAGTGCTCGAGACGGTTGCCACCAACTCGGGACAGCGCATCTGTGCGTTGCCGACCCTTGGTGAGGAACAACAGCACCGCATCCTCACCGAGTGGAACGACACCGACGCCGAGATCCCGGCGACCACCCTGTCCGAGCTGATCAAGCAGCGTGCGGCGGAGACGCCGGAAGCCGCCGCGGTGGTCTTCGAGGGCAGCACGCTCAGCTACTCCGCGCTGGATCGCATGGCGAACAGGGTGGCGCATTACCTCGTCGGGCAGGGAGCCGGTCCAGAGCGGCTGGTGGCGATCGCCTTACCACGATCGATCGAGCTGGTGGTCGCAGTGCTCGCGGTGCTCAAGTCGGGCGCCGCATACCTACCGTTGGATCAGGACTACCCAGCCGAGCGAATCGATTTCATGCTGCGCGACGCGCAGCCGATTCTCACGCTCACCGAACTGCCCGATATGGACGATGTGGACGGTCTCACAGACGTCGATCCGACGCCGGTGGTACGACCGCAGAACGCTGCATACGTCATCTACACCTCCGGCTCCACTGGACGCCCCAAGGGTGTGGTGGTTCCGCATACCGGCATCGTCAACCAGTTGCTCTGGCTACGCGACGAGTACAGCCTGGACCGCACCGATCGGGTGCTGCTGAAGGCATCGTTCGGTTTCGACGCATCGGTGTGGGAAATCTTCCTACCGTTGATCATCGGCGGGACACTGGTGGTCGCCCGACCGGATGGACACCGGGACCCGGCGTATCTGGCTGACCTCATTCGGACAGCGAGGGTCACCCAAGCCCTGTTCGTACCGTCCCTGCTGGGTCCGTTCCTGGCGGAGCCCGGTATCGCCGGGTGCACCGGCCTGCGCCGGATGTTCGTAGGCGCGGAGGCATTCCCTCCGGAACTGGCCGAGCAGTGTCGGTCGGTCATCGGGACGCCGCTGGTGAATCTGTACGGCCCGACCGAGGCATCGGTGGCGGTAAGTCACTGGGAACTGCCGCCAGGGCCGGTAGTCGGGTCGGTGCCGATCGGTCGGCCGGTGCGCAACACGCGGTTGTACGTGCTGGACCGGCACCTCAGGCCGGTAGCCACCGGCGTGACCGGGGAGCTGTACCTGGCGGGCGAACAACTGGGCCGCGGTTACCTGAACCGGCCGGGGCTCACCGCCGAGCGGTTCGTGGCCAACCCCTTTGGTGCACCCGGCTCGCGGTTCTATCGCACTGGCGACCTCGCCAGATGGCGGGGCGACGGCACGGTGGACTATGTGGGTCGGGCCGATCACCAGGTGAAGATCCGCGGACTGCGGATCGAGCTCGGTGAGGTCGAAGCCGCGCTGACCGCGCACCCCGCGGTACGTCAGGCCGTCGTGGTGGCCAAGGACAACCGGTTGGTCGCCTATCTGGTCGGGAAGTCCACCGATCCCGCGGTACTGCGCGAACACCTGGCGTCCCGACTGCCGGACTACATGGTGCCGGCCGCGTTCGTCGTGCTGCCGGAACTTCCGTTGACCCCGAACGGGAAACTGGACCGCAAGGGCCTGCCTGAACCTGATCTCGGTGCCACAATGGGCAGCCGAGCCCCGCGGACGCCAACCGAGGAACTGCTCGCCGGATTGTTCGCCGATGTGCTCGGCCTGGCCAGGGTCGGCATCGACGACCGTTTCTTCGACCTCGGTGGACACTCGCTGTTGGCCATGACGCTGATCGCCAGGATGCGCACAGTCTTCGAGATCGAGCTGGACATCCGCACCCTGTTCGAGGCGCCGACCGTGGCCGTGCTCGCAGGGCGGGTCGCAACAGCAGGCGCGGCCAGGGAACCGGTCCGGCCACGGGCCCGGCCGGACTGGCTCCCGGTGTCTCACACCCAGCAACGGCTGTGGTTCCTTGATCGACTGGAGGGCTCCGGCGCGACCTACAACATGCCGCTGGTGCTCCGGCTTTGCGGTGATCTCGACGTGGCCGCACTACGGGCCGCGCTCGGCGACGTCGCACAGCGGCACGAGTCGCTGCGCACGCTCTTCGTCGAGCGGGAAGGCCAGCCGGGTCAACGGATCCTGGCGCCGGCAGAGTTTGCCCTCGACGTGCGTCAGGCGTGCGCGGCCGGCGTGGCCGAAGCGATCGCCGCCGAGGTCCGGTGCGGCTTCGACCTCGCCGGCGAGCCGCCGATCCGCGCAACTCTGTTCCAGCTCGGCGCGGACGAGCATGTGCTCTTGCTTGTGCTGCACCACATCGCGAGTGACGGCTGGTCGCTGGCTCCGCTCGGCCGGGACCTGTCCACCGCGTATGCAGCCCGGCACGACGGTGTGTCACCCGGCTGGACGCCGCTTCCCGTCCAGTACGCCGACTACACACTCTGGCAGCGGGATGTGCTCGGTGCCGAGCACGATCCGACCAGCCCGATCGCGGCACAACTCGAGTACTGGCGGCGGACCCTCGCCGGCCTGCCGGAGGAGCTGGACCTGCCCACTGACCGGCCGCGCCCGGCTGCCGCGAGCTACACCGGCGGCGCAGTCGAGTTCCGGCTCGATCAGCGCCTCCACGACGGCCTGCTCGAGCTGGCCCGCGCCAAACAGGTCAGCCTGTTCATGGTGCTACAGGCAGCGTTGACGGCGCTGCTCACCAGGCTCGGCGCGGGCACCGACATCCCGATCGGCACTCCTGTTGCCGGCCGCACCGACGACGCGCTGGACGATCTGGTCGGCTGCTTCCTCAACACCCTGGTGCTACGCACCGACACCTCGGGTGACCCCACGTTCGATGAGCTGCTTTCCCGCGTGCGGCAGACGAACCTGGACGCGTACGCAAACGCCGACCTGCCCTTCGAGCGGCTGGTGGAGGTGCTCAACCCGGCCAGGTCGCTGGCCAGGCACCCGCTGTTCCAGACCATGCTCGTACTGCAGAACACGCCGAACGTCTCGATCGACCTGCCTGGACTGCGCGTCACGCGGGAGCCCGACGGTGTGCGGGTGGCCAAGTTCGACCTGCTCTACGATTTCACCGAACGCGAGGCGGGTATCGACGGCCGGCTGGAGTTCAGCGCGGACGTATTCGACGCAGCTACCGCGGAGATGTTGGTTGCCAGGCTGGTTCGCCTGCTTGGTGCGGTGGTCGCAGACCCGGACCGTCCGATCGCGACGCTTGACATCCTGTCCCCGGGCGAGCGGGACACCGTCGTTCGGCAATGGAACGACACCGCCCGTACTGCTTCCGCGCAGTCGGTTGTCGAGTTGTTCGAAGACAGGGTCGCCGCGACGCCGGACCATTTGGCGGTGTCCGCCACGGGGGCCGAGTTCAGCTACGCCGAGCTCAACGCGCAGGCCAACCGGCTGGCGCACCACCTGATCGCGCACGGCGCCGGGCCCGAGCGTTACGTCGCGCTGGCATTGCGCCGCACCGCTGACCTGCTCGTGGCGCTGCTGGCGGTGCTCAAGAGCGGTGCGGCCTACCTGCCGCTGGACCCGGACTACCCGGCCGAGCGAATCGACTACATGCTCGGCGATGCCGCGCCCGTGCTGACGCTGCGCGAACTTCCCGATGCGGCGGGCCACCCGGACACCAGCCCGGCGGTCGAGATCGCACCGGACAGCCCGGCGTACGTGATCTACACCTCGGGTTCGACCGGTCGGCCGAAGGGGGTGGTGATCCCGCACGCGGCGCTGGTCAACTTCCTCGGCTCGATGGCCGAACTGTTCGACCTGGACGACACGAGCAGGCTGCTCGCGATCACCACCATCGCCTTCGACATCGCGGCACTGGAGATGTACCTGCCGCTGCTGTCGGGCGGGGCCGTCGTCCTCGTGGAGAAGGAGGTCGTTACCGACCCGGCCGCACTGGTGCGGCTGGTCGCGGACTCCGGCGCCACGATCATGCAGGCGACCCCGTCGCTGTGGCAGGCGATCGTCTCAGTCCATCCCGAGGGCGTTCGCGGGCTGCGCATGCTGGTCGGCGGCGAGGCACTGCCGCCAGCACTTGCGGCGACAATGCGGGAACTGGCCGCAGACGTCACCAACCTCTACGGGCCGACCGAGACCACGATCTGGTCCACCACCGCCCGCCTCGACGACCGGTCGGGCACCCCGACCATCGGCAGGCCCATCTGGAACACCCAGGCGTACGTGCTCGACGGCGCACTCCAACCGGTGCCGCCCGGCGTGCCAGGCGAGCTCTACCTGGCGGGTTCGGGCCTGGCCCGGGGGTACCACCAGCGACCGGGCCTGACCGCGGAGCGGTTCGTCGCCGACCCATTCGGCACGCCGGGGGCACGGATGTACCGCACCGGTGACCTCTCCAGGTGGGGCGCGGACGGCAACCTCGAGTACCTGGGCCGGGTCGACTTCCAGGTGAAGGTCCGCGGCCACCGCATCGAGCTCGGCGAGATCGAGACCGCGCTCGCCGGGCATCCCGACGTCGGGCAAGCGGTCGTCGTGGTCCGGGAGGACGGGCCGGGCGTAGAGCGCCTGGTCGGCTACGTGATCGGCGCCGCCGCGGACCCGGCGGTGCTGCGCGAGCACGTCGCCACCTCGCTGCCGGAGTACATGGTGCCGTCCGCGGTCGTCGTGCTGGAGACGTTCCCGTTGACGCCCAACGGAAAGCTGGACCGAAAGGCGCTGCCGGAACCCGACTGGGCAGGCACCGCGACACGTTCCTCCCGCGCGCCGCGCACCCCGACCCAAGAGCTGCTGTGCACGCTGTTCGCCGACGTACTCGGCGTGTCGGCGATCGACGTCGATGACGACTTCTTCGCCCTCGGCGGCCACTCGCTACTCGCCATCCGGCTCATCAGCAGGGCGAGGTCGGTGTTCGGGGCGGAGCTGAAGCTCCGGCACCTGTTCGAGGCGCCCACTGTCGCGCGCCTGGCCGTCCTGCTCGGCAGCGCCGATGACGCCCGGCACCCGCTGCGGCCGATGCCCAGACCCCAGCGGGTGCCGCTGGCTCATGCCCAGCAACGGATGTGGCTGCTCAACCGGCTCGAAGAGTCCGGTGCCATCTACAACATCCCGCTGACCGTGCGACTGTCCGGCCCGCTCGACCGTGACGCCCTCAGTGCCGCGCTCGGCGACCTGGTCGGCAGGCATGAGGTGCTGCGCACCACCTTCCCAGACAGTGAAATCGGGCCGTACCAGCAGATCCAGGATGGGTGGGGGGCCGAGCTGACGGTACGCGAGGTTGCCGAAGCCGACCTGCCGCAGGTGCTGCGCGATGCGGCTGCGACCGCGTTCGACCTGACCACCGAGCCACCGCTGCGGCCCGTCCTGTTCGCGCTCAGCGACGACGACACCGGCGGGACGCAGGAGCACGTACTCCTGCTGCTGCACCACCACATCGCGGGCGACGGCCGGTCCACCGCGCCGCTGATCAACGATCTGACCGCCGCGTACGAGGCACGGTGTGCCGGCAAGGCACCGGCATGGACGCCGCTGCCGGTGCAGTACGCCGACTACGCATTGTGGCAGCGCGAGGTGCTCGGCGACGAGACCGACCAGGAGAGCCTGTTCGCACAGCAGCTCGGGTTCTGGTCGTCCGCGCTCACCGGTCTACCCGAGGAGCTCGCGCTTCCCTTCGACCAGCCGAGGCCCTTGGTGTCCGGTTTCCGCGGCGGGCGGGTCCCCTTCAGCATCGAGCCGGAGCTCTACGCCGGCCTGCGCAGGCTCGCGGCCGAACGCGGGGTCACCATGTTCATGGTGCTGCAGGCTGCCATCGCGACGCTGCTCACCAGGCTCGGCGCAGGCACCGACATCCCGATCGGCAGTCCCGTCGCCGCCAGGACCGACGAGGTACTCGACGAGGTGGTCGGGTTCTTCGTGAACACGCTGGTGCTGCGCACGGACACCTCGGGAGACCCGAGCTTCGCCGAGCTGCTCGCGTCGGTGCGCGAGGCGGATCTCGCCGCGTACGCGCATGCCGACCTGCCCTTCGAGCGACTGGTGGAGCAACTGCAGCCGACGCGGTCGCTGTCGCGGCACCCGCTGTTCCAGGTGTTGCTCGCTTTCCAGGAGAGCCTGGAGATGGAGGTGGTCTTCGGCGAAGCGCACGGCCATGTCGGTGTGAGCGGGGCGGACGTCGCGAAGATCGATCTCGCGTTCGACCTCACCGAGCGGCCAGGGCCGGACGGTGTCCCGCAGAGCATCTCCGGCGCGCTCGAGTACAGCGCCGAACTGTTCGACCGGGCGACCGTGGAGCGGTTCGGCAGGTGGCTGTCGCGGTTGCTGGAGGCCGCGGTCGACCACCCGGATCGGCGGGTCAGCGCGTTGGAGTTCCAGTCCGCCGCCGAGCGAGACCTACTGCTCGCCGGTTTCAACGACACGGCCATCGAGGAGACCAGGAAGCCGCTGTCCAGGCTCATAGCAGAGCAGGCCGCGTGCACACCCGAGGCGCCCGCCGTGGTGTTCGACGGCGCGGAGATCAACTACGCCGAGCTGAACGCGCGGGCGAACCGGCTGGCGCATCACCTGATCGGTCTCGGCGCCGCGCCGGAAGCGCTGGTGGCGCTCGCGGTCCCGCGGTCGGTCGAGATGGTGGTCGGATGGCTTGCGGTGCTCAAGACAGGTGCCGCATACCTGCCGATCGATCCGGGCTACCCCGCGGAGCGGGTCGAGTTCATGCTCGCCGACGCGAAGCCAGCACTCGTGGTCACCACCGCCGCGACCGGCCTTGCGGGTGTGCTGGTGGACGACCCCGCCATCGCGACGAGCGCCGAGACCGACCCCGAAGTGCGGATCGAGCCTGCCAACGCCGCCTACGTCATCTATACGTCGGGTTCGACCGGCACGCCAAAGGGCACGGTGATCTCCCTTGCCGGGATCGTCGCGATGGCACAGGCCCATGTGGATCGGCTCGGCGTCACCGCGGGGAGCAGGTTCCTACTCGCAGTGTCGATCAGCTTCGACGTGTCGATGGCCGACATCGCGCTGACCCTGCTCGCCGGTGCCACACTGGTGGTGCCGGGACCCGACCGTCAGCTGGCCGGCGACGAGCTGGCAGACCTGATCGCCGGAAACAGCGTTACGCACACCGACCTGGTCGCCTCAATGCTGGCCTCCATGCCCGACAGGGATCTGCCCTCGCTGCACGGTTTCGTGGTCGGCGGTGAGGCGTGTACCCCCGAACTCGTGGCCCGCTGGTCGCCGGGCCGCACCATGATGCAGGTCTACGGCCTCACCGAGACCACGGTGGTCTCTGCGATGAGCGATCCGCTGTCCGGCGCCGACGTTCCGCCGCTGGGCAGGCCCATGCCCAACACCCGCGCGTACGTGCTGGACGTCGCGCTGCGTCCGGTACCGATCGGAGTGCCCGGCGAACTCTACATCGCCGGCGACGGAGTGGCTCGCGGGTACCTGCACCGGCCGCAGCTCAGTGCACAGCGGTTCGTCGCGGATCCGTTCGGTGGTCCCGGAGAGCGGATGTACCGCACCGGTGACGTGGTGCGGTGGCGCACGGACGGGAACCTGGAGTTCGTCGGCAGGGCCGATCAGCAGGTCAAGATCCGCGGCTTCCGGGTGGAGCTCGGCGAGGTCGAGTCCGTGCTGATGTCCTCCGGCGAGCTGACCCAGGTCGCGGTGCTGGCCACAGACAACCGGTTGGTGGCCTACGTCGTGCCGGCCTCGGGGTCGACTGTGGATCCCGTGACGCTCCGGGCGGACGCCGCCAGGACCCTGCCGGACCATATGGTTCCCGCCGCGGTCGTGAGCATGGACGCCCTACCGCTGACGCTGAACGGCAAGCTGGACCGCAGAGCCCTGCCGGCACCCGACTTCGGTGCCCAGGTCGGTGGCCGCAAACCTCGTACCCCGCGGGAGGAGATCCTCGCCGGCCTGTATGCGCAGACCCTCGACCTGCCCGCCGTGAGCATCGATGACAATTTTTTCGACCTCGGCGGGCACTCGCTGCTGGCCACCCGGCTGGTCAACCGGATCCGCTCGGCGCTGCAGGTGGAACTCTCGGTGCGCGCGGTGTTCGAGAGTCCGACCGTGGCCGGTCTCGCCGAGTCACTGCGTACCGTCGAGCGGGCCGCGAACCCGCTGGTTCCCATGCCGAGGCCGCAGACGGTGCCGCTGTCGTTCGCGCAGCAGCGCCTCTGGGTGCTCAACCAGCTCAGCGGCGCGAACACGACGTACAACGTGTCGCTCGCGTTGCAGATCACCGGTGTGCTGAACCGCGACGCGCTGGTCGCGGCGGTATCCGACCTGGTGGTGCGACACGAGTCCCTGCGCACGATCTTCCCGCAGCGGGAGGACGGCCCGGAGCAACTGGTGCTGCCCGCGGCGGACGATCCCGCTATGTGGATCATAGACATCGGCGTGGACGAGCTGGGTGCGGTGGTGAGCACCGAGGCGGGCCGTGGATTCGACCTGACGGTGGACCGGCCGCTGCGGCCGACCCTGTTCGTCCTCGGCGAAGACGAGCACGTGTTACTGCTGGTGCTGCACCACATCGCGTTCGACGGCACCTCGATGGCGCCGATGACACGCGATCTCGCCCAGGCGTATCGGGCGCGAGCGGCGGGGCAAGTACCCGATTTCACCCCGCTGCCGGTGCAGTACGTCGACTACACGCTCTGGCAGCGGGAGACGCTCGGTGGCGAGTCGGACCCCGGCAGTCTGGCGGGCCGGCAGCTGGAGTACTGGCGTGGGGCGCTGGCCTCGCTGCCGGAGGAGCTCGAGCTGCCATTCGACCGGAAGAGGCCGGCGGCGCCCAGCGGACGCGGTGACCTGGTCACCTTCGCCGTCGAGCCGGGCCTGTGTGATCAGCTCGCCGATATGGCTCGTGGCAACGGTGTGACGGTGTTCATGGTGTTGCACGCGGCTCTGGCGGCCCTGCTGACCAAGCTGGGAGCGGGGACCGACATCCCGATCG
>Ga0136617_10002092_pt1 | contig 17865 bp, 17 predicted proteins | sample AntDrymUQ3222106_2_FD_129672 | JGI IMG/M metagenome (GOLD analysis project Ga0136617, IMG submission 129672) | Polar desert sand microbial communities from Dry Valleys, Antarctica - metaG UQ322 (21.06) | ecosystem: Environmental > Terrestrial > Soil > Desert | place: Antarctica: Dry Valley... | reverse complement strand
TGCGTCGGCCTCGTGCTCGGCTTCCGCAGCTCCGGGGACCTGGCCGCCGCCTACGGCACCGCCATGACCACGACGATGACGATCACGACGATGCTGTTCTACCGCGTGGTCATCGACCGCTGGGGCTGGAGCCGAGGGAAGGCGCTGGCGGTCGTCGCCCCGCTCCTCTTCGTCGATCTGGCGTTCCTCACCGCCAACCTGCCGAAGATCCCCCACGGCGGCTGGTTCCCGCTGCTCCTCGGCTTCGGACTCGTCGTGCAGATGACGACGTGGCGGCGGGGCCGGGCCATCGTCGCCCAGCTCTTGCAGCGTGGCCAGCGTCCGCTGGATCAGTTCGTCGGTGAGTTGATCGAGGGCGGTGTCGCCCGGGTGCCCGGCACGGCGGTGTACATGTTCAAGGACCCGAACAAGGCGCCGCCGGCGATGGTGTCGAACCTCGCCCACAACCACGTGCTGCACGAGACCACGATCGTGCTGTCGGTGCAGACGGCCGACGCCCCGGTCGTGCCGACCGAGGAGCGTACGACGGTCGAGGAGGTCGGGCCCGGCGTGTACCAGGTCGTCGTCACGTTCGGCTTCACCGATCAGTCCAACGTCGTCACCGAGCTGCGCCAGGTCGAGCTGTCGCCGGGCGTCCGGCTCGACCTCGACCAGGCCACGTTCTTCATCGGCCGGGAGACGGTGACGTCGACGCCGCACAAGAGCATGTCGAAGTGGCGTGAGGAGCTGTTCATCCTGCTCAACCGCGGCGCCGCCAGCGCGTCGCGCTTCTACGGGTTGCCCTCGAAGCAGGTCTTCGAGGTCGGCACCCAGGTCGACATCTAGGACGGCGGATGATCGTCGACTGCGCCGTCTACGAGAAGGGCCGGCGCACCATCCACGCCGTCTCGTTCGAGGCTGCCCTCGAGGCCGCGCGGGAGCGCGACGGATTCGTGTGGATCGGTCTCCACGAGCCGGACGCCGCCGAGTTCGAGCACGTCGCCTCGGCCTTCGACCTGCACCCGCTCGCCGTCGAGGATGCCATCCACGCCCAGCAGCGCCCGAAGCTGGAGCGCTACGGGGAGAGCCTGTTCCTCGTCGTCAAGCCGGCCCGCTACGTCGACTCGGACGAGGTCGTCGAGCTCGGTCAGATCATGGTTTTCGTCGGCCGCGACTACGTCGTCACGGTGCGCCACGGCGAGTCGCGCGAGTTGAGGTCGGTGCGCCAGGCGCTGGAGACCGACGCCGACAAGATGAGCTGGGGGCCGGCGTGGGTGCTCCACGCCATCGGCGACCGCGTCGTTGACGACTACGAGATCGTGATGCGCGGCCTCGAGAACGACATCGACCAGATCGAAAAGGAGGTCTTCAGCGGGGCCAGCGCCACCCACGCCGAGCGCATCTTCAAGCTCAAGCGGGAGGTGCTCGACTTCCGCCGGGCCGTCGAGCCGCTGGAGCAGCCGTTCGCCCGGCTGAGCGGGGAGAACGACCTCCTCGACGAGCACACCCGGCCCTACTTTCGCGACGTCCACGACCACGTGCTGCGAATTGCCGAACGCCTCGTCGGCGTCGACGCCCTCCTCGACAGCGCGCTGCACGCCAACGTCGCCCAGGTCGGCATGCGCCAGAACGAGGACATGCGGCGCATCTCGGCCTGGGTGGCCATCATCGCCGTGCCGACGATGATCGCCGGTGTGTACGGCATGAACTTCGACCACATGCCGGAACTCACGTGGACGTTCGGCTATCCGCTCGTGCTGGCCGTGATGGCGGTGACCTGCACCTTGCTGTACCGCGCCTTCAAACGCCGAGGCTGGCTGTAGCCCGCCGCCTCAGGAGTTGTGGAATCGGCGAGGCGGGCGAGCGCCGATCCGTAGGGTCGGCGGTGAGCTCGGAGGCGCAGCCGATCCGGCTTCGCCGGTCGGCCGAGCCCGAGACTAGGAGTTTCTGGCGGAGAAGGCGGCGACGATGCCCGAGCCGACCATCATGATCGTGCCGAAGACGCTGCGCTCGAAGAATTCCCCGAGCGTGTCGTCGTCACGGACGGCGAGGAAGTAGGCCGCCGCGAGCATCGCTACGACGGTGATCACGCCGATGATGACGGCGGTCGGCGTCGACACGGGTCCGCCGCCGAAGCGGCGGGCGGCCCAGCCGACGATGGCGCCGGCGACCAGGAAGGCGAACACGAAGAAGCGATCGGTGGCTGCCGTCAGGGCGTAGATCGCACCGGCGGTGACGGCGGCGGCGACGGCCGCGGCGGCGATCGCTCCGCTTCCCGGCTTGGCCGCAAGTGGCCCCGGCGGGGGCCCCGCCGGCGGAGGCGGCGGCAGCGGCGAGGGGGGTGGTCGGGACGTGGTCGTCGGTCATCGCCTCCGATGATCCCACGCCTACCATGCACGGGCGGGGGATCGCGCCGATCAGGAAGGACTCGCGCATGGCCGACGAGATGAGCGACAGCCAGGACACCATCGACGCCCTGCTGGCCGAGGACCGCACGTTCCCGCCCTCGGCGGCGTTCAAGGCGACCGCGCTCGTCACCGACACGGCCATGTACGACGCCGCCGCTGCCGACGACGAGGCCTACTGGGCGGCGCTCGCCACGGAGCTGATCGACTGGTCCCGACCGTGGGACACGGTCTGCGAATGGGAGCTGCCTGATGCCAAGTGGTTCGTCGGCGGGCAGCTCAACGCCGCCTTCAACTGCCTCGATCGCCACGTCGACGCCGGGCGCGGCGAGCGGGTGGCGATCCTCTTCGAGGGCGAGCCCGGCGACGAGCGGCGGATCACGTACGCCCAGCTGCTGGCCGAGGTGCAGCGGTTCGCCAACGTGCTCAAGGAGCTCGGCGTCGAGCGCGGCGACCGGGTCAACATCTACCTGCCGATGATTCCCGAGGCGGCGGTGGCGATGCTCGCCTGCGCCCGCATCGGGGCCGCCCACAGCGTCGTGTTCGGCGGCTTCTCGGCACAGTCGCTGGCCGACCGGATCAACGACGCCGAGGCCAAGATCCTGATCACGGCGGACGGCGGGCACCGCCGGGGCGAGGTCTTCCCGTTGAAGGCCGCCGCCGACGAAGCCATCGCCTTGACGTCCAGCATCGAGCATGTCGTCGTCGTGCGCCGCGGTGGCAATGACATCACGATGGTCGAGGGCCGCGACCACTGGTACGACGAGCTGATGGCGGCCGCCGATGCCGACTGCCCGGCCGAGCCGATGGACAGCGAGCAGCTGTTGTTCCTGCTGTACACGTCGGGCACGACCGGCTCGCCGAAGGGCATCATGCACACGACCGGCGGCTACCTGACCCACGTCGCCTACACCCACAAGTACGTCTTCGACCTCCACCCCGAGAGCGACGTGTACTGGTGCACGGCCGACGTCGGCTGGGTCACCGGCCACAGCTACATCGTGTATGGCCCGCTCGCCAACGGGTCAACGATCGTGATGTACGAGGGCGTCCCCAACCACCCGGCCAACGACCGCTTCTGGTCGATCATCGAGAAGTACGGCGTGACGATCTTCTACACCGCGCCAACGGCCATCCGGACGTTCATGAAGTGGGGGAGCGAGGAGCCGGCCAAGCACGATCTGTCGAGCCTGCGCGTCATCGGCACCGTCGGCGAGCCGATCAACCCGGAGGCGTGGATCTGGTACCACACCTACATCGGGGGTGAGCGCTGCCCGGTCGTCGACACGTGGTGGCAGACCGAGACCGGCGGGATCATGATCAGCCCGCTGCCCGGAGCGACGACGACCAAGCCGGGCTCGGCGACGTTCCCGTTGCCGGGCGTCAGCGCCGAGGTCGTCGACGAGGCCGGGCGGGTCGTGACGCGCGGCGGCGGCTATCTCACCCTGACGCGACCGTGGCCGGGGATGCTGCGCGGCATCTGGGGCGACCCGCAGCGGTTCTACGACACGTACTGGGCCCGCTACGGCGACCGCTACTTCGCCGGCGACGGCGCCAAGCTCGATGCCGACGGGTACATGTGGCTGCTCGGCCGCGTCGACGACGTGATGAACGTTTCCGGTCACCGCATCTCGACCACGGAGGTCGAGTCGGCGCTGGTGTCGCATCCGGCCGTGGCCGAGGCGGCCGTGGTCGGCGCCCAGGACCCGACGACCGGCCAGGCGATCATCGCCTACGTGACGCTGCGCGGCGGCGCCGACGTCGACGTCAAGGAGCTGCGCGAGCATGTCGTGACCCAGATCGGGGCGATCGCCAAGCCGAAGACGCTGTACCTCACGCCCGAGCTACCCAAGACGCGCAGCGGCAAGATCATGCGCCGCCTGCTGCGCGATGTCGCCGAGGGCCGCAACCTCGGCGACACGAGCACGCTGGCCGACGCCTCGGTCGTCGACGAGATCAAGGCTCGCGCCGCCGAAGCGCCGCCCGAGGACTGACGTGCCGTTCCCCCATCCGAGGGTTGGACTGCATCGGAGGGCTGGGTGAGGGAGCGTCCCTCACCCAGCCCTCGGATGAACGTCACGGGGGCGATGGCGGATAACGACCGCGCCGCCCGACTCCTCGACTACGTCGTCGACGCGGTCGAGCCGGGGCGGGCCACGGTCTCGATGACGGTGCGCGACGACATGCTCAACGGTCTCGACGTGTGCCACGGCGGCCTGATCTTCACCCTGGCTGACTCGGCGATGGCCCACGCCAGCAACGGTTACGGCGAACCCGCCTTCGCCGTCGCCGCCTCGATCGACTTCCTCCGGCCAGGCCGTCCCGGCGATCGGTTGACGGCCACGGCCCGCGAGACGTTCCGCCAGGGCCGGACGGCGCTCTACGACGTCACCGTCACCGACGACAGCGGCGCCGAGGTGGCCCGCTTCCACGGCCGTACCCAGCACCGGTCCGAGCGCCTACGCTCCGGTGATGGCTCGTAGCTGGAGTTCGATCGGCGAGTTCGAGACGTTTCTCGACGAGGGTGGAGTCGTCGAGAAGGGTGACGCCATGCCCGACGAGTACCGGGACGCCGTGTTCCGCTTCATCGAGCTGCACGCCAACTCGGAGTTGATGGGCGGACTGACCGAGCGGGACTGGATCCCCAAGGCGCCTGGCTTGCGGCGCAAGATGGCCGTGCTGGCCAAGACCCAGGACGAGATCGGTCACGCCCATCTGCTCTACATGGTCGCCGCCGACCTCGGCGTGAAGACGCGCGACGAGATGCTGACCGACCTGTTCGCCGGCAACGGCCGGTTCCACAACGTGTTCCATTACCAGGCCGTCACGTGGGCCGACCAGGTCGCCATCGCCTACCTCGTCGACGCCGCAGCTCTCATCTCCCAGCAGGCCGTGTTCAAGAACTGCTCGTACGGGCCGTACAAGCGAATCCTCCGCCGCATCGTCGCCGAGGAGGGCTTCCACATGCGCCACGGCGAGGAGATGCTGCTCGTCTTCGCCGAAGGCACAAAGATTCAGCGCTCGATGTTCCAGGAAGCGCTCGATCGGTGGTGGTGGCCGACACTGCACATGTTCGGCCCGCCGTCCAAGGACAACGACGTGCTGCTGCGCTGGCACATCAAGTCCGAACGCAACGAGGACCTGCGCCACAAGTTCGTGCAGAAGTACGCCCCGTTGTGCACCGGGTACGGCTTCACGCCGCCCGATCCCGAGTTGCATCGGGACGAGGAGACGGGCAAGTGGGTCACCGGTGAGATCGACTGGGAGCCGCTCAAGGCGACGTTCGCCAACCTCGGCCCCGACAGCGCCCGCCGCGTCGGCGACGCCGCCCGCCACTGGTCCGATACCGGATGGGTACGAGCGGCATTGGAGGCGATCGCGGCATGACGGCGCGCGGTTCTGCATTGAGCAATCGACCGGATTCCGTCGTTTCGTCAGTGCAGAATGACGTCGTCTCGGCGCTGCGGGCCGTCGATGACCCGGAGTACCCGGGCGTCTCGATCGTCGACCTCGGGCTGGTCGAGGACGTGCGGGTCGACGGCGAGCGCGTCGAAGTCGACCTGATTCCGACGTTCTCCGGGTGCCCGGCGCTGGCGTTCATCGCCGAGGACGTCGCGCGGGCGATTGAGGCCGTGACCGGCGTCGGCGGTGTGATCGTGGCCTTCGTTCCCGAACCGGTGTGGACCCCGGACCGCATCTCGGCCGATGGCCGCCGCCGGATCGCCGCCGGCTTCGGCGTCGGCGTGCAGCTCGGCCCGAAGCCGCCGGCCTGCCCGCACTGCGGCGCCCCGGCGGCGCTGCGGGAGACGGCGCTGTTCGGGCCGGTGCGCTGCCGGTCGATTCACCACTGCGACGCCTGCGGCGAAGCCGTCGAGATGATCCGCTGAGGTGACGACGTGCGGGTGTACGAGGTGTTCCTGAAGCGCGACGGCAAGGAGGAGTTCCGCCACGCCGGCAGCCTGGAAGCGGCCGACGACGACCTGGCCCTGCTGCTGGCGCGTGAGACCTACGCCCGGCGGGCCGAAGGCGACCAGCTGTGGCTCGTCGACCGGGCCCATGTCGTCGAGGCCGAACCGGGCTTCACGGCGCCAAACACCGACAAGCCCCACCGACACAACAGCGGGGCGCTCGTGGCCGAACACCGCAAGGCGGCCCGACAGGCGGGTTCGTGATGACACTGTCGGCGGCGGCGGGCGAGACGCTGCTGGCCTTCGCCGACGACGAGCACCTGATGGGCCAACAGCACACCGAGTGGATCGGTGTGGCCCCGTTCCTCGAGGAGGATCTGGCCTTCTCGTCGATCGCCCAGGACGAGCTCGGGCACGCCGCCAGCCTGTACAGCCTCCTCGGCGACCCCGACGCGCTGGCCTACCGCCCGCCGGTCGAGTACCGCTCCTGCCACCTCGTCGAGCTACCGGCCCCGGACTGGGCCGACGCGCTCGTGCGCCACTGGCTCTACGACCTGGCCGAGCCGCGGCGGTGGGCGGCGCTGCAGGGGTCGAGCGTGGTCGAGGTGGCGGCGCTCGTCGCCCGGGCCGAGCGCGAGGAGACGTACCACCGCCGCCACGCCGGCGCCCTGCTGACGCGGATGCGCGACTCGTCGAGCGCCGATCGAATCGGCGCTGCCCTCGACGCGCTGCTCCCGTTCGCCGACGCCCTGTGGGAGCCGGTGGCGGGGGAGGCGGACGCCGTTGCCGAAGGCGTCGTGACGGCGTCGTCGGCCGAGCTTCGCACGGCGTGGCGGTCCGACGTCGAGGCCGTCGTCGGGCCGGTCGCGTGGGACACGTTCACGTCCCCCGACCAGCAGGCCCGGTCCCGCCGGAGCGACCACTTCGCCGCCCTGCACGCCCGCATCAGCGAAGTCATCGCCCTCGACCCCACCGCCACCTGGTAAACGCGCAGCCCGACCGGGGGGTCCGAACGTGCGAACGTTTGGAGGTTGGGCGAGCGCCGATCCTCAGGGTCGGCGGCGAGCTCGGGAGGCGCAGCCGATCCGGCTCTGCCGGTCGGCGCAGCCCGAGAAACTCAGGCGATGGGGGGCTCGGCGGGGGCGCCGACGGCGGCGTCCTCGTGGTCGCTGGGGTGCTCGCGGGCGCCCTCGTCGAACTCCTTTTGGGCGGCGGCCAGCTCCGGGTCGTTGGCGAAGGCTTCCTCGTCGCCGAGGTAGGCGGCGATCACGGCCGGGTCGCGCTGCACCTCGGCCGCGGTGCCCTCGGCTATCGGCACGCCGAAGTCGAGCACGAGGATGCGGTCGGCGATGTCCATGACCAGGCCCATGTCGTGCTCGACGAGCAGCATCGAGATTCCCAACTCGTGGCGGATGTCGAGGATGAACCGGGCCATGTCCTCGGTCTCTTCCTGGTTCATCCCGGCCACCGGCTCGTCGAGCAGAAGCAGCTCTGGTTCCATCGCCAGGGCCCGGCCGAGCTCGACGCGCTTCTGGAAGCCGTAGGGCAGCAGCGACACGGGGTGCTTGCGCCACTGCTCGATCTCGAGGAAGTCGATGATGTCTTCGACCTTGCGGCGGTTGGCCATCTCCTCGTTCTTGGCCGGTCCCCACCACATCGCGCCGGCGAGCCACGAGCGGTCCATGCGGGCATGGCGCCCGAGCAGCAGGTTGTCGACGACGGTCATCTGCGGGAACAGCTCGATGTTCTGGAACGTGCGGGCGATGCCCAGCCCGGCGACCTTGTCCGGGCGCATCCCCTTGATGCTCTTGCCCTTCCAGCGGATGTCGCCGACCTGGGGGATGTACACCTGCGAGATCGAGTTGAAGATCGACGTCTTGCCGGCACCGTTCGGGCCGATGATGGCGAACAGTTCCTGGCGGCCGACCTCGAAGGAGACGTCGTTGATCGCCAGCACGCCGCCGAAGCGGAGCTGGATCCCGTCGACCTCGAGCAGGGGGCCCGGCGGCGTGTCGCGCGGAGCGTCACCCATGAGGTCGCCCATCACGCTGTGGTCGGTGAGAGGGCTCGGGCCGTCGTGCTGGTCGCTCAACTGAGCCACCTCTTTCGGCGCTTGTAGTGCTTGACGTCGGTGAACGACTTGCGGCCACCGTCCTCCCCGCCATGCAGGCCGAGGTAGAACTCCTTGACGTCCTCGTCGCCGAGCAGCTTGGACGCCGGCCCGTCCATCACGACCTTGCCGGTCTCCATGATGTAGCCGGTGGTGGCGATCGACAGGGCCATCGTCGCGTTCTGCTCGATCAGCAGCACGCTGGTGCCCTGCTGGTTGATGTCGACGATGATGTCGCGGATCTGCTGCACCAGGAGGGGCGCCAATCCCAGCGAGGGTTCGTCGAGGATCATGAGCTTGGGGTTGGTCATCAGGGCTCGGCCGATGGCGAGCATCTGCTGCTCCCCGCCGGACAGATAGCCCGAGACCTGCTTGTGCCGTTCCTTTAGGCGGGGGAACAGCGTCATCACCCGGTCGTAGGCGGCGCTGACGGCCTTGCGGTCCCGGTTCGTATAGCCGCCGGCGGTGAGGTTCTCGTCCACCGTCAGCTCGGAGAACACCCGCCGGCCCTCCATCACCTGCTTGATGCCGAGCTTGACGATCTCGGCCGCGCCCCGACCGTTGAGGCGCTCGCCCTCCCACGTGACCGTGCCCTTCGTGATCTCACCGTCGTGGATCGGCAGCAGGCCGGAGACGGCCCGCAGGGTGGTCGTCTTGCCGGCGCCGTTGCTGCCGAGCAGGGCGACGATCTCGCCGTCGGGCACGGTCAGCGACAAGCCGCGCAACACGAGGATGACGTCGTTGTAGACGACCTCGAGGTTGGCGATCTGGAGCACAGGTTCTCCTGTCGGGTTGGGTGCGAACGGACCGACCGATCACGGGTGGTCGGGGCCTCCTGGCCCCGACCACCCGCTCGGTCACGATGCCGGCTCAGCCGACGTAGCAGGGCTCTTCGTAGACGAACTCCTCCGCCAGCGGGCTGACGTAGGGGCCCTCGAGGAGGGTCCAGCCGGTGCTGCCGCCGCCCTCACCGAGGCTGACGGGGTTGTACTCGGCCAAGTCGACGTCGTAGATGAACGACTCCCGCACGATGTAGTCGTTCGGCTCGCCTTGCCACGTCTGGGACGGGGCCAGTTCGTCGAAGTCGACGGTGACCTCATTGGCGGCGGCGACGATGCCGGCTCGGGTCATGTCGCCGTTCTCGGCCGCCTTCGTGAGGATGGCCTGCGTGACCATGGCCTCGGTCCAGCCGAGGAGGTAGACGTCCGACACGACGAGGTCCGGGTTGGCCTCGGTCATGATGTCGACGATGTTCTGCATGCCGGGCACGTCCGTACCCCAGGTCACGACGTAGGTCGAGGCGATGTAGCTCTCGTCCAGCAGCGGGGCCAACTCGGTACCGAGCAGCTTGAAGCTGTAGCTCGGCGAGTTCCCCGACCACAGGCCCTCATAACCCTGGCCGACGGCCTGGCTCATGATCGTCGTCAGCGAGCTTGGGTTGATCGTCGTCCACACCAGGTCGGGCGCGGCGTCGACGATCTGGGACACGACCGCGCTCTGGTCGGGCGTCGGGTTGTCGGCCGACGGCGGGGTCACCTGACCGGTGCCGTCGTAGACGACATCCAAGCCGAGGCCCTCGGCGGCCAGTGCCGCACCGGCGGCACCATCACCGCCGTACTCACCCGGGAAGGAGATGATCGCGACGGTCTGGACGTCCTCGTTCTCGTGCAGCCAGGTGATGGCGTTCATCGATTCCAGGCAGTAGCTGGTGTACGTCTCGAACACGTTCTGTCCGATCTCCGGATCGGCCCAGCCCGAGTACCACGTCAGTGGAATAGCGATGATGTCGTCGTCGACCAGGTCCTGGGCAATGGCCGCCGTGTGGGGTGAGCCCGTCGCCTCGGAGATGATCGCCACCTCTTCGCGCAGGATCTGGTACTTCTCGACGTTGACGGCGACGTCGTAGGCGTTGTCCTCGATGACGAGTTCGACCTGGCGCCCGGCGATGCCGCCGGTCTCGTTCACGTGATCCCAATAGACGCGCTGCGCCTCGGTGATCTCCTGCACCAGCGCGGCGAAGGCCCCCGACAGGTCGGCGAGCATCCCGACCTTGATCGTCGTGTCGTCGACGCCGATGTCGGTCTCGATGTCGGTCCCGTCGATGGAGTCGCCGACCGCCGCGGAGAGGCCACCAGCGGCGTCACCTGCGCCGTCGGTACCATCGGTAGTGCCCTCGGTCTCGTCGGTGGCGGCCGTCGTGTCGGCGCCGGCAGTAGTGTCGCTCATCGCCATGGTGGTGTCGGTTGCCATGGTGGTGTCGCTCATCGCCATGGTGGTGTCGGTCGCCGCCATGGTGGTGTCGGTCGCCGCCATGGTGGTGTCGGTCGCCGCCATGGTGGTGTCGGTCGCCGCGTCGCCAGCGGCCGTCGCCGCCGAGGAAGCGGCGTCGGTCACGTCGCTCGCGGCGTCGTCCCCGTCGTCGTCGCCGCACGATGCGGCGACGAGTCCCAGGCACGCTGCCACGGCGACATATCGCCAAGTCCGTGTCATTCGTATCCCCCTTGGGTGGTGTTGGTTGGTTCGGGGTCGTCGTTGCCGGCGACCGGTGGATGGATCTTGCGGGTGGACCTTGCGGGTGGAGCGCCGTCAGTACGTGAACGGCCACCCCTTCCAGTAGTTGCGGATCTTGATCCAGATGCCGTAGAGCCCCAGCGGCTCGAACAGCAAGAAGATGATCACCAAGGCGCCGTAGAGAATGGTGTCGAGGGCGGCGACGGGGACTGGGAAGCCGGGCGCGACCTGACCGGTGGAGATGAACCCGAAGTCGCCCGAGCCGGTGGCCACGAAGATGTCCCAGAACCCGGCCCAGATCCCGTTGCCGTTGGCCTGCTCGGTCATCCAGCCGGCGAAAGACTCCATGAACCGCGGCAGCGTGACGACAAAGAATGTCCCGAGCAGCGTGCCGGCGATCGTTCCGGCCCCGCCGACGAGCAGGATGGCGATGAACTCGACCGAGAGGATGAGATCCCACGACTCCGGTGGCAGGCGCCCGACGAACGTGGCGAACAGGGCGCCGGACACCCCGGCGAAGAACGACGACAGCGCGAACGCGATCAGCTTGTACTTCACCTCGGGTACACCCATGATCTCGGCGGCGACGTCGCGGTCGCGGATGGCCTGGAGGGCGCGGCCCGTCCGGGTGCGGTGAAGGTTCTTGGCGACGAGCACGAACAGGCCGAGGAGGGCCAGGCAGAACAGGTAGGTCTTGGCCGATCCGCCGATGTCGAACCACAGCCAGTTCCCGGCGTCGGAGAACGAGACCAGCGCTGCGTCCTCCTTCCAGAAGCGGAACTCCAGCTCGGGGAAGTCCCGTCCGACCTCGGCGGGGCCGGCGATCTCGGGGAACAACCGCGACAGGTGGATGCCGATGAAGACCAGACCGACCGTAATGATGGCGAGGTAGAGCCCGCGGACGCGCACGGCCGCGGGCGCCACGATGAGCCCGATGAGCGCGGCCGTGACCCCGGCGCCCGGAAGCCAGAGCCAGATCGGCAGCCCGTGGCCCCACGTCTGGTTGCCGGGGTCACCACCGAGATAGGCGGAGGCGTAGGCCCCGGCCCCCATGAAGAAGGCGTGGCCGAGCGACACCTGTCCGGCCACGCCGGTGAGGATGTTCAGGCCGAGGGCGGCGATGGCGAAGATCAACGCCTGGGTGGTCAGACGGATCCAGTCGCTGTCACCGAGGAAGCGGACGAACGGCAGCTGGTCGATGATCGGCAGGTGGAACGGCAGCAGCACGAGGATGACGATGCCGATGAAGGCGAGGTTCTTCTGCGTCCACGTTGGGAAGATCGACGCTTCGGACCGATAGCTGGTGTGCAGATTGGGTCGGCCCCACATCTCACACCCGCCTGACTTCGGGCGTGCCGAACAGCCCGTACGGTCTCACGACGAGCACGATGATCATGATCAGGTAGGGCACGATGAGCTGGTAGCCGACGCCGAGCGTGTTCGTGTGTTCGGCGAGGTAGGCGCCGGCGGCGACCTCGGACATCCCGATGACAACCCCGCCGACGAGGGCCCCGACGACGGAGTCGAGGCCGCCGAGGATGACGGCCGGCAGGGCGCGGAACGCCAGTGCGGCCGTGGCCGCCGTGGCCGTGCCGGGACCGATCGGCGACATCGAGGCGGCGACGGCGCCGAGCACGGCGAGGGCGGCGCCGGCGCCCCAGGCCAAGGCGAAGACCCGCCCGACGGAGATGCCTTGGGCCAGCGACGCCTCCTGGTCGAGGGCGACGGCCCGCATGGCGATGCCGGTGCGGGTCCGGAAGAACAGGTAGATGGCCACGAAGGCGACCACGGTGGCCAGGATGGTGAAGATCCATGACCAGTAGATGACGGCACCGCCGAGGCGGAAGCCGTCCCGGCCCCACGGGATCGCCAGGCTGCGGTTGTTGACGCCGATGGCGTCGGTGCCGAGCGTGCGCAGCACGGCCTCGAGGCCGAGCGTGATGACGGCGATCGAGAAGAGCGGCTCGCCGATCATCGGTCGGATGATCAGCCGTTCGATGATCAGGCCGAGCAGCACCGACAACGCCAGGGCGACGGCCAACCCGCTGAACCACACGACGTACTGGTTGCCGCCGAGCCATTTGCCCGGGATCTCCCAGTTGATGAGCACGACGCTGAGGAAGTACGTCCCGACCAGCGCGATGGCACCCTGGGCGAAGTTGACGGTCTGGGTGGCCTTGAACACGAGCACGAAGCCGAGGGCGATCAGCGCGTAGATCGACCCCTGGGACAAGCCGCGGAACATGACGGCGATGAAGCGCTCCAGCCCCGCGCCGCCCTCGGTCGTCGGCGGCGGGGGCACGGTGGCGATGAGCTGGCCGGCGTGAACGAACAGCGCGTTCACCGGTACATCGACTCCACCAGTTCGCCGAACATGTCGGCCATCGCGCTCCGCTTCAGTTTCTGGGTCGCCGTCAGCTCGCCGTCCTCGTGATCCAGCTCCTTGGGGATCATGCGGAACGTCTTGATCTGCTCGACGGTCGAGAACTTCCCGTTCGTCCGGTCGACGACGCCCTGGATCAGCTCGACGACCTCGGGCTTCTCGGAGAGGTCGCGGTAGGTCGTGTAGGGGATGCTCTTGCGCAGCGCCCAGTCGCCAACGGTGTCGATCTCGATGCCGATCAACGCCGTGAGGAACTTCTTGCCGTCGCCGATGACCATCGCTTCCTTCACGTAGGGCGACGTCTTGAGGCTGTTCTCGATCTCCGACGGCGAGACGTTCTTGCCTCCGGAGGTGATGATGATGTCCTTCATCCGGTCGACGATCTTGATGTGCGTGCCGTCGACCATTTCCCCGACGTCACCGGTCATCAACCAGCCATCCTCGGTGAACGTCTCGGCCGTCTTCTCCGGCTTGCCCCAGTAGCCGGCGAAGTTGCCGGGGTGCTTGGTCTGGATCTCGTTGGTCTCGGGGTCGAGGCGAACGCCGACGCCCGGATACGGCTCCCCGACCGTGCCCAGCTTCAAGCGGCCGGGGAAGTTGGCCGTGGCGATGGCCGTGTTCTCGGTCATGCCGTACAACTCGAACACGGGCACCCCGAGGCCGGTGAAGAACTCGAGGACTTCGGGAGCAATCGGCGCCGCCCCCGACCCGGCGTAGCGGCACCGGCGCAGGCCGATGCGCTCCTTCAGCGCCCGCAGGACGAGCGGGTTGGCCACGGCGTACCGCAGGCGGCTGCCGAGCGTGTGGTTGCCGCCGTTGGCGACCTTGGCCTGGCCGATCTTGGCCGCCTGCTTGAGTCCGAAGCGCAGGAAACGCTTCTTCACCCACGACGCATCGTTGGCGCGGATCAAGACGCCGGCGTGGAGCTTCTCCCAGATGCGGGGGACGGCGAAGAATTGCGTGGGTTGGACCTCGCGCAGGTTCGTTATCACCGTCTCGATCGACTCGGCGAAATTCAGCACGCACCCACAGGCGACGAGATGCCACGTCGAGAAGATGCGCTCGGCGATGTGGCACAACGGCAGGTAGGTGAGGATGTAGTCCTTGGGGCCGGGCACCTCGCCGTTCGGCATGCGATCGCCGAGCGTCACGATCTGGCTGATCGAGAACTCGGCGTTGGCGTTCGTGATCATGGCGCCCTTGGGCGGGCCGGTCGTGCCCGACGTGTAGACGAGCGTCATGACGTCGGTCGGTTCGGCCGCGGCCATCCGTTCGTCGACGGCGCCGGCATTGGCGGCGCGGTGCTCGCGGCCCTTGGCCAGGAAGTCGTCCCATGAGATCAGGCGCCTGTCGTCGTAGTCCTGCAGGCCGCGCGGCTCGACGTAGATGACCGTGTGCAGGTCGGGGAAGGACGCGGCGTCGAGTTCGACGACCTTGTCGACCTGCTCTTGGTCCTCAGCGAAGTGGACCTTGGCGCCACTATCGGTGAGCAGGTAGTCGACCTCGGCCGACGGGTTCGTCGGGTACAGCCCGACGGTGATGGCGCGCACGGCGACGGTGGCGAGGTCGAGGATGATCCACTCGGGGCGGTCCTCGCTGTGGATCGAGACGCGGTCGCCGGGCTGGACACCGACGGCGAGCAGCCCGTGGGCGGCGTCGACGACGAGGTTCCACGTCTCGTCCCACGAGTACTCCTGCCAGATGCCGAAGTCCTTCTCCCGCATGGCCACTTGGCGTGGTGCGCGGCGGGCCCAGCCGCGGGCCAACGACGCGACGGTGACCGTGCCCTCGGACTCCGTTCCGGCGCGTTGCTGTTCTGGCGTGGCGACAGCTATCGAGGTACCCCCTCTCGACCTGTTGAATTCCCCCTGCTCGCGACGCACCCTAGCCCGTTGTGACCGACGGCACGTCCTTGCACGAGCCAACCAGGCCGACGGCTGGAGGTTGGGCGAGCGCCGATCCGAAGGGTCGGTGGCGAGCACGGAGACGCAGCCGATCCAGCTTGGCTGGTCGGCGGAGCCCGAGCGTGATTAGTCGCGCATGTTCTGGAACTGGACGGGGATGCCGAGGTCGGCCCCCCGGATTGCCCCCATCACCGCCTGCAGGTCGTCGCGCTTCTTGCTCGTGACCCGCACGCTGTCGCCCTGCGTCTGACTCGACACGCCCTTGGCCCCGTGCTCCTTGATCAACTTGTTGATCTCGCGGGCCTTGTCGGCGGATATGCCGACGGCGATCGTGGCGACCTGGCGGACGGTGTTCTGCGTGGCCTCCACGACGTCGCCGTACTCGAGGCCCTTCAGCGACACCCCGCGCTTGACGAGCTTCTCCTCGAGCACCTGGCGCAGCGCCGTCAGCCGATCCTCGCTGACGCTGCGCAACGTCAGGGTCAACTCGCTCTGCTCGATCGAGGAGTTCGTGTTCTTGAAGTCGAACCGGGTCCCGATCTCGCGCTGGGCCTGGTCGACGGCGTTGCGGACCTCCTGGCGGTCGACCTCGGAAACGACATCGAAGCTGGGCATGTCGTCGACAGTAGCGAGCCGTCCCGCTCGGGCTTCGCCGACCAGCCAAGCTGGATCGCCTGCGCCTGGCGAGCTCGCCACCGACCCTGCGGATCGGCGCTCGCCCAACCGACGACGGGCCGCGGGCCAGTCTCGGCCGGTACGATCACGCCTCCATCCAGGGGTCGGTGCCCGAGCGGCCAAAGGGAGCAGACTGTAAATCTGCCGGCATCGCCTACGGAGGTTCGAATCCTCCCCGGCCCACCATCGGATGTTCGGGCGTGGGCAGCAGATGTTCCGCCGGCGGGAGCATGTGATGCCCGCGTCTCACTGGCGACCGGCGGCCAGACTGAGAGGCGTGACGACGGGCGACACCGGCGGGAGGGGCTGTGGCACCTGGGTGTTCGTCGTCGTCCCGGCCCTCGTCGTCGGGGTGCTCGTGGCCGTCGTGGCGCTCGCTGTTCGGCCCACCGACGACGACCGACCGACCATCGACGGGCCGGCCGCCGAGCTGCCAGCGGTCACCGACGCCATGGCCGCGCTGCTCACCACGAGCCCGCCGGCCGCCGAACGGGCCGCCGCCATCGGCGCCCGCGCCGGGGCCGTCGGGCACGGGTTGGTGACGATCGGCGACGAGCTGGACTTCGCCGCCGAGTTCGACCGGCTGCCCGACGCCGAGGCCAGTCGCCTCGGTCAGCTCGTCGGAGCCATTCAGCGCGAGCTCTCGCCGGCGGCGCTCGGCGGCCCGCGTGGCGACGGCGACCGTCGCGCCGACACCGTCTTTGCGCTGCAGCTGATCTCGGCGGCGGCGCCGCTCCTCGACCCCGACGCCGACGCCGCCACCCAGGCGCTCAACGTGTTGCCGGCCGCCGTGCCGCTCGCCGACGACGGTGAAGCCATCGTCGCCGCCGTCACGGCTGGGGACATGGACCAGGCGGCCGACCTGCTCGAGCCGGTGCTCTCGGAGGCCGGCGCGGCCGAGCTGATCAGTGGCCTCGCCGGCGATCTGAGCGACCGCCTCGGCGGACGCAACGACGACCGCCTGGCCGAGTTCCAGCAGGCCTACAACCTCGAACTGCCGTAACCCTTGCTTACAGCAGGAGTTGCATGACGGCGACGTCGAGCCAGCGGTTGAACTTGCGGCCGACCTCGCGTTCGATGCCGACGAGCTCGAAGCCGCACTTGGCGTGAAGGGTCCGCGAAGCCGTGCTGGACGCTTCGATGCGGGCCATCACGGCGTGGAAACCCGACGACCGGCCGAGCTCGACGAGGTGAACCAGCAGGGCGGTGCCGATGCCTTCGCCGCCGCGCTGACGGTCGACGTAGACCGAATCCTCGACCGTGGTGCGGTAGGCCGCCCGCTCCTTGTACGGCGACAGTGCGCCGAAACCGACGACATCGCCGGCGGCGTCAACGGCCACGACCGCGGAGAACGCACCTGTCCGATGGCGCAGCCACTCCTGCTGATCGGCGAGGCTGCGCGGCACGATGTCGAACGTGCTCGTGGCCTGCCGGACCTCGTCGTTGTAGATCGTCCGGATGGCGCCGGCATCAGCGAGCTGAGCAGGGCGAACACCGATCCCGGACACGGCCGGGATGGTACCGGCGGCGCCCCCGCCACCAGGGGCTCGCCGTGGTGGAGTGTTCCGGTCGGGCGCTACACTCGTCGGCTGGTTCGCGGCCTTGCCGCCGCGTCCCGATCACCGCCCTCTTAGCTCAGTCGGCAGAGCACAGCCATGGTAAGGCTGGTGTCGTGGGTTCGATTCCCACAGAGGGCTCGACCACGCGTCCGGGCCCGCCCGGCGGGTGGCCATGGGAACGGCAGCAGCCGCGTGGCGGCGTAGCTCAGTCGGTCAGAGCATCCGGCTCATAATCGGAAGGTCATCGGTTCGATCCCGATCGCCGCTACCACTCTCACACTCTCCATCGAGGAACAAAGGAACAGTCAGCCATGAGTAAGGCGAAGTTCGAGCGTACGAAGCCGCATGTGAATATTGGGACGATGGGTCATATTGACCATGGGAAGACGACGTTGACGGCGGCGATTTCGAAGACGTTGGCTGATCGTGGG